>Ga0209154_1000751_pt1 | contig 20424 bp, 17 predicted proteins | sample GraSoiAngelo_121_FD_185878 | JGI IMG/M metagenome (GOLD analysis project Ga0209154, IMG submission 185878) | Grasslands soil microbial communities from the Angelo Coastal Reserve, California, USA - 14_0919_12_20cm (SPAdes) (version 2) | ecosystem: Environmental > Terrestrial > Soil > Grasslands ... | reverse complement strand
CAGGCGCTCAAGAAACTTCAAGAATTCCTGATGGCGGTGGCGCGCGTAGCACTGTCCGATCACCTGTCCTTGCAAGACTTCCAGGGCAGCGAACAAGGTGGTGGTTCCGTTGCATTTATCGTCATGGGTCACGGTTCCGCACCGGCCCTTTTTTAAGGGCGGGCCCGGTTGCGTGCGGTCGAGGGCTTGAATTTGGCTCTTTTCGTGCACGCAGAGCACGAGCCCCTGTTGCGGAGGATTCAGATAGAGACCTACAACGTCGGTCAACTTCTCCAAAAACTTTGGATCTCGCGACAGCTGGAATGTTTTGCTCCGGTGCGGCCTGAGATTGTGACTGCGCCAGATGTTGCTGATGGTGGATTTGCTGACGCCCTGCTGGGCGGCCATGGTTCGACAACTCCACCGGGTCATTCCTTTGGGTTTGGTGTGCAGGGTGGCCTCCACAATCGCCTGGATCTTCTCCGGCCCATAGATGGGTTTGCGGCCCCGCCCAGGGGCGATTTCCCAAAGACTCGGCGGGCCGCCCTGGGCAAAGCGGGCGCGCCACAGGGTTACCGTGGGGCGACCTACCTGCAATTGTTGGGCGATGGCGTTGTCGGATTGGCCTGCGGCCGCGGCCAGCACAATCCGGCTGCGCATGGCGACCCGGCGGGGCGTGCCGAAGGCGGATATCCACTGGCGCAGTTGTTGTTGATCGGCTTCCTGGATGGGCAAGGCGGGAGTCGCACGCGGCATGAGGACAGCTGAGCGCACTTGTCCCATGTTGTCAAGATATTTGTTGGACACTTGGAAAGGTTATTTATCGGACACCAAATCAGCCGCTTACGGCGTAGAATCATCGGTCGCACTGGTTCGGTTTTCCCAGTCACGTTCCCCCAGCCACCGACCGCTATGAAGATGAAAGTTCGCAAAGCTGTGTTCCCTGCCGCAGGTCTGGGCACGCGCTTCCTGCCTGCAACCAAAGCCCAGCCCAAAGAAATGCTGCCGCTAGTGGACAAGCCTATCATCCAGTACGGCGTCGAAGAAGCGCTGGCGGCAGGTTGTAATCAGATCATCATCGTGACCGGCCGGGGCAAGACCGCCATCGAGGACCACTTCGATCAGAGCTATGAACTGGAAAAGCTGCTGGAGGCAAAAGGCAAGACCGACCTGTTGCAGATCGTACGCCAGATTTCAGACATGATTCACGTAGCCTATGTGCGGCAGAAAGAGGCGTTGGGGCTGGGGCATGCCGTGCTGATGGCTCGCGAGTTGGTGGGCAACGAACCGTTTGCCGTATTGCTCGCAGACGACGTAGTTGATTCCAGGGTTCCCTGCTTGAAGCAAATGATGGACGTCTTCGATGAGACGCAGTGCTCGGTGATTGCCACCCAGGTGGTCGACGGTCCCTCGATTTCTGCTTATGGCGTGCTCGATGTCAAGCCGTCCGATGGGCGGTTTGGCGGCCGCGTGTTCGAGATCAATAACATGGTCGAGAAACCCAAGATGGAAGACGCCCCTTCCAAACAGGCGATTATTGGACGTTACATTTTGACTCCGGCCATATTCGAGGCTCTGTCCCAAACCCAGGCGGGCAGCGGCGGAGAACTCCAGCTTACCGACGGCATGCGTCTGCTGCTTAAGAAAGAAAAAATCTATGCCTACGTCTTCGAAGGAAAGCGCCACGACACCGGAGACAAGCTGGGGTTTTTGAAAGCGACGGTGGAGTTTGCGCTAAAAAGGAGCGATCTGGGGGAAAAGTTCCAAAAATATCTAAAGCAACTCAAACTTTAGCACGGCCGGTTAGGGATCCTTCGACTCCGCTTGTCCCCCGTGACCGGGGACAAGCTCCCGTCAGTGTTTGTGACTTTTTTGATTTAAGCGATTTTTCCGGCACCTAAGCTGCTTGTGCGCACCATCATTCGGTGCGACAAAATGAAAAAGTCACAAACTCAGGATGACAGCGGATTGATTAATGATTATGTTCCCAAGGTCATCTTCAGTTTTCTCGATTTCTCTTCCACGCTGTTGGCCAATTTCTCCTTGTGCGCTTGCATTTTCTTGCCTATGCGGGCGCTCGATAGTGCGAGGATTTGCGCGGCCAGAACTCCAGCATTGCATGCTCCCGCTTTCCCGATCGCGACGGTAGCCACGGGAATTCCTGCCGGCATCTGCACGGTGGCCAGTAAGGAGTCGAGTCCGTTCAGGGCTGTCGAGGGAATGGGGACCCCAATGACGGGGAGGCTGGTGTGTGCCGCAATCACTCCCGCCAGGTGAGCGGCGCCGCCTGCCCCGGCAATGATCACGCGAATGCCGCGCCCGGCAGCGCTTTTGGCGTATTCCGCCGTGCGGTCCGGTGAGCGGTGCGCCGAGGCCACATCAATTTCATAACCGATTCCAAACTCTTCCAGGCTGCTGGCCGCTTCGCGCATGATGTCCAGATCAGAGTCGCTGCCCATAACAATCGAGACCAGTGGTTTGCTCATGCCTTTCCTTCCTCAGAATCCTAAGTGGCGGCGGCGCAGAGACCCCCCAACTCACTTCTGCAACGCTCGCGCGGCGATATCGGTGCGGTAGTGCGCGCCTTCAAACCCGATCGAGAAGACCGCCTGATAGCAACGTTTTACGGCGGCGGGCAAATCCGCTGCCCGCGCGGTCACGCCGAGCACGCGCCCGCCAGAGGTGTAGAACGCCCCATCCCGCTCAGTGGTGCCGGCATGGAAGATATTGATGCCTTCCATTCTGCTGGCCTCTTCCAACCCGACGATTTTTTTGCCCGTATCATAGGTGCCCGGATATCCGCCGGAAGACATCACCACGCACACCGACGCCTCTGAGGACCAACGAAAATCTCCGTCGCTGACGCGGCCCTCGATGGAGGCTTCGATGGCCTCCAGCAGATCACTGTCCAGACGCATAAGGATCGGCTGCGTCTCCGGATCACCGAAACGGCAGTTGAATTCCAGCACCATTGGCCCGCGCGCTGTCATCATCAATCCGCAGTACAGGACGCCTTTGAACTCGCTGCCTTCATCCTTCATGCCGGTGACCACGGGGCGAGCGATGTGATTCACCAGCCAGTCGCGCATCTGGTCATCGATGAGGTTGGCCGTGGAGTACGCGCCCATGCCGCCGGTGTTAGGACCGGTATCGCCGTCGCCGACCCGCTTGTGATCTTGCGCCGCGACCAGCGGGGCAACCCGTTCTCCATCGCTGAAAACGAGAAAGGAAAGCTCGTCTCCTTCGAGGCATTCTTCCAGCACCACGCGGGATCCGGCCTCGCCCAGCATTCGACCACTCAGCATCTCGGTGGCGACAGAAGCGGCTTCTTCTTTGCTCTTGGCAATGACCACGCCTTTGCCGGCGGCCAGACCGTCGGCCTTGACCACGACCGGAGGGGAAAAGTGGGGAAGCGCATCAATGACATCGTCCATCGAATTGCAGATGGCGTAATGCGCCGTGGGGATGTGATGCCGTTGCAGGAATGACTTGGCGAAGCTTTTGCTCGACTCCAGCCGTGCTGCCGCCTTGGTGGGCCCGAAGATCGGCCAGCCGCGGGTGGTGAACTCGTCCACCACGCCCAGCGTTAACGGCAGTTCCGGGCCGACGATGGTGAGGTCGGGCTTGAGCTGGCGCGCGACCGAGAGCAGGGAGTCAAGACTCTTAACGTCCGCGAGGGCACATTCGGCTTGCCGGCAGATGCCTCCGTTGCCCGGAGCACAATAAACCTTGGAAACGCGCGGAGATTGGCGCAGTTTCCACACCAACGCGTGCTCGCGACCCCCGCTGCCGAAGACGAGAACCTTCATGGAAATTGAACAGACAAGGGTAGGGGGCAATGGAAACGATGTCAAATGAGGCGGGAGCATCGATTCAGGAAATGCCTGTACGGCGCTATTAACTATGCTTAACTCCCGCCGTATAATACTTTCCAGATGATCACTGTCTCGAAAGAGGACTATCTTAAAGCCATTCTCGAAGCCGAGAGCGAGGGGGAAAGCGTGATTTCTGCGACCCTGGCGCACTGGCTGTCCGTGTCCGCTCCGGCGGTCACAATGGCGTTGCGGCGGCTGAAGAAGGACGGGCTGGTGCGGGTGCACGCCGATGGCAATGTGCGGTTGACCGCCGCCGGACGAAAGATCGCTCGCAAGCTGACGCTTCGTCACCATCTCATCGAGCGCATGCTGTCGGAAATGTTCGGGATGGAATGGTACAAGGTGCATGACGAAGCCGAGCGCCTGGAGCACGCGGTCTCGCCGGATTTCGAGGCCAAGCTGTTAGCCCGGTTAGGACGTGGCGGCGCGTGCCCGCATGGCAATTTGAGTGAACTGGAAGGTCCGGACAGCCGCCGCCGGCGTGGCCTTGTTCTGCTGGCTGAGGCGATGCCCGGGAAAGCCTACGTTGTGAGCGGCATTTACGAGCGGGACCGGCGTCTGCTGGAATTCCTTGAGCATCGCGGGGTGCGTCCCGGCGCCCGGGTTCAGGTAGTAGCGCGGAATTACGACGATACTGTAACGCTGGGCACCGATGCGGGAACCATCTCACTCGGTAACACGGCTGCCGGCAGAGTTTGGGTAACAACCCGGCACGCCGCCGGTCCACATTAATCTATTAACCATAGTTTATCCGTTGCTATATACTTAGGCTAAGCTAGCATTCCCTGAGAGAATGCACTGTTTCCATGGGAGATGTGCCTCAAACCGCCGCGCCCACCACGAATGGGCGTATTCGTCTCAAGTGGTTCCCGTCTTTTCGTGATAGGCAGGTCTGGTATTACTTCGGGCCGGCTTTTGTCGCCAGCGTCGCCTACATTGATCCCGGCAACTTCGCGACTAACATCCAGGGCGGAACCGAGTACGGGTATAGCCTGCTCTGGGTCCTGTTGTGGTCGAATGCGATGGCCATCCTGGTGCAGTATCTTTCCGCCAAGCTGGGAATCGCAACCGGGCGGACGTTGCCTCAGAATTGCCGCGATCAGTTTTCGCGGAAGGTGAACCTGGGACTATGGATCGCAGCCGAGCTCTCAGCCCTAGCCACCGATCTTGCGGAATTTCTCGGTGCGGCGCTGGGATTTTACCTGCTTTTTCATCTTGCTATGTTGCCGTCGGCTCTGCTGACGGGCGTGCTCGTGTTTCTGATTCTGACCACCGAACTCTACGGCTTCCGTCGCTTGGAGCAGGTGATCATGGTGTTTGTGTTTGGAATCGCCACCTGCTACGCCATCGAAATTTTCCTGGCCAAGCCGGATTGGGGCCAGGTGGCCCACCACATCATGATTCCTCACATTAGCTCAGCCAGCGTGTACATCGCTGTGGGAATGCTGGGCGCGACTGTGATGCCGCACGTCGTTTACCTGCACTCCGCGCTGGTCCAGTCCCGCTTGAAGGAAGACGCCGCGCACAACGTGTCGGAACCCTGGCTGCAAAAGCTGCACCATGCGCGCTATGAACTGATCGATGTGCTGGCTGCCATGAATGGTGCGTGGCTGGTCAACTCCGCCATGATTGTCATGGCGGCGGCCGTGTTCTTCCATGCCGGCCGCCAGGTGATGACCATCGAACAGGCTCACGAGACGTTGCGGCCCTTGCTGGGAGGCCTGTCGGCGACGGCGTTTGCGGTCGCCCTTCTCTGTTCCGGGCTGTCCTCTTCCACGGTGGGAACGATGGCCGGGCAGGTCATCATCGAAGGCTTCCTGAATATTAGGTTCAGCATTTTCTGGCGAAGACTCATCACGATGATCCCGGCGATCGTGGTGATTGCGGCGGGTTTGGATCCGCTGAAGGTTCTGGTGCTCTCGCAGGTAGTGCTGAGCTTTACCTTGCCGTTCGCGCTACTACCGTTGATTATATTGACCCGCCGCAAGGACCTCATGAGCGACCTGGTCAACAGTCGTCGCACCAACGGGCTGGCCTACGTCACGGTGGGAGTGATTATCAGCCTAAACGCGCTTCTGCTCTACCAAACCTTCGGTGGGAAGTTCTAAACTATGGACTTTAAGCCTTGAGATAGCCCCGTTGTTGTTGTGGAGGCCAGGCCTGTGACCCCGGGCACGGTCAGAGACTCGTGCCCACACGCCCTGTGCCCACCTGAAAAAGAAAGGACCGCACTCATGTCTGGCAACACTTATAACAGCCGTTCGACCCTCCGAGTCGGCAACAAGCAATACGAGATCCACCGCCTGGACGCGCTCGACCAGCAGGGCGTCTCGACCAAACACCTGCCCTACGCGCTGCGAATACTTCTGGAGAACCTGCTGCGGAGCGAAGACGGGCGCACTGTAAAGAAGGAAGATATTCGGGCCTTAGCCGCGTGGAACAGCAAAAACAAACCCGATAAGGAGATTGCTTTTACCCCAAGCCGGGTGCTCTTGCAGGACTTCACCGGTGTGCCCGCGGTGGTTGATCTCGCCGCTATGCGCGATGCCATGCAGCGCCTGGGCGGTAACGCGGCGCTCATCAATCCCCTGCAACCGGCCGAACTGGTCATCGACCACTCCGTCCAGGTGGATGAGTTCGGCTCGGCCAATGCGTTCGAGATGAACGCGCTGCTCGAATTCCAGCGCAATAAAGAACGCTACGCTTTTCTGCGCTGGGGCCAGACTGCCTTTCGCAACCTGGCTATCGTTCCGCCCGATACGGGCATCGTGCACCAGGTCAATCTCGAGTACCTTGCCCGCGTCGTCTTCGGCGAGGAGAGCAATGGGAGTCGGCAGGCGTATCCCGATACGCTGGTCGGCACCGACTCGCATACCACGATGATTAACGGCTTGGGCGTCCTTGGATGGGGGGTTGGCGGAATTGAAGCAGAAGCTGCCATGCTGGGACAGCCCGTCTCAATGCTGATCCCCTTGGTTGTTGGTGTAAAACTCACCGGCAAACTTCGGGAAGGCGCGACCGCTACCGACCTGGTGCTCACCATTACCGAAATGCTGCGCAAGCATGGGGTAGTGGGGAAGTTCGTCGAATATTTTGGTCCGGGCCTGCACGACCTGCCGTTGGCCGACCGTGCCACCATCGCCAACATGTCGCCGGAGTATGGCGCGACCTGCGGCATTTTCCCGATCGACAACGAGACTCTGCGCTACCTGCGACTGAGCGGGCGAAGTGACGAGCAGATTGCCTTGGTCGAGGCCTATTGCCGCGAGCAGGGCCTATTCCACGATGAGAAGACGCCACAAGCGGAATACTCCGAACTGCTTACGCTTGATTTGGCCACCGTCGAGCCCAGCCTGGCGGGACCCAAGCGGCCGCAGGATCGCGTGCCGCTGTCGATGGCGAGGCAGTCGTTCCAGTCGGCGCTGCCTTCGTTAATCAAGCCGAAAGCTGCGGCCAAGGCGACCGACCCCACCGCCAGCGCGACGAATCAAGAGGTTCGATGGGAAGCGGAAGGTGGTTACTCCACGGCTGTGGGAGTTGGTGACCGTCAGGTCGAGGAACATGTGTCTGCCGACGTGAAGAATGCTTTGCGCCACGGGAGCGTGGTGATCTCGGCGATCACGAGTTGTACGAACACCTCCAATCCTTCGGTGATGGTAGCTGCCGGGCTGCTGGCCAAGAAAGCGGTGGAGCGTGGTTTGTCAGTTCCACCCTGGGTGAAGACCTCGTTGGCGCCGGGATCGAAAGTGGTGCGCGATTATTTGGAGCGCGCCGAGCTGCGCCCATACCTCGAGAAGCTCAAATTCCACCTGGTGGGCTACGGCTGCACGACCTGCATCGGCAACTCCGGGCCACTGCCCACGGAAGTTTCCCAGGCCATCGACGAGAAAAACCTGGTGGTGGCTTCGGTGCTCTCGGGCAACCGCAACTTTGAGGGCCGAATTAATTCCGAGGTTCGCGCCAATTACCTGATGTCGCCGCCGCTGGTGGTCGCCTTCGCCTTGGCTGGCCGTATCGACATTGATATGCGCAAGGATCCGATCGGGAAAGGCAAAGACGGGGAGCCGGTTTACCTGGCTGACATCTGGCCCTCGCAGCAGGAAGTGGAGCAGACGATACAGAAGTCAATCGACTCGAACATGTTCCGCAAGAGCTACGGCGAGGTGTTTGTGGGCGACGAGCGCTGGCGCTCGCTGCCGGTGCCAAAGGGCGAGACTTACGCCTGGGAGAAGGATTCCACCTACATCCAATGCGCTCCTTACTTTGATGGCATGTCTCTCCGGCCGCCGGCGGTCGAGGATATTAAGGGCGCACGAGTGCTAGCGGTATTGGGCGACAGCGTCACTACCGACCATATCTCGCCTGCCGGCTCGATCAAGAAAGACAGCCCGGGGGGCAAATACCTGATGGCGCACGGCGTAAAGCCCGCCGACTTTAACTCCTACGGTTCGCGGCGCGGCAATCATGAAGTCATGGTGCGAGGCACGTTTGCCAATGTGCGCCTGCGCAATAAGATGGTGCCGAACCTGGAAGGCGGCTTCACGCGCCATCTGCCAGATGGCGCCGAGATGACCATCTTCGATGCCTCGCAGAAATATCTGGCGGAGCGGGTGCCGTTGCTGATTATCGCAGGGAAGGAATACGGCTCGGGATCGTCTCGCGATTGGGCTGCGAAGGGGCCGCGACTGCTGGGCGTGCGCGCCGTGATGGCAGAAAGCTACGAACGAATCCACCGCTCGAATCTGATCGGCATGGGCATTTTGCCCTTGCAGTTCCTGGCTGGAGAAAACGCCGAATCGCTGAAGCTGACCGGCGAGGAAGTGTTCGAGATCGTCGGCGTGGGTGAGGCGGTCGAGAGATTTACTCCGGGACGGCAGGCGAAAATCCGCGCCACTGCCAACGGAAAGACCACGGAATTCCGGGCGCTGGTGCGGATCGACACGCCGCAGGAAGCGCAGTACTACGCCAACGGCGGCATCCTGCAGTTTGTTCTACGCCAGTTGCTGGCCGGAAAGCCGGAAACAGTGAGCGTGTAAAAGACGTGCCACATCGATTTAGGAGGCTGAGACGGGGCAACCCCGTCTCTACCTTACCTTAGGTTCTTGCGAGTAGAGAGGCGGCTGGCCGCGTCTCTAGTTCTGAGCAACTGCAATTTCCTACTCCGTGTCCGCCGGGGGGAGCCGGGTGCATGTCGCAGCCCGGGCAGGGTCGAACCATCCCTGGTTAGATCATCATGCCCGGAAGTTCAGCCATCATCTTCGACATCTGATCCAGGGGGCTGACCATCGTCTCCCATAGGTCCACGTCATTTTGAAGTTGCTGCTTCAGGGCGGGATCTTTCACATGGGGAAGATTTGCCTTCATGGCTTCCACCTTGGCGCGCATTTGATCGACCGGCGCCTTCATCTGCTGCGTGTGCTGCATGGGGTGATGCATGGGGGGCTCTGTGAGGGCTGCTGGGTCTGTCTGGTTTGGACCGAGGCGGAGAAGGCCAGCAGTAGCAGTGCCATCAGGAATCGTGCAATTTTCATATTGTTCTCCGTGCGCCGCTTAAACCGGCAAGGTGTTGTGAATGAAAGCTTCATACGTTGAAGGGCGTAGCGAGCCAGATTTACGGTTTCGCTAGTGAGTCCACTCCTAGAGGGAACGGGGAGCCCCAGGTAGGCGAGACCTAAGGACACGGCGCCAGACCTCGACCCTACAAATCCATGCCCTGCTGCGCACGCGGCAGCTACTCCGGGATGCCGACGCTCTGGAGACTGTCGGAAGGCAACACCGGGTGCACCGCCATCGCAAGGTGTACCAGGATCCCGCGCGGTCAGAGACCCGTGCATGTAGGCAAGCACCTTGTGCGGGAACCGGGAGATCCCACGTCTGTTTGCAGCGGAGAGAACTGCAGACCGTATCGGGAAGTCAAAGGAGGCACGCCGATGACGAACGGACGCGGGAAGGCGGACCGTTCCATAGAACCTGTGAAGTCGCCGAACAAGGCCGAGGGACCGGCAGCGGAGGCGAGGGAGGGAAGGGAGCGGGCCAAGGGGAACTCGCCCGAGCGCAACGCGCTCCGGACTCAGGGCCGGGAAAGCACGCCCAGCGCGCTCGAGCGGCTACGTCAAGCGCGATGGTTTCCGCCGGCTCGTGTGGGTCATCGTTATCCTCTCGTGCGCTTTTGCGTCTTCACCCACGGTGGGAGCCCGGTAACTCCACTGGGCCGGTTCTGTGGAGGGGGTCATGCGCGATCATGGTCCCTACTCCGACTCTCTTTAATCTTTAGACGGGGTTCAACAGATGGGGGGTCAAGGTCGTCACTAAATGCACAGATTCTACGCGGCGTTCAGGATGACAGCCAGGGCTCTTCGCGAAGTATACGCTGGCATCTGCCGATTTGCCCCCCATGGGCTCGGTTGCCCGCCGCGGATTTACCCGCTGTTATAATCGAGAGTTGACTTCATGAGCAGGAAACGTCTAGTGCGTTCCACCACAGTTCTTTCCGTGCGTAGGGATGGCAAGGTAGTTCTGGCCGGGGATGGCCAGGTCACGCTGGGCGAGTCGGTCATCAAGCATACGGCCAAGAAAATACGCCGTCTCTACCAGGATAAGATTCTGGCTGGATTTGCCGGATCGACTGCTGATGCTTTCTCGCTCTTCAGCCGTTTCGAGTCAAAACTGGAGCAGTATCACGGCAACATTGGCCGCGCGGCAGTCGAGCTGGCTAAGGATTGGCGCACCGACAAGTACCTTAGGCATCTCGAAGCGCTACTGCTGGTCTGCGACAAAGATCAGACATTTTTGCTCAGTGGGCAGGGCGACGTGATTGAGCCCGACACCGGGATTGCGGCGATTGGTAGTGGCGGTCCTTATGCCCAGGCGGCGGCCCAGGCTCTTGCCAATCACACTAAGCTCTCGGCCCGCCAGATCGCGGAAGAAGCCATGAAGGTTGCGGGCAAAATGTGCATCTATACTAACGAGAACGCAAGCTTTGAAGAGTTGTGAGCTGGTTTTTAGTTCCCCGTTCTCGGTTCTCAGCTGGTCCAGGATTGTCCGATTCGAACCTGAGCGTGAGAGCCGGGAACTGAGAACCGCCAACTGAGAATGGTTTACCATGGCTATCTACTTACCCGGAAACATCGCGGAAGAACAGCTGGCGCTGGACGAACTGACCCCGCGCGAAATTGTGGGTGAGCTCGACAAGTATGTGGTCGGGCAAAAGGATGCGAAGCGCGCCGTGGCGATCGCCCTGCGCAACCGTATGCGCCGGCAGAAACTAGCGCCCGATCTGGCCGAAGAAATCATTCCCAAGAACATCATCATGATCGGACCCACGGGCGTGGGCAAAACCGAGATTGCACGCCGGTTGGCCAAGCTGACGAACTCGCCTTTTCTGAAGGTCGAGGCCTCGAAGTTTACCGAAGTCGGCTACGTCGGCCGGGATGTCGAGTCCATGATCCGCGATCTGGTGGAGATTGCCATCGACATGGTGCGCGAAGAAAAGCTGGAAGACATCTCCGACAAGGCCGAACTGAATGCGGAAGAGCGTTTGTTGGACATTCTGCTGCCGCCTTCCCCAGCTCCTAAGCCTGCTGACACAACCAGCGGCGGAGTAGTGCTGGACGGGTCCAATTCGGTCACCGAATCGCACTCCCGCACTCGCGACAAGCTTCGCCAGCAACTGCGGGAGGGCAAGCTCGACGAGCGCATGGTGGAAATTGAGACGAGGGAGAAATCGTTTCCGGCGTTCGAAATCATCTCCAACCAGGGCGTGGAGGAGATGGACATCAACGTCAAGGACATGCTACCCAGCATCTTCGGCCAGCGCAGCAAGAAACGAAAGATGAAGGTCAGCGAAGCTTTCGAGTACCTGATCCAGGAAGAGGAACAAAGACTGATTGATATGGACCAGGTCACCCGAGTTGCCATCGATCGCGTCGAAAACTCGGGCATCATCTTTCTCGATGAAATCGACAAGATTGCCGGACGTGAAAGCGGGCATGGGCCGGACGTTTCGCGCGAAGGCGTGCAGCGAGACATCCTGCCGATCGTGGAAGGCACGACCGTTAACACTCGCTACGGCATGGTGCGGACCGATCACATCTTGTTCATCGCTGCGGGAGCGTTCCACGTTTCGAAACCGAGCGACCTGATCCCGGAATTGCAGGGCCGATTTCCCATTCGCGTCGAGTTGCAGTCGCTTACTATGGAAGATTTCATCCGCATTCTCACCGAGCCGAAGTCTTCGCTGGTGAAGCAGTACACCGCGCTACTGGAAACCGAAGGCGTGAAGCTGGAATTTACTCGCGAAGCTCTGGACGAGGTAGCGCGCTTTGCCTTCCGCGTGAATGAAGGCACCGAGAATATCGGCGCCCGCCGCCTGCACACAATCATGGAGCGCGTGCTCGACGAAATCAGCTTCAACGCTTCCGACAAGAAAGGTGAGCACATCACGGTCGACGGCGATTACGTTCGCAAGATGCTGACGGATATCGTGAAGGACCAGGATTTGTCGAGATACATCCTGTAGTGCCTCGGTTTCTTCTCTCCCCTTGCGGAGTGGAAAAAAGTTAGCGGGGACGAGTCTCTAACCGGTCCCGGCGAGCCGGAGACCCGCCTCCATACAAGCCGTGCCCAGACAGGCCGACGTGGTACCCTCATAATTCCGCTCCATGATGATCCGCCGCCCGATCTTTGGTGCGCTGTCCATCTCAACTTTGCTTTTGCTGACCGCGTGCGGTGCGCCGGGCCCCCCCCTGCCGCCATCCCTTGAGTTGCCTCAGCCAGTCACCGACCTCCGCGCCGCCCGCAAGGGCGACAAGGTGGCCCTCACCTGGACTGTGCCGAGCAAGACCACCGATTTCGAGAATGTCCGGCACCTCGGCCCGACACGTGTCTGCCGCAGCCTACAAGCTCCCATGAACCAATGTGACACCGTGGGAGAAGTTCCGATCTCGCAGTTGGTTGTGTCCTCTTCTTCTCGCAACAAGGGGAGGCCACCCAGTCCGACCCAGGCCAGCTATACCGACACGCTGCCGCCTGCGCTTCAGGAACAAAATCCCACCGCGATGGCCAGCTACGCAGTCGATACACTCAATAACCGTGGACGCAGTGCGGGGCTTTCAAATGAGGTGCAGGTTCCGCTTGTACCGGCGCTGGCTCCGCCCGATGACTTGCGTGCCGAGGTCACCGCCGATGGCGTGGTCCTCACCTGGACAGGCATTCTGCATGAACAGGAAACACCCGAGTTGCGGCACGCGTACCGTGTTTATCGACGCCAGGAAGGCACCACCAGGGACGAGATTGCGGGCCAGATCTCATTAACCACATCAGGCCAGGCGACAGTCGTGGATCATGGTTTTGAGTGGCAGAAGAGCTACGATTATCATGTGACGGTCGTAAGCGTAATTCCGCGACCCGAACCAACGGCTATTGAAGTGGAGGGAAACGATTCCCCACCGGTTCACGTTGTCACCAGCGATGTCTTTCCGCCGGCGGCGCCCACCGGTTTGCAAGCGGTATTTTCGGGAGTCGGTCAACCGCCGTTCATCGACTTGACCTGGGCCCCGAATACAGATGCCGATCTGGCGGGATACAACGTTTATCGCCGCGAACAAGGCGGGCAAGCCGTGAAGATCAACACCGACCTGATCAAGACTCCTGCCTTTCGTGACCGCAATGTGGAATCGGGCAGGCAGTATTTCTACTCGGTTTCGGCTGTCGATCTGCGGGGAAACCAGAGTACGCGTTCAGAAGAGGCCAGCGAATCGGTGCCGTGACAGTGAGCAGGGCCCGCGGGCGAGGGCGCCCGCGCCGCATCGGTGTTTACTTAATCCAGGTCCAGATCAGGCCGAGGGCTGCGGCAAGAATTAACCCTGTCGTAATCCAGCCGAGAATGTTCAAGGGTCTGCCGTTGACGTGCCTGCCCATGATCTGCCGGTTATTGGTGATCAACATGATTAAAAGCATGAGTGGAGGTGCGAGCAAGCCCTCGATGATGCCCGCCCAGAACAAGGCAGTGAGCGGATTGATGCCGATGAAGTTCAGTCCCATGGCCACTAAGGTGGCGAAGACAATTACCGCATAAAATTCCTTGGCATGCTCGGGTTTGTGGCCGAGGCTGTGTTTCCAATCGAAAGATTCCGCCAGGGCGTAAGCCGGGCCGGTGGTCAGAACCGGCACCGCGAGCAGCCCTACGGCGATGATCCCAAACGCAAACAACAGGCTTGCCGCGTTTCCCGCGAGCGGCCGTAACGCCTGAGCGGCGTCGTAGGCTGAATTGATTTCGGTGTGACCGGTCTTGAACAGGGTCGCACCTGTGCACAGGGTGATAAAGTACATGATCAGAGCGCAAAAGAACATGCCAATCTTGATATCGCGAGAAGCGTACCGCAGCTCTTCGTCGGAGGTGCCCCGCCGCTGCCAGACGTGATGCCGACCGATAGCAATCTCCTCTTCCACTTCCTGGCTTGCCTGCCAAAAAAACAGGTAGGGCGATAAACCCGTTCCTACGACAGCCACCAGGACCGAGAGGTAATCCGCACTGAAATGGAGTTTGGGGACGAGCGTACCCCAGAGCACTTCGGTAAAGTCCGGCTTGGCCAGAACCGCAGCACCCAAGTAGCAGAACAAAGCCAACGCCAGCCACTTGAATATCATTTGCAGCAATTCGTACGAGCCCCAAGTCTGCAGTGCGAGAACGAAGACCGTCACGCCGACAATGGCCAGGCCGGCGGGTATTGGCAGCAGAAGCCGTAAAGCGGCTGCTATGGCGCCAAGGTCTGCGCCGGCGCCTATAATATTGGCAAACAGAAGAGCGCCGATCACGGGATAAAGCAGCCATCGGGAATAGTAGTGGCGGATGACTCCGGCAATGCCCATCCCGCTCACCATGCCGATTTTCGAGCACAGGTAGACGGCCGTCGACATCATCGGAAACATGACGGGTACAAGCCAAAGCGTCGCGAAACCTAGCGACGCCCCAGCTTTGGCGTAGGTTCCAATGGCGCAGGGATCGTCGTCGGCGGCGCCGGTGATGATCCCGGGCCCAAGAAGTCCCAGGGCCGAGCGCATGCGGCTGGGCAGCGGCGGAATGTAGCGCTCCCGCCAGCTTGCGGCCCGATTTAGGGTGTTCGTGATGTGAGGAGTGGCCTCTCCGCCCACGTAATCCATCCCTGAGGTGTTCAGGGCTGTTGCCTGTGGTACACCGAGTTTTGAAACCCGGATTTATGATGCGCGGCAGCTCACGTCGAGTTTGTTCAGCGGCCGGCAGAAGCTGCGATTTGTTGGTTATTTTCGCCACAGAAATTCCACTTGCTTTGCCCTGAAACGGTTGTCCGGGGACCTGGGTTCTGCGCGTGATATCTTTGGTTGCGCGTGCCCTACAAGCTAGAAAAAGGGATTCCATTTGAAATTCTGCCGCTTTGAAAACGCTGGTGCCGCACGCTACGGATTGGTTGAGTTCGTAGCGGGGAGAGAAGAAATAACCCGGCTTCTACTTAAGCCGCCCGAGGAGATGGCGGGAGATATGGAGGATCTGCCGACGAAGCGTATGGCGCATCTCCCGCTCGCCGAGGCCACTCTACTGTTTCCGGTGCGCCCTTCCAAGATTGTTTGCGTGGGGCGCAACTATCGCGAGCATGCCGCTGAGCTCGGGAATGAAGTGCCGGCCGAGCCGCTGATCTTTTTCAAGCCTCCTTCTTCTCTCCTGTCGCCGGCCGGGAACATACGACGCCCCAAGATTGCTGCGCGCACTGACTATGAGGGCGAGCTCGGGCTCGTGATTGCCAGGGCGTGTCACCAGATTCCAGCCGAGGAAGATGTGCGCCCCTACATCCTGGGCTATACCTGTGTGAACGACTTTACGGCACGCGACCTGCAGACGAAAGATGGCCAGTGGTGGCGAGCCAAGGGCTTCGACACGTTTTGTCCGGTGGGGCCGCTGGTGACCGATGAGATCGATCCCTCGGCCGGGGTCACGGTTGAAACCCGGGTCAATGGCCAAGTTCGGCAGCACGGGAATACCAGGGATTTCATCTTTTCTCTCGATATCATCATCCGGCATATTTCCCGTGCCATGACGCTGGTCCCGGGAGATCTGGTTGCGACCGGCACGCCCGAGGGAGTAGGGCCGGTGGTGGCGGGAGACGTCGTGGAAGTCAGCGTGGAAGGGGTGGGTACACTGCGGAATCCAATCGTTGACGAATAGCGTCCCGCCCCAAAACCATCTCGGCAGAGTTTCACGGGCCGTCGGGTCTTCGATCCACCCTCCCGGTCAAGGCCCCGAGCCCCCGCACGGCACTTGCCCTACCCTTGATTGGACTTCCGTAACCTAGCAGGGCTCTTCCAGGATTCAGCCATTAGGCTTATCCTGTTCTGCAAACAGGGCCCCCAGGGTTTTTCTTCATGATTCCGTTGCGTGTCTATTCTCTGCTTGCGGTTGGCGTCGTCGTAGCCCTTGCCCTGTACTTCCTGCTGCGCGGCAAGCGCAAGACTGCTGAAGATCTGGAACGCGAGCGCCGCGAAATGCTCAACGAGATCGGCCGCATCACCGATGGCGCCGTCGTTGACGTTCATGAGATCAACAGCGGCACCGAAAAACCCGCCACCATGCTCATCTACCACTATGATGTGGCCGGCGTGTCCTACGAAGCCTCACAAGACGTCACCTATCTCCGGCAACGAGTCAACCTGCACTCCTGTCGACTGGGCGTCCCCGCGTCGGTGCGCTACGATCCGCAAAATCCGGGAAATTCGATGGTTGTGTCGGAAACCTGGAGCGGGATTCGGGGATAGCTGGTCAGCTGTTAGCCATCAGCCTCTCCGTCCTCGAGAAATCGGCGCACCCCCCAGTCTAGTCTCCTGAGCCCTGCCCGGGCAGGACACGGCAAAACTCCTCCCGAAGCAGTTCCCTCGCTCCGCGGAATGACAAGATAAAAGCGCATTTCTAGGGGCGCCGAAGCCGCCTCGGAACGACAGGAACGAAGGGCGAGGACTGGAGCTGAGCGTTGAAACGCGGAGGACTGGGAACGGTCAACCGGGAACGTTCTCTAGCTTCCGGCTGCGAAGCCGCCGCCGTGGGCCACGGTCAGGCGCAGGTATTTGTGTGGATTAACCGGAGTGTCATTGATCCTGACTTCGTAGTGGAGGTGCGGACCGGTAGAACGACCGCTCAGGCCGACGTAGCCGATTGTGTCACCGCGGTGGACCTGTTGTCCGGCGATCACGGCAAAGTTGGCGAGGTGCCCGTAGCGGGTGCTGATTCCGTGGCCGTGGTCAACCACAATAGCGCGGCCGTACCCCCCCAGGAAGTCAGCGAAGGTGACTACACCATCTGCTGGAGCAATTACCGGCGTGCCGAACGAAGAGGAAATGTCTACACCGCTATGGAACGCGCCTTCACCGTTAAAGGGGTCGATACGCTCGCCGAAAGAGCCGGTCACGGCGCCTTCCACCGGCCACAGGTTGGGGGCTGCATTAGCCCGAATCCAATCCGCCATGGTCACGTTGCGGTTCAGTCCCAGCGTGATGCCAACCGTGGCCGCTCCGGTCAGCGCGGAGTTCTTCAAAGCGTAAAACTGATCGAGGGAGGAACTGACTTGGGCGTCCTGATAGTTCTTTTCGTCAATGGACAGCAGGATGGGCTCCGCTTTCAAGCCATATAACGCAGACACCTCGCTGGCCAGCGAACCCAGCGAGGCCACTTGGATATCTTTTTCCCGGGCCACCTGCTCCAGCTGCGAGTAGCGGTTGGTCAGCTCTTCTTTCTCTGTCTTCAGCTGGTTGTATTCGGAGACCTTCAGCAGCATGCGCGAATACGAGCTGGCGATGCCAGTCAGGCTCAGGATTCCAATCGCCGCGCCCACTACCAACACGTACAGATAGTGGACAGGGATGGGGATCTTGCGGAGCTGCCCGTCGTCGTCGCGCGCCACGAAGAGGATGTAGAAACGCTTACGCAATATGTGTCCTGTTGGAATCGGGTTGACGTACTGGCCGGGGCGGGTCACGGACTACCGTAGAACCCCGTCTTCACAATCCCGATTCCGGGCTACGCCCCCATAGCAGTGTGGGGTTGAAGGCCTATGCGTGCCCTTTCACCTACCAAACCAGGTGCAAGACCAAATTGCTAACTCCCGTAATTGTAGCTAATTACAGGGAATTAGGTCGGCCAAAGGTACTTGGAATACGCCTGCAACGGTAACAAACCTGATTCCCCCTGTCAACGAGTCATGAGGATGTTACTGGTTACCAAGGCAGGTAGCCCAAATGTACTTCTGGGAGGGGCTAGTTGGCCACCTGGGACGCGGCGTTTCGCCGCAGCGGCGTCGGCCTATGCCTGGGGGGACCTTTCTCTGACCCGTCCAAGGGGGCCAGAGACCCGCCTCCACCCGGATTCTTATATAGTTGATCGCGCCTTGCCGCTTCCTGAGAGAGCGTTACTAAAACACATCCGCCAGCGACTGGGAAAGCGCTCGCGCGCGGTGATCTCCGGCGTAGGAGACGATTGTGCGGTGCTGGGCGTTCCACCCGGGCACAACGCACTGGTGACCACCGATTTCAGTCTGGAGGGAATTCATTTTCGGCGAGAGTGGCATCCACCCGAGTCAGTTGGACATCGCTGCCTGGCCCGCGGTTTGAGCGACATCGCCGCTATGGGAGGCGACCCCGTTGCCGCGTTTTTGTCTTTAGCGGTGCCAGCCCGACTGCCGCAGTCATGGGTAGATCAATTCATGCAGGGCCTGCTCAAGCTGGCCGCGAGAGCTGGCGTGGTTCTGGCAGGCGGGGACACAGCCGAGTCGCCCGCGGGCGTCTTGGCCGACATTGTGGTGCTCGGTTGGGCGCCACGGGGAAAAGCCATTCTGCGATCTGGGGCGCACCCGGGCGACCGGATTTATGTGACAGGCGAGTTGGGAGGCTCCTCGGCAACACTGAACTTGCTTTTCAAGGCGAAAAAACGGCTTGCACCCAAAGACTATCCCCCGCACTTCTTCCCGATGCCTCGCCTGGAAGTGGGGCGAGTTCTGTCCAGAGATCGACTGGCATCCTCGATGATCGATATCAGCGACGGGCTCTCTACGGACCTGATGCACATTTGCAAAGAATCGGGCGTGGGGGCGGAAGTCAACAAGGAAGCCATTCCTGTCGCCCGGAACGGCAGCCCGGGGCGACGCGTTGGCTTTCCCTTTGCGCTCCATGGCGGAGAGGACTACGAACTTCTGTTTACGGCCCCTGCACATAAATGCATTCCTGCGCGCATTGGCGGAATCCCAATTACTGAAATCGGCGGCATCACTCGCGGTAAGAAAATTTTCATCAGGAGCGCGGACGGTAGCTTGGCTGAACTCAGCTCGCGGGGCTGGGAACACTTCAGGAACTAGCCCGCAACAAGGTCCAGCACGGTTGATGACTCGGTTCGTTGGTCGGCGTTGTGCCTCCCCTAAGCTTCGCAATCCACACTAGTTGCTGACCTACGCTCCTCGAACGGCGCTTTGAATAACGGGCTTGGACCAACTGTTCCGGCACTCCCTCACATCCAATCTGCACTCCCAAAGATCAACAAGCGTGGGAGTGGACTCAAGGGGGGGCATGAGGTATCGGTTGGTTGGCGTGCTCGCGCTATGTACGGTGGCTGGTTACTTTTCGGGTTGTGAAGCCAGCAGCATGCATTCGTCGAACCCCGCATCGAGCGCTCCCGGCGGACCTCCGGCCCCCGGTGGGCCGAGTTCGGGTGGAGGCAGTGGCGGATCGGGCGGCGGTAGCGGCGGTTCGGGTGGTGGCAGTGGTGGCGATTCCGGCGGCGGTGGTTCGACTCCGAGTCCTGCTTTCGGGACCGGCATAGGTGCCTCCGGGCAGAACAGCGCCCCTCAGTTCCTGTACGGCACTCAAATCCCGAATGGCACGCCAATCCCTGCCAAGGTCAACCAGCAAACCGGCGTTCTGTCTGCGGTCACAATGACGGAACCGAATCCGCTGCCGAACTTTGGGGCCAACAGCGCCATTGATCCCTCGGGAAACTTTCTGTATCAGGCAGCCCGGCCCGGACTTTTTGCGTACACCATCAACCGCGAGACCGGAGCGCTCACGCAGATAGCGGACTCGCCATTCTCGTCTGCACAGAGCTTTGACACGGTTGCAGTGAGTCAGGCGGGCAAGTTCGTGTATGCCTACGGAGATGGCCAGGTGTTCGCGTACAGCATACAGACTGGAACTGGCCAGCTGACTCCTGTGGCGGGCTCGCCCTTTCCCGCTGCGCTTCCGACAGCTTCCAATGGTTTCGCTAACCGGATCGCGGTCGACCAGAAGGATAAGTTCCTGTATGTATCCACGAGCATTGGAATCTTTGGCTACAACGTCGTCGAAACCACTGGGGCTCTCACGCTGATCCCGGGCTCTCCGTTCGGCACGGCGCCACAGCCCTATGCCGTCCTGGTGATTCCGTCGAATCAATTCTTGTATGAAAGCACCCTCGGCACGACCAACATCTATGGTTACAAGGTGGACCAGAACACCGGGGTATTGACGCAGGTCCCGGGTGAACCTTTCAACGCAGGTGGCCAGTGCGGAGGGGTTGATAACATGA
>Ga0209154_1000750_pt1 | contig 20431 bp, 16 predicted proteins | sample GraSoiAngelo_121_FD_185878 | JGI IMG/M metagenome (GOLD analysis project Ga0209154, IMG submission 185878) | Grasslands soil microbial communities from the Angelo Coastal Reserve, California, USA - 14_0919_12_20cm (SPAdes) (version 2) | ecosystem: Environmental > Terrestrial > Soil > Grasslands ... | reverse complement strand
CGTGCCGCGGATCTCACGCGGTCGGACGGCGCAGTCGTCGGCCTCGAAGCACGTGCCACAGTCGATCGCCCGCAAGGTGGTCGAGGACCGCGTCGCCATCCTGTCGGACAACACCGCCGCCGACGAGCGGTTCAAGGGGAAGTCGATTCTCATCCAGAGCGTGCGCAGCGCGATGTGCACGCCGCTCATGGGCACCGACCAGACGGTGCTCGGCATCCTCTACGTGGACAACCTCACCGCGACGCACTCCTTTTCCGACGACGACCTCAAGTTCCTGATCGCGTTCGGCTCGCTCGCCGCGGTGGCGATCGAGAACTCGCAGCGCTCGGAGCAGATGCGGCGCGAAGCGCTGGTGCTCTCGAACTTCCAGCGTTACTTCTCGCCCAACATCGCGCAAGTGATCGCGCAGCAGCAGGACGCGGGCCGGCTCCCGAGTGAAAAGCGACCGGTCGTGCTGTTCTTCTCGGACATCCGCGGGTTCACGCCGATGTCGGAGACGATGAGCCCCGACGCTATCGCCAGACTGCTTACTGAGTACTTCACCGAGATGGTGGAGGTCGTGTTCGAGCACGGCGGGACGCTCGACAAGTTCATCGGGGACGCGATAATGGCGCTGTGGGGCGCGCCCATCGCCCACGAAGACGACGCCGACCGCGCCATGCGCTGCGCGCTCGACCACCTGGCGGCGCTCGAGCGGCTCAACACGAAGTGGCAGGACGAGGGTCGCCCCGCGCTCGGCATCGGCATCGGCATCAACTTCGGCGAAGTGTTCGCGGGCAACGTCGGCTCGGATCGGCGGCTCGAGTACACCGTGATCGGGGATGCGGTGAACACCGCCAAGCGCCTGTGCGACACCGCGGGGGCGAACGAGATCCTCATCTCGGAGCCGTTCTATGAACAGCTGAAGCAACCCCCCAAAGTCGATCCCCTCGAGCCGATCCAGGTCAAAGGGAAGTCGAAGAAGGTCTCGGTCTACCGGGTGAAGCGATAGGAGACCCCGAAGCGCGCCAGCAGATCGAGCGCGAGCCGCAGCGGCAGGCCCATCACCCCGAAGAAGTCGCCCCGGATGCCCTCCACGAGCGCCGCCCCCTTCCCCTGGATCGCGTAGGCGCCCGCCTTGTCAAGCGGCTCGCCCGTGGCCACGTAGTCGGCGATCTGCTCGTCGGAGAGGCGCCGGAAGGTCACGTCCGTGACGTCGAGCGCATGCTCCACGCGTCCATCCATGGCTACCGCCACCGCCGTCATCACCTGGTGCTTGCGCCCCTGGAGCCGGCGCAGCATCTCGGCCGCCTCCGCGGAGTCGGCGGGCTTGCCGAACAGGCGCCCGCGCAGCACCACCGTCGTGTCGGCCGCCAACACCGGCGCGCCACGCTCGCGCGCCGCGACGCTGCGGGCCTTTTCCCGCGCCAGCCGCATCACGTACGCCTCCGGCAGCTCCGAGGGCCGCAGCGACTCGTCCACGTCGGGCGCGACGGCGCGGAACGGCAACCCCAGCATCTCGAGCAGCTGGCGGCGGCGCGGGGAGCCGCTGGCGAGGATAATACCCCCGCCCCTGAGGGCGGGGGTCATCGCTCGAGGAGCAAGGTGACCGGCCCGTCGTTCACCAGCTCCACCTCCATCATCGCGCCGAATTCCCCCGTGGCGACAAGGGTACCGCTCGCCGCTCCCCGCTCCCTGAGCAGCGCGACGAACCGCTCGTACAAGGGAATCGCGACCTCGGGCGGGGCCGCGTCGATGAAGCTGGGCCGCCGGCCCTTGCTGGCGTCGCCGTACAGCGTGAACTGCGATACCACCAGCACCGCTCCGCCGACGTCGGCCAACGCCAGATTCATTTTCCCGTCCGCGTCGCCGAACAGTCGCAGCCCCAGGATCTTGTCGGCCATCCAGGCGAGGCGCTCCTCGGTGTCGGTCGGGGCGAAGCCGGCGAGCACCAAGAACCCCACCCCGATCGATCCGGCCACCCGGCCATCCACCCGAACCGCTGCGCGGGACACGCGCTGGAGCACCACTCTCACGGCCCCGCCCCCTTTAACGCGGAACGCGGAAGGCGGAACGCGGAACAGCAGCACCCAATTCGATCCACAAAGGCCGGCCAACGCGCCGACGACTGGTCGATCTGTTCCGCGTTCCGAGTTCCGCCTTCCGCGTTCGCTTCACTCCACCGTCACACTCTTCGCGAGATTGCGCGGCTGGTCGACGTTGCAGCCTCGGCGCACGGCGATGTAATACGCGAGCAGCTGGAGCGGCAGCACGGTGAGCACCGGCGTCAGGAGATCGAGCGTCTCCGGCACTTCGATCTTGTGGTCGCAGAGTTTCGCGACGCCGGTATCCCCCTCGGTCACGACCGCCACGACCCGGCCGCCGCGCGCCTTCACCTCCTCCACGTTCGACACGACCTTCTGGTAGACGGCGTCTTTGGGGGCGATGAACACCACCGGCATGAGGTCGTCGATCAGCGCGATCGGCCCATGCTTCATCTCGGCCGCGGGATAGCCCTCGGCGTGGATGTAGGAGATTTCCTTGAGCTTCAAGGCGCCCTCGAGCGCCACGGGAAAGTTGTAACCGCGCCCCAGATAGAGCACGTTCTGCGCGCGCATCATCCGCTCGGCGATGCGCTCCACCTCCGGCGCTTTCGCGAGCACCCGCTCCACCAGCTCCGGCAGCCGGCCGAGCGCGCGCACCACCTCGCGTCCTTGCAGGATCGACAGCGCCCGCAGCCGGCCCATCTTGAGGGTGAGGACCGCCAGCGCGGCGATTTGACTAGTGAACGCCTTGGTCGAGGCAACCCCGATCTCCGGCCCGGCGTGCAGATAGATGCCGCCGTCCACCTCGCGCGCGATGGTCGAGCCCACCACGTTCACGAGCCCCAGGGTCCGGGCGCCGCGCCGCTTCGCCTCGCGCAGCGCCGCCAGCGTGTCCGCCGTCTCGCCCGACTGCGAGATTCCCACCACCAGCGTGCGCTCGTCCACGATTGGGTTACGGTAGCGGAACTCGGACGCGTACTCGACCTCGGAGGGGATGCGGGCGAGCTCCTCCATCATGTATTCGCCGATCAGGGCCGAGTGCCACGAGGTACCGCAGGCGGTGAAGACGATACGGTTCACCTGGAGCAGCTGCTCGTTCGTGAGGTTGAGCCCGCCCAGCCGCGCCGTGCCCTCTTCCTCCAGCAGGTGCCCGCGCAGCGTGTCGCGCAGGCTCTCGGGCTGCTCCATGATCTCCTTGAGCATGAAGTGGGCGTGACCGCCGCGCTCGATGGTGGCGAGGTCCCAGTCCACGCGCGTGACCGCTTTTTCCTTCTCCACGGAATCGACGTCGAGGATGCGATACTCGGTCGGCCGCACGACCGCGATCTCGCCGTCGTCCAGATATACGACCGAGCGCGTGTGCGCCAGCACGGCGGACGCATCCGAGGCGACGAAATGCTCTCCCGTCCCGATGGCGACCAGCAGCGGCGAGCCCCGCCGCGCGGCGACGATCGTGTCGGGCTCGCGCGTCGCGACGACCGCGATGCCGTAGGTGCCCTCGACCTGGTGCAGGGCGCCCGCCACCGCTTCCACCAGCGTGGCACCCGGTTGCTTGGCGAGCAGCTCCTCGATCAGGTGCGCCAGCACTTCGGTGTCGGTCTCGGAGCGGAACACGTGTCCGCGTTTGGCGAGCGCGCCGCGCAGCACGCCCGCGTTCTCGATGATGCCGTTGTGGATCAGGGCGAGCGTCCCGCCGCAGTCGGTGTGCGGGTGCGCGTTGACCGTGTTGGGGGCGCCGTGCGTCGCCCAGCGGGTGTGGGCGATTCCGGTATGGCCGGCGGGAAGCGTCGTGCCGAGCAGCTTCTCGAGCACGCCGATCTTGCCGGCGGCCTTGTGCACCTCGATGCGGCCGTCGGCGACCAGCGCGATCCCAGCCGAGTCGTACCCGCGATACTCGAGGCGCCTCAGACCCTCGAACAGCAGGCCCGCCGCCTGCCGGGGACCCGTGTACCCTACGATGCCGCACATGGTGGGGAAGAATAACACTCCCGGCGCCGCCGTTGCGCGGCGGGGGGGTCGAGCGGAGATTGTGACTACCGATGTTCCCGTCGTGGATTCGCCCGCTCGGGCTCGTGGAACACGTCATCGTGGGCGCGGTGCTCACGGCGCTGCTCGCGGCCCTGGGCACGCCCGCCCTGGCGCGGGTAGTCGCGGTCGCCGCGGTGGGCGTGGCGCACGAGTGGGGAGACGGGGATTTCGTCAGCGCGCCGGGCGCCCCCTGGAACGGCCTCCTCGATACGCTGGCGTTTCTCCCGGTGCCCCTGGTGTGGTGGGCGCTATGAGGCGGATGCCGCGCACAGGCGCCGTCCTTCGTCCACGAGGTCCCGCGCCGCGGCGCCGGTCGGGGCCTCGGCGATCAGCCGGATGATCGGCTCCGTGTTGGACGGCCGCACGTGCAGCCAGCGGTCGCGCCAGGCGAGGCGGAGACCGTCCTGCGTGTCGACGTTCGCTTCCGGAAAGCGCGTTCGCAATGCCGCATAGACGTCGTCGAGGCCCTGTTCCGCGTTCCGCGTTCCGCGTTCCGCCTTGCCTTTGAGGATCACGTAGCGCGGCGCCGCGGCCACGAGCTCGCTCACCCGCCTCCCATCCCGGGCGAGTAGCGCGAGCAGCAGCGCCGCGGCCACCGGCGCGTCGCGCCCCGCGTGCAGGGCAGGATACATTACCCCACCATTCCCCTCACCACCGATGACAGCCGCAAGGCGCAAGATGGCGCGCGCGACATGCACTTCGCCCACGGGCGTGCGGACGACATCGGCGCCGAACTCCCGCGCGGCGTCCTCGACCACCAGGCTCGTCGATAGGTTGCAGACGACGACCCGTTTCCCGTTTCCCGTTTCCCCTTTCCCGCCCAGCACCGCCCTGATGGCAAACGCGAGCGTATAGTCCTCCCCGATCGCCGCCCCGGTCTCGTCCACGATCGCGAGGCGATCGACATCGGGATCGACGGCGATGCCAACGTCCGCGCCCGAGCGGCGCACCAGGGCGGCCAGGTCGCCGAGGTTCTCCGGAATCGGCTCCGGCGCGCGGGGAAAGCGGCCGTCCGTCTCGAGGTTGATTCCCGTGACGCGGCAGCCCAGTCGCTCGAGCAAGTCGCGCATTGGAGGGCCGCCCGCCCCGCGCACCGCGTCGAGCGCGACGGTGAACCTGCGCGCCCGGATAGCCTCGACAGGCAGCGCTGGGAGCCGCAAGACCCCATCGAGATGACGCTCGACCGCGCTGGGATCAGCCGTCACCTTTCCCGTTTCCCGGTTCCCGTTTCCCGCCTGGCGCGCGACGAGTTCCGCGACGCGCTTGCCCTCCGCCCCGTCGAGGAAGATCCCGTCCGAGCCGACGAATTTCAGGGCGTTCCACTCGATGGGGTTGTGGCTCGCGGTGATCGCGATCCCACCGCCCGCATGGTGGTGCTCGACGGCCAGCTGCACCGTGGGCGTGGGCACGAGACCGACGTCGATCACGTCGCAACCGACCGAGGTGAGGCCAGCGGTGACCGCCGCCGCGAAGGCCGGGCCGGACGTGCGCGCGTCCCTGCCCACCACGATGAAGTTCCGTTTCCCCTTTCCCGTTTCCCGTTTCCCGTGTTCGAGCGCCCAACTCCCGAACGCGCGCGCCCAGCGCGCCACCACCTCCGGCGTCAGGTCCTTGCCCACGATGCCGCGCACGCCGGACACTCCGACCATCAACGTGTCGGTCATGGCGGCAATTTAGTCGGAGGGAGGCGAGCGACGTGCCGCGTCGGGTGACGGCGCCGGAAGGTGCAGCGGTTGAATTTCCGGGGTCGAGACGGGCAGCGCGGACGCATCGGGGAACGCCGCGAGAAACGCCTGCACCGCCGGCGCGTGAAACTGCGCGTCCTTCCCTTCTTCCAGCTCCTGGAGCGCCTTCGCGACCGACAGGGCCGGGCGATACGGCCGGACACTGGTCATGGCGTCGAACGAATCGGCGATGGTGACGACCCGCACCTCGAGCGGGATCTGGTCGCCCGCCAGACCGTCGGGGAACCCCCGGCCGTCGAGGCGCTCGTGGTGCGACCGCACGATGGCGAGCGCCGCCGGCACGTCGCGCATCAACGGCGCCAGGATGCGGGCGCCGATCACGGGGTGCTCCATGATGTGCCGGTACTCGGAGTCGCTGAGCTTACCCTCCTTGTGCAGCACCTGCTCGCTGACCCCGATCTTGCCGATGTCGTGCAGCTCGGCGCCCAGCGTGATGACTTCGATCACGGACCGGGGCAGCCCCATCTCGCGAGCGATCCGGGTGGAGTAGTTCGCGACCCGCACGGAGTGGCCGCGGGTGTAGGGATCTTTTTCTTCCAGGAAGTGCACCAGCGCCTGCAGCCGCTCGAGCGACAGCTCCTCGATCCGCCGTGCCTGCTCCTGCACCCGCTGCTCGAGATTGTGGCGATAGTCCTCGAGCTCCATCTTGAGGTGCCGCTTGTCGAGCGCCTGCATCACGCGGGCGCGCACTTCGTCCAGGTGGAACGGCTTGGCGACGTAGTCGAGCGCACCGAGCTGCAGGCAGGCGACGGCGCTCTCCACTTCCGCCACGGCCGTCACGACGATGACGGCGGTGTCCGGCCACTTGGCGATGATCTCCCGCAACAGCCCCACCCCGTCCATCTGAGGCATGCGCAGGTCGGAGATGACGAGCGGCACCTGCTCCTGGTGCAGCATCTGCAGCGCTTCCACCCCGGACCCCGCCTCGGCGCACGTGAACCCTTCGCCCTCGAGCAACCGCACGAGTACGCGCCGCAGCCGCGGCTCGTCGTCGACCACCAGACACTTCACGGAGTTCGGCTGGGGCATCGTGCGCGTAACGTAGTAGTCGCTTGCTCGGCAGGGAAGGCGCCCTTACGTTCCCGCCATGACCGAGATCTCGCGCGACGACCTGGCGGCGCGCTTTGCAACCCGCGCCGTGCACGCCGGGAAAATCGCCGACCCGCTCGCCGGCGCCGTGATGACGCCGATCTACCAGACGTCCACCTACGTCCAGGACGGCCTGGGCCGGCACAAGGGCTACGAATACGCCCGCACGCGCAACCCGACGCGCGAAGCGCTCGAGCGCAACGTCGCGGCGCTCGAGGGCGGGCGTCACGGCTTCGCGTTCGCGTCGGGACTCGCGGCCGTGGACGGCGTGCTGAAACTGCTCGCCGCGGGCGACCACGTCGTGTGCGGCGACAACGTGTACGGCGGCACGCACCGCCAGATGACGCTCATCTGGGCCCGCGTGGGTCTCGCATTCAGCTTCATCGACGCGAGTGACACCCGCAACATCGCGTCGGCCGTCACGCCCAAGACGAAGATGATCTACGCGGAAACGCCCACCAACCCGATGATGCGGTTGTGCGACCTCGCCGCCGCCGGCGAAGTCGCGCGCAAGGCGGGCGCCCTGTTCGTCGTGGACAACACCTTCGCCACGCCCTACTTCCAACGGCCGCTCGAGCTGGGCGCCGACATCGTGCTGCACTCGACCACCAAGTACCTGAACGGCCACAGCGACATGGTGGGTGGGATGCTCGTCACCAACAGCGGGGCGCTGGCCGAGCGCCTCGGGTTCATCCAGAACGCTTCCGGCGCGGTCCCAGGCCCGTTCGACTGCTGGCTCGCCTTGCGCGGCACCAAGACGCTGGCGCTGCGCATGCGCCAGCACGACGCCAACGCCCGCCGCATCGCCGAGTGGCTCACCAAGCAGCCCAAGGTCGAGCTCGTGTACTATCCGGGACTGCCCTCGCATCCGCAGCATGAATTGGCCTGCCGGCAGATGAAAGGGTTCGGCGGCATGATCTCAGTCGAGCTGGGCTCGCTCGAGCGCGCCAAGCGCTTCGCCGAGGGCACGCGCATCTTCGCGCTGGCCGAGTCGCTGGGGGGGGTGGAGAGCCTCATCGGGCACCCCGCCTCGATGACCCACGCGAGCGTGCCGCCCGAGATGCGGCGCGCCCTGGGGCTCACCGACAGCCTGGTACGGCTGTCGGTGGGGATCGAAGATGTGGACGACCTGATCGCGGACCTGGAACAGGCCCTGGCGGCGGCGTGAATGGGCGAAACAGTTGCGGCGTCCTGGCGTAGTGGGGGACCTATCTTCGTAGAGGAGCACCCATGACCGAATCCACACTGCCCGCGGCCCGCCCGCGCCGCATCCTCACCCAAATCGCCCCCGTCACCTGGGAGCACCCCGCCGACCGCGCGGCCCTGCAATCGCTGCGCTCGGTGCCCGGGTTCGACGAGGTGGTGAAAAAAATCTACGGCTTCATCGGCGAGCGCGGCGTGCGCCTGATTTTCCAGGCGGACGCCGTGCGGGTGGGACCGACCCAGTTCCCCCGGTTGAACCAGCTCTACACCGAGGTGCTCACCTCGATGGACTGGCCGGAGCGGCCCGAGCTGTTCGTGTCGCAGACGCCGTTCGCCAACGCCGGCGCGTTCGGCATGGAGAAGCCGTTCATCGTGATCAACTCCGGGACGCTGAAGCTGCTGGACGACGACGAGCTGCGGAACGTGCTGGGCCACGAGCTGGGCCACGTCATGAGCGGGCACGCGCTGTACCACACGATCCTCGTGCTCATCCTCAACGTGAGCCTCGGGGCCCTGCCGTTCCTCGCCGGCATCGCGCTGCTCCCCATCCAGCTCGCCCTGCTGGAGTGGTTCCGCAAGAGCGAGCTCTCCTCCGACCGGGCGGGGCTGCTCGCGTGCCAGGACCCGACGGCGTCGTTGCGCGTCAACCTCAAGTTCGCGGGCGGCGGCGACATGTCGCAGATGGACCTGAACGCCTTCCTCGCCCAAGCCAGAGAGTACGAGGCCGCGGGCGGCGCGCTCGACCGCATCTTCAAGATCCTCGGCGTGCTGGGACGCACCCATCCGTTCAACACCGTGCGGGCGGCGGAGCTGCAGCGCTGGATAGAAGAAGGCCACTACGACCGGGTGCTGCGGGGCGAATACACGCGCCGCGGACCCGAGGCCGAGGCCCGGCCCGTGGACCAGGATATCGACGAAGCGCGGGAGCACTATATGAAGGAAGCGAAGGCCGTCGTGGACGACGTCGTGGACACCGCCAAGCGGGCGGCTCAGGCCTTCTCGGACGCCTTCAAGAAGAAGTGAGAGTCCTGGTCGTCGGCGGGGGCGGCCGCGAGCACGCGCTCTGCTGGGCGCTGAAGCGCGACACCCCCGACGCCGACCTGTTCGCCGCTCCCGGCAATCCCGGCACCGCGCAGCTTGGCCAAAATCTCGCAATGCAGGTTGGAGAGGTTGCAAGAGTTGTAGAAGCGGTGGAGCAGCACCGCATCGACCTCACCATCATCGGACCCGAAGGCCCCCTCGCCGCCGGTCTGACGGATGCCTTACGGGCCCGCGGTCACCCCGTGTTCGGGCCCAGCCAGGCCGCCGCGCGGATCGAGTCCTCCAAGGCATTCGCAAAGGAAGTCATGCGGCACGCCCGCATCCCGACAGCGGCAAGCCGCACCTTCACCGTCATCGAGCCGGCGCTCGAGTACCTGAAGACCCACGCCGAGCCGCTCGTCGTGAAGGCATCCGGCCTTGCCGCCGGCAAGGGGGCGCTGGTGTGCACGACGCGCGACGACGCGGGCCGCGCGCTGCGCGCCATGCTCGTCGAACGAGCGTTCGGCGACGCGGGCCGCGAAGTGGTGGTGGAGGACTTTATCGAGGGTGAGGAGCTCTCGGTGCTGGCGCTCACGGACGGCGAGCAGCTCGCCCTCCTGCCCGCCGCCCAGGATCACAAGCGGCTGGGCGACGGCGACACCGGGCCCAACACGGGTGGCATGGGCGCCTACTGCCCCGTGAGCATCGCCACCGACGGTCTGCTGGAACGGCTGCGTCGCCGGGTGCTCGAGCCGGCGCTGCAGGAGCTGGCGGCGCGGGGTGCGCCCTATCAAGGGGTCCTGTACGCCGGCATCATGCTCGCGGCCGACGGCACGCCCTACGTGCTCGAGTTCAACTGCCGGTTCGGAGATCCGGAGACCCAGGCGTTGCTGCCGGTGCTGCCCGGCGTGACGACGCAGCTGCGCGATATCGCCATGGGCAACTGGAGACCGCGCGACACGATACTGTCGCCGAGCCGGGCCGCCGTCGCCACGGTGCTCGCGGCACCGGGGTATCCCGACAAGCCGCGGCTGGGCGCGGCCGTCGACGTGCCGCGCGATCTCGAGCCGGGCACGCTCGTGTTCCACGCGGGCACTTCGCGCGATCCCGACGGCACCGTGCGGGTGGCCGGCGGGCGCGTGCTCACGGTGACGGGGCTGGGCGACACGGTCGCGGCGGCGCGGGAGCGGAGCGCGCACGGATGCGAGCTGATCGGCTTCGAGGGGAAGACGTACCGGCGGGACATCGCGTGGCGCGAGATCAGGAGAACGGCGGAGGGTGCCGGAGCTGCCCGAGGTTGAGACGATCGTGCGGGAGCTGGCCCCGCGGCTCGAGGGCTACCGCATCGCGCGCGCCCGTCTGGCCAAGACGGACGTGCTGCGCCGGGTTTCGAAGCCGCGCCTGCTCCGCACCCTGCGGGGGAACACCATCGAGGAGGTGATCCGGCGCGCCAAGCACGCGGTGTTCCGCCTGGCGAGCGGCCACCGGCTGATCGTGCAGCCCCGCATGACCGGATCGCTCGTGGTGTACGACCGGGCGCTCACCCGGGACGAGGCAAAATACGCGGTGCTCACCTGCACGATCGAAGACGGTCGCCTGCTCGTGTACCGTGACGTGCGGCGCCTGGGCACCGTGTGGCTGCTCGATCAAAAGGGCTGGGATGCCTACACTGGTCGGATCGGACCCGAGCCCTTAGAGGAGACCTTCACCCCGTTCGTGTTCGCCGACCGGCTCAAGGGCACGCGCGCGGCGATCAAGAAGACGATCATGGATCAGCGCCGCATCGCCGGGGTGGGCAACATCTACGCCAACGAGGCGCTATTCGAGGCGGGGATCGACCCGTCCAAGCCCACGAACAAGCTGTCGCTCGAGGAGTTCGCGCGCCTGCACGCGGCGATCACGGACATCCTGCTCCGGGCCGTGCGATCGTCCGGCACGACGGTGCGCGATTACCGCACCGGCACCGGGGAGGAAGGCCGGTTCCAGTTCGAGCTGAAGGTGTATGGCCGGGGTGGCGAGCCGTGTGTCACGTGCGGCAAGAAGCTCGTCACCACGCACACGATCGATCTACGGGCCACGACGTTCTGCCCGCGGTGCCAGGGCTAGCTCCTGGCCACGAGGGTGTAACTCTGGCCCGGCTGGTCGATCCTGAGATCGGCGAATTTTGCCACGCCGTCGACGGTCTCCACGACCGTGGTCCCGAACAGCCTGCCGCTCGAGGACGCACCGTCGTCGATGGCCATCTTCACTACGGCGTGCCGCACCAAGCGGCCGTCCCGATCCTTGCTCACGGCTGTGAAGCTGAGACGCCGTTAGGGAAAGCCGCTCACTGCGCGACCGGCGTCGGCGTGACGCTCGAGGTCCTCGTCCCGTTGCCCAGCTGGCCGTACCGGTTGTCACCCCAGCAATACGCCGTCCCGCTCGGGGTCACGCCACAGGTGTGGCCTCCTCCCGCGCTCACTGTCGCGAAACTCACCCCTTCGCGGACGGCCACGGGGCTCGGCCCGTCGCCACCGCCCCAGCAGTATGCCGCGCCACCGGTCGCCACACCGCAGATCTGGAAGCCCGTGCTGATGGTGGCGAAGCTCAGGCCGCCAGTGACGAGCGCCGGGCTGGTCACTCCCTCCAGCTGACCTGGAACGGCGCCCCAACAGTACGCCGCGCGGCCCGAGGTCACGCCACAGGTCGTGCTCCCTCTGGCACTCAGCGTAGCGAAGGTGAGGCCGCCAACGACGGCCGCGAAACCGGGCCGGCCGCCATACGTCCCGTCGCCGAGCTGGCCGGCGTCGTTGAGCCCTTGGCAGTAGGCTGCGCCGGTGCTCGTCACCCCGCAGGTGTAGTCCACTCCCCCGTCCAGCTGCGCGAAGGTCAATCCACCTGCGTCCAGGGGCGTAGGGTTCATGGTCGAGTTCCAACAATACACAGCGCCGCCCGTTGTCAGGCCGCAAGCGCGGCTGCCTTGGCCTGCGGTCACGGCTCTGAACGTGAGGTCGCCAGAAACGGGCGCCGGGGTCGCGCCCCAGCAGTAGGCCGCGCCGGCACCGGTGGCGCCGCACGTTCTATCGACGTAGGGCCCGACATACGCACTGATCATCCGGAAGCGGAGCCCCCCCGCGACAGGGACAGGGCTTGTCTGGTCGCTACTGGTCCCGTCGCCGAGTATGCCTCCCCGACCCCAGCAGTAGGCGGCCCCGCTGATCGTCACGCCGCAGGTGTGCGAGTTTCCGGCGCTCACGGCGGCGAATGTGAGGTGCACGGCAAATGAGGTACTCGCCGCGCCCGTCAGCGCCGGCGCGGTCGCCGCCAGCGTGTAGCCGCTCCCCGGCCGGTCCACGCTCAGGTTGTCGAACGTCGCCACGCCGTCCACCGCGCCCCTGGTCGTCGTCCCTGAGAGCGTGGCGCCCGAGGGATTCGTGCCGAGGCTCAACGACACGACCTGGGTTGCGCCCGGCACCGTGGTGCCGAACGCGTCCTGAAGCGCGACGCGCAACGCCGGCGCGATGGCCACGGCCCCCTCGACCGTCTGAGGAGGCTGGGTCGCGAACGCCAGCTGCGCCGCCGGTCCGGCGACTGCGAACGCCCCGCTCGTACCTGACGCGGGGCCCGCGGTGGCGACGAGCGTGTAGCCGCGACCCGGCTGATCGATGCGCAGGTCGTTGAAGGTCGCCACGCCGTCGACCAGTTTGGCCTGTGTGGTTCCGGACAGCGTCGCCCCGGACGCCGGACTGGTCCCGATCTCGAGCCGCACCACGCCACCAGGGACCCGACTCCAGGAGGCGTCGGTGACGGTGATCTGGATCGCGGGGGAGATCACCGCGTTGGCGTTGACCGTCGCCGGGGGTGGAGCGGTGAAATCGACGTGCGCCGGCGCGCTGCTCGGACGGTACGCGGGCGACCAGCTCGGGTCCGTGTTGTCGCCCGGAGTGTTCGTGAGCCGCGTCTGGCCCGATCCATCCGCGTTCATCACGTAGATCTGGGCGCCGCCGTCCCGGTGACTCGTGAACGCGATCTGGCGCCCGTCGGGGGACCAACTGGGTTCCTCGTCGGCGCCCGCGGCGTTGGTCAGTCGCGTCTGCGACGAGCCGTCCGCGTTCATCGCGTAGATCTCGACGTTCCCGTCCCGCGTGCTCGTGAACGCGATCAGGCTCCCGTCGGGGGACCAGCGTGGCGACCCATCTTCAGCCGCATCGCTCGTCAGTCGCGTCTGCAGCGAGCCGTCGGCGTTCATCAGGTAGATCTGGGCGGTACCGTCCCGATGGCTTGTGAAAGCGATCCGGCTCCCGTCGGGGGACCACCTCGGCTGCTCGTCGATACCAGGGGCGTTCGTCAACCGCGTGGGCACCGACCCGTCCCCGTTCATCACGTAGATCTCGGTGTCGTCATCCTGCGAGGTCGAGAACGCGATCCGGCTGCCGTCCGGCGACCACTGCGGATCCCGGGCGGTGCGGTGGAAAGGCGTGTGCGTCAACGCCGTTTCCGCCGACCCGCCCGCCGCGATCCGGTAGACGTCCACGTTGTCGGCCAGGAATCGTGTGAACACGATGGCTTGCCCATCGGGCGCCCACGTGGGCCGCCGGTCGCCCCACCAGGAGTCGTGGCGCGTCAGCGTCGTCACCGCCGAGCCGTCCGGAGCCATGACGTAGAGACAGTCGCAACGGCCGCGCTGGCTGACGAAGGCGATCCGGTTCCCATCGGGGGACCAGCTCGGCTCATAGTCCCATTCGGGGACGTTCGTCAACCGCGTTTGTGCCGACCCATCCGAGGCCATCACGTAGATTTCGCGGTTACCGTCTCGCGTGCTCACGAACGCGATGCGCGACGTGGAGAGATCTGCTCCCCCCGTCGCCGCTGACATGCGCGGCGCCGTCACTTCGTCTCGGTGGCAGGCCTGCTGAACCGCCACGACCAAGAGGAGACACACGGGGAGCAAGCGACGCATGGGGATACGCCTCGCGCTTCTAAGGGTGCCGCGCACCAGTGCAAACCGGGTGCCCCTTAAAGCACCCACGCCATGTGGCGCGGTTGTAACGTTTGGTGCGGTATCACAGCGGCGGGAGCGTTGCGACGCCGCACGGCGTATTGCCAGGCTGCCGCAGGGGAGACCCGGGGGATGAAGCACACGCGCTGCAACGGGCGTAGTGTCGGAATCCCGCAGGCAGAATCGTCGTAGTAATGAGGCTAGTGGTGCGGCGCCAGTCTACCGTTTCCTGACACCCGGGCCCTACTCCCGGGATCACTCTTTTCGGCTAATTTTCGGGCCTATGAAACTCTCCGAAACTTCGATTCGGCGGCCGGTCCTGGCCAGCATGATCTCCGCCGCACTCGTGTTGTTCGGCGTCATCGGCTACACCCGGCTGTCGGTGCGCGAGCTCCCCGACATCGACCCGCCGATCATCTCGGTCTCGACCACCCTGCCCGGCGCCAACGCCCAGGTGGTGGAAACGGCGGTGACCGACGTGCTCGAAGAGGAGCTCTCCACGATCCAGGGACTGCGCACGCTGTCGAGCTCCTCGTCGGAGGAGAACAGCCAGATCGTACTGGAGTTCAACCTCGACCGGCCGGTCGACGTCGCCGCGCAGGACGTGCGTGATAAGGTGTCGCGGGTGCGCGGGCGGCTGCCGGTGGACGTGCTCGAGCCAGTGATCGCGAAGCAGCAGGCCGACGCGCAACCATTCTTCTGGTTGGCCCTGAGCAGCCCGAACTACGACCTGATGCAACTCTCCGACGTGGCCGACCGCCTGGTGAAAGCCCGGCTGCAGAGTCTGGCGGGTGTCGGCAGCGCCGGGGTGTTCGGCGAGCGGCGCTTCGCGATGCGCGTGTGGGTACAGCCCGACCAGCTGTCGGCACGGGCCCTCACCGTGCAGGACGTGGAAAGCGCGATCACAGCGCGCAACGTCGAGATTCCCGCCGGCCGCATCGAATCGACGCGGCGGGAGTTCTCGGTCCGGTCACTGGGCGAGCTGAAGAATCCGCGGGAATTCGGGGAGCTGGTCGTGACGAGTCAGGGCGGGCAGGTCGTCAAGCTCAAGGATGTGGCGCACGTCGAGCTCGCGCCCGAGGACACTCGCTCGATATTCCGTTACAATGGCAATCCCGCCGTCGCCATCGGCGTGGTCCGGCAGTCCAAGGCCAACCTGATCGACGTCGCTCAGCGCATCCGCGAGGCCATCCCCGGCATCCAGCAGACGCTGCCGCCGGGCGTGAAGCTCGAAACCGCGTTCGATGGGTCGGTGTTCGTCACGCACTCGATCAACGACGCGCGCCTGACGCTCCTGATCGCGGCGATCCTCGTCGTGCTGATCATTTTCGTGTTCCTGCGTAACCTGCGGGCGACCATCATTCCCGGCCTCGCCATCCCGGCGTCGATCGTGGCGACGTTCGCGATCATGTACTTCCTGGGGTTCTCGATCAACAACTTCACGCTGCTGGCGCTCACGATCGCCATCGGCATCGTGGTGGACGACGCCATCATCGTGCTCGAGAACGCCTACCGGCACCAGGAGGAGCTGCACGAGGCGCCGGAGCAGGCCGCGGTCAACGGCACCAACGAAATCGGCTTCGCCGTGATCGCGACCACGATCGCGCTGGTGGCCGTGTTCACGCCGCTCGGGTTCCTGCGCGGCTCGACGGGACGGCTGTTGAGCGAATTCGGCATCGCGGTCGCCGGCGCGGTGGTGATTTCGGGATTCGTCGCCCTGACGCTGACGCCGATGCTGTGCGCCAAGGTGCTGCGCGTGCCGCACGAGCACGGGGCCGTCTTCAAGGTGTTGGAGCGAGGGTTCAACGCCGTGGCCGAGCGCTACGCGACGTTGCTTCAGACCGCGTTGCGGCATCGGGGCATCGTGGTGGCCGGGACGGTCGTGACCGTGGCCCTGGCGTTTGTGTTGTACAGGAACCTCAAGCAGGAGCTCATTCCCGACGACGATCGCGGGTTCTTTCTGGTCGTGGCATTCGGGCCCGAGGGCTCATCGCTCGCGTATACGGACGGGTACGTACGCCAGGTCGAGCAGATCATCGGCAAGACCCCGGGTGTCCAGGGGTACTTCACGATCGTCGGCGGCTTCGCCGGGGGGGTGAACCGGGCGTTCGTCGGTGTCATCCTCAAGGACTGGAGCGAACGCAAGAACAGCGTCCAGCAGCTCGTCGGCATGCTGTTTCCCCAGCTGTTCGGACTCGCCGGCGTCCAGGCGTTCCCGTACAGCCCGGGAGCGCTGGGGTTCAGCCAGCCGGTGCAGTTCGTGGTGCAACATCCCGACATCGCGCGGCTGGCGCAGGCCATGGACACGCTCGTGCCGCAGGCGCGCGCCATCAAGGGTCTCACGAACGTCGACACCGACTTGCGTTTCAACAAGCCGGAGTTGCGCGTCACCTTCGATCGCGACCGGGCGGAGGACCTCGGGGTTCCGGTGCGCGACGTCGCGGCCGCCCTGCAGACGTTCCTGGGCGGTCGCCGAGTGAGCACGTTTACGCGCAACGACAAGCTGTACTACGTCATGGTACAGCTCGACTCCACTCACCGGAACACGCCGAGCGACATGTCGGGGATCTACCTGCGGGGACGTGGCGACCAGCTGGTGCAACTCGCCGCCCTGGCGAAAGTCGAGGAGGGCGTGGGTCCGAGACAGATCAACCACTTCAACCGGGTGCCGTCGTTCACGCTGTCGGCTTCCCTCAACCCCGGGTTCGCCCAGGGTGAGGCGCTCGATTCGCTCGATCGCTTGGCCCGGCGGGTGCTGCCTCCGGGAAGCACGACGGCCCTGGCGGGCGACTCGCGCGAGTTCCGGGAGAGCGGCGGCGCGCTCTATTTCGCCTTCGGCGTGGCGCTGCTGGTCGTGTTCATGGTGCTCGCCGCCCAGTTCGAGTCGCTGGTGCACCCGTTGACCGTACTGCTGGCCGTGCCGCTCGCGGTGACCGGCGCGCTCGCGACGCTGCTCGTGGCGGCCCTGCTACATCGCCCGGGTGGGACGATCAACTTGTACAGCGAGATCGGCATGGTGCTCTTGATCGGACTCGTGACCAAGAACTCGATCCTGCTGGTCGAGTACACGAACCAGCTGAAGGCGCGCGGGCTGGACGCGGTCGCCGCGGTGGTCGAGGCGGGCCGCATCCGGCTGCGCCCGATTCTGATGACGTCGGTGGCGACCATCATGGGCGCGATCCCGGTGATGATCGGAGTCGGCGCGGGCTCGGCCTCGCGGCGGCCGCTGGGCTACGCGATCGTGGGCGGCATCTTCTTCTCTACGGCGCTCACATTATTCGTCGTGCCCGTGGGGTACGTGCTGCTGGACCGCCTGACGGCGCGGCAAGCGAGCCGCGTCCGCGTAGCCCGACCCGTGGAGGCTGACTGATGCTGGTCCTGCTCGCGGTGCTGCAGCTTCAGGCGGCCATCGTGCCGTCGATTCCGGACGATTCGCTCCCGACCGTGACCCTGGCCGAGGCGCTACGCCGGGCCACGGGGCTCGATCCCAGCTACGTCGCGGCGGTGGGCCTGGTGGACAACGCAAGATGGGCGCGACGCAGCGCGTTCGCGGTGTTCTTGCTCCCGGCAGTAGGGGTCGAGACGGACGCCACCAAGAACATCCCACAGTTCTTCAACTTCGGCACGCTCAAGCCCGAGTCGTACGCTGTCTCGGCTCAGATCGGGTTGCGCTACGACCTGTTCACGGGTGGGCAGAAAGTCGCCGAGCTCACGCGCTCGGCCGCGGCGCTGGACGGCGCGCACGCGGGGGAGATCCTGGTGCGGTTTGCCTCCGCACTCCTCACCGAGGCGACGTACTATTCCGTGCTCGCGGGCAGCGAGCTCCTGCGGGTCGCACGGGAGCGGGTCCAGCGTGCCGAGCAGCAGCTCGGCGTCGCGCGGGCGCGGGTGACGACCGGGGCCGCAGTGCAGACCGATTCGCTGCAGCTGCGGCTCGAGCTCAGCCGGGCGCGGGTGGGTCTGGTGCAGCAGGAAGCCGCCCTCCGGGTCGCGCGGCTCACGCTCGGGAGCCGGGTGGGTGCCGCAGGCCCGGTGGACGCCGCTCCGCTGGACAGCGTCCTGCCCAGTGCGCTGCCGATGACGCTCGCGACCGCGGTCGACGAGGCGACGCGCCAAGGGCCGGCGTATCGGCTGGCTCGGGCCAACGAACGCCAGGCGGCGGCCATCTACCACAGCCGGCTGGGCACCCTGCTGCCACGCCTCAGTCTGACCGGGGTCGGGATCGCGTATGACAACCGCTTCTACCCGACGAGTGCAAAGTTCACGCAACTCACCTTGACGGCGACGCTCCCGATATGGGACAACTTTCAGCGGCAGACCCTGATCAGTCAGGCGCGCGTGAGCCGGGATGTTTTCAGGGCGGTGCGCGATTCCGCGGAGCGTTCGGTGCAGCGCGACGTGGTCGCAGCCTATGACGGTTTCACGACGGCCCGCGCCACCGCCGATTTCGCGGGCGAACAGGTGCAGGTCGCGCGCGAGAACTACCGCGTGCAGCAAGCCCGCTATCGGACAGGTGCTACCGCGATCCTCGACCTGCTCAAGGCACAGTCCGACCTCGATGACGCGTCGGCCACCCTGGTTCAGGCGCGTTACGCGACGCGACTCGTGCTGGCGGGCCTCGAGACGATCCTGGGCCGGCGCCTGTTTCCCGAACCGGAACCGAAATGAGTGTGATCATCATGACGCGTAGTGCGTGGTACGTGGTTGTGGCCGGAGCCGTGGTCGCTCTCGGCGGATGCAAGAAGGGGAAGGCGGGCGGCGGCGCGGCGGGGTTCGGCGGCGGCGCGCCCATGGGCATGCCCGTCGAAGTGGCCGTCGCGCGGGTCGACACCGTGCGCGACGAGATCGCCGCGACCGGGCAGATCGAGGCGGTGCAGTCGATCGACCTGCGCCCCGAGGTCGATGGGCGCATCGTCGAGATCCCGGTGCACGAGGGCCAGGAGGTCGACGAGGGCACGCCGCTCTTCAAGGTGGACGACGCCCAGCTCAAGGCCCAGGTCGCCCAGCTCGAGGCGCAGCGCGATCTCGCCCAGCAGGCCCTGGCGCGGGCCAAGGAGTTGGCGCAGCAGAACGCCTCCTCGGCCGCGGACCTGGAAAAGGCCGAGGCGGAAGCCCGCGGCGCCCAGGCGCAGTACGACCTGCAGCGCATCCGGCTCGACCGCACGACCGTGCGGGCGCCGTTCGCCGGCGCCGTGGGACAGCGCTACGTCAGCCTCGGCGACTACGTCACGAACACCACGAAGCTCGTGTCGCTGCATACGGTGAACCCGCAGCGCGCCGCCTTCCAAGTGCCGGAGCGGTTTGCGCGAGACTTGAAGCCGGGACAGCAGGTGTCGTTCCGCGTCGCCGCCATCGCGGGTCGCGACTTCACGGGACAAGTCGACTTCGTGGACCCGGTGGTGCAGCTCCCCGGCCGAACCATCCTCGTCAAGGCGCGGGTGCCCAATCCTGCCCGGCTGCTGCAGCCCGGGATGTTCATCGAGGCGCACCTGGTCACCGCCGTGCGTCCCAAGGCGATCGTCGTCCCCGAGGAGGCGGTGGTGCCGGCTGAGGGAGCCAACGCGGTGTGGGTCGTGGTGGATGGGAAGGCAACCCGGCGACCAGTGGACCTCGGCGTCCGCACGCCCGGGTTCGTCGAGGTGACGAAGGGCGTGAATGCGGGTGAACAGGTCGTCGTGGGCGGCCTGGAGCTGCTCGCGCCGGGCGCGCCGGTCATGGCGCGGGTGGTGGAGCGGGGGCCTAAGGCAGCTGCACCAGCCGACCCCGCGGCGGGATCCCCGCCTCGAGCTCCATAACGCCGACGCTGGGCGGGATGCCGAACCGGGGCCGTCCCGCCCCGCCCGGGTTCATCACGGTCACCGTCCGATCCACCAGCTCGAGCAGCGGCTTGTGCGTGTGCCCGTACACGATGATCTCGGCCCTGGGAAACGCCGCGTGCAGCGCGTCCGGCGTGGGATGCCCCAGCTGGTCACCGTGCGTCACCACGATCGCGAACCCGTCGAGCTCGAGCTCGGCCACCTGCGGTAAGCGCGCCCGCAGCTCGGGGCCGTCCGCGTTGCCGTACACCGCGGTCAGCGGCGCCAGCGCCTCCAGCTCGATCAGGACCTGGGGACTCCCAACGTCACCAGCGTGCAGGATGTGATCGACCTGCTCGAACACGTCGAACACCTCGGGCCGCAGCAGACCATGCGTGTCGGATATGACTCCGAGCCTCACGTCGTCCTCGTGCAACGTGCCGTCGTGGCGTCGTGCAACTATTTGTTGCCTTCCCAGCGCTTGACGAGCGCGATGTCGAGCCCCAGCTGGTCGACCACCCGTTGCACCACGAAGTCCACCAGATCGCG
>Ga0209154_1000749_pt1 | contig 20450 bp, 15 predicted proteins | sample GraSoiAngelo_121_FD_185878 | JGI IMG/M metagenome (GOLD analysis project Ga0209154, IMG submission 185878) | Grasslands soil microbial communities from the Angelo Coastal Reserve, California, USA - 14_0919_12_20cm (SPAdes) (version 2) | ecosystem: Environmental > Terrestrial > Soil > Grasslands ... | reverse complement strand
GCCACCGCCGTGGACTATTTCCGCAAGGCTGGCGCCTGGAATCCCTCCCTCGAGACACTTGATCGCAATTGGGGCATGGCGGCTTTCTACGCCAACCAGTACGATCAGGCGGTTGCGCCGCTGGGCAGACAACTGCAAAAACACTCCGATGACATGCGCGTCAGGGCCGCGCTCGGTCTCAGTTTCTTCATGCTGGAGAATTATCCGAAGGCGCTGGAGACTCTGCGGACGGTACAAGCTGAGGTCGACGACGATCCAGGCCTGGCATACGCCTATGCCGTGTCATTAGTGAAGACCGGGGAATACATGGAGGGCGTCCGTCGACTCAAGTCTCTGAATCAATCGAATCCCAATTCCGCAGACGTTCACATGTTGCTGGGTGAAGCCTTCGCGGACCAAGGAGAATACGGCACGGCGCTGGAGGAATACCGCAAGTCTCTCGCAATCAATCCCAATCAGCCGCAGACACACTTTCTTGCGGGGTTGGCGCTCCTCCGCACAGGTAGTCCGGCGGAAGCCGTCCAGGAATTTCGTGCGGCGCTCAAGCTCAATCCCACCGATGCCTCCAAGAAGTACCACCTAGCGTTTGCGCTGATTGAGATGCAACAGAAAGATGAAGCGCTTACCCTCTTGCGGCAGGTCATCCAGCAGGATCCGAAATACGCGGACGCCTACTACGTGTTGGGAAAACTGCAACTCGAGCAGGGGGACATAAGGGCCGCTATCGTCAGTCTCGAAACCGGGATCAAACTCAGTCCGGAGAGTGACTACATTCACTATCAATTGGCGATGGCTTACCGTCGTGACTCACGAAGCGAGGACGCCGAGCGTGAGATAAAGCTCTACCAGGCCCTCAAGAATCGCCACCGAGGGCGAGATGTGCCGCAATCCAACTGATAGGTGGCGACCCCTGCTTCTCCTGCTGGTAATGACTTTCCTGTGCTTGTGGCGTGCCCCCTGCGCCTGGACGCAGGAGTCAACTGCGCAGGCGCGCTCTTCGCTTGCCGCTGCCAAGACCCAGTTAGCGCATGGGGATCTTCAAGGTGCCGAAAAGATTCTCTGGTCGGTACTCTCCTCCGAACCTAACAATGAAGAAGCTCTGACCCTGCTCGGCATCATTCGCGGCCGCCAACAGCGCTATCTGGAGTCCGAGGCTGTGTTCCGCCGCGTCTTGCAACTCAACCCCCAATCGATAACTGCCTGCATAAACCTCGCCAGTGCTCTGGCAGCACAGGACAAATTCGATCAGGCCATCGAGCAATACAAGCAAGCCCAGATCCTTGCGCCGGGAGACTCCAATCTACAGCTCAAACTGGCTCGCCTTTATGTCGGCCGGGGATTGTTCGCCGAAGCTCTCTCTACACTGGATGCGATTCCACCGGAGCGATTTCCCCCAGCCGCTATTCCCGTCAAGGTGGCAAGCTTGGTGGCATTGGGGCGCAAATCAGAGGCAGTGGCGCTCACCCCACGCGTGAAAGACTCTCCAGTTGTCGCCATGGATGTGGCGGAAGTTTTTCTGGAGGGAAACCTTCCTGACGAAGCGCTAAGGGTTCTGGGCCTCGCCACCCCGTCGTTGAAACGCGCTCCGGCCCGCTTCTATTACCTAAAGGGCCGGGCGCGGCAGGCTACAGGACAGGCGACTGCTGCTCTGAGCAATTTTCGGCAGGCTCTTGCACTCGATCCCAAGTCGGTAGATACGCTCCTCGCTATCGCTGACATTTATGCAGTCAAGAATAAACACGCCGATGCGATGGCCATCCTAGGGCGGGCGCGTACGCTAGCTCCCGATGCAGTCCCTATCCTGCGCCGTGTTGTAATTGAGGCAATGAATGCGGGCGAGAACCGCACAGCTCTGCAGGCAGCCGCGGAACTCCAACAGAAGAGCTCTGAGAACTTCGATGATAAGTATCTGGTCGCGGCCGTTATGCTGCAGGAGCGGCAATACACTGCAGCAATTCGCATCTTGGAAGGGTACGTAGTCCAGCGCCCGCAGGACGGCAAGGGCTGGCTGGGGCTGGGGCTGGCCTACCTGAGCCAGCAACGCTACGCTGATGCTCGCAAAGCCCTGCAGCACTCCCTGCAACTCGATCCTAATCTTGCTGAAGCCGAATACCAGCTTGGAGTTGTGGCCATCAAGGAGGGAAATGCCCAAGAAGCCATCCAGCGCTTAGAGCACGTGGTGCAGGAGCAGCCCAGGCATGCCAAAGCGCTCCTACATGTGGGGACTCTTTACCTCCAGGCAGGAGAATTGGAAAAGGCACAAAGCGCGTTGCAACGCTCAGTGGCTGCCGACCCCACCGACCCGGACACGGAATACCAGCTGAGTCTGCTTTTCAACCGGATTGGCAAAGCGGAGGAGGTCCGCCAGCACATGGAACGCTTCCGCCAGCTAAAGCAAGAAAGAGATCGCGCCGTCCGCCCTCCGCAATAGAGGAGATCAGCCGAAAACAATGTAAGAGTGTACTGCGACCGAGAACCGCAGGACAGAAGAGACTTATTTGGCTGGTGGCACCTTGTTAGCCGGCGGTGTGGGTTGCTTCTTTTCTGAACCCTGCCCCGCAAACGGCATCTTTTTCTGAACTCCTTCGCCCTCCACAATTGTGTAGATGAAGTCGGCGGGAAGATCCCGGTAAACTTCTTTCTTCCCGCTGGGCCAGGAGACTTCCACAGTGCTCATGTTGGTTTGGAGTCCCAAGCCGAAGTGCAGGCGCAAATCGTTCTGGGATAGGTAGCTCGAACCGCTGCGTACCTCGTTGAATTGCACAAGGTCTCCGGCGGTCACTGTGATCCGGGCGCCAATCGCCGCCTTGTTGCTCTTGGTTCCTACCAGCCGGAACAGGACTGCATGGTTGGAGCTCTCGGTACGATTGATCAGCAACGTGGGTGGTTCTCCCACATTTAGGAGCAGGACATCGATCTTGCCATCATTGTTCACATCAGCGAATGCGGCACCGCGTCGAGACGCAGGCCGCAGATTGTTCAAACCCGAAATGGCCGTAACATCCTCGAAAGTGCGGTCCCGATTGTTCCGGAACAGGAGCAGGGGCTGCCGGTAGGGCACGCCCCCTTTCACTAGGTCCATTTGCGGGTAGACGTGACCGTTCGCCACGAAAATGTCCAGCCATCCATCGTTATCCATGTCGAAGAGCGCCGTACCCCAGCCCACCAGCGGGTATGTGGGTTGAGCTATGCGCGCGTTCCAACTGATGTCAGTGAATCCCAGTGCGCCCTGATTCCAGTAAAGAGTGTCGGGTTCTTCCGTAAAATTGGTCACAAAGATGTCGAGTCGCCCGTCATGATCGATGTCGCCGAAATCAACGCCCATCGACCCCTGCTCACGGCCATCAGCGCTCAGCGCCGCACCAGACAGTAATCCGACATCCTCAAAAGTGCCGTCATGTTTATTGTGGTAGAGATAGTTGGGGCCGGAGTCGTTCGCTACGTAGAGATCAGGCCAACCGTCATTGTCGTAGTCGGCCCAGATGCCCTGCATGCCGTAGTAGTGATTTGGATCATCTACCCCGGCCTTCTTCGAAACGTCTTCAAAGGTTCCGTCGCCGCGATTGCGGAACAAGAAGTCGGATTCACCGAGAAGTCCCCACGGACCGCATTGCACCGGGATGCCTCGAAATCGGCAGGTCTTGTCATTGCTGCCGAATTCCGGCAGCTTGTTGATATCGACGTACACATAGCGCGGCACGAAAAGATCGACGTGGCCATCACGGTCGTAATCAGCCCATGACGCGCCGGTGCTGAACCCGCCCACCCGCACGCCAGCTTTGTCTGTGACGTCTTCGAACTTGCAGTTGCCCAGATTGCGGTACAGAACGTTGCCGCCGTATCCTGTGACGTAGATGTCCTGCCAGCCGTCGTTGTCGAAGTCGGCTACGGCTACCCCCATGCCCCAGCCCTTGCGGGTGAGGCCAGCGGCGTTTGTGATGTCGGTGAACTTCAGGTTGCTATCCTGATGATAAAGCGTGATCATCAGGTCGCCACCCTGGCGATACCGGTCCACGGAAGAGCCGTTCACGGTGATAATGTCCAGCTTTCCGTCATTGTCACAGTCGATGAAACCAACGCCCCCGCTCATCGATTCGATGATGTACCGCTTTTCGGGCGTGGAGAGGTGTGGGACGCTGAGGCCAGCCTCTTTAGTCACGTCTTCAAAACGTGGTATCGGCCGTGCCGGCGAAGGAGCCTGAGCGGCGCAAGCGAAAGGTAGCAGGACGCCGAAGGCGACCGTACAAAATTTGCCCATGGAATTCGCATATTTTAACATAGTGTTGACGCACGCCCGCAACTGGTTGGAGAAAGCTGCAAAGCGAGCGCCTTATGCCGGACCGAAACATGATTTACAACGGCGATTTCCTTGGAGTTGCAAGGCTGCACAGACTTGCGGCCCATGTCTCCACCCCACTTGTGCGGCGCTCGATTAGCTGGCTTCTCCTCTTCTGCTGCCTGCCTCAATTGGTGACTTCCACGCAAAAGGCGCGGGAAAAGTCGCCACCACCGGCTCCCACTTTTCGGCTTGTGGACATTACGGCTTCTGCCCACATCCAATTTGAGCATGCGGTCTCTCCGGAGAAAAAATATCTGGTGGAATCGATGAGCGGTGGCGTCTTGCTGCTGGACTATGATCAGGACGGCTGGCTGGACATTTACTTTACGAATGCGCCCAGCGTGGACCAGGCGCTTCACGGACAGAAGGCCCGAAGCGCTCTCTATCACAATAATCATGACGGCACGTTTACCGATGTGACCGACCAGGCGGGTGTGGGTTATCCCTGTTGGGCGATGGGCGGTGCCGTGGCCGACTATAACAATGATGGTTGGCCCGACATTCTCGTCACCTGTGAAGATGGACTTGTGCTCTACCGCAATAATGGTGATGGGACCTTCACTGACGTTACGAAGCAGGCTCACCTGACCGACCGGCGCTGGACGACCGGTGCGGCTTTTGCCGACTACGATGGCGACGGCTTCGTGGACCTCATGGTTTCGCGTTATGTGGAGTTGGACCTCAAGAACCTGCCACAGTTTGGTGTCGGTGCTACCTGTCATTTTCGTGGCATCCCGGTGCAATGTGGGCCACGGGGCATGAAGGGTATGGGAGACAGCCTCTATCACAACAATGGAGACGGCACCTTTACTGATGTCTCCAAGTCGGCCGGGGTGGATGACGCGGCCGGCTACTACGGTCTGGGTATCCTCTGGAGTGATTTCAATGACGATGGCCGGCCCGACCTGTTCATCGCCGATGATTCGACCCCTAACTATCTTTATCGCAACGATGGCGGTGGGCATTTCACAGATGTGAGTTTCGTGTCTGGAACGGCGGTTAGCGGCGATGGTAGCGAAATGGCAGGGATGGGAGTGGCAGCGTGCGACTACAACCACAGCGGACGTTTTTCCATCCACGTCACCAACTTTGAGGGCCAGAACAACTCTCTCTATCGCAATGACGGGGACATGAACTTCACCGAAGTGTCCTATGCTGCCGGGATTGGTATCGCCACTGTGCCATACTTGGGTTGGGGCACGGGCTGCGTTGACCTGGATAACGACGGCTGGCCGGACCTGTTCGTCGTCAACGGTCACGTTTATCCTCAGGTGGATACGCTCGAGGTGGGAGCCAAGTACCGCGAGCGCAAGCTCGTATTCTTGAACCAGCACGACGGCACATTTCGAGATGTCAGCAATCTCGTCGGCCCGGCAATTGCCGTCCCGCAGCCGAGCCGCGGCGCTGCTTTTGGTGATCTCGACAACGATGGGAGAATTGACGTTGTCGTCGAAAATATTGACGGCGCACCGATGATCCTGCACAATGATGGAACTCACACGAACCATTGGATTACGCTGCAATTGGTGGGCACGCGCAGTAATCGTCTAGCCGTTGGAACCAAAGTGAAAGCGCTTGCAGGCGCACTGGTTCAGATCGACGAAGTACGCAGTGGAGGAAGCTATCTTTCGCAGAATGATATGCGGATACACTTTGGGTTGGGGAATCAGGAAAAAGTGGAGCGGATCGAAATCCGCTGGCCCTCGGGAAGGACCGAAGCTCTGCAAAACCTGTCAGCGGACCGGTTCTATGTCATTAAGGAAGGTGAAGGAATTGTGCCGCCGGAAAGAGCGCGCCCAATCGTAAAGAAGGGCGCGCAAACGGCGTCGCCAAGTCGATAATTATCCGGGCGGAATGATGGTGCAGCCGACGTTCACGATACGAAAGCATCCCCAATAGAAGGCGGGCACACATCGGCAAGGAGCATACTGTGGCTAAGCGCGAGTTCTGGGACAGGTCGCGCGGCATGAGTTTGACGACCGGGAGACGTCTGCTCCTTGCGATCGTGTTGGCACTCTCCTCGTCTTTCGCGGTATTCGGGCAGCAAACGCAACGACTTCCGGACTTCAGCATCCGCACCACCACCCGCGTAGTGCTCGTGGATGCCATCGTCATGGATGCTAGTTCTCACCCGGTCAGCGGGTTGGCGGCTTCAGACTTTACCGTCCTGGAGGATGGCAAGCCTCAAAAGGTTTCCTTTTTTTCGTTCGAGTCGCGCACGCAACGCGAAGCTTTGCCGCCGCCACGTCCGCTGCGCCCCGATGTTTTCACCAACCGGCCTGAATATCACAGCACGAGTGGTCCTCTGGTCGTCCTCCTGTTAGATGGACTGAATACTCCGCCAGGACAACAAATCTATGTACGGCAGCAGATACTGAAGTATCTCGGCAACCTGAAGCTTTCCGGTCCTGGCACAGCCATCCTGGCGCTCGGGAATGACCTATCGGTTCTGCAAGACTTCACGACCGATTCGCAACTGCTGTTGGCGGCGGTACGTGGCTACAAAGCGGGCCGCACCGCGGTGGATGTCGAATCTCCCAAAATCGACATCCCGGTCACCACCGGTCCTGGTGGAGGGATTCCGGCCCAGGCCAACGTGCTAGCCCCGCCCGCGGGAGGAGGAACCGACACTGCAGCCGACACTTCGGCCGGTACAAATGTTTTCAATTCGTTCCAAGAGTTGGCCGAGTCGTTGAAGCGGTTCGAAAAAACAGCGTCCGTCGATGAACAGGACGTCCGCGTGCGCACCACACTGGCGGCGTTGCGAATCATCGGCCGCTCTGTTGCAGGTTATCCTGGTCGGAAGGCCTTGCTTTGGTTCTCGGCGGGCTTTCCCTTTAATCTGGCGCTGGATGAAAGTATGGATCTTGAGTTCTCAAAGTCTTACCGAGTTCAAATTCGCCAAACCGCGGCCATGCTCTCCGACGCCAATGTGGCCGTTTATCCCATCGACGCGCGCGGCCTGCTTACGGCCGGCGCTCTCGCCGACCCCACGATTCCCGCCACTGCAGGGTTTCCCGATAAATCGCTCGCCTCGGCCACCTGGCAAAAATTCGACGCGGAAGCAACCATGGACCACTTGGCGCGCGATACGGGTGGAGAAGTTTTTCGCAACACCAATGATCTCAACGTCGCCCTCCAGGCCGCGGTCACCGACTCTGAGTCCTACTATGTGCTTGGTTACTACCCTGACCGGAAAAACTGGGACGGCAAGTTTCACAACATCAAGGTCGTACTCCCCAATAAGCAGCTCAAGATCCGTTCTCGCACGGGATACTTCGCGGTGGATCCGGCGGACTGGCGTAAAGGCGCCGACGAGAAGCAGATGATCTCACCGTCCGCTTTGCATACGCTTGCCGCCACTAGCCTTTTGTTCTATGCCCATCAGGTTCCTCCGGAGAAGAAGGGACAGCCTGCGACCATGGAAATCCTGGTCGATGCCAGTACGGTTTCGTTCGGCTCTGGTCCAGAGTTCACATACAATACGAACCTCGAATTTCAGGTCGGGGCGTTTACGCCTGATGGCAAGCTGGCGCGCCTGGAAACGCAGGTCGCCCAGGCTGATCTGCGTCCGGAAACCTACCAGCAGTTCATGAAGAATGGCATTCCCGTTCGCGTCCAGCTCTCGCTCAAACCGGGCCGGTATCTCCTGCGCGTAGCCGCGCGCGATAACCGGAACGGACACATCGGCACGCTCGACATGCCTCTGAACGTTCAATAAACAGTCTTGCGACAAGCTGGGGATCCGTCTCGCAACAATGCTGGACATGTCCGTCTGTGTAGCTGGCCATATTGGAGACTGTCGGCCAAGCGTGGGCGCCCCGAACATTCATTGGCTTTTCCTGGTGGGCGTATCCTGCACCCTATGAAGGCCGAGGAGGGTACGAGCGGTGTTCTGACCAGAGGGAGTGTGCTCAGTCAGCCGGCGACGCCTCGAATCCCCGGGACGGGTGGGAGATGTGGGCGTAGATCAGGCCGGCGCAGACCGTAGCCAGAGCCAGCAGGAGCACTCCGCTCGCGATCCTGCCGAAGCACAGCTTGCCGATGCCGAACAAGATTGCGTACACCATTGTGCAGCCGAGCAGCCAGGCGCGCAGATTGTGTCCCAAGTCGCGCGTCGGGGGCACCTCGGCAGCGAGCTGCGCGATGGGCTTCCAGCCGGTGACGTGCGGCCGCACCTGGCGGTAGAACTTCACGAGTACGTCTTGCGGCTCGGGCGGGGTGAGCAGCGTCACGATTACCCAAACCACCGTGGTGACCGCGGTCGTGGTCAACGTGCTCTTGGCGAACAGGACGGGCCCGCTGCCGGTGAACGGATGCCACCAATGCACGGCCACCGAAACGACCAGCGCCGTGGCCATGGCGGCAATCTCGCTCCAGGCGTTAATCCGCCACCAGTACCAGCGCAGCAGATAAACGCTGCCGGTGCCAGCGCCGACCTCGAGCACGAACTGCCAGCCTGAGGTGATCGAAGCCAGTCGCGCAGAGACGTACGCCGCGGCCACGACCAGCAGCAGTGTGGCCACGCGCGACGCAGTGACGTAGTGCGCTTCACTGGCACCGCGGCGCAGGAAGCGCCGGTAGAAATCGGCAATCAGGTACGAGCTACCCCAGTTGAGGTGCGTCGCAATGGTGGACATGAAAGCGGCCAGGAAACCGGCGATCAGGATGCCGCGCAGCGCGTGCGGCATATACGTAGTGGCCACTAGCATATAGCCCGTCTCCGGGCGAGCTAAGCCCGGATAAAGTACGACGGCGGCGAGCGCGGTGAGAATCCACGGCCAGGGACGCACGGCGTAGTGAGCAACGTTGAACCAGAGCACGGAGAGCAGGCCGTGGCGCTCGTTGCGCGCACTGAAGATGCGCTGAGCGATATAGCCGCCGCCGCCGGGCTCCGCACCTGGATACCAGAAGGCCCACCACTGCACCCCAAGGTGAACCAGGAAGGTCAGCACGGGCAGCGTCCAGAGGGCTTCGGCGGTCAACCCCTGAGAGAAATCCGGCAGCATGCCGGTGATGTCGGAGGCGGCGGGACCATTGGCAGCGTGCATCGCGGCCAGCTTTGTAAGCAGCGCGCCCATTCCGCCCACGGCCTTGATTCCATAGTAGGCCACAGCAATAACAATGCCCATTTTCAGTACGAACTGAAACAAGTCGGTCCACAGGACTCCCCACAGGCCGCCTAGCGACACGTAGAAGCCTGTGAACGGCATCAGAAAGAAGATGCAGATGAACAGGCTGGTCGCGTCACTCTTGCCCAGAGTAGTCCCGACAATACTGGTCATGGCCTTCGTGACCCAGCCCAGAATGAGGCAGTTCATCAACAGGCCGAGATACAGAGCGCGAAAGCCGCGGAGGAAGGCCGCCGGGCGGCCGGCATAGCGCATTTCGGCGAACTGCACGTCGGTGAGCAAGCCCGAGCGGCGCCAGAGCCGCGCGAACAGGAAGACAGTCATCATCCCCGAGGGCAGGAAACTCCACCAGAGCCAGTTGCCGGCGATGCCCTGCGTGTACACCAAGCCGCTGACGGCCAGCGGCGTATCTGCGGCAAAGGTCGTGGCGACCATCGAAGTGCCCGCCAGCCACCAGCTGACGTCGCGGCCGGAGACGAAGTAATCCTCGGTGCTTTGGCTGGAGCGGCGCCGGAAGTACAGGCCGAGCAGTAGCGTAATCAGCAGGTAGCCAACGACCGCGGCCCAATCTAGCAGCGCGAATTTCATGTTCGGCGATCAGCTTTCAAGCAGGCTGCCGGCCCGCAACGAGCAGGAAGGAATCCCTCGACCCGCCCAGCGCAAGCCGTCATCCGGGGTGAGGCCATCCCCATGCTGAGAGCCAGTCCTTGACGTGCTTTTTCTCCACAGGAGTGGGGCGTCGCCCCAGAGCTCACTCGACGGTGCGAAGAATACCATAAGTAACGTTGCGCAAGATTTCGCAGAGGTTGATACAGGAGTGCAGCCAAGATTCACTGGAGGTTTCGGGGGACGCATCACAAACTGCGTCACAAAGCCGCTAGTTGGGTTCCTTGCATATGAGTTAAACTACTGGCAAGGGCAGGACGCGGAGAGGTGTCCGAGCGGCTTAAGGAGCACGCTTGGAAAGCGTGTGTTGGGGAAACTCAACCGTGGGTTCGAATCCCACCCTCTCCGCCATACTTTTCAAAAGCCCATAACCAAAGTACCAGTGACATCGTGCTACCCGCTTGCTACCGTTTTGGACGCATTTGAGGTTCCTCCAAAACAGGAGCAGGCCGTGGCCATTTACACCCGGCAGAAGAACTCGGCAGGACAGTGGCGCTACGAGCGTGTCAACACCGGTAAGGGCCGCAATCGCGCGAACCTCGAGCCCCCCTTCTATTTTCGCCACGCTCACGACGGGAAGCGCGTGTGGACCCAGATGAGGGCCACGAGTCTGTCGGCCGCCAAAGCCGAAGTGGAGACTGTCGAGACTGGTCTTGAAGCCCAGGCCAAAGGGCTCACAGTGGCCGAGTTGGCCCAAGGCGATGCGAGCCGCCTTCCCCTAAAGATGGCCATCGAGAAATTTCTCGATCTGAAGCGCAGCAAGGCACCCAAAACAGTCGCTCAATACACGCTGGTCTTGAACCAGTTCCTGGGACAGATGCGGGGCACGGTTCGCTTCGTCGACCAGGTGCGCGATGACGTGCTGGATTCCTACAAACGATTCCTTGAAAAGGAGGGCTTTGCCGCCAGAACCATCAGGAATCGGCTCCTGATCGTCTGCTTCCTGCTGAAGAAAAACGGGGTCGCCAATTCGACCAAGCTCGTGGAGATGCCCACCATCGAGGAAGAAATCCCCGACCCTTATACCCGAGAGCAACTGGATGCCCTGTTCGAGTACCTCGACCGGGGAGGACTAAAGGAAGAGAAGCAACGTTACAAATTCTTCCTCGGTTCTTCTCTACGAGAACGGGAGGTAATGTTTGCAGAATGGGACGACCTCGATTTTGACAAAGGGACTATTCGTGTTCACGGCAAGAAAGACGTCGGCTTCACTGTCAAGAATCACGAGAGCCGTATCGTTCCGCTTCCCACAGACTTGGTAGAAGCGCTCAAAGAACGTTATGAAAAACGCCCACACGACCGCTGGATTTTTGTAAGCGAGAGCGGCAAACTCGAAGGTCATTTTCTGCGGAAGCTTAAGACCCTGGCCTTGCGGGCAGGACTGAACTGCGGCCGCTGCCGGACCACAGTGACCAGGGGGAGCTACGATCATAAGCGCAGGGCTGAGGTAACTTGCAAGACCGATAATATTTGCGAGCAATGGAAGCTCCACCGCTTCCGCAAGACTCGAGCGACCCGCTGGATGGAGAACGGGATTCCCATTCGCAACATTCAGAAGTGGCTAGGACACCGCAGTCTCGAAACTACGATGGTTTATCTCGGACTGACCGGCGTCGACGAACTACGGTCGAAAATCGACGCTGCCTGAATTGATTCCTGACCCGAGAAAGCCGATCGTTGCTGTCGTGCTAGCGTCTCGCGGAGTTCAAGCTTTTGTGTTTTGTGACTTGTGCTGCGCCGGGTCTAAGTCCAAGTGGGCAACATCCTCGGGCGTGACCTCAGCAATATCGACTTTTGCCTTCCATTTCGGCGAAACTTTCCGCTTCATGTTCCCCTCGATGCACTCTTTGAAAGATTCGGCATCCGCCCGATTGAGAAAAAGATAATTATCAGATTCATTCCGGCGACCTGAAGCGATGAACGGTGTGTCTTTTGCGATCGACTTATCGACCATCGGCTGTCGGGCGGGTGATTTCAACAAACCCACCCTGTTCCATCGCACTCTTACCAGCCAAAGGCCTGAGCGCTCCATCTGTCTCACCATGGTGCCATCTTGAAGAAGAGTCGCCAACCGGTCAAGCGTCGCCCATCCCGCCCCCACGATCTGTGAGTTCGGAGTGGGAGCGAAGTGCCCTATATGATTCCCCATCTCGCGCCTCAGCGCGGTCTGATAGCACGCCTACCTTGGGCGCACACCGACCGACTCCAACAGCTCCATTCCCTACTGTGGCTTCTCTGTGTTTTCAACAACTTGGGGCATCTGCTTTTCGCTCAAAGCTAACCCCAACGATTCGAATAGATCGAGTTCTGGCACAGTTCTGGCACAGCCGAGTGGGGTGATGTCATAACGACGCCGGCCTCGCGACGGTCCAAGTAGACTGTTCGGTTTCACCCTAACAGTGCTCGGACCGAAGGAGGTCGAGATGCGAATTATAGGCGTTGATTTGCACGCACGACAACAGACGATCGCGATGCTCGATCCGGAGACGGGGGAGCTGGTGGAGAAGACCCTGAAGCACGAAGGAGAGACAGTGCGGGAATTCTATTCCGCACTACCACACCCGGTCCTCGTAGGGATCGAAGCTACGGGATCCATGTACTGGTTTTTAGAACTGTTGGAAGAACTGGGGATTGAACGCCAAGTAGGTCACCCGACAGAGATCCGCGCGGCTGAACCACGGAAACAGAAGCATGATCGGCGGGATGCGGCATTGCTACTGAAGCTCCAAGTCGAAAACCGCTTTCCATCGATTTGGATGCCTTCAGCCGAACTGCGAGATCTGCGTGCGTTGCTACGGCACCGTCATCAATGGGTGCGCATGCGGACACGGGTACAGAACACGCTGCAAGCCATCGCTCTTAGTCACGGCTTACGGCGTGGCCAGTCCCTGTGGAGCCAAGCAGGCCAACAGGCGATCGCTTCGTTACCGCTGGCACCGCATGCAGCTCATCGACGGACCGAGTTGCAAGCCTTGTACTGCAAGTTAGGCAAGCAGATAGACGAGCTCGGTGAGCGGGTGATGGAACAAGCGTTGCAGCGTCCTGGAGCCAAGCTATTGATGACTCATCCGGGAGTCGGGCCCGTCACGGCGTTGGCGACGGACGTGTTTTTAGGCGACCCGGCGCGTTTCGACGATGGCAAAGCGGTAGTGAGCTATGTGGGTATGATCCCGAGCGAATATTCCAGCGGCGGGCGGCAGCGGCTTGGTGGGTTGAGCAAGCAAGGCAATCCGCTGCTGCGTTTTCTCTGGTGTGAGGCAGGCATACACGCAGTCCGCCGAGATCCAGAGTTGAAACGCTTTTACCGGCGCAAGCTGCAGCAAAAGGGGCTAGGTAAAACGCGAGTCGCCGTAGCTCGTAAACTCGGAATTCGGCTGTGGATCATGCTGCGCGATCAAATCGATTACCAAGAGTTCTGTCGCCGCGGCCAGATGCGGCAGAAAAGCGGTGGTGCCCGTGCGGGGATGCCAGAGGGGGTTCATAGTCCAGCAAGATCGTGACTGCCGGAGTGATTAGGCTACCCCGCCTCCCTGAAGGAGAGGGAGTTCGCATAAACACATCATGGTCCACAGTGATCGAAGAGATGGTTGGTGGGCAACACCGAAATGATGAAGTGACCACGGGCTGAGCGAGTAGGGTGGTACACGGATCAGAGACCGACGACGACGGAAAATCATCCGTCCAGTAAAACAGCGCGTCCGCGCAAACGCACGGGTGTGCCCAACGGGGAAAAACAAATACTCAAAGAGGTAAAAAACAAGACGAAAACACCCTTGACACGGCCGGCCTCGTTAGAGATGAACCCCTGCGTTGAGACAATCTTGAATTGACACACTTGCGTCTGGCTCCCGGCCACGATCCACTCGTAACAGTAAGCGCGTTGCTCAGCCAAGTGGATTGCTTCCGAATGCGTCTCAATTCGAGAGGAATCCGTCGCAAGCGCCGGCGTGGTGCAGTCGGCCGGGTCTACATGTAGCCGCCGACAATCAGTCAAGGTAAGAAGGCAAACCGGTGTTGGGGCGAGAAAACGCATCCCTCACGTGCGAGTGACGCTGTAGGATGTGCGGAGCAAGGGCAGAAACCGCCGACGGAAAGATTAGAACGAGCGCGAAAGGACCAGCCAGTGAAACGCATCGTCAATCCTCTCGTCGGCTTTGCTGGCCGAATTAGTTGAGAAGGATCACCCACGTCAGCGGGCCGTCTACAGCGGCATAACCTTAGAAGAACTGAGACAGCGAGTCGGACGCAAGGCCAGTTCCGCTGGGTCTTAATCATCTTCCCGACAGCAATCAAGTAGGGCTTAGGCTCCTCGCGGAAGGGCGCGGGTCTGTGCCTCGCCAGAAGACAGGCGTTCATGAAGCATTTCGAGCTCGCCGAATGGACGGACTTCGTACGCGGCTCTCCTTGCGAAGCCGCGCTATTTGGGTTTGTCTTGGATGGAGATCAGCTCCACCTCGAAGATGAGCGTGGCGTTCGGCCCGATGGGGCGGCCCGATGCTTGCTCTCCGTAAGCAAGCTGGGGAGGGATGAAGAGCTGCCACTTGGAGTCAACGGGCATGAGCTGAAGGGCTTCGCTCCAGCCCTTGATGACTCTGTTGACCGCGAAAGTCGCCGGCTGGTTGCGACTGTAGGAGCTGTCGAACTCAGTCCCGTCGATGAGGGTCCCCCGGTATTGGCAGACGACCACATCGTCAGCCGTGGGCTTGTTTCCCTCACCCGCTTTGACGATCTTGTACTGTAACCCGCTCGGCAGGCCTCACCACCCCTTCCTTCTTCTTGTTCTCGGCCAGAAATGCCTCGCCTTCCTTTTTGTTCTTCTCGGCGAGTTCCTTCGCAGCCAGAATCTGCTTCTCTCTTTGCTCGTTTTGCATGGCGGCGAGTGTGGCACGAACTTCCTCTTCGGTCAGGAGCGTCTTACTGCCTGAAAGGGCGTCCTTGAGCCCCTGGATCAAGAGACCTGAGTCCAGCTCTATCGACTGCTTCCGAAGGCTGTTCCCGAGACTTATGCCCAGGGCATAGCTGCGCTTCTCCTTCTGGCTCTTGAGTGTCGGAGCGTCCTGCGCGGCGGCGCTCCCAGCGACCAGCGCCATTCCGAGTGCCATCATCCATCGCATTGTCATTCCAGATCCTTTCTTTCCTTCCTTTACAGACACCGTCAATCTTTGCCTCTCCATTGTTCAACATTTTTCCCTCTTTCATAGCAACGAGGGGTTTACGCTAGTCATCCCAACCGGAACCGAGTCCTTTGTCGGGCAGGTTGCCGCCTCTGTTGTGTAGTACTTCGTCGCCTAGCGCGCGCCACTCCCGGTCTCCTCTTCACGTACAAGTACACGCTGCCGGCTGTCAACGCCACGGTCAATGCGACCAGGACGAACGAGTCGCGGTTATGCAGCGGCGTGGCCGGCTGGGGCGGGGTGGGAGACTTGGTCGGGGGGTTCAGACCACGGCCGTGGCTTGCCGGCTCGCGGCTCAGAGCTTGTTGCCGACTGCCCTGTAGTTCCGCCAGCATGCCCGTCCCCGAGATGCGGAACGCTAGCGTCTGCCCTGACGTCACTGGCTCAGTCCCCTGCATGTTATCCGGGGTAACGTCCGGCATGGGCCGGAAGATGCCTGCGGCCTGTGGCTCGAACCTCATGGACTTGGGCAGCATGACCACAAAGCGTTCCTGCGCATTACGGATCTTGGGTTCAAGCACGGCTTCGCCCTTGTAGGGCAGCTGATAGACAACCGCGAAACGCGTATCCCCCGGACGCAACGGAAAGCGGAAATAGTACTCGCCCCTGTGGTCGCCGGGGGTAGGCTTGTCCCGGAGGGGCTGCCCGTCCTCGATCTGTACGAGTCCAGACTCAACTTGTGCCTCGGGCGGCAACTGGATTTCGAACGGGCGAGAAATGCCAAAATGCACACGGCCACAATCAAACCGAGAAAGCCCACAAACCAGGGTCCGATGTTGGACTGCGCGAAGGCGTGTACCGAGCTGACCACCCCGCTACGCGTGAGAAAGGTGCCCAGGATGCACAGCAAGAACGTAGAGAAGACCAGCCAGACGTTCCACACTCGGAGCATCCCGCGCTTCTCCTGCATCATCACCGAATGCAGGAAGGCGGTGCCCGTCAGCCAGGGCATCAGCGAGGCATTTTCCACCGGGTCCCAAGCCCAGTAGCCGCCCCAGCCGAGCACGGCATAGGCCCAATGCGCGCCGAGCAAAATGCCAGCACTCTGGAAGCACCAGGCGATCATCGTCCACTTGCGCGTTACGTGAATCCACTTCTCACCCGGATAGCGGCCCAGCAGCGCCGCCAGCGCGAAAGCGAATGGGATGGTGAAGCCGGTATAGCCCGAGTAGAGCATGGGCGGGTGAATTACCATCTCGGGGTATTGCAGCAGCGGCGTTAAACCCTTGCCATCGGCCTGCGTAATCACCTGCATCGCGCCGCCGGGGCCCAGCGCGCCCAGCACTTTGAACGGGCTGGCGATAAAGACGTTCAAGATGAGGAAGAACAGTTGCACGCTCGCCAGCACCACGCCGACGTAAGGCATCAGCTCCGGGTGTTTAGCGCGATAGGAATACAAAACTGAGAAGACATAGATCGAAAGCAGCCAGCTCCAAAACAGTAGCGAGCCTTCTTGACCTGACCACAGCGCGGCGAATTTGTAGAAGGTAGGAAGATCGCGGTTGCTGTGCCCCACGACGTAAGCTAACGAGAAGTTGTCCGTCAGGAACAGGTAGACCAAGCTACCCATCGCCAGCGTGATGAGGACGCATACGGCCATGCCGGCCTGCCGGGCGCTTTTGTTCAGCAGCGGCCGGCGGCTAAGGATGGCGGCGATGCCTACGCCGATGGCATACACGGCGCAGACGAAAGCCAGAAGCAGTGCGAATGACCCAAACAGGTCCACAAACACCTCAAGAGCGGTTTAGCTTTTTTTGTTCGAGTACCCAGGGTTTTCGTAGTCTTTTTTCTGCTGGCCCGGCGCCGCTTCATATTTCGACGCGCACTTGGCCTGAACCTTGTCGGCCACGAAGGTGCCGTTCGTCGCCAGTCTTCCTTCGACCAGGGCCTGGCTGTTATCCACAAATGTATCGGGCAGCGGGTCGCTTCCGGTGTAGCTGACCGGGAGCGACTTCCCTTCCCCTTCGATCACGAAGTCCACCCGCCCGGTGTATCGCGCGATCGAGCCGGCGCGAACCGTGCCGCCCACGCGCATGCGATGGCGCGCCTCGGCACCCTTCGGCGTGGAGAGTTCCGCAATGGTGTGATAGTAGGTCTTGCTCTCTTTCGCGCCTACCCATGCGAGCCAGCCCAGCGAGACGATTATGATGAGCGCGCCCACCACGAATTTGGTTTGCTTCTTCATTGCATTTCTCCCCTTGCGCGTGCCGGCTCTAAAATTTACATTTTAGCATAGAGCGGCTCGGGCACATTAAAAAGCACCAGCGCGTGAGCCCTTTTCCTAACCGTATCTGACCCGCGCGCTTCGCCCGGCTTGCGTTTGCCTTTCGGGCAAAGATTTATCGGGCATTCCATTTCTCTGGCCCCTGCCCGTACTCGTTTGGGCCCGAACTCACAGCCTACACCCTGGCGAAAGTCACGGTACTGGTATGAGGGTCAGTTTTGGGACAACATATGACCCTGTCCTTCGTGGCGATGGCGCATAACAGGTTTGTTCAGCGTCATTCCTGCCCCTTGTTCCGATGCGGCTTCCTGCCTCCCTCGGCCGCTCTTGGGGAGCAAGGCGACACACTACCGGCTGGAATCGGCTCGCACCGCAACTAAGATTGCATTGTTAACGAGATCTAGCAAGTCACAAAGTAGGTCTAAAATTTCCCGGTACTTCCGGTCCAGTACCGAGGCTAAATGCGACGCTGCTGGCCATTTGCAGTCTTGGGAAATTGACAAGACCCGTTGCGCAAGAAATTCCGCCAGATGTGTTGAATGTCAGCGCCGCGGGAGACCTTTCCTGCCACCCCTTTCGGTTGTTTGCTTCGGCAGGCTGACACCGTCGGCGGTCACCATAATTCACGCGAATCCTTCGCGGGAAGGTCGCCGTCGTCACGGAGGCCAGGCGCGGCCCAGGTCGCGGTAGTTGGCGTGAGGGGCGAACCAGTCAAGAGATCTCTCCCCTGGAGGGCATGAGCCGAGAGCACGGCAGCTTTAAGATAGAAATTCTAAACCGACCAAGTACTTATTCGTTTTAGGATCATGCTGGCCCCAACGAACCTGCAGCAGGGTTGGAATAGCGAGGGGAAAATCAGGATAGGGGATCATGCCACGGAAGACGTGCGAAACCCGGACCTTGCGACTGATCAAGATGCAGAACCCCCCTGTACCGAAATCATGGATCTGTCCCCGGATCGGCCTAAGGGCGTCCCGGCCGGTTCCTTGTAGGGCCACCCGTAGACGGGCGAGGCGCGGATTCGCCGGGAACCTCAGATGTTTGCGCCTGTTCAACTCCGCGCGCTTCTTTAGTATCGACACGATGGATTCTCCGTTTGCGGAACCAGTGAGACGAACAGGATCCCAGGCTGGGATTGGATGGGCGGGGGATGTGCTCCCCCCCGAGAATGCTTCTTCATTTCCGCCCAGTGGGCGATCGTGAGTGAAAGCATTCTCTTCTATACTCTTAGGGTGCGGAACGGCGTCTGAAAATATAGAAGCTGGGAGAGAGTCAGAGTTGGGGGCGCATTGAGTTGCCTGTGGGTGCAGTGAATCGGAGTCCTATTACGGCTGAACCGCAATCAATTCGCCAGTTAGGAGAGAAACTGCAGACCTGCAAAGTATTTTCGAGCCTGCTGGCGCCGCTTGCACCACCGAGTCCGCAAGAGTGTGGGGATGACAAAAGGCAGGTCAGGAAAGGGGATCACGCAGCGAAAAACTTGGGATGGTTGGACCATGTGATCAGCCACCAGGCAGAAGCCACCGGCACTAAAATCATGAACCCTTCCTCGAAGGAGTCCTTCCTCTCCGGCGCTGAGTGGCTGCAAAGCTACTCGTATGGCGGGCATCCCCGGATTGATCCTGAATCGGGGATGTTGCCGCTTCTCTGCGTTGACGCGTTTCTTCGCCTTTGGCACACACAGCCACCTGGGGAACCCTGGATGATCGCCACTCACTTGCCCGGTCGAGGTCTGCTGGGTACTGAAAGAGTTGATCTCGGTCATTCAGAAGCGGGCCCCTTCTTGTCAACACATCTAAGGGCCGCGCTGCGGGGACTTGTCTTTGGGGCTCTCTGTAATGTAAGGGTGTGAGATGGGGTTGAAAAATAGGTCCAAACAGCAGAATGTGAGTACCAGCCTGTGCCCCGCTACCCGATAGTCGGCCGTGCGAAGAAGGGCCGTCGGGAGCGTCTCTCATGCGCCCTTTGCTCGCGCCCCGGCCTTGGACAATACCTCGGTCAAGCTTGCAACAAACCGCTCCCGGGTCGCCGCACTGTGCGGAAAAGGAAGTGGCAAGCCCCGATCGAGCAACAGTCGATCGCCCAGGCCTGCCTGCTGGAAAATGGGGATTAGGTGGCGGAGTCGCCTGGAAATCAGCGCGACATACTTGGGCTTATAGGAGAACTGGATGCGCTTGAGAAGGGTCGGGGCGAAGCGCTGAATCAGTGACTCGATTTCGCCGAGTTGCGCTGGCTGATGCGCCTCGTCATTGACGGCTTCTTCCCGGGGGCACTCGACGAGATCCGCGAGGAAAAGCCCACGCTTTTGAAATTCTGCGAGACGCACTTCGTCTCCCTTCCCGGCCGGCTCTGGGATGCCCACACCCTGGAGCAGACTATCAAACAGAATGCCCGAGGAGCCGGTCCGCTGTGAGTCATTTTCACTGCGATCTGAAACACAGTAGTAAAAATAGTTTTCCAAGCGCGGTGGAGGCGCCTCGGCAACAAACAAGATCCCGATGTGAATGGGACGAAAGCGAGTTGCCAACTCAAGGTGCCGTAACCGCCGAGCGATGTGCTCCGGCGTCGCCGGTATGCCGCAACCGTCGCAGAGAATCTCCGTCATCGGCTTGTCATCGCCTCGCTTCCACTTGCCAGCAGCCAGGCGGCAGGAATTCCTTCCCTCCCGGTGTGACGCACCCTTAACCGGACGAGAGGACATGGTAATCCGCGACAATAGCGGGCGCAATGGTCATGCTCACCAGCGGCACCGAGCCAAGGATTTTTGGGTCTAGTTCGGTGGGACTCGGTTGCCAGTGCAGCCGAAGGGCGCTCCCATTCTTGGGAATAGACCGCCCCTTCACGCGCTTGGGCTGGGCGCCACAGGTCGGTTCCGGCGTGGTGCGTGACGCCCAAACGCCCAGCACACCCGCTGA
>Ga0209154_1000748_pt1 | contig 20478 bp, 17 predicted proteins | sample GraSoiAngelo_121_FD_185878 | JGI IMG/M metagenome (GOLD analysis project Ga0209154, IMG submission 185878) | Grasslands soil microbial communities from the Angelo Coastal Reserve, California, USA - 14_0919_12_20cm (SPAdes) (version 2) | ecosystem: Environmental > Terrestrial > Soil > Grasslands ... | reverse complement strand
AGACACATCGAGATGGACGGCCGTGATGGTCCACCCGGAATCGAGCTTTTCCAGAGTCAGATTGGCTGTGGTGTTGATGCTCTCAGGCGTGAGATTGGCGGTGCCCAACTGCGCTGAAAGCGCCATGGAAAAACATGCCGCGTGCGCCGCCGCAATCAATTCTTCTGGATTCGTGCCGGGCGCGTTTTCAAACCGCGTCGCGAATGAATAGGGCGTGTTGGACAGTACGCCGCTCGTGGCGGAAACCGTGCCTTTGCCGTCTTTCAGTCCACCTTTCCATACTGCACTTGCCTTGCGTTGCATTCCGATCTCCTGAGTTCATGAAGTTGTATGCCCTGCCATTGTAGATGGAGTCTTGGCTGGATGTCAGTCGGTATGGCATTGGTCTCAACCGAAGTCGAGACGGGACTTTAATAAAAATCGGAACAGCTCAGATAAAAACCGCAACGTGGGCAGCTCAGTTGGCAGTGGTTTACTCTTAGCTCGGCAGAGCAATTGGGACAAAAGCGCGAGGGGTGAACAGGTTCAGTATGCTTTACGGATTCAGCCGCGCCCGATCCTGCGGGAACTTTGCTGGCGCTCGTCTCAACACGCATGATTTCTTGCCCATCTTACCACCGGTCTCATTACTACCGATCTCAGCTAAAATCCAAAGCGATCCCAGCCCCACGGCACAAGCCGTCATATAATCCAGCAGGCGACCACACGTTAATATATTACTTTCATTCACCGGAACTCCGATGCGGACTCGAAACACAACTCTCCTTCTGATTATTCTCCTCTCAATGTCCTCTATCCTGGCCGGCGCGCCTTCCGAGGCTCGGGAAAAACCTGTGATCAAGAAAGAAGCTTTCGGCAACGCTCCTGACGGTCCGGCTGACCTCTATACCATTGTGAACTCACATGGCATGGAAGTTCGCGTCACGAACTATGGCGGCATTATCGTTTCGTTGAGGGTCCCAGACAAAAAGGGCGTGCCCGGCGACGTGGTGCTCGGTTATGACAACCTGGATGGATATCTCAAGAATAGCCCCTACTTCAGTGCGATCGTCGGGCGCTACGCAAACCGGATCGCAAACGGCAAATTCACGTTGGGTGGAGTGGAATATCACTTGGCCAAAAATAACGGCCCGAATTCCCTCCACGGTGGTTTGAAAGGTTTCGACAAAGTCATCTGGCACGCGGAGCCGTTCACAAACAAAGAAGGCTCGGGCCTGGTTTTGACGTACACGAGCAAAGAGGGCGAGGAAGGCTATCCGGGGAATCTGAAAATCAAGATTACTTATACGGTCACAGACCAGAACGAGCTGCAAATCGATTATGAAGCCACTACGGACAAAGCTACTCCTGTGAACCTCACCAGCCACAGTTATTTCAACCTGGCAGGCGAGGGCAACGGCGACATTCTGAAACACGAACTCATGCTGAATGCTGACCGCTTTACTCCCGTGGATCAAACACTGATACCCACGGGGGAGCTTCGTCCGGTGAAGGGAACTCCACTGGATTTCACAAAATCCACGCCAATCGGCGCGCGCATCAACGACAACTACGAGCAACTCTTAATCGGGCACGGCTACGACCACAATTTCGTCCTCAATCGCAAGGACGAGGGTTTGGAGTTAGCCGCACGCGTTCACGAACCGAACAGCGGGCGTGTCTTGGAGGTGTACACGACCGAGCCTGGTGTGCAGCTCTACACCGGCAATTTTCTGGATGGCACGATTACCGGAAAACACGGGCACGTTTATAACAAGCACGCCGCCCTGTGCCTGGAAACCCAACACTTCCCGGACTCGCCGAATCATCCGAATTTCCCTTCCACCATTCTGCGGCCCGGGCAAACGTATCATTCGAGAACAGTCTACAAGTTTTCCATTGAGTGAGCAGTTCTGATCTGAGCTCACCCCCATCCAACCTTCTTTAGACCTTTGCATCCTTATGAAGTAGGGCATAACCATTCGCTATCGCCGCGAGATTTCCTGGTTGACGGCAACCACGATAATGAGATTGCGTATCGAAAAGACCTTCTCAGGCTTCCTTATGTGCTTGTTCGTGGCCCTGCCGTGCTCCACCTACGCGCAGATTTCCTATTCCGCAATCGCTGCCAACAACACCAGTGCGTGCTCAGAGCGGGGAGTTCCTCCCTACTGCAAGTCAGCCTTCACCGGCAACAGAACGGCTGCGGCGAACACCGCCGCTCAGACAGTAGTGGTAAATCCTGTCCCGGGCAACGTGAACTTCTCTGACATCCACTCCATGCTCTACCCAGGTTCGACCAGCAAAATCCTGTTTCACTATCAGCCCTGGTTTGGAAGTTCCGAGCACATCGATGTCGGCTATAACGAGAACGAGACGGCCGTCATCGTCAATCAAATCGCAAAAATGATCGCTTTGGGCGGCTACGGACTGATTGTGGATTGGTACGGCAGCACGAATCCGGCGCGACGCTTTCATCTGAATACGACAGACGTCATCGCCAAATACTTAAGCGGTTGTTTCTCGACTACCTGTCCTTTCCACATGGGCATTATGGAAGACAAAGGCGCCTTCTCTTCGCAGTGCCCCAAGGGGAAGAAAGACCAAACTGCCTGCATCACCAAGAACCTCAATCGCGATATGGATTACATTAACAGTCATTATGCGAAGCAGCCTTGGTACCTGACTGATCGTGACAACCCCATTGTGCTGTTCTTTCTTCACGAACCGGAATGGTCTGGCACAGACTGGGGGAGAGTTTGGTCGGAAGTAAAGTCGCATACCAATTCTTTTCCGCGCCCGTTTAAGTTCGTCTTTGAAGAAGAGGACGTGAACTGCTGGCGCCACATATTGGGTGACGGCTGTTACGTGTGGATGAATCCAGCCAAATGGTCGCCGCAGGCGCAGTTCAATTGGGGCGCCAGCAGCAATCCGAAACCTGTTTACTACCAGGACTTTTACAAGAATGCCGTGGCCAATCCGGATAAGATTGCCATCGGCGCAATCAAGAAAGGATTCGACGACAACAACGCGAGTTGGGGTACGAATCGCGTCACCGCCCAGCAATGCGGGCAGACGCTGCTCAACACCATGGATCTGATCTCGAACTACTACAACTCGCGCCATCAGCTCGAATATCTTGGCGTGCCGACGTGGAACGACTACGAAGAAGGCAGCGAAGTCGAAACCGGAATCGACAATTGCTACACCATTTCACCCTCAATCAGCGGCCATAAGCTGAACTGGACTCTCAACGCGAGCAGCTCCTACGCCACTCCTGCGACCATCGATCATTTCACCGTCTACTATAGTGAGCGAGACACGCTGTATGTGGCAAAGGACAACATTCCTGCGAGCGCGACTTCGATTGATCTTGCGCGCCTGGTGCCTGCCGGAAATTGGGATATCTACGTTCGTATGGTCGCAAAGCCGCTGTTTATGAACCGGATCTCGGATCCGGTCGCGTACCGGTCTAGGTAAATGTTAAGGCGGAAGCTGAAAGTTTCCGCGTGCTATAATCCCGCCCGCGGGCGGGTATTGTGACGCGCAGCTTATCCCGGCCCTTTCGGGGACTTCACCTCCTTGCTTGACCTGCCGCAACAGTTCAACGTCGCCACTCACTTTGTTGACCACAATGTTTCCGAAGGCAGAGGAGAAAAAATCGCGATTGAATGCGGCGACGAACGTGTCACCTATCGTCATCTTCTGGAGCAGACAAACCGCGTAGGCAACGCGCTGCGTAGGCTGAGTGTCGGCCCGGAAGCACGTGTTTTCCTGTTACTTCCCGATATTCCCGAATTTCTGTACTGCTTTTTTGGCGCAATCAAGATCGGCGCGGTGGCCGTTCCCATCAATACTCTCCTCAAACCGCACGAGTATGAGCATCTGCTGAATGACACTCGGGCGCGAATCGCAATAGTCAGCGAAATTCTGCTTTCGCAATGGCAGCAGATTCCAAGAGAGAAACTTCGCTATTTGGAAACAACCGTACTCATTGGAGAGCCGGCCAGCGGATTTCTCAACTTTCGCGAGTTGATTGAAGCAGCCTCACCCGATTTGAAGGCGGAACCGACTAGCAAAGATGATCCTGCATTCTGGCTCTATTCCTCCGGCAGCACCGCGACTCCAAAGGGTTGCGTGCATCTCCATCACGATATGGTGGTGTGTTCGGAGCTTTACGCAAAAGGCATTCTGCGCATCAGCGAGCACGACCGTTGCTATAGCGTGGCCAAATTGTTCTTTGCCTACGGGCTCGGAAACGCCGGATATTTTCCGCTCGCCGTGGGCGCGACCAGCATTCTTTCGTCCCGCCGTCCCACTCCTGAAAACGTCTACGCCGATATCGAGCGCTACCGCCCAACTTTGTTCTTCTCCGTTCCCACCAATTACGCCGCGCTTCTGGCTCACCATCGCGAAGACGGGAAGGAATTCGATCTCTCCAGCGTGCGCCATGCAATTTCCGCCGGAGAACCGCTACCCGCGGCTCTGTTCGAGCGCTTTAAGCAGCGCTTCGGGATAGAAATTTTGGATGCCCTCGGCTCAACCGAAACTCTGCACATGGTGACTTCTAATCGCGCCGGGGAAGTGCGTCCGGGATCGAGCGGGAAAGTGCTCCCCGGATTAGAAGCCAGAATCGTTGATGATCAAGATCGAGACGTACCTTGCGGAGAAATTGGGACCTTGCTGGTCAGGTCCGACGCGACGTGTGCCTCTTACTGGAATCAACACGAGAAAACAAAGAACACGATCGTCGGCCACTGGTTCCGCACAGGAGACAAATATTACCAGGACGAAGATGGTTACCTGTGGTATGGCGGTCGCGCCGATGATTTATTCAAAGTAAACGGCCGCTGGGTCAGCCCAGCCGAAGTTGAGAGCGCGCTGATCTCGCATCCTGCCGTGCTCGAAGCCGCAGTGGTCGCCCGTCAGGACGAGAACGACTTGGAGAAGCCAGCCGCCTTTATCGTGGTACATAAAAACGTTGATCCCAGCGACGCTCTCGCCCGCGAACTCCAAGATCTCGTAGCGCAGAAGCTAGGCAGCTACAAGCGTCCCCGCTGGATAGAATTTCTCACCGAACTGCCCAAGACTGCGACGGGAAAGCTGCAACGCTACAAATTGCGCGATCGAAAGAAGGTCGAATAATTTTTGGATCGATTCTGGTGCCGGGAGGGGGAATCTATTCTCACCGTTCCAAAGGGCAGGTTGAAAATACTACCAACACTGGCAAAGTTCAACATTGACGTGGGATTACAAGCCATAGCTCAACGGTCGGGGAGAAAGGAGTTGAACTTCCGACCCCTCGTCCTAAGCCCGGCTGCGACGATCAGAGTTCGTCTTTGAGTTCCGTGTCTTCGATGGTCATATCTTTGAATTCGCTGGACTCGAATACCTCGCCACATTCAAGGCACTCGACGAATTCCGAGTCTTCGTCGCGCGACACGATGCGCACACGGGGGTGCTTGCACTCTGCCATGTTGCTTCTCTTCTCGGGAACTGGGGACGGCGGGATTGGCTTCATAAATCCGGTCTGAACTCCTGCCCGAGCGGGTCAGGTCAACGTCGCCGGAAGGTTGGCGGTATTTTAGCGTTGGTTCTGCGCTTGTCAAGTCTGGAGATTTCGTCGCGTGAGCTTCGCTGCGCGACTGCGCAGGCCTGCTCATGCAAGGTTCGGGCGGGGCGTTCGATGCAGAACCGAAACTTGGCGTCTGCGACGTGCATGTCTTCGGCTGACTTTTCTCAAATACAAACAATTTTTGTCGCTATGGTAACTCTTTCGTCTTCTGCTATTTGCGGTGGAATGACCTTTTTTGAACCGGTTCCCTGCGTTGGTTGCATTTACCCCCACGGGTACCTAGGATTATCGTGGCTGAGGTTTTAGAGATAAAAGATCATGAGCATGGATCAGATTCCCCCAGTCGAGCAGCAGAACAAGCAGCACGCAGCGCCAGATGTCGTTAAGCTGCCGATTTACATGGATAACCACGCGACCACTCCAATCGACCCGCGGGTTCTTGAAGAGATGCTGCCTTATTTCAGGGAGAAGTTTGGCAATGCTGCCAGCCGGAATCATTCGTTCGGTTGGGTGGCGGAAGAGGGCGTGGAGACGGCTCGCGAACGGGTCGCCAAGCTGATCGGCGCAACGACGAAAGAAATCATCTTCACCTCTGGCGGAACCGAGAGCGACAACCTGGCGATTAAAGGTGTCGCCGAGATGTACAAAGAAAAAGGCAATCATGTCATCACCGCGATCACGGAGCATAAGGCTGTCCTCGATAGCTGCAAGCGGCTGGAAAAGTACGGTTATCGCGTGACGTATCTGCCGGTGCAGAAGGATGGGTTGATCGATCTCGAAGATTTGAAGCACGCCATGGATGACAAGACGATCCTGGTCACGATCATGGCAGCCAATAACGAGATTGGCGTTATCCAGCCCATCGCAGAAATCGGAAAACTGTGTCATGAACGCGGCATGATCTTTCACACGGATGCCGCACAAGCGGTAGGAAAGATGCCAATCGACGTGATTAAGGAGAACATCGATCTGGCGTCGATTTCTGCCCACAAAATGTATGGGCCGAAAGGAACCGGCGCCCTCTATGTGCGGCGCCAAAACCCGATGGTGAAGATTTCCGCGATCATTGATGGAGGCGGTCACGAGCGTGGGATGCGCTCGGGTACTTTAAACGTGCCTGGGATCGTGGGCCTGGGCAAAGCTTGCGCAATTGCGATTGAAGAAATGCCACACGAGTCTTGCCGTCTAGCCGGTTTGCGCAACCGGCTAAAGGACAGAATCATGAGCCGGCTAGACGAGTGTTACATCAACGGCTCGATGGAACACCGGTTGCCGGGGAACTTGAATGTCAGTTTCGGCCATGTTGAAGGCGAGTCGTTGCTAATGGGCATCAACGATGTGGCAGTTTCAAGCGGTTCGGCGTGCACTTCGGCTATGGTTGAGCCCTCCTATGTGCTGAAGGCACTGGGCACCGGAGATGATCTTGCCCACAGTTCGATCCGGTTTGGCATTGGACGCTTTAACACTGACGCCGAAGTGGACTATGTTGCCGATCGCGTAGTTGAGACGGTTCAGCGTTTGCGGGAGATCTCGCCGTCGTACGAGATTGCAAAGGGGCGCTGACGCCCGGTATTAAGGAGCTTACATGCCAAGAGAACTCACCTGGGATGATGCCGACGATATCGGAATTCTTCTCTCGGAAAAGCACCCCGAAACCGATCCGCTCTCGTTGCGGATCACTGACCTGCATCGCTACGTGACGGAGCTGCCAGAGTTCAAAGACGATGCCAAGAAATCAAACGAAGGCAAGCTGGAAGCGATCCAGATGGCATGGCAAGCGGAATTCTTGGATCGCACGCAGGGTTAGTGGCAGTCTGATCAAAGCGCGGGACATTGCCGATCGCCGAAGACTGCAGACCCGGAATTCGCCTACCCAACCGCTACCGGCACTGGCTCTTCCACACTCGCCTCCCGCAGAAACTTCGCCGCTTCCTCCGGAGGAGTGGGATTGATGTAGAAACCCGTTCCCCATTCGAATCCTGCGGTCTTGGTCAGCTTTGGCATGAATTCGATGTGCCAGTGGTAATGATCGTTCGTGGGATCTTGCACCGGGGACGTGTGGATAACAAGGTTATATGGAGGGTTATCTAAGACTCGGTCAGCTTTGGTGAGCAGCAACTTCAACGCCTTCGCCAGATTTTCGAACATGTGCGAAGAGGAGTTCTCAAAAGCCGATTCATGCTGCTTGGGTAGAATCCAGGTCTCAAACGGAAAGCGCGGAGCGTAAGGGGCAAGTGTCAGGAAGTCTTCATTTTCGGCGACGACCCGAATACCCGCTTCGGTCTCTTGGCGAATCACGTCGCAGAACACGCATCGCTCTTTGTAGATGAAGTACTGCTTAGCGCCTTCAATTTCTTCAGTCAGGTAAATGGGAAGCATAGGCAAGGCAATCAACTGGGAGTGCGCATGCTCTAGCGATGCACCAGCAGCCTCGCCGTGATTCTTGAAAATTAAAATGTACTTGAAGCGGCGGTCTTTTTTAAGATCGAGAATGCGGTCTCTAAAGGTCCACAAGACGTCCTCGATTCGTTTGGGAGGGAGCGTGGCCAGCGTAGCGTTGTGATCCGGGGTCTCGATGATGACCTCATGCGCCCCGATGCCGTTCATCTTATCGAACATACCTTCCGCCTGGCGGTTCAGGTTGCCTTCGATGCCTAGCGCGGGAAATTTGTTGGGAACCACTCGAACCGTCCAGCCGGGAGTATCGCGCTGGGGCGGAGGCCCGCCATTCGGGTTAGGCCGATACGCCTGAATCTCGGGTGGTGTCTTGTTCTCGTTGCCGTAACAGAAAGGGCAGAAACCGCCCTTAATTTTCACTCCCTCGCGCGCGAAATCGGTGGGACGTTTTGCGCGATCCGTCGAAATAATGACCCAGCGTCCTACAATTGGATCTTTTCTAAGTTCGGGCAAGTATGAATCCTTTCCTAAACGCTAACAAAATGACCAGCATCAACAATCAAGCTTACTAAAACGTTATTTTACGACACAGGGAAGGCATTCTGGAATAACTCGAACGCCGGCTGGCTGGATTGGTTTTCATAATACACGCTAAGTACGTCGAACCGAAACTGGCACGAAGGTGGTAGATGGTGCAGATACTCGCGAGCAACGGCCGCAAGCTCGCGCTGTTTGCTGCGATCCACCGCCGCTTCGGCAGGTTTCACGTCGCGCGTGGTGCGCGTCTTGACTTCGACAAAGCATAGAACGTCTTTGTCCCAGCCGATCAGGTCGATCTCTCCGCGCCGGCGGGGGGAGCGGAAATTGCGCGCCACCATCACGTAGCCAAGCTTCCTCAAATGAAAATAAGCGTCTTCTTCGCCATGACGGCCTATGCGCTGGTGCGCGGGACCGGTGCTCCCGGGTAAAGTCTTGCCTGACAGCCAATCTAAAGCTCGAATCGTGGCATGGGTGAGACGACCAGAAAGCATCGGAGAAAAACGTCTAATTTACGACTGCTGATTATATTTCGGCATGGCAGGTTCCGATGTGACGAATGTCACAAGGGAGTTTTGCGTCGGCACGCCGGAAGCGCATTTTGGCGGCAAAATGAAAGGATCCGCGTTATCGGCGCGGACCCTTCCGGAAACAACCAACTACTGCTGCATAGCGGCCTGGATATCGGTAACGTGCAGAGTGCTCGTCGCTTTGTCCAGATTGCCACTTACCTTTACCTGCTTGCCTTCGAACTGCTTGGCTTTGTCCTGGTCATCGATCTGGTACGTTCCGGTGTCGGTCTTCAGGACGTACTTGTCGCCGGACTTCACCACGGTTCCGGTGAAGGACTCCCCATCCTGAGATGCCGCAGACGCAGAGCCTTGCGCCGAACTGGATTGATCTGGAGTCGATGGGCTGGTCTGTGCCGGGCTGGTTTGCGCCGGGCTGGTTTGCGCCGGGCTGTCAGATGGGCTTGCCGCCGGGCTCGAAGCTGCGGGCGCGCTCGAACTCGGGCTGGTTTGATCGCTGGTTTGGGCAAACGCCGCAGGCAACATAGTTGCCACCAGCGCAAGGATAGCTACCACAGTGAGAGTCTTCTTCATCATTCTCGCTCCTCAAAAATTATCGACGAATGGCTGCCGGGCTAGTAATTGAGCACGCCATGTGCCAGTGCAGCCGCCAGTCTTTGCTTTAGTTATTGCGTGCGAACGCCAACCGAAAGGGGAGTTTTGGGATTTTCCTGGGACAAATTTTCACCTTAGATGTTTGCTACAGGAAAGACTGTACGCAGGAGAGTGGAGGACTCCTAATGCTGCTCTTCGCGGGTTCTCAGCCAATCCAGGAACATCTGTTCAATAGGTTTATCGTAGGTCATTAGGACGTGGCGCACGGTGTGTCCGCTCACGAAATGGCAAACTTCCTCGGCGAGGTTCTTCACGTGGTCACCAGCACGCTCAAGCGATTGAGTCATGAAGATGACTTGTAGGCTGGCCTGGCGCTGCACGTTCTCTGGATTTTCAATATGACGCAGAAAGATTAAATTCCGCAGCCGATCCATTTCAGCATCGGCGCGCAGCACGTCGATAGCTTTCTTCACGTCGCGAGATGAAAACGCCGTGCCGACATCGGTCAGCATTTTCTCCAGCACCGTAGCCATGTGCGTGAGATCGCGAGTATCCTGCGGATCGAGACGCGGGCCCGCTGCCTGTGCGCTGCTGGCAAAGCTCAGTAAGAGATCGCCGATGCGCTCCAGACCGATCATCACTTTCATGCAGGCCAGCAGCTCGCGAGCTTGGGTCTCCGTCACCTGGGTAATGGCCGAGGTCACGCCCGCGTCAATTTCCATATCCAGGTTGTCGAGCTCTCTTTCACGATCGCGGAGTGTGTTAAGGAGAGGCGACGAGCCGGTCGCGATGCCCTCCGCCGCCGCTCCTGCCGCTTCCTTCGCGACTCGACAAGCCTCGATGGTACGCGTCACCAAGTGTGAATACGATGGCTCTGGAGTCTTGATTGTGGCTGTACTCATGCGGGCACATCTCTCCGCCTTGGCATCGCCGGTTGCGATGCAAGGACTCGCCGTTGATCTAAATGGATGGCCAACAACGAAGAATAGGTTGTTTTTTAGACGATTTGGTTAAAATACCGTGAATTTCCTATGTGTCGCTTAGGGTAGTTCGCGGTTGGGAGGCTGGAAGAACGAAGAGAAAGGTTGAGCCGTGATTCAACTCGCTCTCCGCGCGAATGCTTCCGTGGTGAGCCAGCACAATGTGCTTGGCAATGGCGAGCCCCAAGCCGGTCCCTCCAGACTCCCGCGACCGGGCCTTATCCACGCGATAAAAACGCTCGAAAAGACGAGGCAGGTGCTCAGACGGGATGCCGGGACCGAAATCCTTCACGTAAAACTCCACGCCGCGTGGGACCGGCCTCGCTCCCAGCACTACCCGGCCTCCTGCGGCTCCATACTTGAGCGCATTTTCCACCAGGTTGGAGAATACTTGATGGATCGCCTCTGGGTCTGCAGCTATCTGGGCGTTCGCATTATCTTCGACCTGCAACTCCACATTCAGCGTGCGAGCAAGCTCGCGAAAACTCTGCATTGCCTCGTGCAGAAGCTCTCCCGGTGCAACCGGCTGAATCGAAAATTGCTGTTCACCGGATTCCACTCGCGCCAGAGTAAGCAGGTCCTCTGTGAGACGCGACATTCGGGTTGCATTCTTGCGAATGATTTCCAGAAATTCCCGCGAATGATTGTTCCCGGGCGCGCCATCCAGCAGGGTTTCGGTGTATCCCTGAATGGAGGTGAGTGGCGTGCGCAGCTCGTGAGAAACGTTAGCGATAAAATCCCGCCGGGTCTTTTCCACGCGCTCGGTTTCGGTGAGATCACGCAAGACCGCCACCGCCCCGCCGCCGGGCAGTGGCCCCGCAGTCACATCGAACGTGCGACCTGGCAAAATGGAGGTGGCGCGGGCGGTGGTGGGAGCTCGGCCAGCGCTGGCAGCCCGCACAGCGCGTAGGAAATCCGGGTCTCGCACCGTCTCGACTACCGGAGCATTGAACCGCGTCTGTTGTGGCACCAGCCTGTTCATAGCTCGATTGGCCCATTGCACCCGGTCATCGCCGCCCACCGTGATCACTGCATCCTGCATGCTATTGAGCAGCGTTTCCAGTTGCCGCTGGCTGTTCTTCAGCACGGCAAAGCTTTCTTCGAGCTGGCGCGCAGCTTGGTCTAGTGAAGCCGAAAGTTGCCCAATTTCGTCGCCCAAGTTTTCGGAGATGCGCGCCCCAAGATCCCCGTGCGCAATGCGCTTCGCGAATTGCGTAATCCGTTCCAGCCGCCGTGCAGTAAATGCCGCCACGGCGACGGATATGAGCACAGCGACGGCTAATGCCAGTAGTGAGCCCAGGAGCAGCGTATGGCGCACACGGCCTACAGCTGCCTGCACGTCAGAGAGCGGATATGCAAGCCTAACCGCGCCTCCCTCAACCGCTGCGGCGACGTAAAGAAACGGAACGCCCACAGTGCGGCTCCTCCGGACATCGCTGCCGATCTCACCTCTCAAGGCAGCGGCAAATTCTGGAGCGCGGGCCTGGTCTTCCATGATGGAGGGCGGCGCTTCCGAGTCAGCCAGAACTTTGCCTTGCGGATCAATCACTGTAGCCCGGGCGCCTGCGGCTTGCCCCTCCTGAGACACAACTTCTTGGAGGTCGTGCTTCCGGTCGGTGTTAACCCGGTTCGCGAGCATTACAGTTTTTTGACGAAGATTGCGCTCTATTTCCTGGCGAAGCGAAGCTTCCCACGTGCGGCGAATGGAAAAATCAAGGGTTGCGGTGGCCGTGGCAATAACGAGCACGAAGGCAGCCAGCAGCTTGAAGAAAATCCGATTCCTCACTTCGGCGCCTCGAAGCGGTATCCAGCGCCGCGCACGGTCTTGAGGTAGCGAGGGTTCTCCGGATCCGGCTCAATTTTCTCGCGAATGCGCCGCACATAGACATCAACCGAACGTGGCGTAACGTATGCGGTGTCTCGCCAGACTGAGTCGAGGAGCTGATCTCGCGTAAATACGCGACCGATGTGGCGGGCGAAATAATCCAATAACCGGAACTCGGTAGCAGTCGTTGGGACCGGGCTTCCGCGCACGTTGAGTGTCATGGCGCCGGGATCGATCTCAATATCGCCGATCTTCATAGGCGATTGAGACAATGGCCGCTCAAAACGTCGCAGCACCGCCTTTACCCGAGCGACCAGCTCGCGCGGACTGAACGGCTTCGGAATGTAATCGTCCGCGCCCAACTCCAAACCCAGTATGCGGTCGGCCTCTCCGCTCTTGGCGGTGAGAAACATGACCGGAGTCGGCGCAAGCGCGGGTATGTGACGAATTTGCCGGCAGAGCTCAAGTCCATCTTTTCCCGGCACCATGATATCCAGAATGAATAAAGACGGCCGTTGCCGCTCGGATTCCGCAATCACAGTGTTCCCCGTCGGAAACACCTTCACCACGAACCCCGCGCCTTCCAGATGGTGGCGGACCAAGCGAGAGATATCGGGATCGTCTTCAACCAGGAAGATGTTCGGTTTCACACGGATATTGTAACGGCGGTGCGGGCCGAGTACCTAGTGGCCAGCGGACACATGCAGTCTAGATCCTCTTATAACCAGCGCTCATTGACGTGACGATCTTAAAGTGATTGGATGAGTGCAGCGGTTTTTCCCATCTGCAATGTCGAGGAGAATGGGCCACATGTCGTTTGAAGAAGCATTGGCTGCGGCTTCACGAGACGAAGGCTTCAAGGCCACCGTCTATGCAATGAATACTCTACTGATACACAAGGGCATCTACACGCAAGAGGAGTTTCAGGTGCTTTTCGCCGAATGGGTAGAGAAGGAACTCCGGAGAAGGGCAAATACGAGTCAGCGAAGCGGCGTCAACCTCGTTTCCGCGTAGTTTTGCGAGGCGGATGCTGGCAGTCGGGCGGCTTCGCACAATGCATTCCTATGTCGCACGCTTTGCACTCGCACTGGCAAGTCGGCGCGGGTTTCACTTGCTTAGGTCTACTTTTTCGTGACCGCATTCTTGGCTCACCCCTGGGATGCCGGTCCGATTTGGCCGGTAAACGGATTGGTTGACGAGAGCACAGAAGCTATCGCACGGCGATCATCAGGTTGCCGGCCCTGTCCAGCCAGAAGGACCTGCCCGGAGACACAACTGTGGTAGCGCTATATTCAGTGACAACGGCGGGTCCGGAATATCTCTTGCCGATGGGTATCACGTCGCGATCATATACGGAGGTGTCAAACTTCTTGCCCTCGAATAAAACTGGAGCTTTCTTACGTTTTTGCTTTTGCGCGGCCTGCGCTTTCCGCGCAGACCGAGGTGAAATCTTCGCCTGGGATGTCCTGATCTTTGCGCGCAGCCGCAGCGTCACTAATTCCAATTCGCGGTCATAGCTGTAGCCATAACGACGCTGGTGTTCGCGGCGGAAGTCCTCGGCCAACGTGTTGGAATATGGCACGTTTAGTTCATATCCCTGGCCGCGGTAACGCACGTCGACGCTGCGGCGGAAGTTGATCGCCCCACGCCAACCCTCCTCGCGAAAGCTCTTCTCCGCGTTGCGGCGCAAGATGGCGAATTCTCGTTCGAACAGTTCCGCCGGAAGCTTTCCTGCAATTCGCCAAAGCACCGTTCGGGAATAGTCCTTCACCACATCGCTGACCAGGATTCCGAACGCCGAGAGCGCGCCGGGCAGCGCCGGTACGATTACGCGCGGAATCCCCAGCGCCTCGGCTAGTTCGCAGGCGTGCAGGCCGCCGGCGCCACCGAACGCAACCAGGGTGAAGTCGCGCGGATCGTAGCCGCGCTCAATCGAAACCACTCGCAGAGCCTTTTCCATATTTGCATTCACAACGCGAACCACTCCCGCCGCAAACTCCCGCAAGCTAAGCGAACAACTCTGCCTCTTCAGCCAGTCGCCGGTCATCCGGCGGGTTCGCTCCAGATCGAGTGTGAACTCGCCGCCGAGGAAGGCATGCGGCTGCAAACGTCCGAGCAGCAAGTTAGCGTCGGTTACGGTGGGCTGCGTGCCTCGCCCATAACAGATCGGGCCGGGATCGGCGCCGGCGGATTCCGGCCCGACCCGCAGCGCTCCAGCTGCGTCGAATCGAGCAATTGATCCGCCTCCCGCACCCACGGTGTGAATGTCGAGCATGGGCACGCCCACGGGAAATCCGGCGATCTCAGCCTGACTGCCTGTTCGTATCTCTCGATCTACCAGCGCAACATCCGTCGATGTTCCTCCCATGTCGAACGAGATGATCCGCTCGAAACCGCTGTGCCGTGCCATGGCAGCAGCCCCAACCACTCCTCCCGCAGGCCCTGAGAGCACAGTCCGCACTGGCTCTCGCGCTGCCGACGTGAGCGCAGTAATTCCCCCGCTCGACTGCATCAAGAAGATGTTGCTCTTCCCCCTGCTCGAATGCGCGCGGCGCGCCAAGTTCTCCAAATATTTCTGCACCACCGGTTGCAGATACGCATTCACCACCACCGTACTCGTGCGCTCATACTCACGAAATTCGGGCAAAATTTCATGGGAAACAGAAATGGGGAGGGCGAGCGACCGGCAGGCCTGAGCAACCGCGGACTCATTGTTGGGATTCGCAAATGAAAAAAGCAGCGAAATCGCAATCGCTTCAGGATGCGCCTCACGGAGCCTTTTTAACAGCGGTGCAAGCTCTTTTCGTGATGCCGCGTGCAGAATTTTGCCATCGCTCGCGGTCCGCTCCTCAATCCCAAACCGACGCTCGACAGGGACCAGTGGCTCCACACGATCAAAAAAGAAGTCATACAACTTTGGCCGCGCCTGCCGTCCGATTTCGATTGCGTCTTCGAAACCAGCCGTAGTAACCAGCGCCACGCGCGCGCCTTTTCGCTGCAATAACGTGTTTGTTCCAACCGTGGTTCCGTGCAAGATAATTAACGAATCCGGGGCACCGACCTTGCGCAATGCCTCTGCAATTGCCTCGGAAGGATCAGCCGGAGTGGAGAACACCTTCAACATGCGCACATGTCCGCGCTCCAGCCACACGCAGTCCGTGAAGGTTCCGCCAGTATCGATGGCAATGCGAAAGTTGCTGCCGCTGCGGGCGGGAGACATGGCTTGATGACGTTGGCTAGATTACCATCCCAGTTGCGCGGCCTAGAGGTGAATGCTAGTCAAGGTTTCCCATCTTCCTCGCTCTCTCCACCAGCTTTTTCGCGCGGTCAACCACCGGAGCATCGATCATCTTTGATCCCAGACTCACTACGCCCAGCCCCCGTGCCTGCGCATCCTCAAACGCCGTGACAATCTTCAGCGCCTTCTCTAGCTCGCTCTGGGACGGCGCAAACGCCTCGTGAATCACCTGAATCTGCGCGGGATGAATACATCCCATCCCCTCAAATCCGAGCGCTCGAGAGGATTCTCCCCATCGCCGCAAACCATCCATGTCAGCCACATCGCTGAAAACTGAATCAATCGCCTGAACGCCTGCAGCCTTTGCTGCATTCACCAACCTGGTACGCACATATAAAGACTCGCGTCCTTCGGATGTTTTCGCCACGCCCATATCGGCCGTGTAATCCTCAAGCCCAATAGTCAGCGCAACGACATTCGGACTAGCCGTCGCAATGGCAAACGCGTTCTCAATACCGAGCGCCGACTCCAGAATCGGCATCAGCCAAATCGGTCGCTGATCCCCCTTCGATTTTTGGATTACTTGATCCACTTCCACGACTTGATCGGCCTGCTCAACTTTCGGGATCAACACCAGATCAGGAGCTTCAGGAATCACTTCAGCTAAATCTTCAAGGCCCATTGGCAATTGGTTGATGCGCACCATACGCTCACAGGCGCCGAAGTCCACGGCTCGAAGCGTATTGCGGATTAGAATTCGCGCGGCATCTTTTTCGCCAGGATGAACGGAATCTTCCAAGTCGAGGATGATGGCATCCGGCCCATGCAACGCTGCATTGATAAAATATTTCGGTTCAGAACCGGGCAAGTAAAGCCGGGAACGCCGCAGTCGGTCACGGGCAGAGGCACCCGGCAGAGCAACTTTCTCCAGTGTGGCGCCTGCACTCTTGCGCGCTTCCACCATGCCAGCGCGCTTCGCTGCTGCCTCCAGACGCGCAGCAATTACAAACGGCAGCGCGCCTTCATCATGGATGGAAACATGTGCATTCTGAATGCCGAGCACCCCCAGCACCTCGCGTGCCTGCGCCAGAATCGAATCGCCGTAATACGCCGCCACTCGAGATTGCAGCAAGATCTCCAATCCGCCTGAATCCCTCGGCTCGAGGCTGACGTGCAGGTCCGAGCGCACATCTTTGCCCCAATGTCCAGCCTCTGCCATCTGCGCCGTTTTAATCTGAGTTGACATGTTTCACGACGAGCTCTGTGGCGCCAACTTGCCGACTGTGGCGGGAAAGCATTATCTCAACTGTTCCAAAATCGCATCCGTCATCTGCACGGTACTCGCCGCGCCCTGCGAAATTGCCTTTGACCCGCCTGACAGCCGCATCATGTCGTAGGTCCGCACGTTTCCTTGTTTCACGACGGTTGCAATTGCCCTGCGAATTCGCTCTGCCTTCACGTTCTCTCCCACATGATCCAACATCATCGCCGCCGAGAGAATCATTGCGATGGGATTCACAATCGGGGGATTCAGCTCCGCATACTTGGGCGCCGAACCGTGCGTCGGTTCGAATACTGCTACTTCATCGCCAATATTTCCCGAAGCCGCGAAGCCCAGGCCGCCAACCAGCCCCGCGAATGCATCGGACAAAATATCGCCGAACAAGTTTGATGCGACGATTACGTTGTAATCTTCCGGATTCTTGTTGAGCCACATCAACTGCGCATCAATGTTCGTGGACCACAGCGCGATTCCTGGGTAATTCTTCGCCACTTCCTTCGCAGTCTCCTCCATCATCCCGGAGGTCTCACGCACTACATTGGGCTTCTCGCAGATGGTCACTCCTTTGAAGCCGCGCTTCTTTGCATATTCAAATGCAGCGGTAACGATTCGCCGCGCCGCCGGCCGCGTAATCACGCGGACGCTCACCGCTATGTCGGGCCCCGCGACTTGGGCGAAAGCCTTAAACTTGGGGTGAGAAGCCAATGCTCCTCTGACATTTTCCGGGGGATTGGTCCACTCGATTCCGGCATACATGCCCTCTGTATTCTGACGAAAAACGGTTGTGTCGATTTTCGGCTCGTCAAATTTGCCATCGGTCCGCTTCCGAATATAGTTCAGCGGATTCCCCTCGAAGGCGACGCATGGCCGCATGCAGATATCCAGATTAAATTTCTGCCGCATGGTGACGATTGGGCTGTAATAAACGTAGCTCTTGCCGCGGAGTTCGGGCTTAAGTTCTGCTTGTGCCTCCTTGTTCGGTTTTGACGTGATTGCGCCAAATAGCCCGAGCTTGTGCTTGGCTAACAGATCAATGGTGCGATCCGGCAGCGCATTGCCCTCATTACGCCAGCATTCCCAGCCGATATCAGCATGAATGTATTCACCATCAAAACCAACTGCGTTCAGAACCCGCAATGCCTCAGGCAGAACCTGGTTCCCGATCCCATCACCGGGCATGGTGATCACCGTGTGCTTGGCCATTCACTCTCCTTGAAACGCCCACATCGGGACAGCTGTCGCTCGACGTTCTTCTTCACACAAATGTCATTAGGACCTTCTCTGTGACCCTCTGTGTTCTCCATGGTGAAAACGAAAATCAATAACCACAGAGGGCACAGAGGAAATCGGCACCATGCGGCGGAGATATCAGTGACCTATTCCCAACCGCTTCGCCACCAGATTCTCAACACCTTCGGCAATCACCAGCGACTGTGGCACGCTCCCCAGGGGCGGGAACGCAAACTTCTCTCCGCGCCAGGTAATTACTCCTGAAGTAAACTCGATATTAATCTCATCTCCGGGAATAATTGTCCTCTCTGAGGATCCCGCAAACTGCTCTCGTAAACGTTTCGCGAGCTCGGGGACTTCCACGCACAAAAAACCGTTATTGAATGCGTTCCGCAAATAGGTTTGCGAAAAGCTCGCCGCGATCACCAGTGGAATACCTTTCGCCTTCAGCGCAGTCACCGCCTGCTCGCGGCTGGAACCTGTGCCGAAGTTGAATCCGCTCACAATGATGTCTCCGGCCTGCGTGCGCGACGCAAATTGCGGATCATAATTCTCCATCACCACTTTCGCCATCATCTCGCGCGTCATGTCATCGCGATACGTGTAGTCCTTGCCATAAATGGCGTCCGTGTTGACGTTGTCCTGCGGCATGAACACCAAACGGCCGCGCACCCGCTCGGGAAATCCAGGCAATACCTCGACCTTCTCGGCAGACGCGGCGGCAGCAAACTGCGTGTAAGAACGCACCGGTGCGCGATCCGCCATTCCGTGTGGTCCGCAGATATAGCCGGCCGCGGCCGACGCCGCGACCACTTCCGGGCTTGCCAGGTAGCACTGCGCATCGCGCGATCCCATGCGTCCTTTGAAATTGCGATTCGTAGCCGAGATTCCAACTTCCCCCGGCTCAAGCAATCCAACTCCAAGCCCGATGCACGGCCCACAGCCTGCAGGTAGCGGATTCGCTCCGGCATCGAGCAGAGTTCGCCAAATCCCGCGCCTCTCTGCCTCTTCCTGCACCCACTTGCTGGCTGCTCCTAGATAAAACTTCACTCCTGGCGCGACTTTCTTTCCTCTCAGAACTCGCGCCGCTGCTTCGAGATCTTCGACCCGCGAATTCACGCATGAAAGCAAGTAAGCCTTCTGAATCGCAACCTTCTTCTTTTCCATTTCCGCAAGCGATTGCATGACCTGCACTGTATCGGGTCCAGATACGTGCGGTGTGATCTCATTGAGATCGAGCACGATTCGGCCGGCATATACGGCGTCACGATCAGGCTTGGGTGGATTCTTCGCCCAATTTTCGATGTCCTCCTCCGTGAATCGCTCAACCCCCGTCGCCTTGAGCCGCTGGTGCACGCCTCGCAAATAGGTAATTGTGACCTCATCAACCGGGAACCAGCCCACCAGCGGCCCCCACTCGGTGCTCATGTTGGAGATGGAAAAACGGGCATCCATCGAAAGGCTGGCCACGCCGGGCCCGCTGAACTCGACGGCAGCGTTCAGAACCTCATCGTGGTTATACAGACCGCAGAGGGCGATGATGACATCTTTCCCAGTTGCTCCTTCCGGCAATTTGCCTTCGAGCACAACCTGGATGGATCGCGGAATCTGCCACCAGAAATCGCCGGTTGCCCAAACGGCGGCAGCATCGGTGCGCACGATCGGCGTACCCACTGCACCGAGAGCGCCGTACATGTTGGAGTGCGAATCGGAGGCGACCACAAACGAGCCCGGCACCACGTACCCGCGTTCCACCATGATCTGGTGGCCAATGCCGGAACCGGCGGGATAAAAATCCACCCCGTGCTCCTTGGCGAACGCCTCAATCGCGCGGTACTTCTTCTGATTCGACTCATCCTGATTCTGAATATCGTGGTCGAGCGCAAACACGAGCTGCTTAGGATCATGAATTTTCTTCGCCCCGATCCCCTTAAACTTGCTCATGACCGCCGAAGTGTTGTCATGTGTCATGACATAGCGCGGGTGAATGGAGACGAAATCTCCCGTACGGAGCGGCCGCTTCGGCCCTTCCGCTAAGTGCGCCTGCGCGATCTTTTCAACAATGGTTTGACCCATAAATTCGTTCCTACTGTTTCGCTCGCCCGCACAGGCGAGGGCGCCCGGGCCCACGTGGCCGTTTGCCTATCCTGATTTTTTGCTCGCTGCCTTCTTCAGTTTCACATCTGCTTTCATCAGCGCCATCAACTTGGAAACCGATCCGACCTTTTCCAAGCTCCAGATCGTATCGATCAGCTTCTTCTGCGCCCCAGCCGACAGCACGCCTTCCGCCAGTGCAGCAAACTTTTCTTCC
>Ga0209154_1000746_pt1 | contig 20513 bp, 20 predicted proteins | sample GraSoiAngelo_121_FD_185878 | JGI IMG/M metagenome (GOLD analysis project Ga0209154, IMG submission 185878) | Grasslands soil microbial communities from the Angelo Coastal Reserve, California, USA - 14_0919_12_20cm (SPAdes) (version 2) | ecosystem: Environmental > Terrestrial > Soil > Grasslands ... | reverse complement strand
ACAATGGCCTGAGAGATTTGACCCTGAGTCAGGTAAAGCCTGCCTAAACTATTGTGAGCGACTGCCAGCTTCGGATCCGCACCAAGCGCCGAGACATAATGCATTCTAGCCTCCTCCAGATCGCCTTTTGCAAATAGCGCGTCCGCCAATTTAAGTTGAGCGTCGACATGATCGGGTTTGAGTTGAACCGCCCGCTGCAACTCCTTGATTGCATCATTTCCATTTCCTCCTGAGGCAAGGAACAATGCATGATTGTAATGCGCCTCGGGCGAATCCGGCAGGAGACGCGCCGCTGCTTCGTAGTGAGGTCCGGCTTCGTCCCCGCGTCCCAGTCGCTGGAGCAAGCTGGCGTAATTGAAATGGAATTCGCCGTTATTTGGCTGAAGATGCAACGCCTCTTCCATATGCGGCACGGCTGCATCAAATTTGGCTTGCGCCGTCAAGACAACGGCGAGGTCCATATGCGATTTTGGATCAGCAGGATTGAAGTGGAGTGCGCTTTTATATTGTTCTTCCGCGTCCTCCCATCGGCCCTCTTTTTGCAAAGCCACGCCGTAATCGAAATGTTGTTTGGCGCCGCCCGGCACGTCCGCTACAAGCCATGCTCGCCGTTGGAGCTCTGGAACCATCAGGTGCGTCTGCCAAAACCAGAGTGCGCTTAACGGCACAACAAACACCGCCACCCATTTGAAGCCGTGCCAGGCCCAGCTGGGAAGAATGCCGCCCAGCGATACGTCGGCTGTTCCACCCGCAAGTCCGAGCGACTGGCGCGTGGATCGCTCCCGTACTTTCCAAATAAATCCATCGTAATAAAAATGAAGCAGCGTAGACGCAGTGACGACGCCAGTGAGGACACGTTTAACGGTCTCTATTCCGAGATGGGCATTGAAATAACTGAGCGAGCCATATGCGAAAACCAGACCGACATAGAGCCCAATGAGCGAGCCGCTCCGGCGAAAGATAAAGCGCATGAATCCGCCGATGTTGGTATCCTTCTCCACGCGATTGCGGTTGTAGATCCAGACGAGTGAGAGGTATTGCACGTCATGGAAGACCTCGAACAGTGCAATGCCGACAAGAATGTTCGCGACGAGATTATTGCAGTACCACCAAAAGGCGATGCTGGTGATGAGCAAGGCAAGCTTCACGGGGTTAGGTCGCTTGCCTATGATCCACAGGCGACCGAAATGCAGCAGAAAGAGGACCGAGACCGTGATGGCCGCAAAAAGAATCAGCTGTTGGACGTGTTGAATAAACGACGGCGCGATGAACGGTCCGCCACACATGTAGTACGTGTCGAGCGTATCGCTCAGGCGGTATGGTGAAAGTGCTACCGCCGTGGCGAACCAGATTACACACATTGCGAAATCGAGCCGGCGTGTGAGCGCGTCGAAGGTTCCTGCTTTCGCATCGTAGATGCGGCAGAACCCATAGGTTTGCATCAATCCGTGCCAGACGCCCCAGAAGAAAACGACCAGCAAAATTCCCTTGAGGTCCCACCAAAAGAAGGCCGTACAGACTGCGAGAAGGAACAGTGGCGCGAGAATAAAGCGCCATTTGAAGCGCTCGAACAAAGCGCGATCCCCATAGGCACGGATCATCCCCGGGAGGTGATGCCCCATTGCGCCAAACGCTGCGACGAAAAGATAAATGTCCTGCGGACGCCAGCGCGTCTGGGCCAGGGCAAAGACCGGCACCAATAACAGCGGAGTGCCGACGTACAGAATCAGGTCACGCCATGAATCGAGTATCCACAACTTCGGCCTGGACGCGGCGGGAACTGCCGGAACGGTTTGAGGACGTGAAAATGCACTGATCTGCTGCATCAGTTCGGGAACCAAGTTTTCCTTAACTCACCGGAAAATCAATCCCGGAGTTCCAGGCAAAGCCGGCATCGATTCTATATCTTGTGCGCGCGTTCTCAGCCGTGGGTGCGAAGTTAATGTGAGACTGTGCAAGAGACTGAAGGTCAAAAAGTGAAAAAGAACAAACAAGAACGCGATTTATTTTGTGTCGTCAGTGACGCATTTCGTGTCTTCGCGCGGCGTTCGTCCATGATGCTCGGCAGCGCCTGGGCGTTTGCCGCGGCTGTACTTGCTATTCTCGTTTGGATTCTCACCGGTCCGACATTTCATTTCTCCGACACTTGGCAACTGATCATAAACACCACCACGACAATCATCACCTTCCTCATGGTATTTTTGATTCAGAATACCCAGAATCGTGACGCGAAAGCAGTGCACCTTAAATTGGACGAGATGATCCGCGCGCTTAAAGGCGCGCGAAATCAACTTGTCGATCTCGAAGATCTCTCCGACGAGGAACTAAAGAAACTCGAAGAACAGTTTCAACGACTGCGAAAAAAAGCAGAACACAACGGAACGCGCTCCCGCAACGCGGGATCCGCTAAGTCGCGCTAGAACCGAGGCTTCAATCGGCTTCAGGCTTCTGAGCCTGGCCTCTTCGCAGGAAAACTTTGCCGCTTGGACATAGTCGGAAAACCTCGCACTGGCTGCAATCCGGCTTGCGCGCATAACAACGGCGGCGGCCGTGCCAGATGAGCCAGTGACTCCAGTCTGTCCAATGCTCGCCCGGTACAAGCTTCATCAAATCACGCTCGATCTTTTCCGGGTCCTTATGTTTCGTGAGGCCAAGCCGCTGGGACAGCCGGATCACATGCGTGTCCACTACGATCCCTTCATTTTTGTGAAACGCGTTCCCCAGCACAACATTCGCCGTTTTTCGTCCGACGCCGGGCAAGGCGTTTAATTCCTCCATCGTGTCGGGTACTTTTCCACCGTGTTCCTCTGCGATTGCACGCATGGCTCCGCGAATGCTTTTTGTCTTGCTGCGATAAAACCCAGTCGATTTGATAGCGTTCTCGAACTCAGTCTGCGGCGCATTCGCATAATCCTTCGCGGTGCGATATTTCCTGAACAGAAAAGGCGTGACCATATTGACGCGCTTGTCTGTGCATTGCGCTGAAAGAATCGTGGCTACAAGCAATTGAAGCGGATTCCGAAAATCCAACTCACAATGCGCAGTCGGGTAAACCTTCGGGAAGGCTTTGATTAATTGTTTCACCCGCTCGCGCGCCGTCATGCCGGCATTATTCTCGCCGGTGTCGATCTTGCAAGTTGATCGGGATAGCGAAGCGCGATGTCCTAACCGCAAGGCCCTAGGCCATTTTATTCTGCTCATTACTGTGATGACCTGCTATCGGTTGCCAGTAACTGGTATGCAGGAAGCGTCAAGCGAAGCAATCGACCGCCGCCCAATCGCAACGCGCAATCGAAAATGGGCGCAGGCAGCAACGATTTGGCTCGCTTCACGCAATGTTTCACCGAATGCAATTTCAATTGCAGGCATGTGTGCTTGCATTGTCGCGGGCATCGCCCTCGGCGCGACCTCAATTACTGACTACCGAATCTTGTGGCTCATCGCCGCGCTTGGCGCGCAATTACGTCTGACTGCGAACATGCTCGATGGGATGGTTGCGATCGCCTCCAGTCGCACATCGAAAACCGGTGAACTTTACAACGAGGTTCCGGACCGCATTTCCGACGCGGCCGTTCTTATTGGAGCCGGCTTTGCATGGGGCGGGAATGTTACACTCGGTTACATCGCAACCATTCTGGCCATCTTCACCGCTTATGTTCGTGCAGCAGGAAAAATTGCCGGATCGCCTAACGAGTTCTGCGGGCCAATGGCAAAACAACATCGCATGCTCGCCGTCACTCTCATCTGTGTTTATGCAGCAATCACGCCACGGTCCTGGCAGATGATTCACTTTAGTGATTTGCGGATCGGTCTGATGACCTTGGGCCTTGCGGTAATCATCGTAGGCTGTGTTATCACGGTTATTCGCCGAGTCGGTCGAATCGCACACGCGCTAGGAGCCTGATGACGTACTCAACCCTGCCGCGTTGCTGTCCATTTTTCGTCTTTCCAAGGCGCGAGGAGGGCGCATACCCGCGGCGGTCTGTAACCGACGAGCAACCCCGGAGAGGCGAAAAGCGACACAACCCGGAGGGCGAGGACGCTTTGGGCTGGCTGGCGGCGTTGCTCGCTCCTTACAGGTCACTCTGGACATGCTCGTCGGCTCGCGTCTTGCCTTCCAGCCCAAAGCGTTTTCGCGCGACATGGCTGAGTACGTCGTCAGGCTCCTAAAATGAGTGAGGTCACCCGCGAACGACTCTTTGGATTTCGCCACGCCTTTGACGACCGCGTGACTGTTGTTCTCACGCTGACTGCTGTCATTTTGTTCTTGTTAGCACCAGTGCTGATTCTTGTTGCGACCCGGGCAGCCAACAGCTCCAGCGATAAGAGAAAGGAACTCTGGGACCGATATCGATCCTGGATCTTGCTGGCACTGTTCATCCTGATTCCGATTCTGGCAGGCGCTTTTTGGACCATCCTAGCTGTCGCGATGTTAAGTTTTCTTTGTTATCGCGAATATGCCCGCATCACAGGCTTGTTTCGGGAACGAACGATCAGTTTTATCGTGGTTATTGGCATTCTCTTACTCACGTTTTCGATTCTGGATAACTGGTATCGACTCTTTGTTGCCTTGTTTCCGCTGACAGTCGCGCTGATCGCCATCGGCGGATTGATCCCTGATCAACCCAAGGGCTACATTCAGCGCGTCGGCCTGGGTGTGCTCGGGTTCGCTCTTTTCGGAAGCGCGCTCGGCAACCTTGGCAACATGGCAAACGATTGGAACTACCGCCCGATTCTCTTGCTGATCATCTTCGCCGTGGAACTTAATGACATCTTTGCTTACATCTGTGGCCATTTATTTGGTCGTCGAAAATTTGTCCCCAACACCAGTCCGAACAAAACGGTAGGAGGCGCGCTTGGAGCAATCGCGCTAACTACGCCACTCTTTGCCCTTGGCGCACATTTTGTCTGGTTTGACACTGCGCTTGACACGCCCGTACGCCTGTTGGGCCTTGGCATCATTGTCAGCGTGGTAGGGCAATTCGGCGATCTGATGCTGTCGTCGATCAAACGTGACCTCGGGCTCAAAGACACCTCAAAACTCATTCCTGGACATGGTGGCATTCTCGACCGGTTCGATAGCCTGATTCTTGTTGCGCCTGCCGTGTTTCACTATGTCAATTACATTGTCGGTTTCGCTGTCGGGCAACAGCAACAAATTTTCACCGGCTGGAAAATCTGATGGAACCCTGGAACCTCCAGCCAGCCCACGACACGGGCCTGACTCCAAGCGAACGGTTTCGCAGCGTGCGACGCGAAAGCGGACTTCTCGAAAGCCTTGCGCACCATGCTTGTTTTTCGCTGCTGCGAAGTTATTTCGCGATCGCACACCGACTAACGATCGTCGGCCGCGAGAAGCTGCCGGCGCACGGGCCGTTTGTGCTCGCAGCAAATCATTGCAGTCATCTCGACGCACTGGCCCTTGGAGCGGCACTCACTCCCCGCCATCGCGAACGCGCCTTCCCCATCGCCGCGGGCGACGTCTTCTTTCAAACGAAAATGACCAGCACGTTTTCGGCGATCATGCTCAACGCATTGCCGATGTGGCGAAAAAATTGCGGCCCGCACGCCCTTGCGGATTTGCGCCTGAAATTACAAGAAGAAAAAGCCATCTTCATCATCTTCCCGGAAGGTGGGCGCAGCCGTACTGGCTCGATGATGCCTTTCAAGCATGGACTAGGAATGCTGGTGGCAGAAACCAACGTGCCAGTTGTGCCATGCGGTCTTATTGGAACTTTTGACGCTCTGCCGGCAGAGCGAAATTTTCCTCGACCTGGCGCGATCAAGTTGGCCATTGGAAATCCGCTCCAGTTTGGATCAATAGCCAATGACCGCTCGGGCTGGTCGCAGATTGCGAAGAGCGTTGAGTCCAATGTCCGCGATCTGATTGGTCAGTCTCGCGCGGCGTAGTCAGCGAGTTTCTGTTCCAAATGTGGTGGAACATGGGCGACGATCACTGCGTCGCTTCCTTCATAGCGCAGCTCTAGCACGTGGCCGACTCGATGGATCTCGGCGATTAACGCGGATTCATTCGATGGAATACGAAACCGCGAGCGCAACCGCCACGAGCTGAGCGCGTCTTCCAACGCGTGTACCAGTTTGTTAACGCCTTCTCCGGTTCGCGCAGAGATCGCGACGCTTCCGGGAAAGCGTTTCACGTATGAATCGGCCAGTTCATGATTGGGCAGGTTATCGATCTTGTTAAACACGATCAGCGTTTGCTTGCCGTAGGCATCCAATTCCTTGATCACGCCATCGACTGCTTCCATCTGCTCGTCCACCCGAGGATGACTAAGATCGACAATATGAATGAGCAGGTCGGCTTCGCTCACTTCTTCCAGCGTGGCCTTAAACGACTCGATCAACGTGTGAGGAAGTTTTCGCAAGAATCCGACTGTGTCGGTGAGAAGGACGCGTTGTTTATTAGGCAAAACGAAGCTGCGCGTGGTCGGATCAAGCGTCGCAAAAAGTTTGTTTTCGGCAACAACATCCGCGCCCGTGAGCAAATTCAGCAGGGTGGACTTGCCAGCATTCGTATAACCAACCACTGCGGCGACAGGCCACTGATGTCGTTTGCGTCCTTCACGCTGGATTGCGCGCGTTTTGCGCACTGCTTCGAGCTCTCGCTCAAGCCGCGCTATTCGCTCCTGGACGCGCCGGCGATCAACCTCCAATTGTGTTTCGCCGGGCCCACGGGTGCCGATCCCACCGGTCTGTCGTGACAAGTGATGCCACATCCGGGTAAGTCGCGGCAAAAGGTATTGCAACTGAGCCAGCTCAATTTGTAATCGACCTTCCCGGCTGCGCGCTCGCTGCGCAAAGATATCGAGAATCAACTGCGTTCGATCGAGAACCTTGCGCGCAAACAAATTTTCCAGGTTGCGACCCTGAGCGGGTGAAAGCTCATCGTTAAAAATGACCGAGGTCACTTGTTGGTCCCGGCACGAGTCTTTGATAGATTCCGCTTTGCCCCGACCGATGTAGTACGGCGCGGTGGGTCTCGGTAACTTTTGTGTAACCGTGTCAACTACCGTCGCTCCTGCGGAACTCGCGAGTTCTCGCAGTTCTTCGAGCGAATCCTGCAAGTCCCATTTCGAGACGCCTTGCCTTTCCAAGCCAATCAGGAGCGCGCGCTCCTGCGTTTTTTGCTGACGCGTCTCAATCATCCCTTCGCGCGAACCCCTGAAAACCTTCGTCGCTCCGAAAGCATTCGGAGCAATATTCCTGCTTCGTTGTGAGTAAGAAGCGATAAGTTCAGCGGTGGAAAATTAGTTTGTCGCCGAAACCAGGTCAACTGTCTTTTGGCATATCGGCGCGTTGCCTGTTGAATCGCAACGACACATTGCGTGATCGATCCCGCGTCGGCGGGACCATTGAGCAATTGACGAATTTCGCGAAAACCGATCATCTGCGATGCAGTGGCACTCACCTCTCCGGCGACGCGCACTTCTTCGATGACGCCGCTTTCGAATATTGCTTCCACTCGCTGATTAATTCGGGCATAAAGCTCTTCTCGGTCGCGGAAAACGAAAACACCTGTAGCCGGGATCGTTGATCCCGGCTGGCCGGAGTCACCGACTCCGGCTAAAACTTCGGACACCGGCTTTCCGGTGCGCAGGCAAATCTCCACGGCTCGAACCACGCGACGGCGATTCTTCATGTCAATCCTCCCCGCGGCTTCGGAGTCGAGTTCACTAAGTCGAGAGCGCAATTCATCCAAGCTCATCGCGTTCAATCTCTCGCGCAGCTTTGGATCCGATTCGGGCAGTGGCGCCAGTCTGTGGGTAAGCGCTTTGACATAGAGCCCGCTGCCCCCAACAACGATTGCGAGTTTGCCGCGCGAATGAATTTCATCAATCACGCGTGACGCCGCGCGCCGATATTTTTCAGCGTTCATCTCTTCACGAAGAGGCGTCGTGCCAATTAAATGATGCTGAGCCTTGGCCAGAGTTGCGGCGTCCGGTTTTGCAGTGAGGAGATCGAGCCCGCGATAAATTTGAAATGCGTCCGCGCTCACGATTTCTGCCCCTATTTCACGAGCGACATCTGCTGCCAGTTCGGATTTCCCCGTCGCAGTGGGTCCGACGATAAAAAACGTGCGCCTCATTCAATCAAAATTGAGTTTACCTATCTGGCGTCTCTCCAAAAACAAATTCCCCAGATTGCTGTGTTCGCTTTCGCCCTTTCGTAAGCTAATTGCAGGCTTGATTTCCGCATGAGTTTTTACTTGAATCGCGGCGTGAGCCCTCCTGGTCACTCTAAAAGCTCACGACAGGAAGAATCTGTGTCGCCCTGGTGACCAGATTCTTGCGAGTCGAACCGCGGCGCGCCCGACGGTCGCGCCTACCTGTCGCGCGCGGCTTTGACGATTTGAACGAAGCTGCGCGGGTCGAGACTTGCACCCCCGACGAGAGCGCCGTCAATGTCTGGTTGGCTCATGAGTTCGCCTGCGTTTTCTGGTTTCACGCTGCCACCGTACTGAATGCGCACACGCTCGGCCGTGGTCTCATCGGCCATTTGGTGCAAAGTGTGGCGAATGAACGCGTGGGCTTCCTGCGCCTGAGCGGGCGTCGCATTGCGGCCGGTGCCGATGGCCCAGACCGGCTCATATGCAATCACTGTCTCCTGTAATTCTTTTGGGGTGAGGCCAGCGAGACTGCCACGTAATTGGATCGATAATATTTTGTCCACATTGCCCCTATCCCGCTGCTGGAGCGTTTCTCCGATACAAACAATGGGACGCAGCGTCGCCTCATGCGCGGCGCGGACTTTTCGATTCACAATTTCGTCGGTCTCGCCAAACAAAGTGCGGCGTTCGCTGTGCCCGAGCACGACGTAATGCACAAACAAGTCGCGAAGCAACGCAGCGCTGATTTCGCCGGTAAAAGGGCCGTTCTTCTCCCAATACATGTTTTGTCCGCCGACCTTTATGTTCTGCGCTTTGCCGAGTGCTTCCATTACTTTTGCAATCGCGGTGAACGGCGGCACGATCACCACTTCCACATCCGTGATATCACCCAGATCCAGCAGCATCGATTCGACAAATCGCGCCGACTCGGCCTGTGTCATGTTCATCTTCCAATTAGCGGCAACGATTTTTTTTCTCATGTGATTCAGTTGTCATTCCGAGCGAAGCGTGGAACCTCCCAACTTTTCGAGGGGTGGCAAATCTTTCGTCACTCGTGAGATCCCTCGGTACACTCGGGATGACAAGCAGCGCGGCCACGTTTTTCTTACGCATGTAATTCCGTCCCTGGCCGCAGACTCAGAACTGAAAATAGATGAACGGCGTGTAGTGCGGCGGAACAAATAAGAGGACGACCGCAAAAGTGCAACCGTAAGCCGCCGCGAAGACTGGGGCAGGCCATTGCCGCCATGATTCTGCAAACCATCGGCGAGAATTGAGCCAATGAATTAAGGCAAGCCCGCCAATCAGCAAAAGGAACCATCGGTGGAAATGTTCGTTACCGCCGCCGCGAAACAGGACAAACTGCTTTAGTATTGTTCCCGCACTGCCAAGGTCGTGCGCGCGAAACAAGATCCACGCAACACATACCGCATAGATCGTAATAGGCCATGCGAACCAGCGCATCCCCCGCGCAGCCCACTTCAGACCCTCGGTAAAGCGGGTCCACTCGCGATGGATGAGCAGGGCGGTTCCATGTAACGCGCCCCAGATAACAAACGTCCACGCAGCTCCGTGCCATAGGCCGCCGAGCAGCATCGTGATCATGACATTACGGTAAGCAAACCCGCGCGAGCCGCGATTTCCACCGAGTGGAATGTAGAGATAATCGCGGAGCCAGCTCGAGAGACTAATGTGCCAGCGCCGCCAGAAATCAGAGACGTTCCGGGCAAGGTAGGGAAACTGGAAGTTGTTCGGTAATTGGTACCCAAGCAGCCGGGCAGCAGCAATGGCCATGTCCGTGTAGCCGGAAAAATCGCAGTAAATCTGGATGGCGTAGAACAGCACACCAATCCACGCGCTCGCTGCCGTGAAATCCGCCGGATGAGCGAAGTAGCGGTCGACGGTCGGCGCGACTCCATCAGCGATGCAGGCCTTCTTGATGAATCCCGCCAGGAATAACATCACTGCGCCCCGCACGTCGACATTGGAAAACTTCTTGGCCGAAACGAGCTGCGGCAGAAAGTACACTGCGCGCACAATCGGCCCTGCGACCAGTGGCGGGAAAAAACTCACGAACAACGAAAGATCGACAAAATTCGAAATGGGACGCTGCTTCCCGCGGTACACGTCGATCGTGTAGCTCATCGAGTGAAACGTGTAGAAGCTAATGCCGACTGGCAGAATAATGTTGAGCGTGTTCACGCTTGCCGGCAAACCAAGCCACGCCAGAAACCCGGACGCCGAAGATACAAAAAAGTTAAAGTATTTGAAAAAAGCCAGGACACCGAGATTGACGCATACGCTGGTGGCAATCCAGAAGCGCCGCCATGCCGGACGTTCGCTTCGTCCGAGCATTTGTCCGACGATGTAATCCACCGTCGTGGACCCGAGAACCAGGAATGTAAATTTCCAGTTCCAAGCCGCGTAAAAACAATAGCTGCAGAGGAGAAGCCACACCTTTCGCGCGGCGTTGTTGCGCATCGTCCAGTAGACGATGAACACGGCCAGAAAAAACCAGAGGAACCGAAATTCAACGAAAGACATTCGGACAGAGAATGGGAAGCGAAGTTAAACCGGCAGCCATTGATTGTTGATCATTTGATTTCGCCTGCTCGCGCGAGTTCCACAAAATTCGCCGCCACGATGCGTGTGAATTCTTCCGCCCCTGATTTGGTTAGATGTTGTCCGTCGCGCCGTACGCTGCTGCGATAGAGGCTTGGATAATCCCGCGGATTATTAAACGCCATCACAACGCCCGGCACCCCGACACTTTCGGTGGCGATGTTAATTTGTGTCATGCTGGGCGTGATCAAAAAGATTGGCGCGACTCCAATATTCCTGACTTCCTGCGCGCACTGCCGGTAGGCTTCCACCGTATAAGGTGAAAGCCGACGTGTGCCGGCTTGGGCCATCGCATCCGCCAGTCCCCGCTCATACGCTGCGGCCTGGCCGGCGGACATTCGATTCGGTCTGGTCACGTACCCATCGCTAGCTGCGCCGAGGTAGCTTGCACGACGTTCCTTTGTGTCGCGACTCAAGAAATGGTCCGGAATATCAGCCGCTCTTGCGACGTTGGTATAGTTTTTTTCAAGCTGCCCCGCATAAAATGTCAGTAGGCTACGCGTGTTTTTCTCTTTTTTTTGACGGAGCATAATGTCGCGAAGCTTTGCGGGATTCGGCAGCCATAGCGGAGCCGTGCCGGCGTCGCTAAGTTTTCGCAAAAGGAGCGATACTCGTTTCCAGTCGGCCCAATAAAGTGCCCGACGGCTGGTCTGGTTTTCGGGGGACCACTTGGTTTGGAGTTCATCGTATTCAATGAAAACCCATTTCAAGTTGCGCGGTTTCAGGTTCAGAATCTGTTCAAGCAGGTAAGCGGATTCCGGCAAATACATGCCGCCAATACCGAAGTTGAAGCTGTGCGTCGGCAGCCCGCTCTCGCGCGTGACGCGATCAAAAATAGCGGGTGAAATCTGAAAGTAGATCCGGCTCGATCCGATAAAGAGTGTGTCAAATTCATCCTTATGCGCGGCGAAAAATCGGAATTTCTGCGAGACCCCACCATCGATTTCTGGAAATGGCAGGATCGCGTGTAGACCTACGCAAGTGATAAGGAATGCAGCTACACCAATGGCCGAATTAGTCAGCGCCCAGATGATAGTCTTGTGCTCGGTCGGTTTGCGCGGCGCTGGAGATTCAACATGAACCTTCGAAACGGACTCGCGAACTGGCACAGCTTATTTCCTGTCGCTTAACGCGGCCACGCCAGGCAATTCCTTGCCTTCCAGTAATTCAAGCGATGCGCCGCCACCGGTGGAGATGAACGTCATCTTGCCGGCAAGCCCGGCTTGTTTCACCGCCGTCACCGAATCGCCGCCACCGATGATCGTCGTCGCACCCGACTGCGCCAGCGCTTCCGCGATCGCCATCGTCCCCTCCCCAAACTCTGGAATTTCGAACACGCCCAGCGGCCCGTTCCACAGAATCGTTTCGGCCTTGGCAATTTCTTCCTGGTAAAGCGCGATCGTCGCCGCGCCGATATCGACTGCCTGCCATCCATCACTGATCCCATGCTGTGGCGAGAGCCGGCTTGTGTTTCGCATGTTTGCGCCGGGGCGAATTTCGTCTGTTTCCACCGCATCAATTGGAAGCAAGAATTTCACGCCGCGTTTCTTGGCCATCTCGAGAAGTTCGCGCGCAAGATCGAGTTTATCCGATTCGACCTTGCTTGAGCCGACCGGAATCCCCTCGGCTTTCAGAAATGTGTTCGCCATTGCGCCGCCAATCAAAATCACGTCGGCCTTTTCCATTAGCGCTTTCAAAACCCCGATTTTATCGGAGACCTTCGCGCCGCCCAAAATGACAACAAAGGGCTTGGCTGGTTTATCAAGACCGTCACGCAGGTGTTTCAACTCTTTTTCCATCAGAAAACCCATGGCTGACTCCTCTACAAATTTTGTGATTCCCACTGTGGACGCATGCGCGCGATGAGCGGCGCCAAAAGCATCGTTGACGTAAAGATCGCCGAGACTGGCGAGCGCTTTGGCAAAATCGGGATCGTTTGCTTCTTCACCGGGCTGGAATCTCAAGTTCTCGAGGAGCGCCACGTCGCCATTCTGCATGTGCTCGATGATTTTTTCCGGCACGTCGCCAATCGTGTCGTGACTGAAAATGACCGGCTGATGAATCAGCGTGTGCAAATAATCGCCGATCGGACGAAGTGAATATTTTTCAACTGGCTTGCCTTTGGGCCGGCCAAAGTGCGACATCAAAATCGTTTTCGCGCCGTGCTCTCGCAGATAGTTGATCGTGGGCAAAGTTTCACGAATCCGCGTGTCGTCAGTGATGCGAATCTTGCCGCCACGCGTTTCGGTCGGCACGTTGAAATCCGCCCGCACCAGCACGCGTTTTCCGCGCACATCAAGATCACGAAGTGAGAGCTTCGTCATTTCTCAATCGTGCTCGTGATCATGATCATGATCATGATCGAATCCGACAGCATGTTTTCCTTCACCCTCTCGCAAGAACTCCGCGCGTCCCGAAAATCTTTTCAACATTCCCATGAGCATGTTAACGATTCGCACGAGTTGCTCTTTCGCGGGAACAACTCGCTCGGTATCGACGAGCCTTCGCACAGCGAGCACGTCCAGACATGCCGCGCACTCTAAGGCCGAACCGCGAGCGATTTCTAAGAATCTGGATCGATCAGCATCCGAGAATTTCCCATTTCCCTCCGCGATGTTCAGTGGCAGGCTAGTCGAAGCGCGATCGAGTTGATCTTTTGCCGCAGCTTTACCAGCAACGTCGCTCAGCAAGTCGCCGGCCCAACCGCAGAACGCTATCGCCTCCTGGTATACATCGAGTCTTTCGTGATCAAAGTAAGTTTTCATGCTTCGATCGTGAGCAGGAGCATGAGCAAGAGTTGCTATTCTCCCAGCATTTCCATCAGTTCCACGCAGCGATTGCTGTAGCCCCATTCGTTGTCGTACCAGCCAACCACTTTCAGGAACCTGTTGCCAAGCATAAGCGTCAATTGGCTGTCGAAAATGCAGGAGTGTGGATTGCCCACGATATCTTGTGAAACGAGCGCTTCATTGCTGTATTCGACCACGCCTTTGTAGCTTTTATCCGACGCAGCTTCTTTGAATGCGGTGTTAATCGCATCCACAGTCGCGTCTTTCTCCAGCACGGCGGTGAAGTCTGTAACCGAACTGTCCGGAGTGGGCACCCGAAACGCGCCGCCGTTCAGTTTTCCTTTCAATTCCGGAATGACTTCGCCGATCGCCTTCGCCGCGCCTGTTGTAGAAGGAATGATGTTGATCGCTGCTGCTCGCGCGCGTCTCAAATCCTTGTGCGGAAAATCGAGGATGCGCTGGTCATTCGTGTAACTGTGGATCGTGCTCATGAATCCGTGGGCGATGCCGAATTTGTCGTGCAAAACCTTTGCTATCGGCGCGAGGCAATTCGTGGTGCAGCTCGCATTGGAGACAATTTTATGCTTCGCGGGGTCGTAGACGCCGTCGTTTACACCGAGGCAAATCGTGACGTCAGGGTCTTTCGCGGGGGCGCTGATCAGCACTCGTTTCGCTCCCGCCTTCAAATGCAGCTCGGCCTTGTCACGGTCGGTAAAGAGACCCGTCGATTCGAGCACGACATCGATGTCCAGTTTTTTCCAGGGCAGATTGGCCGGATCGCGCTCTTTTAGGATCTTAATTTTGTGGCCGCGCACGATAATGTTCTCGTCATCGTAACCGATCTCGCCGTCGAATTTGCCGTGCACCGAATCCCATTTGAGCAAATGCGCCAGAGTATGCGTGTCAGTGAGATCGTTGATGGCGAGGACTTGCTGGACTTGTTTTTGTGTCATGGCGCGAAGGACGTTGCGTCCGATGCGCCCGAAACCGTTGATTGCGTAATTGGCCATAAAAGAAAGTTGAAGATTGAAGGGTTAAACCGATACGCGGAAAACGCCCAACGTCCAACTCCCAACGATCAATGTTGAATTCTGAATCTGAATTCGAGATTGGACGTTCGGCATTGAGCGTTGGACGTTTTTTAATGCGCTCCGCCATCGCATTGCCCCTCGCGATCTTGTCGATTCTGTTCGCACCGCCGGCTTCTGCTGCCGAAACGAAAACGATTTTAGTCCTGGGCGACAGTCTCTCCCAGGGTTTCGGACTCGCGCCAAACGAAGCCTACCCGATGCTGCTCGCAAAGAAATTGCGCGCGGCCGGCCTGAATTTTCGGGTAATCAATGCCAGCGCCGCCGGCGGCACCACGGAAGGCGGCTTGGAGCGGCTTCCGGCTCATATGAAACGTAAGATCGATATCTTCATTCTGGAGCTCGGAATCAACGACGCCTTTCGAGGAGTGTCTGTTGATCAAATCCAGAACAATCTTCAACAGATCATCGATAAGGTGAAAACGCGAAATCCACGGATGCGCGTTGTGATTGCGGGGATGCAACTACCCAATTATACGACCGATGATTATGTTTCCGCGTTTGGCAAGATGTTTGCCGATCTCGCTGCCAAAGATGGCGCGGCGCTCGTACCGTATCTCCTGCGGCGCGTAGCAGGCGATCCATCACTGAATTTGTCCGATGGAATTCATCCAAACGCAGCCGGCCAGAAGATTGTTGCCGAAACCGTCTGGCGGGTGCTCGAGCCGGTAGCCCGCGAAGTGGCGTCGCGCCAGCAGTTGGAATCTCGGTAACACCGGTCTTCAGCTCTGTGCTGATTGCACGCGTAAAGCGTAGCCGCGTAGCCTGTCATTCTGAGCGAAGCGAAGAATTTCGGATCATTTCTTGCTACCCACTCACAAGACCAATAGTCAGAGATGTTTCGCGTCGCTCAACATGACAAACGGCACAAGACGGCCGCTACGCGGGTCTCGCACGTTAGATTAAGAAAAATCAAAAGACGATGGACCCTGCACGACCAAACGACCCTGACCCGTCAGATCCGTTTTTTCCGGAACGCGCCGATCACGCCATCTTGGAAACCATCGAGATCGCGACCGCAGGCGAAAACTGTGATGAATGCGTGCGCAAACTCGGACCCGTGCTGAAAAAAATTGCTGGAGTGAAAGACGTAAAGGCCGATCTCGAGCATCAGCGCGTCATTATCACGTTTGACGCCCGCAAAACGCACCCGCCCGATCTTCACGACGCAATTTTAAGTAGCGGTTACAAACCGGGGTCAACGGCTGATTGACACCTGTAGCGGCGGTCTATGATCGCCCGCATCATTCGTCCGGCGCTCGCAGAGTGCCACTGCAGAAATCAAATGGCTGGTTGTTGCTGGGTAAGGCAATGAAATGCGCCGAGTCCCCAAATTAGCTCGCGGCAATCGATCCCGATAACTCGGCGATTTGGAAAGCATTCGCGCAGAATCGACAACGCGGCTTCGTCCGCGGGATCGGCAAACGTTGGCACCAGCACGCAACTGTTTGCGATGTAGAAGTTTGCATACGTAGCCGGCATCCGTAGTCCTTCGCGCATGATCTTCTTCGGCATCGGAACCGTGAGCACCTCAGTCCCGCGACCGTTAATTTTCATTGCCTGCAGCCGCGCGAGGTTCTCTTGGAGCGGCTCGTAATTTTCGTCGGACTGATTTTCTTCGATGGCGGTTATGACTGTTTTTTCCGAGACAAATCGCGCGAGATCGTCGATGTGACCGTCCGTGTCGTCGCCGGCGATGCCGTCGCCGAGCCAGAGAATGTCGCGAACCCCAAGATAATCCCGCAGGCGTTGTTCGATTTCGTCACGCGACAGACTTGGATTTCGATTCTTGTTTAGCAAGCATGATTCGGTGGTAAGCAGTGCGCCCGCGCCATTCACATCAATCGCGCCGCCTTCCAAAATCATGCCCGGATAAAACACTGGAACATCGAGAATTTCTGCGACGCGCGTTGGCGCCACTTCATCCAAATCGAATGGCGGATATTTGTTGCCCCAAGCGTTGTAATCCCAATCCACAACCGCAAGTTTGTCCCGGCGAATCCGTCCTGTGGCGGGTTTTGGATCGAGATCACGCGTGAGAAATATCGGTCCGTGATCGCGGCACCACGGTTCGTTTGTGGGGACCAGATGAAGCGAGATTTGTTCCATTGGTAATCCGCGTAACACCTCGCGCGCTTGGGCCTGGTGCGCGCCATTGCGGATATTGATGCAAACTTGTTCCGACTCGATCAGCGCCTCGACCATTGCTCGCAACGCCGGCATGACGCGATCGAATGAATCCGGGAAACTGATTCCTTCGCGCCGTGGCCATGAGAGCCAGGTCGCGGTGTGCGGTTCCCATTCCGCCGGCATCCGGTAGCCCAGGGCTGCTGGAGTTTGCGAAGGTTTTTCCATGGACGTCAAAGTTCAACGTTCAACGCCCAACATCCAACTCCAAATCGGTATAGATCGAACGCGAGTCCGTCGCTAAGCCGTTCGCCCAACTGCGGGTTTGTAAATCGCCCCAACGATCGCGCCGACGATTATCATCTCGATGAGGCCGCTTATGCTGCCGTAAATGATCAACTTCGCGGGAAATGGCTGGACCGCATAGATGGCCAGACGCATGCCGATCGCTGCGATTTCCAGCAGAATACCAAGCCGAATTCCCGAAATCACCCCGCCGCCAGCGAAGCCGCTCGCATAAATCGCGACGAACGCGAAAACCAAAAGCGCCTGGCCAGTAATGATCCAGTGAAACAAGCTCATCATTTCACTTTGCGATCGCCAGAGATTCGGCGTTTCTGCGTAAACGTCTTTGAGAAAAACGCCGTTAAGCAGCCAGCCCCAGGCAAAAATGAATACGTACGCGGCGATGAACGCGAGGATGAATCGCTTCATGAATAGCTTTACTCCTAAAGTCTATCGAGTTGCGACGACGCGGGCGAATCCGTTAAGGCGAGCGTTCCTTTACAAACGTAGTATGCGCAGGCGCTGGCTTGTAGATCGCGCCGATGATTGCGCCAGCAATCGCGAATTGAATCAAGTCGCCAACAATCCAACCGCAGAGGATCTTGGTCGTCAGGGGCTGTACCGCGAAAGTGATCAGGTCAGCTCCGGCATATATCAGCGCTACAAGAATCGCCAGCGTCGCGCAGGCGCCTGGGCCACCCCCCGGGACAAAACGTGCACAAAGTAACGTGAGGAAGAATGCCATCACAATGTGCCCAAAAACGAGCGTTGAGAAGTGATTGCCAAAATCGGCTTCGGTTCGCCAAAGTATTGGCACTTCCTGATGCGCACCATGCATCAGCTTGCCGTACCAGAGGAAGCCAAACAGGAAGATGAAACCAAACGCTGCAACGAATGCGATGAAGAATTTTTTCCAGTCCATAATCTCTTTCTGTTGAGGTTCTTGTTAAGTCCCATCGAGCCCCGAAAGGCTTCATCGCAAAACCCCTGACAGATGTCGATCTAAATCTTAGCTCTTGGGAGTGAAGAGCGACGGCCTCCCAGCCGGAGTGTCCGGTGGCGGCTATGAACTCGTCACTGCTTGAGGCTGCAGCCCGAGTTGGCGCAAGAGAGCAACGTCCAAATCAGCAGCGGGATTCTTCGCGGTTAGAAGTTTGTCGCCGTAAAAAATTGAATTCGCGCCTGCGAAAAAACAGAGTGCCTGACCCTCGCGTGAAAGCCGGGTGCGCCCGGCTGCCAGGCGAACTCGCGCCCTCGGCAGTGCGATTCGTGTTACCGCAATCAAACGAACCAGCTCGAAAATGTCGACTGCCGGTTGATCGCTCAGTGGTGTACCCGGCATCGGCATTAAACAATTGATCGGCACACTTTCCGGAGGCGGATCGAGGTTGCTCAATACCTCGAGCATTCGCAGCCGATCGGCTTCGGTTTCCCCCATGCCGATGATCCCGCCGCAACAAACCGACATACCGCTTTCCTGCACGGCTGCAATGGTGTCGAGGCGGTCCTGAAATGTATGCGTACTCACAATTTCCGGATAAAACTCGGGAGAAGTGTCGAGGTTATGGTTGTAGGCCGTAACGCCGGCGGCTTTAAGTTTGTGCGCCTCCACCGAGCCGATTTCTCCGAGAGTAACGCATACCTCCATCCCGAGCTGGCTTACTTCCCGGACAATCTTCAGCACGCGCTCAAACTTTTCGGAGCCATCGCGTACGCCGCGCCAGGCTGCACCCATGCAAAACCTCGTCGCGCCTTGTGAACGCGCCCGGTGCGCAGCAGTCATGACCTCTTCCAGAGACAACAATTCTTCGCGCTCGAGGCCGGTGGAATAATGAGCGGACTGCGCACAATAAGCGCAGTCTTCACTGCAGCCGCCGGTCTTGATGCTAAGCAAGCTGCACCGCTGCACTTCTTCGCCACGCCAATGCTGAAGATGAACAGCCCGGCTTTGCGAAATGAGATCGAACAGCGGCTGATGGTAGAGTGCTGATAATTCCGGGAACTTCATAACCCTTGGGCAGAATCGTCCCGTTCAGAATAGTTTCGAGAGATTCCTCGACTTCGCTCGGAATGACAAAAGCCCAACTGGTGATAACGAGCCGATAGCCGACCGAAATTCATCGCGTGCTCGCGATGTTAAATCCGAAATGCAAAATCCGAAATCCGAAATTTAGTTCACCCACTTGTCGGTCTGTGAAACGAGGACAGGCAGCTCTTCCATCATGTATTGAGTCTTTCCGACTGCACCAATCATGTGCACACCCGTAGCGGCGTACCATTTCTTCGACATTTCCTCACCGGTATGACAGCCCCAACTCTTCGCGTAGGCGTGGCGAGCAAAAACCCGCCGATTGATCTTCGTAAGCTCGCTATCATGCAGCCACGATTTACAAGCACTGTCGATATTGTTGCTATAATCGAACATGAAACACGCCCGGTTCGAGTGGCCGAAATATTCAAAGCCGATGACCTTCACCTGATCTCGCGGCTGGCCATTGTTTAGATAGTTAATCACCGCGGAACCCGGGCCAAACCATACGAGGTTGAGATTAAGTTTATCGCGCACGGAACCAATCAAGCTGATTAGGTCCTGGTGTTCCTGTTTGGCGCGATCTTCATAACCCTGTCGGTAAACGAGCCAAGTGATCTTTGCGTCCGATCCGAGCTCGGTTCGCAATTGTTCGGTGCGTATACGCGCAGCCCGAATAAAGTTCGCCCACCAATGATCGTGCGGATAAGTCTTGTACTTTTCCCATTGATACATCGATGGGCCACCGACAAGAATGATATATTCGCCCGACACCGGGGAAGCCGCTTGGGAGCCAAGCGCAAATATCGACAAAAAATAAACGAGTAAGAAGCGTTTTATCATCACAGGCAGGGACTATTTATGCTGAACGCGAAGTTCTGCAAGTGGTAGGGCGCGATCGCCGAGCGCGCCGAGGACCCGCATTGCATTCGCGGACGGCCCGGCGGTCCGTCCCTACCACTTCGGATCGATCTCTCCCGCCACTAGATCCTCCCAAGTTTGCCGTTTTCGAATCGGCGCAAGCTGGTTGCCACGAACCAGCGCTTCCGCGGGCAACGGACGCGAATTGTAATTGGAAGCCATCACAAGGCCGTACGCGCCGGCGCTCATGATGGCGAGCAGATCGCCTTCATGGAGCTCAGGCATCTCCCGATCCAGAGCAAAAAAATCGCCCGACTCGCATACCGGCCCAACAATGTCGATCTTCTCAGCCCTTTTGCTCGTGCCCGTAATCGAATTTTGACTGGCGTCCGCCGCGGCGGACGCCCTACAGACCGGCACAATCTCGTGATAACTATGATAAAGCGCAGGACGAATGAGGTCGTTCATCCCAGCATCGACAATCGCAAACTTCTTCGCACCCGATTTTTTAATGAAACGCACGCGTGTGAGCAACACACCGGCGTTGCCAACAAGAAAACGACCAGGCTCCACCAGAACGCGAA
>Ga0209154_1000745_pt1 | contig 20515 bp, 11 predicted proteins | sample GraSoiAngelo_121_FD_185878 | JGI IMG/M metagenome (GOLD analysis project Ga0209154, IMG submission 185878) | Grasslands soil microbial communities from the Angelo Coastal Reserve, California, USA - 14_0919_12_20cm (SPAdes) (version 2) | ecosystem: Environmental > Terrestrial > Soil > Grasslands ... | reverse complement strand
GATTCGCCGGTACACTTGTCGGATAGCCTTTGGCTGTCTGATCAGGACCTAGGATACCTAGTTCCGAATACCTTGGTTGTCTCACAGATATCAGGGGCGCCAGCGCAGCTGCCGCGATAAGTATGGTGATCGATGCTAGGATGATTGTTGCGGTCTGCCTATTCATCGCTCTTTTTCACAACATGATTTCTGTAGAGGTACAACCACAGCCGCCTGTAGACTCGGTCTCCCCTGAGATAGGCCAAGGCAGCTATGCCGAGGGAAGCGGTAACTGTGCCTAGCGATTCATACAAACGGAGTTGGCGCACCATAGACCCACTAGTTGAGACGGAAGTAGAATTCAGGGAAACCATTTGGGCTATTGTAGTTGCGTTAGAGAGGTCGGCAGTTGCTGAATTTGGATCTGTCGCATTTTCCGCTATGGCCCTTTGGATAAGGGAAACAGCAGTGTTCAGCTTTTCGACAAGCGCGGATACGTCCCCACCATTCTGTTCAGCGTAATAGACTGAGGAAAAAGCGCTGTTAACCGAGTTGTTCGCGGTTGCTGACTGTCCTCCATCAGCTTCGTGCGAGCGAATAGGAGCAGTCGAGATCACGAGAACTATCAATGTGATTGTAAGGAAGCATCGCCAGAGGGCTGAGAGGCTCAATCGTTTTCCACGTTACCCCGAATTCTGTCGCGCTGAGCTACATATCCTTGAGCATGAGTTTGGATGCAGGTGGGTGTAACTCTCTTTCTTCTAGGAGGAATCTCCGGTAATTGCGCTAGACGTTTCTCGGGCTCTGCTCTCAACGACCTTTTCCCAGCTTGGTTCTGTGAGAATGCTCTCGATTTCGTTTCGTAGAACTCTCTCTTATGAAGTTGGGAAAAATTAGATGTTTTTCCAATATTGCACTTACAAACCTCTGTTCGAGTGCCCGAGTGGTAGTAAGCACTACAGTGAAGGTAGTTATTGCTCTATCCGGGAAAACTCCTTCAATCGTGCTGGAAGTTAAGGTGGATTCAAGGCAATCCTTGGCAACAAAAAGAACTATTCAGATACCAAATCCTAAATAGATTGCCTGTCGATTCTACTTTCGAAGCTAATCTGGAGCTATGGAGTATGGGAGGTGTCATGAACGAATGAAGATAGAATTTACGGCTAAAAGACTCAAACTGACCAGGGTAGTAATAGCATTAGTCGCAATATCGTTAGCAGGCTATGTGGCATACGCCGCATCCCAACTCGCAGTAAACAACTCCGCGACTGTAACCATTTCGAGTGGACAAAATCTTTTCCTATCGCCCGGCCAAACCTCGACTACGATATGTTCAGCGCTTACTGCAGGCTACACCGAATCACCAACAATTAGCTGGGGTAGCAATGTTGCACAGCAATCAACTCAGGACCAATATGCTTGTCTTGAAAACACTGGAACAGCTCATACGCTAGCTGTCAGTACCACGTTTAACTCCGCCGACGGTACGCTAAATATCTACAGTGGTGGAACTGGTACGACAGCGTTGAACGGGGCCTCGCTTCCCAGCAGTGGCTCTATACTCGTGCATTTGAACTGGGTCGTCTCTAGTACTGCGCCGTTAGGTACCACAAATTTCACTGTGACGATTCAATAACCTCCTGATGAGCCCGTGAGATTCGGGCGAAACCCACATTTTTTCTGGGTCGGGGCAAAGCTGTTCGAGTCCGCCGAGTATTAGTAAGCTCGACGGTACAGGTAGTTGTTGCTCTAGCACTTCCGAACGGACCGGGAGAAACCCTCGACCGTGCTAGAGGTCGAGGCAATCCTTGGCAACAAAAATAATGATTCTGATACCAAACCCTAAATAGATTGACAATCACCTCTACTCTCGAAGCTAATATACAGCATAGAATATGGGAGGTGTCAAGAACAAATGAAGATAGAATTAACACCCAAGAGACTCAAACTGGCCAGAGTAGCAATCGCACTTATCGCCGTATCGTTAGGAGGTTATGTGGTATATGCCGCACAGACGCTCACAATACAAAACAGCGGTAGTGTAACAGTTTCCCCCGGCACCAATCTTCTTGCCTCACTCGGTCAAACCTCAACAACCACCTGTTCGAGCACGACGGGGCCATATTCAGACACCGGCTTGGCAATCACCACATGGTCAGTCCCCGTAGGCGGTTCCCAGTCAATGTACGCCTGCGTCTGGAACAATGGAGGTACTTCACAAACATTAGTCATAACGGGATCCGGCTTCCCCAGCGGGGTAGTATTCACCTCGTCGGTACCGGGCCCGGTCGCCGCCGGAGCATACGTGCTGGTAACCTTCACTCTGACTGCAAGCACCACTGCTATCCCTGCACCATTCAGCGGCGCGACAATAACCATAAACTAACCCTCCTGATGAGCCCGTGAGATTCGGGCGAAACCCACATTTTTTCTGGGTCGGGGCAGGTGGCGCTGCGATCTGTGAACTCAGCTACAATGTTTGGCATACTTAGTCAATGCCCCAACACTCTCCAGCCAGTATCAGCTGTCATGGCTGGATCCTTTGCTCTGATAGAGTTCGGTTGGACAGTGCCCGCGGTCACAAGACGGGGCCCGATTACGTTTACCATAATTTTTCCTTGGAGATAGGAAGAAAATGCGATCACCATTTTCGTCCGTCCTGTTCGTAACGGTCATCCTAGTATCGAGTACACTTGCAAGCTCGACCCTGAGCATAAACAATTCAGGGGTCATAAGTAGCCCTCTCGTCGGAAAATGGTTCGACTACGTGGTGGTTATTATGATGGAGAACCACAGCATCAACAACACCTACGGCATGTCAGTTCCACCTAACAGCTGGAATAGTAATAGTAATACCTGTCTTGGGAACTGTACATTTTTTGACTCGTTTGCCAATTCAAACGCGCTTGCCGAAGGGTACACAGACGGCCATATCATGGGCCCTAGCTTGGGCGACTACATTGGGATTACATCCGGATACAACAAAACGGCTCAGGGTTGTAACACGAACCCACCCGGTAGCAGCGGCTGTGCTTTGCTTCAAATTCCAAACATCGTTGACCGTCTAGAGACTGCTCGTTTGAGCTGGAAAGCATACATGGAAGGCTACCCGATATCGTCTGGTTGTTATAACAATGACAAGTCCAACCCGAACAATTACGCCTTCTCCCATAATCCGTTCCTCTTCTACGCTGACATTCAAAATAACGCCACTAGATGCTCACACATCGTCAACGCCAACTTCGCAACGGTTAGTCAAGCAGGTTGCTGGCCAAGTGCCATACCAAACGACAATCTCTTCCTCAACGACTTGAGTTCCCCTTCGACCGCGTCGAACTACATGTTCTTGACGCCGAACACCGTTGATGATACACATGACTGCAGCGATATTTCAGTAGGCAACGCGTGGCTAAATGAGATGGTTCCACAAATCTTGGGTAGTGCTGTATTCAAGACTAAGAGAGCCGCGCTCTTCATCACGTTCGACGAAGATCCTTGCACGTTAGGCTGCCCTTCTACCGGTCCACAAATGTATACGGTTTGGGCATCAAACTCGGCCAACCCTACCACGAAGGTCGGGTTCAAGTCTGTCATTTCCTATACACATTTCAATGCCTTGAGAACGGTCGAGGACAATTGGAACCTGCCATCCTTCATAGCCTTGACCGATGGTCGCGCAAGCAATATGCAAGAGTTCTTCCGTTGAAAATACCCTTCTTTAGAGCACATTGAGAGGAGGAGTTCATACTGTCCTCCCTGTATCCTTGTTAATCTTTTGCGATATAATTCTATCCGAGAAGCTGAGCAATGTTTATTGCAGCAGGGTAACCAATATCACCTTGGGGTCCTTAAGTTGGATCTTAAGGTCGAGTCTATCAGCCTAGCAGCTTTGTCTTTGCATAAGCTCGACCTCTCTTTGATCTCCGACTTCCAGCGGCAGCTACTGCGCAACGGCAGGCTCATACTCGAACCATAAGGAAACGGGACCGCGATTTGAAAAGCGCTAGTGAGGGGCGGAATCTGATAGGCGAGAAAGTTCACAAAGAGCTGGTCTAACAGCCCGTGAGAATACGATATGCTGGACGGCTCATCGGCCTTGCTATACTGTTGTTTTTTGCCATAGGTGATCCACAAATTCCTCATGTAGAGGCAACCGGGGGATTGGCTCTTGATGGGTTCGGCTTCGGCTCAAGAATAGGTGTCAACAGTTGCGTACTTAGTCAAGATCTGACCACTACACGGCAGCCTGACGTGATCGTTGCACTAGTAGTCATAAATGACACAACTACGACTGTCACAAGCCCCATGGATACCGCATCACTTCATTGGACTTACAGAGCGAGTCAACGGGGGCTCGCGGACGTGCAAATTTTCTTCTACTATGCTATAGCTTCACAAGTACTGGCTGCTGACAATATTACTTTCTGGTTGAGTTCCTCGCGTGTCGCCTCGATCTGCGAGACTTTCGGTATTTCCGGTGCTGACACTATCGCTCCCTTCGATCCGAACTCGCGCATGCCAAGCACTAATCGCGGAAACTCAACCACCAACTCCGTTACATACAATACCTACAATCCTAATGACTTCCTGATAATTCTCCAGGGATTCTGCGCTGTCGGTGCAGCAGGCTCCGGCAGCCCCTTGGGATTCGGATTCACTTCCATAGTAGGGGCGGGGGCTACGCACGTCTCATCGAGTAACTGTGCAAACTTCCTCCAGACTAACACGTACTACGAAATTGTGTCGACAACCCAGTCCTCGAACACCGTAAGTTGGCCATTTGACGTGGAATCCTCACCTTTCGCTATAATCGGAGACGCGATCCAGTCTACTCCTCAGCCTCTGAGTGCGTCGGTTGTTGCAGGTTCGAATGCTGTCGCTCTGGGACAGCTGGCGTCGTTTTCCTGCACCGGCATAGGTGGAGTTTATCCTTACGCCTATTCTTGGGCATTTGGTGACGGAAGCACTGGTTCAGGGGCTAGTGCGAGCCACGTCTACAGTTCCCCCGGAACGATGAATGTGGTTTGCACTGTGACGGATAGCAATCAGCTAGTGGCGAGTGGCGACACACGATTGACCGTCGATCGGCGCGTAACCCTGACGACGGCTAATTGCATCAACCCAGTAGTAGTTAACCAAGGTTCCACCTGTAACGTGACCGTCACCGATGCGTCACTTGGAACGTTCAGCACTCCGAGTGGTACCGTAATCCTAAGTCCAACAGGCGTGACCGGTACTTTCACGACTTGCGCTCTTGCCGGTACGATGGCCTCTGCAACCTGCCATTCCACTTTCACAGCGTCTACCATTGGCACGGCAATTGTCGCTGCCAGTTACCCCGGTGACTCGACTCACACTTCAAGTAGCGACGCAACCAGCACAACGGTCAATTCAGCTCTCTCGATCATATCCTTTACGGCCTCACCCAGCAGTCTCGACCCGGGAGAAAAGATCACCCTAGCTGTTTCGACGAGCGGCGGGAACGGAGACTTGTCGTATTCATACACGCATCTTCCAGCAGGTTGCGATTCCACCAACGCGACTACTCTTTCATGCTATCCAACCTCAAGCGGTAACTACGAAGTGAAGGTGACTGTTACCGACCGCGCAGGGGAATCCGCGACCGCAACAGTAGGCATGATGGTCGGCCCGCAGAGGGTCCTCGGCTTGCCTCAAGTCATCGGGCTAGCTGTAATTTTCGGGGCCATCGTAGGAGTCGGTGCCATAGTAACCTTCTCGGTTACCCTAACCCTTCGCCGGAAAAAGAGACGTCAAGCTTAGACTATGACATCGAGACCGGGCCCGGACCTAGCTGCCATCTTTTTCGAGCCTTGAACTCTGACTTGAGGTTGGGTAGACCTGCACGCAGTTTTTGATTCTCAGATCTGTCTGCGGATTACCCTTCAGGTAGAATTGTTCCAGTTAGCGGTCTTCCGATTCTGAAGAGCCATCCCTTGCGGTGACGCTCTTTCGCAAGCCTCGGAAACGGTTCCTCCCTACGTACAAGCCTGCAACTGTAAAAAGCCCGAGTGCTGCTCCGACCGGAAGCATGGACAACTTGGGTAGTAAATCCGTAAACAAACATGGCAGGCAGATGCCCCCACTAGGAGGTCGCCGTGCGTGCACGTCCACAACCTGCGATCTGGAGGCTGTTCGCTCCGAGCTGTCACTTGTAATTAGAGTCACTGTGTAGTTTCCAGGGTTTGTGTAGGAATGAGTTGACGTGTCGCCGTTGGCCGTGGCGCCATCTCCGAAGTCCCAGCTAAAACTGTAAGGTGGGACACCTCCGGATCCACTCGCCATGAAAGTTATTGGTGTTCCGGCTGAGGGAGTTAGAGGCGACGTAGTGAATGCCCCGGATAGTGGGGCTACCAACATCAGCGTCCGCGAGGTTGTGAATGTCCGGTTCATCTCATCTACGATCGTCAATGTGACAGTGTATTGTCCTGGAGAGGGGTAAGTGTGTCTGATGCTCGACCCTGTAGCAGTCGCGCCGTCCCCCAGGATCCAGGAGAATCCGTAGGGAGCAAGTCCCCCTGTTGCTTGAGCGTCAAAGTTGAGACTCGCCGGGACGCTGAGCGAGCCGGGGGTTGAGGTGAAGTTTCCGGAGAGAGGGAAGCGTGGTGAGGTCCCGTTTACGGGCACGTAGTTTAGGAGGTTGGCCCATCCGACTCCTCCACTGTAGCCGGTACTTCCTGGACAATAGGCCGGTTGCAGAGCACCGTATGTACCTGCGCAGGGAGTATCTATCCATGTCCCTGCAGGCCACCATACCCAATCTATCCGAGGATTATGGCTATCAAATAGTTGTGTTAGTGTTTGAATGAATGTCATTGATACATTGGTATATCCGGCTGACCCCGGTAGTATGTCGTCAGGAGGACACCCGGATGTGGTGCCATTCGGGCCATTGCATGTGGAAATTTGGGGATCGGGGCCGCCTTCAGTGTCTAGCGCGTACCAACCTGTAATTTGTTCGCCCTTGAGCACGGCTTGGTAATCCTTCTTAGCGTATGATATCGCGGCGGCTGTGGTCCAAGTTGAATATCTGTAAGACATGTAGTTGTGAAGGCTGATCAAGATCTTGCCCAGAGTATCGTTAACGATCGGGTAACCTTGACTCAGATCTGAGTAAGGGCAACGGCTACTGCACTGATTCTCTACAACTATGAAGTGTTGGTCTCCGGTGTTTCTCGCCATGTTGATCCATTGTTGGTATGTCGAGGACAGTGTTGTCACTGACGCATTTGGCTCGTTAATTGGCTCCCAAGCGATCAGATCGTATAATGGTCCCAATTCCTTTATGATGGGTTGCCAGTAACTGACCCAGCATGACGTAGCCGTAGATATGTCATTATCCCCATCGTACCGGAGTACGATCCAGAAATGGTAGTAATTCGCAATCTTGATCATATTCTGGGCATCAGAAGAAGAGTAAAGACTATCGTCATGGTCGGCGGGGCTCGTGCAGGACGGCGCAAAACTCACTCTGATTGTGTTGAGTCCAATAGCTTTCATCCTGACAACTAGTCTTTCCATGTCGCTCTGATTCTGTCCAGGGAAGACATTACTAGGCGCGTAAGTCGAGTTGTGGTAGCAAACAGTTGAACAGGTCGTTGTGGCTGAATCTAACCTCAAACCCCCCCAGCCTATCATAACGGGTGGTTGTTGTCCTTTCATTGGGTTAGAGCTTTGACCGATCAGGCTTCTCAGAGTTGGCGCAAACAACATACTAGATGCTAGGATTAGGCAGACTAGAACGACTAGGAAACTACGAGTTCTTATCAACCTCAACACTGGACCCATCTATTCTGTTTGTCGTCAGATGTTTCTGCATCTTACCGGTCCGAAGGGGATGTGGACTCTGTTGAACGCGAAGCATAACTAGAGCTACAACCCCAGAGGCAGAGTGACGGTTATGGTCACTGTTGATGTCGCGGTCTGTCCGTTCGCATCAGTAACCGTTAGCGTGACAGTGTATGTTCCTGGGAGCAGATAGATGTGGCTGACACTGGATCCGCTACCTGTTGTACCATCCCCAAAGTCCCAGCTGTAAGTGTAGGGACCGGTTCCTCCGGTCGCGCTACCGGTGAATGCTACAGGTAAGGCTGTTGTCGGGTTTGAGGGAGAGTAGGAGATGCTCGCGGAGAGCGGCGAGGTCACTGTTACCGTCTGAGAGGACTTGGCAATCTGACCAGCAGAATCAGTGATCGTCAATGCAACAGTGTAGCTTCCTCCTGACTGGAACGTGTGGCTTACCGAGCCTCCCGAAGCAGTTCCGCCGTCTCCAAAGCTCCATGAATAACTGTAGGGCGAAACTCCACCTGAAGCTGAGCCTGTGAACGAGACCGTCTGTCCAACGTTGGGTGATGAGGGACTATAGGCGAAGCTAGCCGACAGAGGTGGAGGTGGACTAGTGACAGTGATGGATTTTTGAGAAGTGACTGTCTGTTGCGGGGATCCGTTGTCCTTCACGGTTAGTACAACGGTGAATGTTCCTGCTGACGTGTAGGTATGAGCAACTGTGGAGCCAGTGCCGCTCGACCCGTCGCCGAATGTCCAGCTGAACGAGTACGGCGTTGTACCACCGCTAGCGGATGCGGTAAACGTGACCTGCTGGCTGGTCTGGGGCGAAGAGGGACTGAAGGTGAAACCAGCGCTCAAAGGCGGAGGCGGGCTGGTAATAGTCAATGATTTTGAAGAAGTAACTGTCTGTTGTGGCGATCCGCTATCTGTCACTGTCAAGACAACAGTGTATGAGCCTGCCATCGCGTATGCGTGGGTTGCAGTCGAGCCTGTTCCGGTTGAGCCGTCACCGAAGGCCCAGCTGTAAGTGTATGGCTGAGTTCCACCTGACACACTTGCAGTGAAGGAGACTGTCTGTCCAACCTGGGGGCTCGCAGGACTGAAGGCGAAGCTTGCTGTCAACGCTGGTGGGGGCGGACTTGTAACGGTGACGGATTGCTGTGAGCTGGCTGTCTGTTGAGGCGACCCACTATCCTTCACCGTCAGAGCAACAGTGAATGTTCCAGCCGATGTGTAAGTGTGGGTTGCCGTGGAGCCTGTAGCGCTTGAGCCGTCTCCGAACGTCCAACTGTAAGAGTAGGGCGCTGTTCCGCCGGTTGAAGATGCTGTGAAGGTGACCTGCTGCCCGGTCTGTGGCGTGGAAGGCGTAAAGCTGAAGCCAGCTGTCAATGGAGGAGGACTGGTGACGGTGACAGATTGCTGCGAGCTAGCCGTCTGTTGAGACGAGCTACTGTCTTTGATCGTCAGGGTCACGGTGAAGGTTCCTGGCGATGAATAAGTGTGGGTTGTAGATTGTCCGGTTCCACTTGACCCGTCTCCAAAAGCCCAGCTGAAAGTATACGGCGAAAGTCCACCGCTGGCCGATCCGGTGAACGTTACCTGTTGGCCCACTTGGGGCGAAGAGGGTGAGTAAGTGAAGCTGGCGACTAGTGCGCCGATTACTGTGATGGTCTGGCTTGACGCTGCTTTCGCCCCGTTAGCGTCAGTAACTGTTACAGTTACCTTGAACGAGCCGGAGGTCGAGTAGGCATGGCTCGTGGGGTTACTTGTTGAGGTGCTACCATCGCCAAAGCTCCAACTATAACCTACATTGCCAACCCCTCCAGAACCTGTGGCTGTAAATGTCACAGCCTGGTTCACCGTGGGAGAGGACGGGTTCGCGGTGAAGCTTACCGTCAGAGCACTAGCAACATTGATGGTCTGGCTCGACGTGGCCTTCGCCCCGTTAGAATCGGTTACGGTGACTACTACCGTGAAGGAGCCAGATGTGGTGTAAGTGTGCGACGCAGGGTCGGCCGTGGATGTTCCCCCATCTCCGAACGCCCAGTTGAAGCTGTCAGGGCCAACGCCGCCCGTCGTGGTGGCTGTGAAGGACTCGGCGAGGTTAGCCTCAGGCGAGGTCGGGTTAACCGTGAAACCAACACTCAAAGCCGCAGCGACAGTGACAGTTTGGCTTGAGGTAGCGGACGCGCCGCTTGCATCCGTGGCGGTGACTGTAACAACAAACGAGCCTGATGATGCGTACGTATTTGTCGCGGGATTGACCGGCGCCGTATTGCCATCTCCGAAATTCCAGCTGAAGCTGTACGGCGCTGATCCACCGCTGGCCGACGCGGTAAATGTCACGGCTTGTCCGACCTCAGGCGATGACGGCTTGAAGGCGAAGTTGACAGTCAGGGCTGGGGGCGGACTTGTTACAGTGACAGAGTGTTGAGAGGTTGATGTTTGCGGGGGTGACCCACTGTCGCTCACTGTCAAGACGACATTGAAGGTTCCCGGGGACGAATAGGTGTGAGTTGCAGATGAGCCTGTACCAGTTGTTCCGTCTCCGAAATTCCAGCTGAAAGAATATGGAACAGTTCCCCCGCTCGCCGAGGCTGTGAACGTTACTTGTTGTCCTGTCGAGGGCGAGGCAGGTGTGTAACTGAAACTTGCAGTCAAAGTTGGGGGCGGCGGGTTGGAGACGGTGACCGTCTGAGTCGATTTCGCAGTCTGGCCGCCCACGTCGTTAACCGTGAGGACAACGGTGTAAGTGCCCGGGGCTTGGTACGAATGGGTAGTCGAGCTTCCTGAAGCAGTTCCGGAGTCACCGAAGGTCCAGGAGAAGCTGTAAGGTGGGGTCCCTCCGGAAGCAGAGCCTGTGAAGGATACTGTTTGTCCAACGTTGGGGTTAGAAGGGCTGAAAGTGAAACTAGCCGTTAAAGCGGGGGGAGGTGGATTCGCCACTGTGACGGATTGTTGGGAATTGGTTGTCTGCTGAGGTGACCCACTGTCCTTCACTGTGAGAATGGCAGTAAAGGTTCCCGCTGTCGCATAAGTGTGACTTGCAGAAGGTCCTGTGCCTGTTGATCCGTCTCCGAAATTCCAGCTGAAAGAATACGGAACCGTCCCGCCCGAAGCAGAGGCGATGAAAGTTACCTGCTGGCCTGCAACAGGCGAGGACGGGCTGTAGGTGAAGCTAGCGGTCAAGGCTGGAGGAGGCGGGTTAGAGACGGTAACCCTCTGAGTCGAACTCGCTGTCTGTCCAGCAGCATCGATAACCGTAAGGACAACACTGTAGCTGCCCGCAGCCTGGTACGAGTGGGTGACAGAGCTTCCAGAACCGATTCCACCATCGCCAAACGTCCACGAGTACGTGTAGGGCTGTGTTCCACCGGACGCGGACCCTGTGAAAGATACCGCTTGTCCAACATGCGGGTTCGCAGGGCTAAAGGTGAAGCTTGCTGTCAGAGCTGGAGGAGGCGGGCTGGTAACAGTCACCGATTGTTGAGAAGTGGCCGTCTGTTGCGGTGACCCGCTATCTTTCACTGTAAGAGTAACGGTGAAGGTTCCCGCTGTCCCGTAGCTATGACTTACAGTCGACCCTGTGCCAGTGGAACTGTCTCCGAAATTCCAGCTGAAAGAATATGGCGTTGTCCCTCCTGAAGCAGAAGCTGTGAAAGTCACCTGCTGGCCTGTAGCAGGCGAGGAGGGACTGTAAGTGAAACTAGCGCTCAAGGGCGGTGAAGTGCTCGCTATTCTCCACGCTGTGAGCGGATGAATCTCCCAGCCAGAATAGCTATGCCACTGGTCAGCAAAATGGTCGTTGTTGTTCGGATCCCAGTAGACAAAACCCTGAATGTCAAACAGCTGACTAGTCGACGGAGGGTCCTCTGGGGCCATACCAGCGGACTTCCATGCCTGGTCGATTTCTACGTGTATCCTGCAAAGGTAGACATCTGAGCTGGCGCAGTTCGGGTCCAGAACGTTGGCCGTGCTATCACAGAAAGTTCCATTCGGGTACGCAACACAGTCCTCGATCGTGTAGGACGGCAATTCGACACCATGGATCTCGACGAACATCGCGTTTCCATTAACCGTACACGGAGGAGAAGTTGATCTCTTATCAGGAATACCGGGTAGGAATCCTCCTCCCGCGTATGTTGCCCCACCATTCGAGTTCGCCTGGTTACCAATCACTCCCTCGATGGTTGTCAGGGTAGCTGTGCATGAGACCGCAGAATTCCAAGATGGCAGCGACCCAGGCGAGATAGTGCCCCGAGCGAAGGACGGAAAGGCCGCCAGGAAAGCGGTAGAGACTATTAGCGCAGACAGTAGTATAGCGAACGTGAAGGCTTTCGTCCGTCCTGAAGGTGCCTGGGGCGCACGAGGCACTACTCGCACTTTCATTTCCAAGGGGGTTATAAACGGAAGCGAGTATTTGTTCAGTCCGTCTACAAGAGACTAGAAAATAACACACGCACCAGTAGGAGTATTCATTGCGATACAGCTCGAACCTCTCTTGTCGCTCTTTTGGGCGCGATTCAGCCTACTATCAGTCCAGCCACCAGAAAGAAAACGACTTGGTATTGGCACAACAATGGACCGATGCTTGGCCAACTCACTGAATAGGTTGCTGGCCGTAGGGAACTGAGACCACCACTCAGCGGCCTTGGGCGGCGAATGTGGACGCGAGGTTGCGTGCTACGAATTGCGCCGAGTGTAGCGTCTTCGCCTTATGGCATATGATGCCGCGGCGAGAACGACAATCGCCCCGATGACCCCTCCTGCAATGAGGAGCACTGGAAGACTTGGCGGTGGGGGCACTGGAGGACCTGGCGACGAGGGCGTCGCTACCGTTACGCTTACGGTTGTGGCATGGGTTCCGGATGCTGAACCATTTGTCCCGGTTACTATTATGCTGTAAGAACCAGGAGATGTGGTTTGGGGTATTGAGACCGTTAGCTTTGAGGCTGATCTCCCGCCCGCGGAGACCACCACTTGGCTTGTATTGAAACCAGCGGTGATTCCCGAGGCAGACGCTGAAGCTGAGAGAGTGATCGTGCTTCCGAAATTGCCGACGCTAGAGACGGTGATAGTGCTGTCGGCGTTTGAACCGGGCAGTATCGAAATTGAGAACGGGTTTGATGAAACGCTAAAGTCGGCGCCCAGGAACTCGTCGAACGTTGGAGCGTTGACTTGTCCCATGAGAGGAGCTAATCCCCAGACCTTCTCGATCGTGGGGAGGAAGCTATAGTGGCTATAGCCCTTGTTTGAAAGGTGACGGGACAATGCGTCGGAGCCGGCGAAGATGGTTGTTACGCGATCGATACAGACAGGGAATGTTTCAGGATAAGATGGATCGTTTGTGCTGGTACATGCGCTTCCTGCTCCCTCATCCCAAGTAAGTAATAGAAGAGATGGTGACGTCGTGAAGGTTGTGCTGTTCAGGATGGCTGGGACGACAGCCTTCAGGTAGTCGTTCTGTTCCTGCACTCGATTCGAGAGAGGGCAGATGCTCGGCCCACCGTAGAAGGTTGTTGTCGCGTTATTATCATGACCATTATCGCAGTTGTTAGGGCTCAGCCAAATGAGGTTGGCGGCGGGAGTGGTCACACTATTGAGGTCGGCGAGAAGTGTTGTGGGTAGGGCTAGGTACCCGGTGGCCGTCGGGTTCGCATCAACCACGTTGGCGCAGAATGCTGTTGAGTTGTGAGCTTCGTTCATGTAGACGAACGGGTTATGGTTGTCATCGTACTCGACACTTCGATCTCCACTAAGATTGGTGAACTTGCAGCCTCCGACATAGTCTTCCATGTAAGCCCTCCATGTCCGGCCCGAGGCTGAGATCTCATCGAGAATGTTGGTCCCGTTCACCCGGCAAAACGGCGGTCCGCAGTCCCCAGGGAACGGAGAGCCTGGGTACGCGAAGTTGCTTCCGTTGAGATATGTGAGATAATCTGGGAGACTATGGATGGCAACGCTTGAAAGGTTCTCTGCTAGTCCGTATTTGTCTGCGAAAGTTGTGATGTTGGCGCAGCTGGAGCCGCAGTTGTAGGTCTGGTTGATTCCTTGGTTCTCCATCATTATCACAACAATATGGACAGGTGTAGAAGGTGCGGCGATGGTTGGAGAAGTCTGGTTGCGAACTGTAACTGAGCCTGCCCCGCTGGCCAGAAGAAGCAGGAAAACGGCGCTTACAGAATGCAATCCATACTATCGCTCGATCGTCTCATGGCGTAGAGTCCCGCTATTTTAGCGTAGAGTTGATCGAGCGTAGGATTCTATAGTGATGGCCGACGATTGCGACACTCATTTGAAAGTCGTCATCCGGCTACTGGGACTGGAACGGGACTGTTCCTGAACTTATGTTCAACCACGACCTCCGGACCCGTCGACATGCTAGCGAAGTATCCGTTGTCTGAAGTACTCACTACGTGTTCTTCCAAAACGCCTCCTCCCCGCAACCATCATGAAAACTAATGATAGAACAATTCCCGCCAACGCCGAGAAAACAAATAGCCAAAGGAAGTTCATCGTTCTAATAGTGTTCACACACAGCAGGCATTGAGATCCAATCTGGTCGCTGGGTGGTTGCGATGGCGGTGGCTGCGAAGATGTGCCGAAGACAATGTCCCACTGCGTTAACGTTGCAGTCTGAATGACCACTAGCCCGTAGGACGCGTCGTACGTGAATGGATAGGCCGCCCCATCCTTCAGGACAGATACGGGAGACGTTGGCACTTTGACAAGGATCGTGTAGTCTTCAGAGGTTGTTGCTGTGGCTATGAACACGAGACGCGAGCCCAACTGTTCGATAAGGGCGAAGTTGCCTATTGTAGAGTTGAAAGCAACGTAGCCATTAGGTGTTGACCGGTGGGGATACATGAACACAGTAGTATAGACAACAGATTGGGGGCTGAAAGTCCTGCTTTCTATTGGATGGCTTTGGTAGAAAACGTTCAGCTCATAGACCTTCGTCGTGTTGAGAAGACAAGGACAACTAGTATTCACGGGAACGTTTCCATCCCAGACCTGCCAAGATATCGTGCCTGACAGGTCAAGCCCAGAGGGATTTGCGAACGCTAGCTGAGTCATCAAAGGCGGAGGCGAAGAAGAAAGAACATTGATACCGCCTGATACAGTCGCAGTGTTTCCGGCAGAGTCAGTCACGGTCTGCGTCACGGTGTAACTTCCGGGGGAAATATACGAGTGAGTAGGAGCAGATCCGCTTCCAACGGCCCCATCACCAAGCACCCACGTGTAACTGTATGGGGGTTGACCTCCAATCGCAGAGCCAGTGAACGTAACCGTGGTGCCCGCCAATGGGGTTGATGGCAGGAATTGATATCCAGCGTTCAGCGGGGCTGGCAAAGAGATGGTAACACTTCGAGAAGTTCTGTATGAACTACTTGCCGAGTCTGTCACAGTCAGACTGACCATGTAGACACCTGATGCAACATACTGATGGACGGGGGCGGCGCTCGTTCCCATTGAGCCATCCCCGAAGCTCCAGTCATATGTGTACGGAGCAGTTCCTCCTGTAGCCGCGGCAACGAAATAGACGTTCGTATTCACAACAGGGCTGGTCGGGCTGAATATGATGCTCGCTGTAAGTGGCTGCGCTCCAGACAATCTCCAAGCGGTCAGTGGGTGGAGTTCCCATCCGGAGTAGGAATGCCAAGAATCTGCTAGATGCCATGGGTCCCAGTTGACGAATCCCTGGATATCTATCGGCACTCCCACAGGGGCGTCGGGATAAGCGATACTGTTGTACTTCCAGTTCATATCGTTCTCAGTGTGAATCTGAATCATATTGTAGTTGGGATCGAAAGTATGGTCATTCGGGTCTTCTATGTTCCCTGTGGAATCGCAGAAAGCGGTCGGTATTTGAGGGCTGTACCCTGAGTCCCCGCACTCATCTGCAAGCGTCAAGCTTGGAAGTATGACGTTGTCGATCTCGACGAACGTGGCTTTCCCATTCACGGAGCATGGCGGGTCGATCGATCGCTTGTCAGGTATGGACTCGTTCCAGCCTCCCTCAAATGTTGCTCCACCATTGCTGTTCTCCTGACTGCCCAGAATACCACGGACGGTTACAATGAGTGGTTGGCAAGTAACGGCCGTGTTCCATGATGATCCAAGTGCAGAGTTGAAGGGGAGCAAAGGGAAGCTTGCTTGCTTGAAAGATGAACCTAGATTTAGCGGGGACCCTAGTCCGGACAGAACCACGACCAACATGAACACGGAGGCAAATTTCAGTTTTGACTTGAGTTTCAACGATGACCAATCCGTTGCTAATCTCGCGACCCTCGGGCGATTGCGAAGGTCTAACCGCCGAGCTGGAACCAGACTCTATCTTTGAGAGTCTCTCGACGATCATACTCATAAACCCCTGTCAACACGATAGGTCGAGCCTAACTGTTCGATCGGGACTCTGGTTCAAGTGCCCAGTCTCCATTGGAATCTCGCGTGAATCGTGTTCAGGTTGCTGGTTCAGGCGGAGACGCAAATGACGGAGAGATCTTTGGTTGAAAGCGTAGGCTCATCCTGACATCACGAAAATTCGTTTCCAAGAATCTGCGTTGTGCAGTCGGACTTACAAATACGGAGACCCTCAGCGGGGGATGGTCTAGGAGAATCTACGCCCTAAGATACAGTTCTGTATCAATCGGGGCCTAAGAATGACCTAATTATCGAGGAAAGAGGGCAATATTCTAATGGGCGCGTACTACAAGTGGCCGCGTCGCATAGGTGCGAGAATTGGCCCGGCTCGAACAAACAAGCCCTAAGGAAAACGCTTCTGAGACTGCTCCCGGCAGCCAGCTCTGCTCTCTTTGCAACATTTCGCAGGAGGAGGTTCTCGCGGAATTCCCGCGGTGGAAACTGGTGCGGACCAAGACGATGAAGGGTCATAGGGAACGTTTGATGCTGTTCCACCGAGACCATGTTCGGACTCTTGATGAGGGATCTATCGGAGAAGCGTACTTGCTACTGATGAAGGCAGGTTCAGAGCTCTTCTCATACGCTAACAAGTGGGCAATATTCGAGCCTGTATACGCAACGGTCCCGAATCACTGGCACCGTGTCGCCTCCGACTTGGACGAGGCAGCTCAGGATTACGACCAGATTCTCAAGACCCCTAGAATGATCATCGACAACCATGACGGGTCTATTTCCAGAATATTCCCGGATAACAAAATGCCTACGCTTTCCAACAAAGTCACGTGAAAAAATAGGAAGAGAAATCGCCCATTATCAGCCCTGATATCGAATCAGGGACCCCTTCCCTACACTGCCCCGGAAACCGTTCGCGATACGGCGATAAAACCCCGAGTTTCGCCTTGGCATAAGTCCGAACCGCACTCTGAATCGTCTGTCTCGCCCAGAGACCCTGCCAGACGGCAAATCCCCTCGTCAGGGGGGTCTTGCACAGAGCATCTCGCGGCGCAGAAGAGCCGACTCTCTAAAAATCTAGATCTCCGATTCTATCTTGTCTAAGTTTCGAAGATCGGCTACGGCGAACACATTGTGGTTGGTTGTGTTCCTTCTTAGACGCGCTGGTTATATGAAGAGATCAAGAAGTAGCTACCACGTACAATGCAGCCCTTGCAAATCTCGGTAGTCGGCGCTGGCTACTGGGGAAAGAAGGTAATCAGGGAAATCCTGAACCTAGCCAAGACAACCGGCAAGGTAAGCCTCAGCTCCGTAGTGGACAACTCACCAAGCATCCTTGAACAGTGCGCCAAAGAGTTTGGCCCTCTAACCTACCACCTGAACTACCGCGACCTCCTATCGGACCCGTACGTCTCAGCAGTTCACATCTGCTCACCGAACGCCAGCCACTTCGAGATAGCATCCGAATTCCTAAGATCCAAAAAGGACGTCCTCGTCGAAAAACCACTCGCGCTAAGAACAAGAGAAGCATACGAACTCGTGAGGCTCGCAGAAACCAACAGCAGAGTTCTATCCACAGGACACCTTCACAGATTCAACAACGGCGTCAAAGAGCTCAAACGCGTAGTCGACAGCGGAGTGCTAGGCGATATCTACTACCTCCGACTGCAGTGGACCGGCCTCCTTCCACCCCAGAAAGAGAGGGATGTGATAACCGACCTAGGCCCGCACCCATTCGACATCTGCAACGACGTTCTCGGCTCGTGGCCATCAAAGATATCCTGCAGGGGCAGAGGATACAGAACCCGAACAGGAGACGAGGTGGCCTTCATCACCGCCGATTACCTGAATGGCATCGTAGCGAACATCGAGCTAAGCTGGCTGGATCATGAAAAGCGGAGAGACGTAACTGTAGTAGGCAGCGACGCAGTCGCCACGCTAGATTGCCTCGATCAGAAACTTGTCATTCAAAGACCCAACGGAACCGAGCCCGTATCGGTGGCTCCAAGCAATACTTTGGGCGAGGAGATCCTTCACTTCGCGAATTGCGTCGAACAGAACAGAAAGTCAACAGCTTACGCCAACCTCGCCAGTGGAGCGATTGGAGCTAGTGTTGTTCGGCTTCTGGAGGCATCGAAGAAGTCTCTGTACGAAGAGCGGAACGTGCAAGTTCAACGTCCGGAGTCAATAGAGATACCCCTCGGTGAACCAATCCACAGGGGATTCTGGAAGCTGGCGAATTAGCACCGGCGGCTGTGAAGAGGTCAGAATTGTCCCGGACAATTTCTGGCGGCGTCCAGATAAGGCGTCAGGGAAGTGCTAGCGAAAGAAACAAGCCCCCGTGAAAATGAGGAGCACGTTCACAGTCTCGTTCGAGTCAACCTTCAGACATGTAGTGAGTGCGGATGCTTTCTCGTCACAACTTATGAGAGGACCGAGAGTGGAGATTTGGTGTTGAAGGAACTGGAGTTGGACCTGAAAGTCAAATCCTCGCGGATTAGACCATACCAGCCAGCTGGAGACCAAGTTGGTGCTCCGGCACCGGCTGATCAAACCAATGCCAGAGAAGAGACGTGCTGGTGAGATATGTCAGATCTAGGAGACTTGAGAAACAGACGAATCTCTAGACTCAAGATCCTCGTCTTCACCTTATCGAGATATATTCGGCAACAAAGGAGATTGACTTCCATCGATGTCGTGGGATTGCATTTTGCATAATCGGATTTCCCTGGATAGCTCGATAGAGGTGTTCTTGTGTTATTTTCTAGTCTCTTGTAGACGGACTGAACAAATACTCCGGTCCCGATCCTTCTTCTGGAAATAGAGGTGAGAACAAGAGTGCAAGGCGCAGCTCGGACCCTTCCGAAACGGAATATTACGATTACAGGCACGATACTGCTGACGGCACTGATGATCTCAACGTCCCTGTTGCTGGCATACCCTGTCTCCGTCCACGGAACGACCGTCGCTCCTGGCACGCTCCCATCATGGAACCCTGCAGTCTCATGCACCGCAACACTGACGACCATCGAGGGAGTAATCGGTAACCAGGTGAACGCGAACGGCGGCGCAACATACGGTGGGGGCGGATTCCTACCCGGCATTCCCAACAAGAGGTCAACCTCACCACCATGTACGGTGAATGGAAACGCGACGTTCGTAGAAATCCACGGAGTAGTATATCCGGGCTACACGATCGAAGACTGTGCCCAGTATCCTAACGGGAACTTCTGCGATACTACAGCCAACGTTCTGGACCCGAACTGCGCCAGCTCAGATGTCTACCTTTGCAGGATACACGTAGAAATCGACCAGGCATGGAAGTCCGCTGGCATCGCTCCACAGAACCCGCCTTCGACCACGCAACTGTTTGACATTCAGGGCTTCGTCTACTGGGACTGCTGCCACGATAATGACCAATGGCACAGCTATTCAGGTTGGGAACTTCACGCCCTCACGGCATGGAGACTCTCCAGCAGCGCAACGCCTGATTTCAGCCTATCTAACAGTCCGCAGCCTCTGAGCGTTACGAAGGGCTTATCGTCAACAGACACAATTACCGTGACAAGTCTCGACAACTTCGCCGGCACGGTTTCGCTCACCGCCACTCCGGACCCAGCGATAGCGAATACCACGACAGTTGCCGTCAATCCAGCAAGCGTTTCGATTGCCGCGGGAGGCTCAGGGACATCAATTCTGACAGTTCAAACATCTCGGTCTACCCCGACAGGTAGCTACTCGATCACGGTAAAGGGTACGAGCGGATACGTATGGCACCCTCTGACGGTATTGGTCGTCATCAATGCACCACCGCCCGACTTTAGCATCTCCGCCAGCCCAACCAGTATGTCCATAGCGCTTGGTGCATCCGGAACTGCTACAATAACTCTTCAGAGCCTCTACAACTTCAACTCAACGGTGAGCCTAACAAGCTCGGTCGCTCCAGTCGACACGACATCATCGCTATCTCCCAACGACCCATCAGCCTCGTTCAGCCCAAGTAGCGTCACCCTCACCCCGAACGGAACAGGCACTTCAACTCTAACCGTGTCCACATCGCTTCTAACAGTACCTGGAACCTACACGGTCACTATCACAGCCAGCAGCGGCACAATATCGCACTCGACCACTGTGACCGTCACAGTCACACTGGTATGAGTTGAAACAGCCAACTCTCAAACCCCCCTCTTTTTTCCCTATCAAGTCATTCCTTCATGTTCCACGTTTTTATGTAGAAGAGATGAAGTTAAACATGGGAATCGAGACCTCAGTTAGCTTAGTGATTTAAGACTTGGACGAGACCTCTGAATCAAGGTCAAAAGTTGAGCCAACAGTCCGATTCTATAATCTGTTG
>Ga0209154_1000742_pt1 | contig 20561 bp, 26 predicted proteins | sample GraSoiAngelo_121_FD_185878 | JGI IMG/M metagenome (GOLD analysis project Ga0209154, IMG submission 185878) | Grasslands soil microbial communities from the Angelo Coastal Reserve, California, USA - 14_0919_12_20cm (SPAdes) (version 2) | ecosystem: Environmental > Terrestrial > Soil > Grasslands ... | reverse complement strand
GGAATGTAAGGACATTACGACAGATCGCAATGACAGAATCGCGAGTTGCGGCGGGGTTGATCCAATCAGCTGTCGAATGCATGGCGGTGTGACATCAGGATGCCATCTTGGCGCGAAGTGTTCGCGGCAGTGCAATTGAAAGTCAGTGGTCCCTTCCTCCTAATTGTTCTATTCCCGCCAGTTGAGCGAAGTAGCTACGCGCGATTCTAGAGCGATGCCGCCGAAATCACTTTGGCCAGCGGCATGCATTCCAGTAAAGAGACACATTACCGAGGAGACAATTCCTATGAAACAGACATGGCACGGCCGTTCCGCATTTCGCATCGAGGCGGGCGAGGCCAAGATTTTGATCGATCCGTTTCTGTCCGATAACCCGTCCAGGGACAACGGATGGAGCGGCTGCCTTACAGGCAAGAACTCGACACAGGGAGGCGACCGATGAAGGCGATTGTGGTGACGGATCAGGCTGCGGGAATGGCTGGGGTGAAGCTGATGGAGCGGCCCGAGCCGCAGGCGGCGATAAACGACGTCGTTGTTCAGATTCATGCGTCGGGATTCACTGGGGATGAGCTGTCGTGGCCCTCGACCTGGACGGATCGCGTCGGCCGTGACCGGACGCCTTCGATCCCCGGACACGAACTGGCCGGAGTGGTCACCGCCCTCGGCTATGGCACGACGGGGCTGTCGATTGGACAGCGGGTGTTCGGCCTCACGGATTGGTATCGCGACGGCACGCTGGCGGAGTATGTAGCCGTCGAAGCACGCAACCTCGTGGCGCTGCCGGGTGACGTTGACTTCACCGTGGGCGCGGCCCTCGTAATGCCAGGCCTGACCGCGTGGCAGGGGCTGTTCGAGCACGGCCGCCTTCGTGCCGGGCAGAGCGTCCTTGTGCACGGTGCGGCCGGCGTAGTCGGTTCGATGGCGACCCAGCTCGCACGTGAGGCCGGCGCGTACGTCATCGGCGCCGGGCGCGCCGCCGGCCGTCAGACGGCTCTCGACTTCGGCGTACAGGAGTTCGTCGACCTCGATAACGACGCCCTAGAAGATGTAGGCGGGGTCGATCTGGTTTTCGATGTCCTGGGCGGCGACATCGCGAAGCGGTCTGCGGGCGTGATTCGCGCCGGAGGAACGCTGGTGACCATCACCGGCCCGACCGAGGCGCGGCCCGCTGACGGCCTGACTATCGATTTCGTCGTCGTTCCCGATCGCGCGCAATTGAGTGAGGTCGTCCAACGGGTCCGGAATGGTCGGCTGCGGACAAACATCGGCAAGGTGGCTGCCCTCGACGATGCCGTCGCCGCCTTCAACCCGACCGAACGGATCAAGGGAAAGACGATCATCCGCGGATCGGAGAGAGTGACAAGAAGATTAGCTGCTTAGAGCCTTAGCCGCTGTCGTTTCGTGCATCCCTGGGGACTCGGGGATTGCCTAACGCCCACGAAGTTGCATTTCACGCGCCGAAGGAGAGTTTAGATGTCGAACACGATTACGCCGACCGTTTTCAATCGCACGCTTAACTCGAACACGATTACACCGACCGTTTTCTATCGCACGATAAACGTGGAGGAATTGGAAATCTTCTATCGCGAAGCCGGTCCCCGAGATGCTCCCACCGTCTTGCTCTTGCACGGCTTTCCGTCGTCTTCTCATATGTTCCGCAATCTGATTCCCATGCTTGCGGATAAATATCATGTCGTTGCCCCGGACTTCCCTGGATATGGCGAAAGCTCAGCACCGTCGGTCAATGATTTCGACTATTCCTTCGAGGGGTTAGCGGCTGTGACCGAAAAGTTCACCGAGAAGCTAAATCTTTCTTCATATGCGCTATTCCTCTCGGACATAGGTGCATCGGTTGGCTTCCGGTTAGCTGTCATGCATCCGGAACGCGTCACCGCTATGATCGTCCAAAACGGAGACGCCCATGATGAAGCCTTAAATAAGGAGTTCGCAAAGGGATTATTTGACTATTGGGAAGATCGGAGCGAAAAGAACGCTCAGGTTCTACTCGACTGGCTTCTGACGATTGAAGGAACCAAGTGGCATTATCTGCATGGCGCCAGCGATCCGTCGAAGATCAGCCCGGACAATTGGGTGATCGACCAGGCTTATCAGGACCGACCGGGGAACAAAGAGATCCAACTTTCAATCCTCTACAACGCAAAAAGGAATCTGGATGTCTATGCCGATTGGCAGGAGTATTTCCGTCAACAACAGCCCCCCACGCTGATCACTTGGGGCAAAAACGATGGAATCTTTACGGTGGAGGGTGCTGAACTCTACAAAAGGGATATTCCAAGCGCAGAGCTCCATCTTTTCGACACGGGCCATTTCGCGTTGGAAGAAGAAGTGGATCGGATTGGGTCGTTGATGCATGAGTTTCTCGACCGAACAACAACAAGAAATAAGTATTGAAAGGGCGTTGCCAAGAGATCTCTCTTGATTTTGGGTGCTCTCCATCGGATATGCAATGGAAGGAACCCGAAATTGAAAGCTAGACGTTTGACGAAGTCGGACCTTACGGTTATCGCAGCACATCACCGAAAGGACAGAAGCGATGCATAACATGAAGAAGCTCATCCTCTCTGTATTTATCTTTACCTTCGGATTTGCCACGGCAGCGCATGCCCAGCAAGTGAATACGCTGTTTACGAAACAGCTTCCGGAAGCACCGGGTAAAGAGATTGAAGTCATTACTGTCAATTACGCCCCAGGGGCCGTCGACGCGATCCACCGGCATGATGCGCACGCGGTTGTCTATGTTCTCGACGGGGAAGTTGAGATGCAAGTTCGCGGAGGCATGCTTCAGCGGCTTGGTCCCGGGCAGGTATTTTACGAATCACCTGAAGACGTTCATACCGTAAGCCGTAACACGAGTAAGACGAAACCAGCGAAGTTCGTTGTATTTTTTATCAAAAATGAAGGAGCACCGATTCTCACTCCCATTCACTAGCTTCGGACGCGAGCATTGAATTTCTCCGATGAAATCATTTCGCCTAAAGCAATATTCCTTACGTGGAGGCACGAACTAACTTTGACAAGGGTTGCCACGGTTTCCGTTCCAATCGTGGCAGAGACATGCGCACGCAGAGGAGCTGGGTTTTCGCGATTTCTCCAGCTTGTCCCTGGTGAAGGAGAATCGCAGACAACTGGGAAACCCTGCGTGTTGCATTTCTTTTATAGAGGTCGGGTTAACATGGCGAGTCTTTGCAACGGACGAACGAAGCGAAAGTGGGGTGCAATGCTAAATCTTGAATCTGGCGATCGAATTGACCTGTTCTACGAGGATTCCCCGGAAGCGACAATTCGCGCGACCGTTAACCGTTTGTTGAGCGATCGGGACGAAGGAATGGGTCTTGTATGAATTCAAAAACCGCGGAACTCACTGAGAATGGGTCAGAGATTGTCCGTCTGTTCGCCCGGTTTGCGCTAGGAGCTTCCTTTCTATCCGCTGTGGCTGATCGTTTTGGCTTGTGGGGGCCAAATGGAGCAAAGAACGTATCCTGGGGAAATTTCGCTCATTTCGTGGAGTACACGGGCGCGGTGACGTCTCTTTTCCCCAGTTCATTGACGGTGTCCTTTGCATGGGCAGCCACCGTCGCGGAGACACTCTTTGGGATATTGCTTATCGCGGGCTTCAAAATGCGAATGGCTTCCGTCCTCTCCGGTCTTCTCCTTTTGTCATTTGCTATAGGCATGGCCACAGGTCTTGGCATCAAGACGCCATTCGACTATTCGGTCTTCTCGGCAGCCGCTGCAGCATTCTTACTGGCGTTCTGGGAGCCTGACAGATTCACGTTGGACAAGCTTTTGAGTCGATCACGAACCTAAGCGGGCACAAGACCGCATACAACACTGAGTTCCGGTGGCGGGAGTTCCACGACTAATACACCGAGTTCCACGGAGTGAAGCAATGGCAAAGATGACAATGGAGTTTACAGACGAACCGAACCTGCAGTTAAAGCGTCGAGCTCTCGGACCCGAAAGGCGTTGCGATCAGGTACTGAACAGAAGCGCCGAGTCAAAAACCGGTGGTATTCGGGAGACTCAGGATATGTTGGAGTTCTACGCTCTCCAGAAGATCAAGCGCCTTCTTGAACATAGCGCTTCGCGGTAGCGAGGCCCATACCGTGTGGATCCTCCAGTAATCACCGCAATTTTTCTCCGCAAATTTCTTCGACATAACCAACTCCTTGTGTGGGCGGCCCGAGTTGATGGCCTCAGCGTTCGTCCCCGTTCTGCCAGCTCAAGTTCTTTGCACGCATACCTCCAGTTCTCGGTGCTGGGGTTGTGGGCAGAAAAGAAGGCAAACGCTTGCTCCCTTACATTCCAATCTGTCGTAAAGTGGTATTCAACGTCAGCGCGATGACATGCTTCACCTGATCGGCACCAACTGCATGGGCGAGTTTCGGTCTCTGCTCCGATAGCCACCGGTCGTAACTCGTTGGAGTTTGTTTGAAATCGTCTCTTCTCCATCCACGCTCCACTGGGAGTACCGATTGGACAGAAAATGCTTCCGATACCAGTGATGCCGCTGCGAAGGAGCATGTCCGCGCGGCGAGAGAGGGGCCCGCCTATCACGTTGCCAAATCCATTATTCGAGTGAAGCTGGGTACAACCTTGCTGAGACTGTGTGACGAGCGTATGATTCTTCAAAATTTCCTTTCTCTGGGGTTGATTCGATTTTTGGCCTGAATCTTGGACAAGGTTCGCTCCTACAGTGGGCCGATTCGGGAGTTTGATGTGACTGTCCGCGAGCAGCCAACGGCGAGCATGCTAATAGATCGACGGCTTGCATGCGGGCTTTGTGTAGCGCTAGCTCTGGCTGTCATTACGATTTTCATTCTTCCCTCAACGCAAGGGCCCTATTCCGTCGTACGTGGCCCCGCCACCGTATTTCAGGCAGCTCGAGCCGCCCCGTGCGCGCGCTGTAGTGGTGCAAGGGCCATTGTGCCCCGTTTCCGCCTTTCCAATTTTGCCTTTCTTGTCATGTCATCCATAACCGTTGCGAACACAGAGTCCACGCTGGGAGCGCGAGAACGTGACACAGTCCTCCGCTGTTGATCCCCACGTGAGCCGATCTCATGAGTCCTCGAAAGCGCCCTTCGTCCGCGTAAGGGGTTCGGTTCAAGCGTTCTGCAAATGAAATGCATAATTCTCGTTTAACGCCGACATGGGCTCGGAGAACCTCAAATGAGTTCTCATCGGTACATCATGGAGTAGAACATGACCAACTCACCCAACTCGAAGAGTGACACACTATTGGAGACTTCGATTCCAGAAGCAGCTTCTTTACAGTCGATCCTGTGCACGGAGGAGTTGCAGCGCCGCCCATCGCGTCCACCCGAGTATGAAAAGGAGAACCGCGCACTCGTGAAACTAGCGAGCACGTTGGCCGATTCGCCGGGCACGATCTTTCAGACATTAGCCGAAACGATCCTGGATATTACCCAGTGCGACTCCGCTGGCCTTAGCCTCCTGACGCGGGATGGGAAAACGCCGGACGCTTGCGGCGAAAGGTTCTATTGGCCGGCTATCGCTGGTATTTGGAATCCGCACGTCGGAGGTGGGACCCCTCGCAACTTCGGGCCCTGCGGGGACGTGCTTGATCAAAATCGTACTCTGTTATTCAGACATTTCGAGCGGCGCTACCCCTATCTGATACCCGTCATTCCAGCAGCCGAAGAATGCCTGCTAGTCCCGTTTTACGTCGCTGGCGAGGCGGTTGGAACCATTTGGGCGATCATGCACAGCGATCGCCGCAGGTTCGACGCAGAAGATGACCGGGTCATGGCCTCTCTTGGGAAATTTGCCTCTTCCGCGTATCAAGCTCGGATGCACATAGAGGACCTCAAAATCCAGGTCGCTGAGCGCGAAAAGACGGAAGCAGCGGTACGCGAGCTGGCAAACGGGTTAGAAACGCAAGTTCGAGTTCGGACTCAAGCCTTGGAACGTAGCACCCGAGATTTGTTGGATACCAACGAAGCGCTAGAAAGGGAAATCGCCGAGCGCAAGACAGCCAAGGAGGCGCTTCAGGTTCGCGAGCTTAGTCTCCGTTTGTTAGTCGACAGCATTCCGGCACCCGTTGCGGTCATGGCGCCATCTGGGGAAGTCGAAACCGTCAACAAACCGAATCTTGAGTACTTCGGCAAGACGTTAGAGGATTTGAGAAAGTGGGGTACCAGCGATGCCGTTCATCCAGATGACCTTCCCCACGCAATCGAGATATGGATGGAGGCAATCCAGACCGGCCAGCCCTACGACGTTAAGCAGCGCTTGCGACGCTTCGATGGTGTCTACCGTTGGTTCGGCGTACACGGGTTTCCCTTGCGAGATCCTGATGGACGCATTCTGAACTGGTGCGTCTTACTCACTGACATCGACGATCGGGAACGGGCTGAACAAGCTCTGCGTGTCGTTGTCGAGACGGCCACTGACGCCGTCGTTAGTGCGGACGAGAGCGGTGCGATTCAATTTGCCAATCCTGCTACCACGAGAGTCTTTGGTTATGACCCGGCTGAATTGATTGGAAAACCTTTGACGGTCTTAATGCCGGAGTTCATGCGGAAACTGCACGAGAATGGGTTCAGACGATACCTGGCTACCGGCCAGCGGCATATCAACTGGCAAGGTACCGAGTTTACTGGCCTTCGCAAGAATGGGCAGGAGTTTCAGTTGGAAGTCTCGTTCGGAGAACTGACCACGAACGGGCGCCGCGTATTTACTGGCTTTATCCGCGATATCACTGAAAGAAAGCAGGCCGAGCAAGCATTCCGGCTTCTCGTAGTGGGCACAGCGGCGACCACGGGCAGCGACTTCTTCCAGAGTCTGGTGCAGCACATGGCCCAGGCACTGCGCGCACGCTATGCCTTTGTCACCACTTGTGATGACCAGAAGCATGCCCGCACGCTGGCCTTCTGGAAGGGCGACGGCTTTGGGGAGGACTTCGATTTTGACATCGCCGATACGCCATGCGAAAAGGTGCTTCATGGCGAGGTTTGCCGTTACAGGCAAGGGCTGCAGGGCCTGTTCCCTCTCGATAAGGTTCTGGCGGATTGGCAAGCGGAAAGCTACCTCGGCGTTCCTATGCTCGACCGCAGCAATCGCGTCATCGGCCACCTAGCAATTCTGGACGACAAGCCGATGGAGGCCGACTCGCGCGCCATCGACTTGCTTAAGATCTTCGCTTCCCGCGCTGCCGCCGAATTGACCCGGCAGAAGGCCGAAGACGAGCTGCAGGCGGCGCTGCAAGAGCGCGAGAGAATGCGGGAAGAACTGGCCCATCTCGCACATCTGAACCGAGTGAGCACCATTGGAGAACTGACAGCTTCTCTCGCCCACGAAATCAAGCAGCCGATTACAGCAGCTGTAACTGACGCTCAGGCCTGCCTGCGATGGCTTGATCGCGACCAACCCGCTGTGGTAAAGGCTCGCGAGGCAGCTTCCAGGCTCATCGGAGACGCGAAGCGTGCATCTGACATCATCAGTCGCATCGGTTCGCTATTCAAAAAGGACATTGTGCACCGAGAGTTGGTTGACGTAAATGACGTCATCCAAGAGATGATCATGCTTCTGCGCAGCGAGCCGGCGCGCTACTCGATCGCAATCGATTGTCAGTTGTCCGATGGGCTTCCCAAAATCACAGCCGACCGCATTCAATTGCAGCAGGTTCTCATGAATCTCATGATCAATGGCATCGAAGCCATGAAAGACTTGGGCAGCAGTGGTGCGCTTAGCATCAGGTCACAGGAAGACGGGAATCGTCACGTGATGGTGTCGGTCCATGATAACGGCACGGGGCTTCCGCCAGAGCGGGTGGATCAAATCTTCAATGCATTCTTCACCACTAAACCTCAGGGTACCGGTTTGGGACTGGCGATTAGCCGATCGATCGTCGAATCCCATGGAGGCCGCTTGTGGGCCACCTGCGACAACCGGCCAGGTGCGACATTTCACTTCACCTTACCCATTGAAGCGACTGCACACCAGGCTGCATAACCGGGGGATTTGGTAAACGGTGCTGACGACACCGAATCTGATTAGGCTGTTAGTTGGTACTCCCTGTCCTCGTTGTCGGCGAGCTCGTTTGGGTCGTCTTTGGGGAGCGGTCGCGATATCCCCAGCCTCTTTATTATGGCACCTAGAGTAGTCCGCTTCAGTCCCAGCCGCACAGCGGCGCCGTGGGGTCCTCCGACAACCCAGCGTGTCGCCCGCAATGCCTGCAAGATCAAGGCTCGTTGGGAGTCCAAGTACGTTCTGGGCGCAGGAGGTACCGTTACGGGATTCGTGTCCGACAGTGGCAAAGGATTCCCAAGCACCCCGTCGTCCGACCGAATCACGGCCCGTTCGATCAAGTTCTGAAGTTCGCGCACGTTCCCGGGCCAAGAGTACGAGGTGAACGCCTCCAGAGTCTCTTTCGGCACATGATCGATCCGTTTGCCCATGCGCCGGGCGAAAATCTCGACAAAATGCAAGACCAACTGAGGAATATCTTGACGGCGTTCCCGCAGGGGCGGCAGTACGACCGGATATACGTTTATTCGGTAGTAGAGGTCACTGCGAAACTCTTTCCGCCTGACCATCTCGGTTAAATCGCGATGCGTCGCCGCAATCAGACGGACGTTGATGCGATGTGTTTTGCCACTTCCCAGGCGCTCGAACTCTTGCTCCTGCAGCACCCGCAGCAGCTTCGGCTGTAGCGCCAACGGAATATCTCCGATTTCATCGAGGAATAGGGTCCCGGTATCAGCCATTTCAAAGCGGCCGATCTTCTGGGTGAGAGCTCCGGTGAAGGCGCCCTTCTCGTGACCAAACAGTTCGCTTTCCAATAGCTCAAAAGGAATGGCCGCGCAATTCAGCTTCACGAACGGACGTCCGCAGCGTGCGCTCAGATGATGAATAGCACTGGCGATTAACTCCTTGCCAGTTCCCGTTTCGCCAAGAACCAGGACGGTGGAATCGGTCGGTGCTACGCGTTCCACCTCAGCGAGCACTAATTCCAGTGGAAGGCTATTTCCTATAATGTGGTCAAACTCAGGATGACCCCGCTCGCTTGCCCGATCTTTGTTGAAGCCTTCCACGGACTACCCCACAGAAATGCTTCCCGCGAAACGAGAAGCTTAGCTATCGAGTGCCACTCGCACACCCTCGAGCAGTACTTCGTCATCAAAAGGTTTGGTCAGAAACTTTACTGCTCCCGCCCTTAAAGCTTGCATCCGCATCTTTTCGTCACCTTGCGCAGTAATGAAGATTATGGGAATTCTGTAATGCTCCTGTTTTAGCTTTGTTTGGAGTTCCAAACCTGACATTCCCGGCATACGGATGTCCGTGATCAGACACGCAGTATGCTCTCGTTCGCCGGAGTTCAGGAATTCCTCCGCCGATGCGAACTCCAAGCTCCGGAAGCCAGCCGACTCCATCAGGTCGTGAAGTGAATGCCGGACCTGCTCGTCATCGTCAACGATCGCCACCACGTTCCTCTTCTCCTCTTTGGCCACACTGGCAAGAAAATAATCCAACGCAAAAGAAAGCGCAATCACACCTTGGTATTAATGTAAGACGGGATGACGTTGCCAGAGATTGAGCCGACATCGCTATCGCGTGCGGAAAAGCAGGAGCTTCTCCGCCATTCTGACAAGCTCGGCAAGAGATCGAGCCCCCATCTTGTGCATGACCTGGCCGCGGTGAATCTTAACGGTTACTTCGCTGATCCCGAGTTCGGAAGCAATCTGCTTATTGAGCATTCCCGAAACCACAAGTCCCATCACTTCATGCTCGCGCGGACTCAGGACTTCATAGCGTTTTCGTAAGGCAGCAAGCTCCGCTTGCTCGAGCCGACGTGCGGAGTCGTGAACTAGAGCTCGCTGAACGGCCTCCAGCAGTTCCTGATCTTCAAATGGCTTAGTCAGAAATTCCAGCGCGCCTGACTTCATTGCTCTCACCGTCATCGGTATATTGCCATGCGCAGTGACGAAAATGATGGGAATCTCGAGGCCTGTGTTCCTCAGCTGCTGTTGAAAATCCAGGCCACTGATTCCAGGAAGGCTCACATCCAATATGAGGCAACTGGGACCATCCCAAGGCGTTCTCTTTAGAAACTGTTCCGCCGTCTCGAAGCATTCGGATCGTAAGCCTGCCGATCCCAACAAGTCCTGTATCGAGGCGCGTATGTCGGCATCGTCATCGACGACAAAAACCGTTGGAATATCCGCAGACACCATTTCAGGCTCATTGTAAATGCCCTGACTCCGCTGGACTGCGGAGAGTTCGAATCGTCGGCCTCATCGGTTTTGTTCTGCTACGAGTCCAAGCGCGCTGCTCGGCAAAATCAAGAGCTAAGTTCGGCGCGGGAAATCCACAATGTGTGTAAGCACGCGCGAGAGTTCCGATAATCTCGCTGATTAAGATTGCCGCGAAATTACATTGGCGGGCATGGTGCAGAAACTGAGCAATTTGAAGTCCTTACGTTCGGTTTCTTTCCATTGCGGAAAGAGGTGCAGCCAGACAATGGCGTTAATTCCCGACAACGAGTGACAGTCGTGCGTCACGACCCTGACAAAGCTGGCATCGGGGTGACGGCTGGCACGGTCTCACTTCTCGACATTCGCCCTTTGTTGCAATGTCGCAACAGTCAATGCACTCGACGCGCAACCTTTCCTCGGTAGTTTGAGATCCCGGAATGCGAAGATTGGCTGATGGCACCTCGATTGCTCCTGAGGTAGCGTCCGATCGAAATGCCGGATCGCATCTCGGTTGATGTGCGGGAGAATGAATCATGACGAAAATCGCAATTGTCTGGCGGAATCCGGAACCTGTGAAACAAGCTCAGAGAAAGCAGAGTCTCGAGGAAAGCAGCGACCACGCGTTGTACGTCGTACAGGAATTTGTAGAAACCGGATGTCTCAGTTACTGGACAACGATCTGCGATTTCGAGGTTCTGGCCGGCGGCCGCGCCGCCTGATCCGGCATGCGGCGCAATAGAGCAAGTCCGAGCCCCTGTGGTGACAGCCATTCTCATCTACTACTCAGTGAACGCTGCGCCCGAATAATCCAGGCAACTCCCGGCTTCCGTTTAGTTCTTCAATCATGAAGTGATTCGCAGAGCGCATCTAAACGTGAAATTCAATCGTACTGGGCTACACAGACTGGTGCTAAGAAGAAGGACAACAAGATGACCAAGGCCAAACGGACCGCCGATAAAAAGGTTAAAGAGAAACACACCCCCCACAAACCAACTTCCAAAAAGGCGTCAAAGAGGGAGAGAAAGAACACCCGAGCGAAAAAGACGACTGCAAGCATCAGGAATCGGCCAATGTCGAAACGCTCACCTGGGCAAGAAGAGGCTGAAGTATTTCCACAGGAAACGGCGAGAGCACATTCTGGCGAACTATCGGGCGACTTGCAGGGACTGCCCGAGATCGAACATCTCGATTCAGAGAATCTCCATGAATTACTCGAAGAGGGGAACGCATTCGAGGCCAACGTGCTAGTTGGTGTTCAAGATGCAGAGGACAACGAGGGGAAGGAAATCCACACACACGAGGTGCCGGAGGATGACGTGCCCGGTGAATACGTGGATGAGGAGTGACGCGGGATCGATGAGCTGACTTCTTGCTCCTTCATGTCACACGGAATGAGGTTGCCGAGCGACCGACATCGGACGGGGATGCCCCGCACCAAATGCTAGGTGGAGGGTGCTAGGTCGACACTGTTTTTTTAGAAATCGGAGTCACCACTGCGTTTTTTGATCGTTCTATCTCGATGCCCAAAATACGTGATGCCGGCACCTCAAGGCACACCCGCTGGTGAACATTTACAGGATGAAGGGAGTATGCAATCACAGACTACGCACCACGCTCCGATGCAAGAACACCGCTTGTATTAGTGGGGCTTCAGCAAAGCGCTTTGTTGTGCGCGGCTGTGCAGCACCGTTCCTTTGCAGCCGTGACATCCAAGGCTGAACACCTGATCGAGTCACCCGCGGCAGCTTTAGCGTCAAGATAGTCGTAAGTATGCGAGCTCATTTTCGACCTCCTGTGGGGCCAAAGCGCTCAGTCCTGATCCGATCACGATGGTTACCTGAAGCGATGAGGAGGTTAGATGCACTTTCGACAAACGATGTAGGACCACAGACGTAGCAAGTTGGAGCGAGGTTCGCGGGCCAGGTTGCGTTCGCGATTAGAGCAGCATCGATTCGACACGGAGGGCGCGGCCAATCCTTTGGAGCGACTTGCGTGTACGCGTAGGTAATGACCACAGAGCGGTCTAGATCTGAGAGCGCTCGCAATTCATCACCGTAGAAAACCGCTCCTGGTTCGCGTACGGAGTATAACAATCGGAACAGCGCACTGTTTCCCGACGCAACACGAGAGCGAATCATAGCCATGAGCGGCACAATGCCGGAACCTCCTGCTATAAGTTGGATCGGCTCGGTCTGGTTAGACCGCCACACGAACCACCCCCCGATCGGACCGCGCAACTCCAGACGATCGCCGACTATGACTTCTTCGGTGAGATAGGGCGAGACCTCGCCGTTCGGCAGACGGTCGACGGTGATGTCAATGTGTCTTTCGAAGTTTGGCGAAGAGGCAATCGAGTAGGATCGGACGGCAGCGTATCCATCGGGAGCCGTCAAACGTACATCAACATGCTGGCCGGCGAGGTGGCCCGGCCAATCGGGAACTTTAAGAGTGATCGTCCGGGCGGTTGCTGTTTCGTCGTGCAGTGCAACAACCGTTCCAGTTCGCCACATCACTCGCCCGAGTATCGCTGTTCCTGCCATGGGTCCCCGTACATGTGATAGCCAAGGCTTTCCCAAAAGCCTGGTCTGTCGCGGGGCATCAGCGTCATGCCCCTAACCCATTTGGCACTCTTCCATAAGTAAAGATGGGGGACAAGCAGCCGCGCAGGACCGCCGTGTTCGGGGGCAAGATCTGCCCCGTCAAATTTGAATGCGACCCACGCCTGCTTGTTCATCAGATCCTTGAGTGGGAGGTTCGTCGTGTAGTCGCCGTACGAACGCATCATTGCATAGGCAGAATCGGTTTTCACGCCTGCGAGTAGCACATCCAACGAAACGCCTTCCCAGAATGTGCCGAGTTTCGACCATCGTGTAACGCAATGCAGATCAACCCTGATGTTCTCGGTAGGCAACTCACGAAACGATTTCCAGTCCCATCGCCGTAAAACGGCAGTGCCGTCGTCGACCTTGAATTCCCACTGGTCGAGCGCCACGTGCGGCGTCGGTCCTGCGGACAAAACGGGAAAGTCAGAAGTAAGGTACTGCCCCGGCGGCAGCTTTACATCTGCCGCGCTGCGCCGGCCGACAAAGCCTCGCGAGAAGATGGCCATCTGAACGCTCCTTAGCGAGTGAAATGTCGCGCCGGCGTTTTGACAGCACGACGATGCCCAACAGGCGGAACGAATATCAAACGCTGAAAATGGTACTCGTCTCACGGGGTCTCGTGGCGCAGTACGAGATCATTTGGGAACGTGAATTCGTGACATCCTAGCGCCACTGAGACATCTTCTCGCCACTCGCTTTGACACGTACACAACTCAAGCTGTCGATTAATGGTGGCACGGCACTGGAAAAGCAGCATTCCGATCTTGGCCCCGTGCGTGCAATGCACCGGAGGGAGATGAAGGCGATACACCAATTCAAACTAGAGGAGTGGTTTATGGGGTTCCGTATCTCCATGTTGTTTCTCACCGTCGCTGTGTTGGCTGGCTATCCATCGGCTAGCGCGCAAGCTAACCACAAATTCAACGGCTATGACCTTGTCGATAAAACCGGCAATATTCGCAAGCCGGCTGACTATCGAGATCTTTATCAGCTACTTGGAACATATACAGTTCTCGATCCGAAGGGAGACCAAATTCACGTGACCTACGCCACACCGGGCACGGCTGAGTATTACCGCAAGACTGGAAAGTTTCCCGATGGTGCAGTGTTGATCAAGGAAGTATTCGGAACGGATCACGCACAACTGACGACAGGTGATTCGCATTGGGCTTCGGGAACAAAAGTGTGGTTTGTCAAGATCAAAGATGAAAAAAACCGCTTTCCACAAAACCCATTGTGGGGCGATGGGTGGGGATGGTTTCTTTTCAAGGCCGACGCACCTGACAAGCAGGTGGCGACTGATTACAAGAAAGACTGCCTCACCTGTCACGTCCCAGCCAAGTCGACGGACTGGACCTACGTGCAAGGTTTTCCCGTACTGAAGTCAAAGTAGGGTTGGCATCGAAGACTGTGATTGGAACGGACAAAATGCGATCAGGAATTGTATGGACGATCGTCGCGCTTGCGGGATTACTGATTGTGATTTCGCTGATGCGGTTCAATTTGACGGCCCTCCCGGAACCGGGCCATGTTGAAACGCGAGCCGCGAATCTGGCCAAGCGCGCCCTCATTTACCGTGCAAGCCGTCAAGCAATCCCTCCGCGCCCGCTCGACACAAAAGCAAGTGTCGACAACGGAGGCACTCACTACGGCCTAGAATGCAGCATATGTCACGGTACCGATGGCCATACCCAAGCGCCGCTGGGCCGATGGATGTACCCACGCCCAGCGGATCTCACCGGTAGTCAAGTGCAGAGCTATTCCGACCAAGAGCTGTTTTGGATCATTCAGAACGGAATTCGCTTCACCGGGATGCCGGCCTTCGGTAAGGTCGAGTCGCCAGATCACATTTGGGATTTGGTGAATTATGTTCGCACCCTGCCCGGCGAGTTGCACGGAGAGAATTCGACTGAATCTGTTGGGAGAAAAGATCCCTCGGTCTCGGTAGCACGTCATCGTTTGGGACGGCATGTGGGGTGCGCTCACTCTGGTTCTTGCGCTTAGCACCGATGGATTTGGAGGCCGAAAATCGCAAGGAGCCTGAGATCCTTTTCACCCATTTGATGGAAGGGATCGGCCTGGCTTTGGACCTGAAGGGCGGTCGAATGTTCATTACCGACTTCGGCGGCTCGGTCTACAGCGCCAATCTCGACGGGTCGAACCGGAGGACGTTGCTGTTTGCTGAAGGAAACCTCACGGGAATTGCATACGCGGAGGTGCCCTCTGGATATTGAGCGACAATGCCGTTAAGGGCGGTCACTTTGCAGCATCCGTAGGTTAAGCCAACTGATTAAAGTCGATTTCGACATCGGGCTGACGTGCCTTAGCATCGAACATACGCCTGTGTGTTCCCAACGAACAGAAGGAGGATTTCAATGACTCGACCCGAGACAAAAATACTTGTGGACGGCGGCGACCCGCAGGAGACCCGACAGGTTAAGGAGCTGCTCGGATTTGTCGATGGCCAAACTACTAACCCTTCGTTGATCGCCAAGAACCCTCACATCAGAGAACTGGTTGCATCAGGTCACAAACTTTCCAGTCGAGACGAGATGGACGAATACAAGAAAATCGTTCAAACAATCTCCCCGTTGGTCGGCGATGCTGGGGTGTCTATCGAAGTTTTCTCGGATGAGAAGACGACGCCGCAAGAGATGTTCAGCCAAGGGCAGGAAATGTTTTCGTGGATTCCCAATGCGTACATCAAATATCCATGCACGGCTGAGGGACTGCGAGCGGCAGAGATGTCGGTGAAACAGGGCGTGAGGGTCAACATTACCCTCTGCTTCTCACAGCAACAAGCAGCCGCAGTGTATGCGGCAACGAAAGACACGAAGGAGCCTGCATACGTCTCACCTTTCGTCGGGCGTTTGGACGACATCGGTCAGAGCGGAATGGATGTCGTGAAGAACATTAAACGGATGTTTTCGAAGGGTGATGGTCACGTTCTGGTCTTGGCTGCCAGCATCCGCAGTCTCGAACACCTGCTCTACTGTTTCGTCCTTCAAACCGAGCTTGCAACCGTGCCCGCGCAAGTCTTGGAACAGTGGGCGAGTAAGAATTTCCCGATGCCCGACAAGCAGTTTAAGTACAAGTCCCCCGGTAAACCGATCCCTTATGAGGATCTCGACTTGGAACGACCGTGGGAAACGTTTGATATTCAACACGAGCTCACACGCAAAGGCATTGAGAAATTCGCCGCTGATTATCGTGCAACACTCTCCCGACCTGCATGAAGGTTGTTCGTGGAAACGTTCACGGCCACTGAGGAGAGTTGGCCAATGTCCTGTAGGCTACCCATTACGGAGGGTGATTTGGTGAAGGAGGCGGCGAACAACACCGGCCTACTGAGCGCACCGGAGGCGGCATCCGTAAGCGACAGCTTAGGCGTCGCGGCCAGCTTGCGTCTACATTGGCCCGAGTACCTTAACGGCACGATCAAAACAAATCACAGGAACTCACAGGAGTTCCAGAGGATTGGAACAAGGAATATGATCGACGCCTCATAAGTTGCTGTGGGCGTCTTCAATTCGCCGTATTCAACTCCACGACAATCTCGCCAGTCTGGATCTGGAACTGTCCGCCGAACAGTTGAAATCACTCAACGGAGAAAGCCAAATCGAACTCGGATTCCCCCAGAGTATTTACGAGAGAGAAATGGTTCGTTCAATTAGGTATGGCGGCACGTGGGATCGCTTGCTGCTCTAAGTGCGGCACTTCGGGCAGAATAGTGATGCAGGTGCAGGCATTTAAGCTTCCCTGCGTGAGGAACGGACTTACCATGGGTCGTTCAGCTAGGTAACGCGCGTGTGAAGAACTGGTGGTCGACACTCACGATGCGTGCGTCCGCAGCCGAGTATCGGAGTTTGCCTCTTCGTGGACACGACCTTCTTCGTGACGTTCCGCTCTATGACGTGTCGTCTGTAGATCTTCCTGGAGGCGGCAGCGGGCGGACCGTCGCGGACATTCGTGCGCTCGAGGCCGAGACGGCTCCGAGCCACATTGCGACTCTCCTTTACGGCCTCCGATATTTTCTCGGCCGGGTATTCGGTTGGGATCGAGAACCGATGCGACCGGAAGACTCATTTCTGGAACGCCTGTCGGAACGCGACCGACGCGACTCCGAAATAACGCCAGGTACTCTGGATGGCCAATTTTGGGTCTTGTATCAATTTCCGGGAGAAGCGCTTCGTGAAACCCGCAACAGGACGGTCCACGGCTTCATCTGTACTGCCTTGGTGAGCTGCCCAAACGGGTACCGGTTGTACTGGGGAGTCTACGTCCGCCGGGTGTCGTGGCTCACGCGACCGTACCTCGTGGCGATCGAACCATTTCGTCGCGTTCTGTATCCAGCCATGCTTCGCCGCATTCGTCGCGCGTGGCTTGTTGCTTACACCGGCATGAGCCGAATCGATACCACCTGATGGACGATTGATCGAACTCAGCATGGTATTCCACCATCGCAGAGTGGAGAAGAGGCTGAATCCCTGGAGCGAACGATGACCGATGCCATGGAGGTGATGTGAATGATGCAGGTGGAAGAACAGCCGTTGCCGCCTTATGGCGCAAATACCGAACTAAGCAACCAGGATTAGCTATCATCCGGAACGGAAGAATTGGATTGCATGAAGAAAATTGGGTTCCTCTCATTCGGGCATTGGACACCTTCGCCGCAGTCACAAGCGCGGTCCGCGGCTGATGTGCTTTTGCAGTCCATTGACCTCGCCGTGGAGGCCGAACGCCTGGGAATAGATGGAGCCTACTTCCGTGTTCATCACTTCGCGCAGCAACTGGCATCACCGTTTCCGCTACTCGCGGCGGTTGGAGCTAAAACGCGAAAGATTGAAATTGGCACCGCAGTGATCGACATGCGGTATGAGAACCCTCATTACATGGCGGAGGACGCTGGGGCTGCGGATCTAATCTCTGGCGGGCGACTGCAGCTGGGAATCAGCCGCGGTTCCCCCGAGCAGGTCATCGATGGTTGGCGCTATTTTGGCTACCGCCCAATTGAAGGAGAGGACGATGCAGATATGGGCCGGCGGCATGCTGAAGAGTTTCTTGAGTTGCTGCGCGGCAAGGGCTTTGCTCAGCCTAATCCACGTCCAATGTTCACCAATCCTCCCGGACTGCTACGACTTGAGCCATACTCTGCAGGATTGCGTGATCGAATCTGGTGGGGGTCTGCTTCCAACGCGACCGCAGCATGGGCCGCGAAGCTAGGAATGAACCTGCAGACCTCAACCCTCAAATTCGACGAGACCGGTGAGTCGCTCCACATCCAACAAGCCGCCCAGATTCGCGCCTTTCGCGCAGCCTGGAAGGAAGCTGGTCACACGCGTACTCCGCGCATTTCCGTTAGCCGCAGTATTTTTGCGTTGATCGATGACCGCGATCGTGGCTATTTCGGACGAGGCTCTCAGGAAGGAGACAAAATCGGGTTCCTTGACGAAAACACACGGGCGATCTTCGGCCGCAGCTACGCTGCTGAGCCAGATATTCTCATCGAGCAGCTTAGGAAAGACGAGGCGATCGTGGAGGCCGACACGCTATTGCTAACCATCCCAAATCAACTAGGTGTTTCCTACAATGCGCATGTCATTGAGGCAATTCTGACTACGGTCGCTCCAGCCCTCGGTTGGCGCTAAATAGTCGCCACATTCGTTGAAATAATAGATTGCTTTCGAGAAGCTCCGCTGCTCTTTTGAAGACCGTCTCGCAGCGCGTTCAATACAACGTCATCGTCTGGGATGAATTCAACGGTGCAGAGCCAGTCCATTTGAGTCGGCTAACGAGTGTCATTCTTCATGTAACGATGATGTAACGATAAGCTGTTCCTACTGCTCCGACGGGTGTCTTAGAGGCATGTACAGCACCACCTGCGCCCTCTAAGTTCTTGTAAAGCCGTCAGGGGGTCGCCCTTTCACGGCGGTAACACGGGTTCAAATCCCGTCGGGGACGCCAACCTTATCAACAACTTGCGGAATTGCCGGTTTTGGCGTGCTACGGGTTACGCTACGGTTTAGCTGCTGAATCACTCCACGATGGGCGTTGCGCTTCTCTTCCGACATGGCTTCATCGTAGACATTCATCGTGATTGAGTACGAGGCATGCCGTAACAGGCCTTGCACCACTTTGGGGTTGTTGTTGTTCTGGCGCAACAGGGTCGTGTAGGAGTGGCGCCTACTCCGGCTCCGGAATAGGCGGCACTATTCCGACTTCCGGACTATCCCGGGTGAGGAGCGAACCGAACGGGCGTGAGCCGATTATTCGAGAGTCTCCGCTGGTTCCTCGAGACGCTCACCCGGCATAGTCCTGGTTGCGACTACAAATGATTAAGGAAGGTCAAGAGTTCGTCGTCGGGCATAAAACGGACAAGCTTGCCTTCGGGGGATATGGTTCTTGCCAGGATCTCCTCCTTTAGTGTGAGGTTTGCATCGAGGTAGATTTGAGTAGTCTCGACCGACTCATGCCCCAGCCAAAGAGCGATGATGGCTCGGTCGACACCGGCTTGTAGCAGCTGCATGGCCATGGTATGCCTCCTATGTCTCTGGGTACATAGCCGTCACTATCTACCCTCTCTGACTATTTCGAGTGATATGAAGAAGTCTTGGCGATCGTTCAACGATTGCGGTTCGCAGCGCAAATTGAGTCGATCAATCACCCGACATAGTTTTCTCCGTTTTCTCTGCTCTACAGACTGTTGAGGAACCCAAGCAGTTGGTCTCCAGGTTGATAGCGCCCCGGTCTGCCGTGCGGTGGTAGGGTTTTCGCAAGGGCGCGCTCCTTCATTGCGAGTGTGGCTTCGAGGTAGATCTGCGTAGTCTCCACCGACTCATGTCCAAGCCACAATGCAATCACAGAACGATCCACGCCCGCTTGCCAAAGGTCCATCGCCATCGTGTGCCTCAAGCGGTGAACGGTGACCCGCTTTTCCTTCAACGAGGGACAGACTTTGCATGCTGCCATGCGATGCTTGGTCAACAGGTATTGCACGCCGTGGACGCTGAGACGTTCACCCTTGGCGCTGGGAAAAAGCACGTCGCCGTCACCGCGTTGCGGTTCCCGAAGCCAGGCTTTCAACACGGCGAGTGTGGATTGGGCAAGAGGTGTGCAGCGTTCTTTGCGGCCCTTGCCAACCACGCGCAGGTGAGCGCCAACGATAAAATCCTCACGTTTGAGTCCGGTCATTTCCGATAAGCGCAGGCCGGTCTGCACCGCCACGAGCAGAAAGGCGTGATCGCGCCGACCAGACCAGGTGAACTGATCCGGAGCAGCAAGCAAGGCAGCGACTTCGGGACGAGTGAGGAACTGGACCAAGGTACGGGTGAAGCGCTTGCTGGGGATGGCGAGCACGCGCTGGATCTGTGCAGAATGGGCGGGTGCCTCGAAAGCCGCGTATTGAAAGAAGGAGTGAATCGCGGTGAGGCGCAGATTACGACTGCGAACGCTTACGCCTTGGTGTTTCTCCAGTTCATCCAAGAAAGCCACGATCAACGGAGCATCGATCTCCTCGAAGGTCAGGCGTGACGGCGGCTTACGCAGCCGCTGCTGAACGAACTTCAGGAATTGACGGAAGGAATCGCGATAGGAAGGTGTGTGGGCTCGCCTGGCGCTGCTGCATCAAGCGCTGGGTAAAGAAACGCTGCAGAAGCGCAGCCAGGGTGACTGGGGTGATCATGGCCGATCCTCCCAGTGATGCTCGAGCCGGCGGATGGCT
>Ga0209154_1000741_pt1 | contig 20563 bp, 16 predicted proteins | sample GraSoiAngelo_121_FD_185878 | JGI IMG/M metagenome (GOLD analysis project Ga0209154, IMG submission 185878) | Grasslands soil microbial communities from the Angelo Coastal Reserve, California, USA - 14_0919_12_20cm (SPAdes) (version 2) | ecosystem: Environmental > Terrestrial > Soil > Grasslands ... | reverse complement strand
AGAGGAACGGCCCGATGAAGGATAGTGCGAAGCTGAGGACGGCGGCGATTATTAGGAATAGGACTAGGAGAAAGTTTGCATTGTAAACGTACCTGCCAATATTCATGTAGTTTATTCCGATTGCAAGTGTGATTAGCTGGTAAGCACCTAGGGTAAGGGCCAGTATTGCGCCACGCTTTCTGATGGGCCGTGTCTCCTCGAGGTAGACATAGCCCTTCAGCGCTTGGGCTGGATCCATTGCCGCCGCCTGGCGAGCAGGAGCGAGAATTGCGAAGAGTGTGAGGACTAGCGTGAAGATTATTGTGATAATGGCTGTATCGCTGGTCAGGATCGCGGTTGCTCCAGAGCTACTCCCTAGGACCTGGAGGAAGAGAGGGTTCAGAACGTAAGCGAGAGCGATCCCCGCCAGTCCTGCGACTAGGCCTACCATAAGCCCTTCAGTGATAAAGTGGCGCACCAGTTGGCCTCTCGTGAATCCTCTCGTCAATAGCAGCCCGATCTCTTTGCGTCGCAAGTTGAAGGATGATTGGGAGACAGTGCGTCCGACGTACCAAGCCATAAAGAATACTGGGATAGAGACCGCGGTGAAAGTTAGTCTAAGTGAGAAGATGGTAGAGGAGAATGATTGCAGTTGGCCGAGAAGATTATCGTTTGGTGAGAATCCATACTGCAATGCGAGGTTCGAGATTCGAGCATCTATCTGCTGGACCGTGGATATGCTACTCTCTATCGCGAATGGACTTATCAGCCGGTTCCGGTCTAAGTACACGTTCACCTGCGCCGAGATGCTATAGAATCTTGAAAAATTACCAGAAAACGAAAAAGAATTGTAATTCTTGGCCAGCACCGGAAGAAAAGTCTGTTCCCAACTGATGATAAGGATACTTGCTTGTTGGTTGGGTGTTGTTAGACCCGGATTTCCTGGAAATGGCTGGTAGTAGTAACCGATACCTAGAGTGTTAACGGCAACCGTGTCGAGGCTGACCGACCCAACTACTGTTAGAGTTACGTTGTATTTCCTCGAGGCGTTGGTGTAAAGCGTGTACGTGATCCTTCGGTTGACGGGGAAGTTCTGCGCCTGCTGTGAGTCCGAATTTATCAACGTCTCATTTGGGTGAAGCGTCTTTCTTCCAGAGACCAGCGTCATATGCTGATACAATGCGGAGGCATCTTGGATTCCAGCAACGTTAATGGAAGTAACGATAATGGGAGAAGAAGCATTGAAAGGAATGAACAGGTTGGACGTTCCGACAGGTTCAGCGGCTACTACACCATCTATCTTCTGAAGATTCGAGACGAGGCCCTGCACAGACGAGTTTAGACTCTTCCCTCCATCGACTGAGAAGTCGCGCAGCTGCATGTCGACTGGGGTATTGGCGAGCTGAGCGTCTAGGGCTTGTTTTCCGACCGTATCTGCTGCGACGTTGATGCCCCCGAAGAAGGTAGCTGCGAGTGTCATGCCAAGCGCGAGAGCCGCGAATAGCTTCCAGGACCTGCTGATCCTCTTGAGAGCGTAAGACAGCAACGACGAAGAATGATTGGAGTCCTATACGTATCAGTTTTGCTAATTATCTACGATTGGGCAGTAGACGGTTTCTTTAGTCTGGAGGAACTCAGTCGATTGCGTGAAGCGTCTTGAGGCGGAGAAGGATAGCAGCATGGGGCGTTGCGTTAGCTGTGTTGTTTCGGCCAAATCTTCTTCGTGCTGATCAGGAACCTCCCCGCAAATGTTACTAGGATACTGTCAAAATTCGACAGCAGTGGTGTGATAGAGAGAAACGTTGTAAATCCCCATAATATGGGCAGTCGTAGGAGAAGGTCCGCAGAGGCGATAGAGTTGAAGAAAGTGAATCTTCGGATAAGTCCAGTCGCCCTCACTCTTCCCCTGAAGACCAGAGCATCGTTCATGAGGAAGTTGACCAAGACCGCCGCTTGACTGCTGATGATCGCGTACACAAGGTAGGATGAGCCTCCAAGAAAGCTCGCAAGTAGGCCTGTCAGGACTGTGATCTGGGTCAGAACGTACATGATGTACACGTTGAGGAATAGTCCCAGTCCCCCTACGAATCCGAACTTGAAGACGAGCCACGCGGCAGGTCTCCACTTACTCGGTTTGACTACATGAGGTGGATACATCCCGAAACCGGATGAGAATCGCGTGTCGCGGATTGCCGCACGGTAGAGAGCTGCCTGCGAGTACTGTCTCTGGCCAAGAACTTCGGTTAGTGGATTACGGAGGCGGTCCTCTAATGTCAACGGCTACCCCGGGCAGTTAGAGCTAGTGGGCTTGACCATGATATAACCGATACCCCGACAGTCGACCGCCATGAGCATACTCGCGTGGAACGAAGAACGATCCAGGAGGCCTGAAAATTCGGAGAAGCCCTGGCTAGGCGAGCACCGGAATCTCTGGGAGCGGTGGACTCGATCCTATTAGCTGTTCGAAGTCTTTTCTTGCCTTTTCCATCTTAGGATAGATCACTTCCCTGAAGCCTGTGACCAGGAACTCGTTGGGTCGGTAGGGGTCGTTAATGACGCGTAACGCTCGGAGGGCGAGTTCATAGTTTGTAGGCGCGGTCTTCAGGAAGAATCCTATGACCTCGTCGTTGTACCAGTCTCGGAATCCGAGTTCCTTCTTGTGCCATCCCCAGCGTGTGAGAATTCCACGGGTGAACTTGGCGTGTTTGAAGATGTTCATGAGCCAGTTGTGAGCGAGCCACTGTGGCAGGTTGAACCTCAGTTGTCTTCCGAAGACTTCGAACTCGGGACGGTTGATATGCTCGTAAGTGATCCTGTCCCCGTTCTCCTCGTCGATATTGTAACGAATCTTGTCCCTCTCCAGCTTCTCATCATCGGTCAGAAGAAGTGGAGTGTAGATCTCGTCTTTGATTAGGCTGACCTTGGCAAGATTCAATATCGCAGCTTTAGTGGCCGCGTAGTTCTTCTCTGGCCGATCAATCGCAAATACTTGCAAGATCCGGTCCACGTATCTATTCGCGTAGTTGGGGCCTCCCCACATGACCATATCATAGACGCGTCGCGCGAGGTTTCGGTTCGTCTCCTCGTCCAGATTCATCTTTGCGACAGCGTCTTCCACCATCGTCCTGTATTCTTCGGCGCTGTGCTCGCCCTTCCACCACATCCAGTAGGAGTGAGCTATAGTGTCGGATTTCCGGGCCAGGAGTTCCAAGTATGATTCTTTCGCGCCGAACAGTCGGAGTATCTTGTCGTCGGCTACTATGTTCTTGAATTCCAAGTATTCGGGTTCTGCTGCGAATTTACGTCCCAGCTCGAAGGCCTCTGCGTTTCTTGCGCGCTGGCTGGAGCTGACTGTCTCCATTATTGCTTCGAGGAGGTTTTTCTCGCTGACGGGTATGAGGCCTCTCTGGAAGGCCATTCCGAGCAGGATGATGTTCGTGAAGAGCTTGTTGCCATAATAGAGTTCTGAGATCTCGCCGATTCTTCCGCTAAGATACTCGTCGGAGTTAGTATGCTTCCGAATATTGTCCTCTACATCTGTGGGATAGTTCATCATTCCAGCGAGCATTGGTATGGTCGGGATGACGCTACTGTTGACGACGGCGGTTGTTCGCGCACGGCTGGCGTAGACTAGGCTTCGCTCTGCTTCAAGCATGTCGAGGCCGAGGAGGAGGTCTGCTTTACCGTTGGGGACGATGGTGCTGATCTTTGCGTTGCCTTTGGCGTAGTTGATGTGGGCTGAGACTGCGCCGTTTCTTATGGCAAGACCCTTCTTGTCGTTGAACTTGACAGTGTAGCCCTCCTTCGTCCCGGCTCTTGCTAGGGTCGAGGAGAGGACCCCGACTCCCATGCCTCCGACGCCGCTGATGAACGCACTCCACGTATCCGAGAATTCGTGTCGAGTGGGTGCTGGAATATTGTCTAAGGAGATCTTCTTGACGCGGGGAATTGGCGGCTTATTTCTTGTGACTATTACTTTCTCGAAGGAGGGGCAGGCCATAATCTTTGTACAGTACGTGTCTGAGACGCATGTTGACTGGTCTATTCCGATCTTCTCTCCATAGTCAGTGTCGATTATCGTTAGTCCAGGGCAGCCTGTATTCTTGGTGCATTCACGGCAGTTTTCGCAGACTTCTTGGGATATGTTGATGAAAGTTTCTCGTGGGATGTATCCTTGTTTGTCGATGATCTTGTTTCTCTCTGCTCGTTTTCTCTTGTGGAAGGTTATGCCGCATTCCTTGTCAGCGATGACTACCTTGACTCCGGGCATGCCGAAGGCCTTGTCGAGTTCTTTCATGTACTTCTCCCGGTTGGACGGAGGCATCTTCCGAACGTAGATCTGGTCTTGGCCCATTGCGCGAACGATGCTTTCGATGTCTTGGGCAGTGGTCTTGTCGCCCATGATGTTGTGGCCTGACTCGGGAGTCGGTTGGTGACCGGTCATGGCCGTGTTCTTGTTTTCCAAGATGATGTAGAGAATGTCCTGGCCTTCTTTGATGCTGTTGGATATGGCTGTCATGCCTCTCCAGAAGAAAGTTGAATCACCCATCAGTGCGTATTGCTTGTTGGTGACGAACGGGTCCATCCCACTGCCCGCCGCACCGCCTAGCGACATCGCTGTCAGGTTGTGCATCTCGCCGAAGGGGGGGAGGAAACTCATCGAGTAGCATCCAATATCCCCGTGGGCGAAAATGTCCTTGTGCTCAGGCTGATCCCTCATCGAGTGCACAGCGCTAAGTGTCTCTCTGTGAGGACAGCCGGCGCAGAAGCCGGGTGACCTTGGCGGAACTAGCACTCCGTAGGCTTTGATCTCAGTTAGAAGGTCCAGCTCGCTGTGGATTTTCTTCTCATCGTATTTTGCAGAAGAATCTCCTAGCTCGAGAATTAGGCCACCGAGTTTCTCGATGACCATTGAAGGTGTTAGTCCACTCTCTTCAGGGAAACCATCCTCATCCTTGGGGAATATTTTGCCCCAGACACTGGGGTCCTTCTTGATCTTTCCGTCTTGGACGAGGTCTGTGAGAATTGTCTTGATCTGGTCCTCGATGATGGGGCCTTTCTCTTCGACGACGACTATGTTGTCAGCTAGTTTCGAGAATTCTTCGACTACGGCGGGGTCTAGTGGGAATGTGACGGAGAGTTTGAGGATGGGAAATTGTTCGTCGCAGCCCAGTTCCCAGAGGGCTTGCTCTAGGTAGCTGTAGGAGATTCCTGCAGCGACGAAGCCGAGATTGTGTTTCTTGCCGTTGGAATAGAGGATCCTGTTCAGATGATTTTGTCTGACATATTCGTGGACTCTTGGAAAACGGTCGCGAATGATCTCCTTCTCTAGGTCCCACGTGTTGGGTGGGATGCTGACTTTTCGCTTAATGTCTACTTTCGAGATGTCTATGGTGATCGGATGCTTGAAGCTGATCTCAGGGGACTTGTTCTCGAAGATCTTCACGTTTCCCCCGCCTTCAGCTAGGTATGTGGTGATGAGGTAGCCTACGACCAAGTTTGAGTAGGCTGAGAGTTTGAGGGCCTCTCCGATCCAGTCCTTGATCTCTTGGGGATTGCTGGGTTCGATTATGGGCATCTTGAGATGCTCCATCAATGCGCGACTGTCGCCAGCAACCTGAGTGCTGGAAGCATGGGGGTCGTCACCGCAGACGACGACTGCTCCGCCCTTCTTGCCGCTCAAACCGTACTTGTCACTGTAGTTGATTATGTTGATCGGGTCTGCCGCTACGTTTAGTCCGACGCTCTTCATGACGGCTATGGCGTTAACGCCTACGTCCATTGCGCCGTTGAGGGCGGCCGCGCCCTGGGACTCGTCGTTGGTCATTTCACCCCAGAGTCCAACCTCGCGGAGAATGTCCGCGTTCTCTTCGAGAATTGTGAAGATTTCAGCTACGGGTGATCCGGGGTAGCCGGCCATGAGGCCGACCTGGCTTTCCAGTGCGCCTTTGACTATTAGCTCGTTACCGTTGAAGGCGTCGATACCGGACTGTTGGACAAACCGCTTGTCCGACATCAGATCACGTGGATATCCGTAGAGAATATGTTCGTTATGCTGTAGATAAGCCCGCCGTTCAATTCCATAGTTATCACAGGTCTGTCCTGGTCAAAAACCCAATGCTTTGAAGCAGCAAGCTCATCGCGTTCCCAGCTGAACGTAGCCAACTTGCGCGAATTAGTTCTCACCTCAAATCATGGCCGTTTGACTCATTAGATACCCTAAACGGGTGACGGGCACATCTCGCACTGGGGGATGTAATGATTCCCTGTTGAATATCCTCTTTGATTCTTGCCCTTTCCCGTTTCTCTGGCTTCCCATAGCCGCCTCCGCCGGCAGTCCTGATTTCAATGACGTCCCCCTCCTCGAGAACAACTGTGACCTTCACAGGGAGTCTTGTTTTGCGAGTCTTTCCTCTCGCCCCCCTCTTGTAGAGGTTTACCTCTGTTCGTGCGCCGGGTCCTCCTCCGAAGAGCCCTCGTGGCCTGTTTCTTCCTCTGTCTGCAAGAACTGTTACGGTGATATTGTCGGTTAGAGCCTGGTATGATCTGACGATTCCAGTGCCGCCGCGGTGTCGCCCAGGTCCGGAGCTGTTGAGTCTCAGCTCGTACTGTTTGATGAGTAGAGGGTAAGATCGTTCTATTTCTTCGATCGGTGTGTTCATTGTGTTGGTCATGTTTGCTTGGATGCCGTCTATGCCATCAGCGTCGATTCTTGCGCCAAGCCCCACGCCTATCGTTTCGTAGAAGGCCCAGTTTCTGCCTTTGTGGGTTCCGCCCATCATGATGTTGTTCATCGAGCCGCCTGAGTCGGCTGGGACTTTGGCTGGGATTGCCTTTGAGAATGCGCGGTAGAGTAAGTCAGCGTTGCGCTGGCTTGTCTCGACGTTCCCGCCTGCGACCGGGTGGGGAAATGTTGGATTGAGGATTGTTCCTTCTGGTGCGTGGACTGTGATGGGTGTGAAGGCTCCGTGGTTTGCTGGGACGTCGTCTCCTGTTAGTGTTCGGGTGACGTAATATACTCCGGAGAGGGTTACGCCGTAGACTGCGTTGAGAGGATTCGATACCTGACTATCGGTTCCGGTGTAGTCCACTTTCAAACTTCCCTTTGAGAGTGTGAGGGTGACTTTGAGTCGAATATCGAGTCCGTCAGGATCCTCTAGATAGTCCTGAGCTTGATAGGTGCCGGAGGGAATCTTGGAAAGCCTCAACCTCATCAGTTGCTCTGTCTTCCTCAGCGACTCTGTGCATGCCTGCTGAAACATTTTCCGGCCGTGCTTCTTGACAAGCTCCTGGACTCTCCTATCGCCAGTGATGTTGGCCGCCGTCTGTGCTTTGAGATCACCTTTCCTCTCTTTTGGCGTGCGGGATTTCGACGTGAGACTTGTTACTGCGCTGTCGACGAACTTGTTTTTCCGGATGACATATGTCGGATCTATTACGACACCTTCCTCGAAGAGACTCTTAGCGTCTATAGAGATGCTGCCCGGGACTCTTCCGCCAACATCCGAGTGATGAGCCTTGTTGACTGCGTAAGCTACGATTCTGTTTGCGTAGCAGATGGGTCGGATGACGGTTACATCGTTGAGATGCGTCCCGGCTAGGTATGGATTGTTCACCATTATCATCGAGAATTCTTCTAGATCGATGCCTTCTCGATCGCAATACTCGAGGGTCTTGGCAAGTCCCCAAGGTAGTGAGCCGAGATGTACGGGGATGTGTTCTGCTTGGGCTAGGAGACGAGCTTGATTGTCGAAGATGGCGGCCGAGTGGTCCATTCGATCCCGGATATTCGGCGAATAGGCAGAGTTCCGAAGGGCTATCCCCATCTCTTCGCTAGCATAGACTAGAGAACTGCGAATGATCTCAACCGTCGTCGAGTCCAAGTACATCAGGTAAAGCCGGTGGCCGGAGCTTGAAGGCCACCATTATTCAGGTTGCGATTCGTACCGAATTCCGAAAGAAAGTAGAGAGAATGGGTCCTGCGACTTTCTAGTTTCCTCCTTAGTTGCAATCTATAGTCATTAAGCCTCTTCGCGCTAGAAATTGATAACGTATCATCTTGCAATATATCAGGATCTGAGAATATCCTTCTTCGAAAATATCCGGTTTCGACAATATTTTGGTGCGGAACATTACCTATAAGCATAGTAGCTTTCGTGACGCTCGGAAATGATCGCTCTACTTCGTAAAAACAAATTCAGACCAAGCACACTACTGATCGCAGCTCTCCTCATCATACTGACAATCGCCGTGCCTGGAAGCAGAGGAACAACCTCTCCATCAACCGGCAGCTACGCAGAGCTAATTGGCACAGTGAACGTGGCCGCCCTACCCGCACCAACGGTCGACAACACTCTCCAAACCGTCACTCTCCCCCGCCTCCTTCCAGACGCAACAGCCTTGCAAGCGGCTAAGACGAGCGTTAAAGGAGCCTCGAGCAGCACAACGAGCCCGAATCCTAGCAACAACTTCATCCATGTTCAGAAGCAGATCGCGGGGACACCGGGCACGAACCCGAACCCGTGCCGATGCAGCCCACCTGACCAAGGCCTAGGCGCTAGCGACAAGTTCGTCGTACAAATGGTGAACCTAGCTGGAACAATATACAGCACAAGCGGAAGTGTAAGAAAAGCGACCTTCTCACTCTCTGACTTCTGGTTCCTACCAGTTCGGGGCGGCCCACTGGGCATCGGAATGAGCGACCCCGAAGTCGTCTATGACGCCATCGCGGGCCACTGGTACGCTTCCATCATCGACACCTTCGACGTCAACCGCGTCAACTTCGCCGTCTCTGCAACAGCCGACCCAACAGGCACATGGTTCATCTACCGAGTCATAGCCAACAGAGGGCCGGCTGGCGAGTGCCTTACCACCTGCCAGCACACGTTGCCCGATCAGCCATACATCGGATACAGCGACGACAAGTTCCTCATCACGGCCAACGATTTCGTGATCGACTTCACTACCGGAACTGGACCCTTCATTGGGGCTCAGGTTTGGATCCTGAACAAGGGGGAAATGCTCTCTGGGAACCGGTTCATCGACCTCGTAACAAACGACGCTTCCTCTACACTTACGACCCCAGGCCCCCTCCCCAATGCTAACTTCGCCATCCGCCCAGCACAGCACCTTAGCTCCACATCAGTCGCTTACATGGCAGAGAATTGTGAGACAACAGTTGGAGTCATTATTGTCGGGCTGTGCTCTTCATCGACAACCACTACAGGCATTAATGTGTACACTATCGCAGGCACACCGCCAGGGCCAGTAGCCGTTAGCGTCAGTACAGTTCCCATATCTGCGCCCGGCTTTCCTCCGAACGCTGACCAGCCTGGCCATCCTGCTGATGCAAACGACCTAAACACAGGTGACAACAGGATGCAGAGCGTTGTCTGGCAGAACAATCTGCTATGGACTGCGCTCAACAGCGACTGCGTTCCAATGGGAGACACGACCGACCGTTCGTGCGTCCGGCTCGACCAGATCTCAACCTCTACCACAGGTTCTCCTGTGATTCTCAAAGACTTCAACCTCGGCATCAGTGGCGCCTACGTGTTCTACGGTGCTGTCAGTCTCGACTCCACCAACAATCTCGTAGTGGTCTATGGCGAATCCTCTTTGAGCATCTACCCCAGCCTTGAGGTCACCGGCGAGCTCGCCACCGCTCCCGCTGGATCACTTGGCGCGGCCCAGACGATAGCAGCCGGAAGCGCACTTGAACTCAGCACGAGATACGGCGACTACTTCTGGGCAGCCACACAGCCAAAGACACCGAACACATTCTGGGTCTCAGGAGAGTTCCGACAGATCCAGCTCTTCCAAGGCTGGTCAACTGAGATCGGACTCGTAACATTCAACCCATTCTAAACCCCCAACCCCATTTTTTTCTTATTCAGATCAAGTTAGCGTAAGCCTCTCGCGTACCCGTCCTGCTTCGGGAACCGTATCTAGTCTCTCTTGACTCCAGAGACCAAGAACCACGTGGCCGCGTAGAATGATGCGTCGTTGCGGAGCTTCTCATCACTTGACAAGAGTTCCTTTGTGCGGGCCGCTACGCGGTCGAAGTAGGACGTGACCTGAGCGTTCGACATTCCGCCTGCTAGTAGATACTTTCTGTCTTTGCGCCTTCTCTCTTTGAAGATTGAATGGTCAAAGCGTAATTCAGCTTTCACATCACTTAGTCTTCGTCTTGGATCAGAGTATAGCCAGGCATCGGCCTGGACCTCGGCCTTGATGCCGGACAATCCGGCTTTCTGAAATATTCCCGGAAGCTTCTCGCCGATCTTGAACTCCTTCCCTTCCAGTTTTCGGATGCCGTTGACCCAGGCCTCATAGGCTCTCTCAGCCAGCATGCTGTATTCTTCATCGTTCGGGTCGTAGAATGCTCTCATCTTTCCACCTTCCAAAGCAACCACTGATCCGCTCGTCCTTGTTACCCGTGCCATCTCTTTGACAGCTTTGAGAGGCTCAGTGAGATGCATCAGCAGCGTCCGGCAGCACGTCAGGTCAGCGTAGCCGTCTTCCAGCGGAATCTTGTAGACATCACCTAGCTCGTAAGACACGCATTGGGACAATCGCGCCTTCTTGGTGTCGGTGGTTGCTGCCCGGATCGACTTCTCGTTGGAGTCTATTCCCAGGATTGTAGATTTCTGGTTTGAAAGTCTTGCGAGCTGGCGGGTAAAGTCGCCGGGTCCACAGCCTATATCCACGACTTTCTGGCCGGGTTTGATGTTGAGGAAGCTGGTGTAAAGCTCGTTGAGCCAGGGCTTTGATTCAAGATAGCGACGGTAGATTTCTCTGCTACGACGCAGGTAACTGACGCGAAAGGCTAGCTTGGACACGCTGTCCTTGGCTCGCCTCCTTCTGACTTGGGCTCGAACAGGAACTCTAAGAGATGACAAGGGTTCTGTCTAGCAATACTGTTCTGATGAGCCTCATAAAGAGCGATGGGCACCGTGGAGTTCACCCGAACTGGATAACAAAGGAAGCAATTTCGTGGGTCCGTGATCGACCCTGCACTGTTTTTACGTGGCCGCTAGGTCGTCGCGATAAATTCTCTTGAACGGTATCCTCAAAACAGTTGGGTTATCCTTTGGATGTTAGTGTTGCTTCTGATGTGTGATCCTTTGGGGGTGAAGAGTTTCGAAGAAGATAGTCCTCATCCTATTGATTGCAGCCGCTGTGCTACTTCCCGCCGTGGCAATTCTTCATGCAACTGAAACTTCCAACACCGCTACCGCGAGTCATGATAGTGATCAGCATGAGCAGAACCATCAAGATCAGGAGCATGATGATAATGAAACCTCGGATGACAATTCAGTAGCTCACGTTGAACTGGATGACGCTAACGAGAACGCTGCGGATACAGACTAGACTTACCGCATCGTTCGAATGCGGGCTGGAATGTCCGTTTTTCTTTTTCTAATCTTTCACGGATGTGTGGAGTGTTAGGTCAAGGTCTTGGTAGGGGTCGATTTTCCACTTCCAGTTCTTTCCGATTACCGTGGTCGAGTCGTATTCTTCGATGATGCAAGGCCCTCTGCTGCGTACGCCCGGGAATAGTTTTTCTCGGTCGTAGACTGGGACCTTCCGCCAGCTTCCTAGAAGCGACATTTTCCTCGATGAGGCGGGAGCAGGTGGCTTTCCGGATTTGAGTTGACTCTTCGCGAGTTTAGCTTTGGGTATAGGAATGATTGCTCGAATCCGGGCGTTTACTGCTTCAACTGCATCTTTTGATGAGTATCCGTAAAGATTCTTGTGCTCTCGACCGAACAATCGTTCTAGGTTAGTGTTCTCCTTGTAGGGCAGGGTTATCTCATAGGACTGACCCTGGTATCGCAGGTCAACCTGTTCTACTGTCTGATAGCCCGTAAACCCTTCTTCTTTCAGTGATTTTCTTGCTTGTTCTCTAAGCTGTATGAAAGTTGGCTCGACGTTGATCACTGATTGTTCAATTATGGGTTGGATGAATCTTCTGGACAGTTCTGCTGTGAGCAGGCCGAACGCCGAAAAAAGACCAGGATGTATGGGTATGATTATTCTCTTGATCTCGAGTTCCTCTGCTAAATCGCAAGCGTGTAGAGGTCCAGCGCCTCCGAACGCGACTAGGGAATACTCCCTAGGGTCTCGGCCGCGTTCAACGCTTACGAGTCTGAGTGCTTTGGTCATGTTACTGTTGACTATTCGGAGAATCCTATCTGCAGTCTCCTCGATCGAGGTTCCGAGCCTACGGCTTAGCTTTCCGACGGCTCTGACTGCAAGATCATCGCGTAGCTTGAGCTGCCCGCCCAATAGTCTGGAAGGGTTGATTCTTCCCGCGACGATGTTCGCGTCTGTTACGGTTGCTTGTGTGCCGCCATTGTCGTATGCTGCAGGTCCCGGGTCGGCGCCCGCGCTTTCGGGTCCCACCCTGAGGTTCCCGGTCTCATCCATCCACGCTATCGTTCCGCCTCCAGCACTTACCTCTGCTAGGTCGATGAAGGGTTGTCTTACCGGGTAGCCGCTGCCCTTGATTGATCTTCCATGGTAGATTCTTCCAGCGGCTTCGAACTCGTAAGCGAGGCCATGCCTGCCGCTGAGAATCGTACCCGCCTTGGCTGTTGTCCCGCCCATGTCGAACGTGATGGCCTTTGTTAGCCCGAGATGCTTTGCGAGATTTCTTGATGATAGGACTCCTGCTGCGGGGCCGGATTCTATTACCGAGATTGGATGTTTGGCCGCTTGGGCAGTTGTGCTTGCTGTTCCGTCGGAGTTCATAACGTAGAGCGGCGACTCTATGCCGCTTTGTTCAAGCTCTTTCTTCAGTCGCCACAGGTATCGCGATATTGAGGGTACAAGTGAAGCGTTGACAACGGTTGTGCTGGTCCTCTCATACTCCCTGTACTGAGGGTCGATTCTGCTGGACAAATCGATATGTCCTTTGAAGCCTGAACGTCTCAGAATTTTTTCGGCTCTTATCTCGTCTGCCGGATTGATGTAGGAATTGAGAAATGAGATCGCGACTGATTCCATTCCTCTTTCAATGATTGTTTTAGAAACTGCTACCAGATCGTTTTCCACTAGTGGCGTCAGACTGGATCCATTGACAAGTCTTCTTCCTCTGACTGTGAAACGGTTTCTTCTGGTGACAAGTTGCCTAGGCCGCTTTGTGTTGAGGTTGTAGATCTCGGGTCTTCTCTGGCGTCCGATTTCTAAGACGTCTCTGAAGCCTTCGTTGGTGACGAGAGCGGTTTCTGCGAGCCCGCTTTGGGTCAGGAGACTGTTGGTGGCGATAGTGGTCGCGTGCGAGACCAGTGCAAATTGGTTCATTCTTCCTCGATATTTCGCCAGGGCTTTGATGATTGCGAGTTCAGGACGTTTGGGATCAGTGGGGGGTTTGATAACCTCCAGGGTTTTCATGGACCCCTCTTCGAAGATCACAATATCGGTGAATGTCCCGCCGACATCGGTGCCCACGAACAGCATTAGAGGGCGACCTCCAAGCCAAGGATCTGAATCAGGGAAGCATGTCGTCTCACCAGTCTCAATTTGGATGCCACAAAGACAGGATTGAAATGTAGCGCGGCAAGTTCTCCTTTTCGCTCGTTAACACAGCGGTGCTCGTCTCTTTCTCAATTCACCCAGGTTCCCGCGTGCTGGGTACAATCAAGAAAATGAGCAGGCTCCTTCAGTAGATATGTCTCCGGTTATCGAGAGAAATGTCTGATTCAGGGAGCAAGATGAGAGAGGCAGACGGCAAGGCTGGCACGAGCAAGCTTCCTGATTTTGACATTCTTTGGGACTATGAGCATCCAGGCCCGACTGAGGGGAAATTTCGCGAGCTTCTCCCAGTCGCGGTAGACTCGCTTGACATCTCGTATCTCGCAGAGCTTCTCACACAGATCGCAAGGGCGGAGGCTATGCAGAGGAAATTCCAGGAGGCTCAGAAGACCCTTGACCGTGTCGAGAAGGCTTTGCCTAAGGCGGATCAGAGGGTGAGCGTCCGATATGTGTTGGAGCGGGGAAGAGTTCTCAGTCTGTCAGGGAAACCACGAGAGGCTCAGCCACGTCTCCGAGAAGCATTCAATCTTGCACTGATGTTGAAGATGGACCTTCATGCTATTGACGCGGCTCGCATGATGGCAATCGCGGAGCCCGAGAAAGCGCTTGAATGGAACCTCAAGGCACTCGATCTTGCAGAAAAGTCGGCAGATGCAAAAGCGAACAAGGCAAACGGACCCCTCTACAGTAACATCGGATGGAACCACTTCGAACGGAAAGAATACCAGGAAGCGTTGTTCATGTTCCAGAAGGCTCTCGAGTCTTGCGAAGAGCTCGGTGATCCGCTTAAGACCAGAACGGCGAAATGGCCGGTTGCTAAGGTTCTCCGAGTCATAGAACACACCGAGGAGGCACTCGAAATGCAGAGAAAACTCTTCGAAGAATACCAAGGAGAAGGAAAAAGGAACGGGTACGTCTACGAGGAGATCGCCGAATGCTTACTAGTCATGGGACAGGCACAGGAGGCTGAAGGATGGTTCGCTGCCGCCTACGCAGAACTTTCAAAGGACCCACGGATAGCACGCGATCAAAACCGACTCAACCGGCTCAAAGAGCTAGGAGCAGTCGGCAAACGAACACCCCCCGCCTAGGAAGCGAGATTGGTGACCGAGTCACCGGTCGAAAAAGACCGTCCAAGGCCTACCGGAAACCCTTCCGCTTTTGCTTCGTTTTCGAAATTAATCGCGCAAGGACATGTTCTAGAGGCTATCGACAAACGAAAGTGCTACAAGTGCAGTCTGAGATCATGCGAAAGATATGTCCAAAGACGTAGGCGATGAGCAGCCATCGTCGACGGCCACGATACGACGTAATCCGCCCAGATTCTTGGTTGCCATTGAGTTCCACACCCAAGACGCCGCAGTGGACCATTTTCATGGATCTACAGAACACTGGGTGGCCTGGAGGACCTAACCAGAAAGATCTAAAGTTGATAGTGATCAGTGGTCAGGGAGACCAAGGCCGAATTGAGGGACTGGAGTTTGGTGTAGGCCAGCTCAACCTGATACGTCAGGCTCTAGCTAAGCTTCAGTAAGATGACACAGGCTTTGTCTACCTTTGAATGACACTTTGCCTTGGCGAACCTTGACTTCGTGTGTTTTTGCTACGAATCCGTTCTTCTTGTGCGTGCCGTCGCAGAAAGGCATGAGGGTAGAGCCGCCGCATCGGCACCAAGCCTGAACAACCTTCCCCTCGACTATTACCAGATTGGGACCATTCTCCGTCGACCTTATCACACCATCAGACATACTAACGCTATCACCTCTCTTCCGACATTGTCACGTTAGCTTCTCGACCCGTGTTAGGACTATAATCTGCTCCCCGTGTACTAGATTGTTCTCGTAGAACTTACCAAGCACGCGAAGAATTGCGCCTACCACGAGGTCTTCTGCGCCTCCCATGACCAGACGGCTCGCTAGAGTCCATTCAACCTCGATTCGCTGCGATGTTCCTCTGAGGACCCTAGAAGCTCCCGTCACGTCAGGCTCGACGAATATTCCGCCCAGGGCGTGTTCTCTCGGTAGATCCGTAACTGACAGAAACAGATCTACGTCGGTGTTCGGCACGATGCTCTCCAGCTGTTTCAGAGTAGACACTTCGACAAATGACCGCTTTGGAGGCGCCTGAGGTGGGCTTGTGGTCTGTTTCTCTGAACCTATCACCTGTGGCAGAGTTGTTGCTGCTGCGGGGGACTCGCGCGATCTTAGGAGTCTGTCCTGATCGTACCTTAGACCAAATTGTAAGGCTGTTTGTGCTTTGGCTAGCTCTTCACCTAGGTAGCCTGCGTGGCTGAGCTGCGTGACTAGTCCGTCCCGGAGTAGGCCTAGCAGCATGGAAGTTGCTCCTCTTCCACGCATCTCATGAGAGGGCGTGTGATCAGGCAGATAGTGCCGTAAGATGATCTCTTTCTGATCTGGATCGATGCTGATCACGAAGTATCCCTTCGGGTCGTATATCAGCGGCTCACGCTGACCCCCCGGCCGAATACTGGTGAAGGTCTCTCCAGCGGCTATTCTTGCTGTTGAGGTCTTGTCCGTTTTGAAGGGTCCCGGGTCACGAGCAGAGAGACTCTTGACACGCTCCTCGAGAGCTTGAAGATCCTCTTCGCCCGTCCAGTCGAGGACCTCAACCTGTTTACGGAACTGGTCAACTTGGTCGGGAGCAATTGTTGGTAGAACCGGGTCGTAGCCCGCTGCACCGATGATCCGCTTTGCATCGTCAACTCCATTTTCGGCGAGCGCTGCAAGGGACTGTCCTGGTTTGAAGAGGGCTGAGTCCTTTCCGCAAATTAGGAGGAAACGGATCGACGGATTTGTTGTTATGTTGAGTATGATTCTCGTAATACCAAGATTGGCTGTATGAACCATACCCGCGATGGCGACTCCAGGAAGGCCCCCGAGGGGGTCCATCAACCGTTCAGATGTGAGGGCACAGACGGCGACGGGAGCCTTTGGATCTCCAACCTTGTACGTGCCCGCGACTACTGGCCACGATGAACCCGTCGAGCTCATGTCTTACGGAAATGCGCAGTCAATATAAGAACGGGAAAGATACCAAGAGTATACTAGACGTGAGAAAAGTGATGAATCCAGAAGATACGAAGCGAAGGACAAGGATCTCACGAGGGTCGAAGCAGTGTCCCGTCGGAATAGACCTGGCAACTCTGGGAAGAAAGTGGACTGTTCACATCCTAAGGAGCATTGGGGTCCTACACGTTGACCGTTTCAACCAGATTCTCCGCAGTCTCCCCGGGCTGACATCACGAGTCCTGATCATGAGGCTGAAAGAGCTTGAGGAGAGCGGTCTCATCACACCCATCATCGTTCGAGAAAAACCGAGGCTTGTGCGCTGGACCCTCACCAAGAAAGGAGAGGACGCCGTCCCGATAGTCGAAAGCTATTTTTCATTCACCGAAAAATGGCATCCAAACGCGACGTTGAAGAATCATCTTACGGGTTCTTTGAAACGGCCGAGTCTTCTAGAACTGGTCGAACAACGCAAACAAGGAATAGTTGGCTGACAATCCAAGAAGGGTACGCTCCCCGTCAATCGTGATACCAGCTCATCGACTTTCTTCTTTTTCGCGCCCGGGACTCAGCGTTCATGTTGAATCTCTTTGAGTTCTCTTGTGAGCTGGTTGACTGTGGTGATGCGTGCGAAGCGGCGTCGTAGGGCGTATTCTGTGCGTTCACGTATGGCGTCGACTCCGAGTTCTTCGCCTGGCTTGTCCCAGTTCGGGATTGGAAAGGTCATTGTTGCTTCGGTGACAAAGTCTACCGCGTAGCCCAAGTCGGCAGCGATCCTCGCAGTTGTCTCGCAGCACTGCTCAGTCTGTATGCCTGCGATGCTGACGCGCCTCACGCCCTTTTCGATCAAATACGGTTGCAGTGTGGTGCTTGTGAAACAGTTGCGCGTGTTCTTGACCATCACAGGCTCGTCTGGTCGCGGCTTGAGAAAGTCCATCAGCTTGAAAGATGGGCTGTCTCTTGCAAACCCTTCATCCTTGTCAGTGTGCAAGAAGAATACGACCGGCAAATGCGCGGCTCGGTAGGCTTCGATTAACGCAGCTACATTCTTCTCGAAAGCTGGGTTGCTACGTCGCTCCCATCGAGGGCCAGCCTTGAATGAGTCCTGTGCGTCGATCACCAATAACGCTGACTGCGAAACAGGGACCTTGTTGGAGTCCAGCATGGCCCCTTCATTGAAGGCATCTTCAGTTCAACATTGCGGTTAGGATTCGGCGTCTAATATCGTAAGCAAGCATTCTGGAAGGTTTGCTTGGGATAGAACTAGTGAGTCTTTTGTGTGTAGATAGGAAAATCTGATATTCAGAGAAAGGGCACCTTGGGCAGCGTCTTGAAGCCGGCACGCATAGTTGCGAACCTCGTTGGACTAATGCTGTTCGTCCAAGTCATCTTGGGAGGCAGTGCCGTCTTCGGGTACATCGACGTCCTGTATCACCTGGTCTGGGGAGTTGTGACCTTTGGAGTTCTCATCATAGCAACAGTTTATGCTGCGATGGAGCTGGGTTCGAAGTCAACCCTGTTCAGAACGGGAATAGCAGCGATAGCTGACTACGTCGTCCAGATAATTCTAGGATTTGTCGCTCTTGGAACAAACAGTGGTGTTGTGATTATTGTTCACCTTACAAACGCGTTTGTACTGGGCGTCCTCGTTACGTATCTGATCAGCTTCGCCGACAGCGCCGAAAAAGCATCTGCCCACATATTATCACAAACTCAAACCGTACGGTGAAGGAACATGGTCGCTTTTCCTTAGAATCAAAGTTCAGCCAGAAAAGTGACTCCATCCAGAGATTCCTAGGAACGAACTCCTTATCCTAGCTGGATTGCCGGTAATCTGATCGAGGCCTGTCTTTGGTTAGCGGTGAGATGTTTCTCGGCGGGTTCGCGAGCGGTTTCCTTGCGAAAGGATTCCACATCGGATACGGGTCGTACTTTACGACAAACAGAGTGATTGGCATAGACCTGGGCAGTGGGGGCGGTGGAGCACTCGGAGGCACTATGGCCGGATTCATCGACGGTCAGCTTATGCCAACTGTCTCTCAAGAGGAGAGCGACAAGGTGAGCGGACAGCTCGAAGGGATGAAAGAGTTTGATATCGCAAGGGATCACATTAGCCGAATAGAAATCAAGAAACCTGGTCTGTTGTAATGGACATTCACAATAACGCCGAGTAACGGAAAGCCGGTAAAGATCACTCTGAGGCATCGGATAGCCTATGACAGAATCATGCAGCTGACCAGAGCCTTCAGTCCGGGACTAGTAGGCTCATCCTAGAACTCCGTTCTCATCGATGAAGAAGAGATCGCTGTCCAACCTGGGCGTTTTATCTCTCCGCTGTCTCCTCTCAAAACATGCTCCCTACTCGTCCTCAGTGTCCTCCTCGGGTTCCTCATCCTCGTCTTCGTCTTCATCGTCTCTCCCGTTAGCTTCGTCATCTTCCGAACTCATTCTTGTCTCGCCATCTCTCCATTTTTCACCCTGGCAGGGTGTCCTCTGGTTTTGTGTCGGATGAGCTCTTTAGCCCCTTCTGCCATTCGTTGGCCCTTTCAACCAGTCTGGTGAGGAAGGCTTCATCCTCCCGCGAGAGTTGTTCGTCATGTTCCACTTTTCCTTTGATCTTTTGGAGCCTAGACTCTTCTTCTCCGAGAGGGATCTCCGAATCTTCTATTATCCTGATTAGCGCGTGAGGTTGAATCCTTTCGGACATTCCGTTGCTCTTCTGCATCATATCCTTCCCTCCAGAATCCAACAATTCATTGTGCCAGTCATGTGCCCTTTAGTGCCCGAAGAGCGTTAAGTGTAATCCATGGATTAGATCGTCCTACTTCGCCGAGGCTCGCGTATATCGCTGGAGTCTCTGCCACGCTTCCACCCTTAGTGTAGACGTCAGCTGGATCAAGTTTCTCGTCTCTTAAAGAGCCCCACTTACCTGTTGTTGGGTCTTTTACGAAGTTCCGTCTCAGAGCCCGAACATACGACGCCTCCAACGGCCACGTTCCATCGGCGAGCCTCTTCGACAATAACAATCTTCGAGCGTCACTCATCCGCTCGTCTCTGCTGAACCCTAGCTTGGACAAGACCCTCAACCCATGTAGAATATCGTAGAAGTAGAACATTGGAAAATGCAGCTGGGTCCACTCCGGCCGGATGACATTCCCTGTCTTGTCACTCTTGTAGAGCCGATGGATCAGCATGAACTCGGCAGCCCGTTCAACCGCCTCCCGTCCTCCCCGCGGCCATTTTTGCCGGTCGAGCGTTGAGAAGGCCCACAACGGCTCGATTGTTGACATGAAAGAACTATGATGAACCGCTTCTCCGTTCCTATAGTCCTCAGTCTCGCAGTTCCAGCCACCATCCTCCCGTTGATACTTGACCAACCACTCAAACATTTCACGAACCCTGCGATCGTCGCCATATCCAAACGCTGCAAGTGTCCGCGCCATGTTTCCTGTTATGCATGGCTCCCAGACTGCGCGCCAGCCTCGTAGGTCGTCGTCAGGATATTTCGGCTGAGGCCAAGGCCGATCCTGTGCGTCCATGACTTTCAAGAAATATTCGCATGCTTTTCGGATCGAAGGATGCATGCCAGGCACGCCAATCTCCGCTAGCAATATCAACGGCCAAACGGTTGCCGTCCATTTCGGCCAATAGACGTCTTCTGCAGATCCCCAGTATCCGTCAGAGTGTTGTTCTCTCAGATACTCAGCTACAGGGGTCCAAGACACGATGTGCTCTCGAGCCTGCACGACCTCGTCGTCAGTTTCTTGCTTGCCTAGAATGTCCCTAAGGGTCCAGTATAGAACCGCCGGGTTCTTGCTGTCCAGCAGCCATTCCACTGCCTTGTGCTGCTTCGTGACTTCGACGACGGATGTCGACTAGTAAACCTCAGATATCTAGCGACATTTGTACCTGGTTGATTAAGTGTGACCCATCCTCCCACGCGGTGTGACTGGGCGACCCTCAGCAACAATCCACTGATGATTCGATATCATGACAGAGAGTGGGGCGTCCCGGTGCAC
>Ga0209154_1000738_pt1 | contig 20595 bp, 16 predicted proteins | sample GraSoiAngelo_121_FD_185878 | JGI IMG/M metagenome (GOLD analysis project Ga0209154, IMG submission 185878) | Grasslands soil microbial communities from the Angelo Coastal Reserve, California, USA - 14_0919_12_20cm (SPAdes) (version 2) | ecosystem: Environmental > Terrestrial > Soil > Grasslands ... | reverse complement strand
GTGGGCAGAGCAGCGTGAGGACGGGCTTCGGCGCGGTGTTCTTCCAGTCGGCCACCGAGCATTGGATGTCAGGGAGGTCTATCGGCTTCAGGGTTAGAGGCTCGCCGGTTCGAGAAGGCAGAAGGTTTCCTTCGCTGCCGGGTTGGCTGACTTTTTGGGCCAGAGGCGAAACAGGAGAAAATATCAAAAGCGCTACCAAGGCCGCAGCGAAGAGCAGAACTGCTGTCGCTGCTCGTGGTTTGCTATCTTGCATGAGGCTGGTATTCCTTGTTCGGGGTTTCGCAACCCGCGCTGTTCTATCTGCCACTACTCTAATGCAAGGAATCCGTTCGGAAGAATAGAGCGATAGTCTCAAGTGAGGATAGCCGAGAGTACCGAGGGTACCACCACCACCTGTTGGCCAGCACCCCTGCCGAATCTGATGGCGCTTTTTCTGGAGTCGGAATGGCTGTCCGATTACTCGTATGACGATATCGGCATCGATCGCTGTATTGACATACGACGCTCGCCTGCGTAGGCTAGTGGATAGGAGCGCGCCATGCAAACCGTAAAAGTATCGCCGAAATACCAAATCGTGATTCCTAAGGAAGTCCGCGAGAAGCTAAAACTCCGGCCCGGACAAAAGTTGCTCATCTATGAGCGCGATGGGGGCATTCGGATCGAGCCACCTCGGCCGATTTCCGAACTGCGCGGGATGGCCAAAGGAATGAAGTGGAAAGACGACTACCGTGACCACACCGAGCGCTTCTAAAGTCATCCTGGTGGACTCTTCAGGCTGGCTGGAGTACGTTACGGATGATACCAAGGCAGAAGATTTCGCGCCGTACATCGAGGCGCAGAATCTGGTGTTCGTCCCCACCATCGTGCTGTATGAGGTCTATAAGAGGCTGTGGCTAGCGCAAGGTAAAACCGTGGCGGATCGGTTCGCTTCGCAGGCACTGCGCAAGCGAGTGGTCCCACTCGATGAAGACCTCGCTCTTACCGCAGCAAGAGTAAGTTTGGACTGCCGACTGGCCATGGCGGATGCCATCATCTATGCCACCGCGCAAAGGTTTCAGGCGCAATTGATCACCTCCGATCCCCACTTCCAGAGCTTGCCTGGCGTCACCCTCGTTTAACCTGCCTTGACCCTGGCAAGAACCATCTGCTAGCGTAAGAGTTTCTCTGCTGCGTGGTTTGGCTTCACTCACCACGGCAGCAAGGCTCGTATGGACACCATCCAAATCACCTTGCCGGACGGCTCGAGCCGCCAAGCGCCCCGGGGGATCACCCCGGCCGAGATTGCCCGGCAGATTTCGCCCCGGCTGGCTGAAGAAGCGCTGGTGGCGCGCGTCAGTTCCTCCAACCCGCCACCGGCGGGGGTAGCTTCGGGCGCCGCCAGCGATGGCGAACTCGTGGACCTTAGCCGGCCGCTGGAGCACGATGCGCGCCTCGCCATCCTGACGGCGAAAGACCCGGCGGCGCTCGAGGTCTTCCGCCATTCAGCCGCGCACCTGCTGGCCGCGGCCGTGCTGGAGCTGTTTCCCAACGTGAAGCTGGGCATCGGCCCGCCGATCGAGAACGGCTTCTTCTACGAGTTTCTGCGCGAGGAGCCTTTTACGCCGGAGGATCTCGAACGCATCGAGGCCAAGATGCGCGAGCTCGCCGCGCAGGACATCCCCAACGAGCGCAAGCTGCTGCCCAAGGCTGAGGCGCTCGAGCTCTACCGCCGGTCTGGCCAGCCGTTTAAGTGCGAGCTGGTCGAAGAGAAGGCCGCCGAGCCGATGGTGTCGTTTTACACCACCGGGAAATTCCTCGACTTCTGCCGCGGACCGCACATTCCTTCGACCGGGCGCATCCGCGCGTTCAAGCTGATGAACATCTCCGGCGCCTACTGGAAGGGCCAAGAAGGCAACCCGCAGATGCAGCGCATTTACGGCGCCTGCTTCTATACCCAGGCGGAACTCGACGACTATCTGCACAAGCTTGAGGAGGCCAAGCGGCGAGACCATCGGCGGCTCGGGTCCGAGCTCGACCTGTTCAGCATTCAGGAAGAAGCCGGGCCGGGGCTGATCTTCTGGCACCCGCGCGGCGGCCTGGTGCGCAAGCTGATGGAAGACTGGCTGCGCGAAGAACTGCTGCGCCGCGGCTACCAGCTTGTCTTCACGCCACACATCATGCGCCTGGATCTGTGGAAGACCAGCGGGCACACCAACTTCTATCGCGAGAATATGTTCGGCGCCATTGAGGTGGAGAAAGCCGACTACCAGCTCAAGCCGATGAACTGTCCCGGCCACATCCTGATCTACAAAAGCCGCCTGCGCAGCTATCGCGACCTGCCTATTCGCCTGGCCGAGCTGGGCACCGTCTATCGTTACGAGCGCAGCGGCGTGCTCCACGGCCTGCTGCGCGTCCGCGGCTTCACCCAAGACGACGCGCACATCTTCTGCGTGCCCGAGCAGATCGAAAGCGAAATCGAGGCGTGCGTGGACTTCGCCTTCGCCGTGCTGCGCACCTTTGGGTTCGACCGCTACGAAGTCGAGCTCTCCGCCCGCGATCCGGCGCACCCGGAGAACTATGCCGGCACGGTAGAGGACTGGGCTCGCGCCGAAGGCGCGCTGGTTGGCACCATGCAGCGGATGAAGATCCCGTTCAAGAAGATGGAGGGCGAAGCGGTCTTCTACGGCCCAAAAATCGACGTCAAGCTGATCGACGCCATCGGGCGGCCCTGGCAACTCACCACGGTGCAGTTTGACTTCAACCTGCCGCGCCGCTTCGGCCTCGAGTACGTCGGCGAAGACGGCAGTCGCCACCAGCCGCTAATGGTCCACCGGGCGCTGTGGGGCTCGGTCGAGCGCTTCTTCGGCATTCTGATCGAGCACTACGCCGGCGCGTTTCCGGCGTGGCTCGCTCCGGTGCAGGTTGAAGTGCTGCCCGTAAGTGGCAAGTTCACAGACTACGCCAAGCAAGTCACCGACGCGGTTGCCGCGGCTGGATTCCGCGGGCACCTGGACGACCGCAACGAAAAGCTGCAGGCCAAGATCCGCGACGCACAACTCCAGAAGGTACCCTACATGCTGGTGGTCGGTGGCAAAGAAGCCGAGGCCGGTAACGTCGCCGTGCGTCACCGCAGCCGGGGTGACCTAGGCCCACAGCCCCTCGCCGATTTCCTCGCCGCCCTTCACCGCGAAGTGGACACCCGCGCGACCTCCTAATCCCAGTGCGGCAAGGGCGGGTTGCAAGGTTCGCCGCGGCTATTGACGCACTGGAACAGTACATTTTAAGAGAGGATAAGCCATGCTATACTTCGCGACTCGTCCCCTGGTGCCGCTTCTGTCTGTAGGTTTGCGGCTCGAGCGGGGCGAATCCATGTCTCCCTCGACCCGCAGGGTGGGGGAGCGGCGCGAATCGCGGAGGTGGCTTTATCGCCGAACGTAGTTTCCGGTCGAACGATCGCATCCGGGTGAACGATCGCATCCGGGCGCGCGAAGTCCGTGTGATTGATGAGGAGGGTGGCCAGCTCGGGGTGATGCCGCCGTACGAGGCCGTCAAGATCGCCCGCGAGCGGGGTATGGATCTGGTGGAGATTTCGCCCACGGCCGATCCGCCCGTTTGTAAGATTACCGACTACGGGAAATATCTTTACCAGGAAAATAAAAAGAAGCACGAGCAGCGGCGGCACCACAAGACCGCCCAACTCAAGGAAGTGAAGTTTCGGCCGGCCACCGCCGAGCACGATTATCAGGTGCGGAAAAACCAGATCATCCGGTTCCTCGGCGAGGGCCACAAAGTGAAGGCGATGATCTTTCACCGCGGCCGCGAGATGGCCCACCAGGAAGTGGGCCGCGCCAAGATGGAGCGGCTGTTGAAGGAAATCGCCGATTACGCCCAGGTGGAACTTGGGCCGCGCATGGAAGCCAATATTCTGATGGCGCTGCTGGCGCCGAAAAAGGGCGCCACGAAGCAGGGACTGGCCTCAAGTCCCAGCCCGGCCTGAACGCAGCGCGACAGGAAGCAAATCGTGGCAAAGAATCGGAAACTGAAAACGCACCGCGGCGCGGCCAAGCGCTTCAAGGTCACTGCGACGGGAAAGATCCTGCGCATGCATTCTGGTAAGCGGCACTTGCTCGGCACCAAGCCTGCCAAGCGCATGCGCCACTTGAAGAAGCTTACCCGCGTGCATCAGGCGGACGTCGCCAACGTTCGCCTGATGTTGCCGTACGCTTAGGTCTTCGCCGTAGGTGTTATAGAGAGATTCAGTCGTGCCAGGCAGCGCGCGACGGGTGCCTGCCGGCCGATAGGTTCCGCGCGAGTCGCGTTTGTCGTTCCCAAGCCGTTGGTTGGGGGATGGGGCGCGAGCCGGGCGAGCCGTCAAGTGTCACACCGGAGACAAATCCGTCGCAGCTCGTTCTTCCCGAAGTTCTGGAATGAGTTTTCGGGTGTGGGAGCGGGCGCCGCTCCGATGTTTGTCTCCTTAAGACTTGTAGCCCCGGTCTTTTGTGCATCCCGGCTAGCCGGGAAGACCCGAGATGACCGAGCGAAGGCCGCCCGCGTCTAAAGACGCGGGCCGCAGGAGATAGAGAGATGCCCAGAGTCAAACGCGGAACCAAGCGCCGCGCGCGTCGGAAAAAATATCTGAAGCGCGCCAAAGGTTTCTTCCTCACCAAAAGCAAACTCTACCAGAGCGCCCAGGAGGCCGTTGGACGCGCGGAGCGATACAGTTACCGCGACCGCCGCAACCGCAAGCGGCAGTTCCGCCAGCTGTGGATCCAGCGCATCGGCGCGGGAGCGCGCGCGCACGGCCTTTCCTACAGCCAGTTCATGCATGGGCTTAAGGCCGGCGGGGTGGAGATCGACCGCAAGGTGCTGGCCGATATGGCCGTGAAGGATGCGGCCGCGTTCGCGCAGCTCGCTGGAACTGCCAAGCAGCACCTCACCGTCACGGCGTAACGCGATCACCCGCCGTTGTCATCCCGAACGAAAGTGAGGGATCTCTCCGAGAGATTCTTCGCTATGACTTGGGCCTTTCGGCCCAGACTGCCGTTCGGAATGACACCAAAATAGTGTAATCTTGGGCCTTTCCTAGGGTCTCGTGGGGCTCGGCACCTGCCCGAGTTTACCTCGGGATGCCGCATTCTCAGTCCGGCCCTCAGGCCCTAGGACTCGATAACGTGAGGCGATGACCACGAAGACCAGCAACGTCTTGCAGACACTTGCGGAGCTTGGCGTCAGCGGGGACGCCCAAGTGCCTCCACTTTTCGCTGAACTGCGCGCGGAATTCGACCGCGATGCCGCGGCCGTAAACGATGAAGCGCTCTGGAAGGAGTTCCGCGACGCCTGGCTGGGGCGTAAGTCCGGCGTCCTCGCGCACATCACCGACAACTGGTTAAAGCCGGCGCCGCCGGAGCTGAAGCGCGCGGTTGGGCAAGCGCTCAATGAGCTGCGCGCGCACGTCGAAGCCGTCGTCGAAGCGCGCCGCGCCGCCGTGGAAGCATCGGCCGAACGGGAGGCGACGGCGCGCGAGCGCGTGGACCTCTCGCTGCCGGGCGTGCGGCGGCCCATTGGCACACATCACCTGATCCAGCAAACCTTCCAGGAAATCGCCCGCATCTTCCTCTCGCTCGGCTACACGGTGGTCGAAGGCCCGGAAATCGAGACGCCCTACTACAACTTCGAGGCGCTCAACATCCCTGAGCACCATCCCGCGCGCGACACCATGGACACGTTTTATCTTGACTTGCCCGCCGGTGCGCCGCCGCGCCTGCTGCGCACGCATACCTCCCCGATGCAGATACACGTGATGGAAAGCCAGCAGCCGCCGGTGCGCATCATTGTGCCGGGAAGGGTCTATCGCCGCGACAACCCCGACTCCACCCACGCCTTCGCGTTCCACCAGATCGAAGGCCTCGCGGTCGACACCGACATCACCTTCTGCGATTTCAAGGGCACCGTCGAATACTTCGTCAGCCAGTTTTTCGGGCCCCAGGTCAAGACGCGCCTGCGGTCCAGCTACTTCCCGTTCACCGAACCCTCGGCTGAAGTAGACGCTAGCTGCCACGTGTGCGGCGGCAGCGGCTGCCGCGTCTGCAAGTTCTCCGGCTGGATTGAGCTGTTCGGCGCCGGCATGGTGGACCCAGCCGTCTATGGCTTCGTGAACTACGACGCCAAGCAACTTTCCGGCTTCGCCTTCGGCATGGGCGTCGAGCGTTTCGCCATGCGGAAATACGGCATCAGCGATATCCAGCTCTTCTTCCAGAACGACGTGCGCTTCCTGCGCCAGTTCCCGTAACGGCTCGGGAGGAAGTGACCTCACGATGAAGATTCTCTACAACTGGCTGAAGGAGTTCATCGACTTCACGGCGCCGCCCGAAGAGCTGCGCGCGCGTCTTTCGATGGCGGGCATCGGGATTGACGCCATCGAGGATTCGCATGCGGGGCCGCTGCTCGACGCCGACCTGACCACCAACCGTCCCGACTGCCTGGGGCACTACGGCATCGCGCGCGAGGTGGCGGCGCTCTACCGGCTGCGGCTGAAGCGGGTCGCGCCGCAGGTGAAGGAAGCGACGGAGAAAGTCGAGCGCGTCACGCGTGTCGAAATCGAATGTCCCGAGCTGTGCGGGCGCTACACCGCGCGGCTGATTCGCGGGGTAAGAGTGGCGCCCTCGCCCGATTGGCTGCGGCAGCTCCTCGAGGCGCTGGGACAGGCCTCGATCAACAACGTTGTGGATGCCACCAACTACGTTATGTTCGAGTTGGGCCATCCGACCCACGCCTTCGATTTCAATACGCTCGTGGAGCGGCGCATCCTCGTCCGGCGGGCGCAAGCTGGAGAAAAGATGCGCACGCTTGATGGCCTCGAACGCGCGCTCGAGCCCGAGATGTGCGTGATCGCCGACGGCGCGCGCGCGGTAGCCATTGGCGGGATCATGGGCGGCGCGGAGACGGAGATCAGCTTTTCGAGCAAGAACGTGCTGCTCGAGGCGGCATGGTTTAATCCCATTTCGATTCGACGCACCTCAAAAACGTTGGGCCTGCGCACCGAGGCCTCGACACGCTTCGAGCGCGGTGCCGACCCGGAAATGGCGGAATTGGCCTCACGGCGATGCGCCGAGCTGATCCTGCAACTCGCCGGCGGCGAGCTCCTCGGTGGCGCGGTGGACGTCTATCCCGAGCGTCGCGAGCCGCAGAAGATCGAGCTGACGCGCAGAGAATTACTACGCGTGATGGGCGCCGATGTGCCTGACCAAGAGATCGAAGCAATTCTGAGCGCTCTGGGCTTTGCGCCGGAGCGCGTGGACGGCACCCGCGGCAGCAGTGGCTCGCTGATGGCCGCCTGGGAGTGCCGCAGACCTTCCTGGAGGCAGGATGTGTCGCGCGAAATCGACCTGGTGGAAGAAGTGGCGCGCCACTACGGCTTCGACAAGTTTCCCGCGCGGCTGCCTGCGGCCAAGCAGCCAGCGGCGCGCTTGGAGCACGCGGAGGCTGAAGACCGCCTGCGCGAACGCTTGATTGGCTTGGGCTATCAGGAAATCATCACTATTCCGCTGGTGGATCCAGAAAGGGACGCCATCTTCCGTGCCGAAGGAATTGTGCCGGCGCGCATGGTGAATCCGCTGGCCGAAGACGCTTCCGTCTTGCGCACCTCGGGCGTGGTCACCATGGCCGGCGCGCTGGAATGGAATCTGAATCACGGCCAGCGCAATTTGCGGCTGTTTGAAATGGGCCGAACCTACCGACTCCGAGGCGCGGAGCCGCTCGAGACCCGCGTCCTCACCCTCGGCGCGACCGGCGAGGCGCGCGAGAAGGGCGTGCACGAAACGGCGCGCGAGTATGCCTTCGCCGACATTAAAGGCGATCTCGACCAGGTCGCCGCTCTGGCCGGTGGTTTGCGCTGGGAGGGAGGCGCGCCGGCATGGCTCCATCCGGCGCGCGCGGGGAAGTTTGCGCTCTCACACGCCGCCGCGAAAGCAGATGGAACCCCCATCGGCTGCGCGGGGCAACTGGCGCGGCGCGTCGCGGAGCGTCTAAAGTTGCGACAAGATGTCTTCGTCGCCGAGCTGCAACTCGACGACCTTTATGCGGCTTATAGACAGGCGCGAGCAGCTATGCGGTATGCGCCGCTGCCTCGCTTCCCGGCAGTCGAGCGCGACTTCTCGCTGCTCCTGGCCGACGGCACGCCCTTCGAGGAGGTCGTCGAGGTGATTCGGTCGCTCGGCATCACCGAACTCACTGACGTCGAGGCCGTGGACGTGTATCGCGGCGGCCACATTCCTGAGGGAAAATATTCCTTGCTGGTGCGCGTCACCTTTCAGAGCCACGATGCAACACTCACCGAAGCGCAACTGACCGATTTCAGCGGCCGCATCGTGGCCGCGCTCGAGTCGCGCCTAGGCGCCGCCCTCCGCGCCACCTGAACCGCGGCCATCGCCGATGCTCGCCCAGCGGAAGGGTCTGGCCGGCCCTCCATCAAGAGCTTTGCGTCGAATCTCCGCTGATGCTGACCTCGGTGCCTTCCGAGTCCATGAACTGAGCCATCAGCACGCCGAACTGCATGGTAGGCGGCATCGTGAACTGCATGCCCTTGGCGGCCATCTCGGCGCAGAACGCCCTCAAGTCCGGCACGCGGAAGCCCAAGCGCATTTGGCCCGCGGGGTGGTCGGCGTCAGCGGCATGCAGTGCGAGAGTAGTTTCGCCGGTGAGAAATTCGCTCCAGCCGGGCGACTGAAACTTCAGCGGCAGGCCCAGCGTCTCGCGGTAGAAGTGCACAGCGCGATCCATGTCCGGTACGAACTTGATTATGTAGGCTAGCTTGGGCGCCATCATCCTCTCTCCAACCGGGCCTCGGCTGCTGGCCCGGCTACCTAGCAGCGGCAGCGACCCTTAGGCTCGCTGTCATTCCGTTCAGCCGTGAACTAGGTTAGCTCTTCGCCGGTTCTTTTTCGCCGTTTTCTTCTTCGAGGATGGCCGCCGCGGCGGCGATGGAGTCGCCCTCTGCCAGGCGCAGCAGCCGAACGCCTTGGGTCGAGCGGCCGGCCTCGCGGATTTCATTCGCGTGAACGCGAATCACCTTGCCGTGCTCGGTGATGATCATCACGTCAGACTCTTCGGTCACCTGGAGCGCGGCTACCACGGAGCCGTTTCGTTCGGTGGTTTTCAGATTGATGACGCCCTTGCCCCCGCGCGAGGTGATGCGGTATTCGGCGAGCGGCGTGCGCTTGCCATAACCCTTGTCCGAGACCGTCAGCATCAGCGAGGTGAGCGAGTCACGGATAGCGTCATTATCAAGCTCGTCGAGGTCTTGCGTCTCCTTCTTGTGCTCTTTGCGGATGATCTCAAAGTCGGGCTGCACCGCGTCCATGCTCACCACGTAGTCGCCCTTGGCCAGATCCATGCCGATCACGCCGCCAGCCTGGCGGCCCATGGCGCGCACTTCGGTCTCGCGGAACAGGATGGCCTGGCCCTCGTGGCTGGCGAGAAAGATCATCTGCTTGCCGTCGGTCAGCTTGGCGCCGATCAGCGCATCGTTAGCTTCGAGGTTGATGGCAATGATGCCCGAGGGCCGCGGGTTGCTGAACTCGGCCAGTTCGCTTTTCTTCACAGTGCCGGTGCGCGTGGCCAGGAAAACGTAGCGGCCGGTCTCTTCCAGGTTACGCGCCGGTACCACGGCGGTCAGCGTCTCGCCCTCTTGGAACTTCACCAGGCTGGTGATGGCCTTGCCGCGGGTCGCTGCGGCAGCCTCGGGGATTTCGTACACCTTCAGCCAATAGATGCGGCCCTTTGAGGTAAAGAGCAGGATGTAGCTGTGCGCTGAGGCGATGAAGAGGTGCTCGACGAAGTCTTCTTCGCGGGTCCTGGCGCCGATGCGGCCCTTGCCGCCGCGCGACTGGTGGCGATAGACGTCCACCGGGGTGCGCTTGATATAGCCAGCGTGGCTGACGGTGATGGCCATATCCACGTCGGCGATCAGGTCTTCGAGTTTGATCTCTTCCACGTGCTCAACGATCTGCGTGCGCCGCGCGTCGCCATACTGCTTGGCCACCTCGCGGAGTTCGGCGATAATCACGCCCTTCAGCTTTTTCTCGCTGGCCAGGATTTCTTTCAGGTCGGCGATGCGCGCCTGGATCTCTTTCAGTTCTTCCAGGATCTTTTCCCGCTCCATCTGGGTCAGGCGGTGGAGTTGCAGGTCCAGGATGGCCTGGGCCTGGCGCTCGGTGAACTTCCAGGTGGTCATCAAGCCTTCGCGGGCCTCTTTGGGCGCCTTGCTGTGGCGGATGAGCTTGATCACCTCATCGAGGTGCTCGAGCGCCTTCTTGAAGCCGAGCAGGATGTGCTCCCGCTCTTCGGCCTTGCGCAGCTCGAATTGCGAGCGGCGGCGCACCACCTCGACGCGGTGCTCGATGAACAGGCGCAGCAGAGGCAGCAGGCCCAGCTCGCGGGGCTGGCCGGCCACGATCGCCAGCAGGATCATCCCGAACGACTCCTGCATCTGCGTATGTTTGTAGAGATTGTTCAGGATGAGCTTGCTTTCTTCGCCGCGCTTCACCTCGATGACGATGCGCATGCCCTCGCGGTCGGATTCATCGCGGATGTCGGCGATGCCATCGAGCTTCTTCGTCTGCACCAGCTCGGCGATGCGCTCGATCAGCCTGGCCTTGTTCACCTGGTAGGGGATCTCGGTGATGACAATGTTCTCGCGGTCTTTGCCGATCTGCTCGATGGCGGCCTTGGCGCGCATCTGGAAAGTGCCGCGGCCGATTCGGTAGGCCTCCTCGATGCCCTCGCGCCCGGCGATGTAGCCGCCGGTTGGGAAGTCGGGCCCCGGCACGAGCTTCATCACTTCCTTCAGCGAGGCGTCGGGCTTTTCGATCAGCAAGATCGCGGCATCGATCACTTCTTTTATGTTGTGCGGCGGGATGTTGGTGGCCATCCCGACAGCGATGCCGGAGGCACCATTGACCAGCAGGTTCGGGATGCGCGAGGGAAGCACGACGGGCTCCACGCGCGTCTGGTCGAAGTTCGGAACGAAATCGACGGTTTCCTTCTCCAGATCCGCCAGCAACTCTTCAGCGATGCGGGTCAGGCGCACCTCGGTGTAGCGCATTGCCGCCGGGGGATCGCCGTCCACCGAGCCGAAGTTGCCCTGTCCGTCGATCAGCGGATAGCGCATGCTGAAGTCCTGCGCCAGGCGTACCAGAGCGGGGTAGATCACCGCCTCGCCGTGCGGGTGATAGTTGCCAGAGGTGTCGCCGCAGACCTTCGCGCACTTCCGGAAGCCGCGGTTGGAAGCCAGCCCCAGATCGTTCATGGCCACCAGGATGCGCCGCTGCACAGGCTTCAGGCCGTCGCGCACGTCGGGCAGAGCGCGCGCCACGATCACGCTCATCGCGTAGTCGAGATACGACTTGCGCATCTCGACTTCGATGTCCACCGGCACCAACGATTGCCTTGTCTCGTCCGCCATCAGTCCTTTGCTCCTCTAGCTCTTCTGCTTCTTGATTCCACGGCTGTCATGCCGAACTAAGTGAGTCCTCTCTCCAAGAGATTCCTCGCCCGCCATGCGGTCCACTCCAGCACGTAGGTTTTCACTGCTTCAAATGCACCCGCGTTGTTGGAGTACCGCAGCGGGCCAAAATGCTCTTCGAGCTGCCGCAGCAGCGCGTCCCGTTCGGCCTCGGCCAGTTCCACCGCCACACCCTGTTCATGATCCGGCGTGGCTGTCGCCACCGCGCGAAACTCGGAGCACGATAGTCCCCGCAGCCCTGGCAGAATCTTCCAGCTCAGTTGATAAATCATTTCGTCGCCCCGCGCTCACAACGTACAGCAGGGCATGGCAGTGCGCGGAAAAACGGCCGGCCAGAGGCCGGCGCTACGAGGCTGCGTCAGATGTCGAGGTTGACGACTTCGAGCGCGTTCTCTTCGATGAACTTGCGCCGCTCCTCGACGTTTTCCCCCATCAGCGTGGTGAAAATCTTCTCGGCCTCGACGACGTCCTCGAGTCTCACCTGGAGCAGCGTGCGCGTTTCCGCGTTCATGGTGGTTTCCCAGAGTTGCGCGGGATTCATCTCGCCCAGGCCCTTGAACCGGGTGATGGTGAACTCCTTCTTCGCGTCTTCGAGTACGAAGGCCAGCACGTCTCCCGCCCGTTCTTTCACCACCTTGTCCCCGTTGCGCGTGACGGTGAACGGCGGCCGGTCCGCCTCGGCAATGGCGCGCGCCAGCGAGCGTAGCCGCTTGTATTCAGCCGCCGACGCCAGCGCCCAGTTGATCTTGATCCCGCCGGGCGCGCCGGGGCCGACATTGAGCATCAGCTCGTACAGGCTGTGCTCCTCGTCAAAGGCGATGTTTGCCTCGAACTTGAGCTCTTGCTTCTCAATGGCTTTGTGAAGTTTCTCGAGCGCCTTATTGTCGGCAAAGTCGGTTTTCTTGTCGAGGTCGCTGTGCGCCAGCAACTCCACCAGTTGCGGGTTGCGCAGCCGCCGGCCGAGCTTGGCCGCCACCTGCTCGTACTCCTGGACCTTGAGCAGAAACTCAGTCAGCCCGCCGCCCTGCAAAGTGCTCCCGTCCTTGCCTTTGACGACGTGGTCTTCGGTGGCGCGCTTCATCAGCTCGCGCGCGAACTCTCGCTCGTCGCGGATGTAGCGGTCCATCTTCCCGCGCTTGACGCGGTAAAGCGGCGGCTGGGCGATAAAGACGTGCCCGCGCTCGATCAGCTCCTTCATGTGGCGGAAGAAGAAGGTGAGCAGCAGCGTGCGGATGTGACTGCCGTCAACGTCGGCATCCGTCATCAGGATGATCTTGTGGTAGCGCAATTTGGAGGCGTCGAAGTCGTCCTTGCCGATGCCGGTCCCAAGGGCCGTGATGATGGCGCGAATTTCCTCGTGGCTGAGCATCTTGTCGTAGCGGGCCTTCTCGACGTTCAGGATCTTGCCTTTGATCGGAAGGATGGCCTGGTAGCGGCGGTCGCGCCCCATTTTGGCCGAGCCGCCGGCCGATTCTCCCTCCACGATGAATACCTCGCAGCGCGCCGGGTCGCGTTCCTGGCAGTCGGCCAGCTTGCCGGGCAAGCCGCTCGAGTCCATCGCCGACTTGCGCCGGGTGAGTTCGCGGGCCTTGCGCGCGGCCTCGCGAGCGCGCGCCGCGTCGATGCACTTGCCGACGATGCGGCGCGCGACGGTCGAATGCTTGTCAAAGTACTCGCCCAGGCGCTCGTTTACCAGTTGCTCGACCTGGCCCTTGATATCGCTGTTGAGCTTGCCCTTGGTCTGCCCCTCGAACTGCGGCTGCGGCAGCTTGACCGAGACCACCGCCACCAGGCCCTCGCGGACGTCATCCCCAGTAATGGAGACTTCATCTTTCTGTTCTTTCAGCATTCCCGTGGATGCAGCGAAACTGTTGATCGTGCGGGTCAGCGCCGATCGGAACCCGGAGAGGTGCGTGCCGCCGTCCACGGTGTTGATGGTGTTGGCGAACGCGAAAACGTTTTCGGTGTAGCTATCGTTGTACTGGAGTGCGATCTCCATCTCCACCTGATCGCGCTTGCCTTCCATGTAGATCGGCGAGTCATGCAAGGTCTGTTTGCCTTTATTCAGGTGCTTGATGAACTCGACGATTCCCCCCGTAAAGCGGAACTCGGCCGATTTGTCGCTGCGCTCATCGGTGAGCGTAATCTTCAGGCCCTTGTTAAGAAAGGCCAGCTCGCGCAGGCGCTGCGCGAGGATGTCGTAGCTGTAGACGATCTTCTCAAAGATTTTCGGGTCAGGGTGGAACTTCACCTTGGTGCCCGTTTTTTTCGTTTTCCCGGTCACCTTCAGGTGGCCTTTGGGCACGCCGCACGCATAGGACTGCTCCCAAACCTGTCCGTCGCGGCAGATCTCGAGGTCGAGCCAGTCGGAAAGCGCGTTGACAACCGAGACGCCCACGCCGTGCAACCCGCCCGAAACCTTGTAGGACTCGTTGTCGAACTTGCCGCCGGCATGCAGCACGGTCATGACCACCTCGGCGGCGGGCTTTTTCTCGGTTGCGTGCATATCCACGGGGATGCCGCGGCCGTTATCAATCACCGTGACGCTGTTGTCTTCGTGCACGATCACGTTAATCTCGTCGCAGTAGCCCGCCAGGGCCTCGTCCACCGAATTGTCCACTACTTCCCAGACCAGGTGGTGCAGTCCTTGCTCGCCGGTCGAGCCGATGTACATGGCCGGGCGTTTGCGCACCGCCTCCAGGTCGCCCAGAACCTTGATCGAGGTAGCATCGTAGCGGTGTCCCGGTCCTTTGACGACGACGGTTTCTTTCTCACCCATGTTGTCTGCGTCTCCTGCCGGGCGATGCCTGGCGAATTGGGGAAGGCTGCCACGCGGAAGGTGCGACAGTCGCCTTACCCTGTGGCCCCCCGACTCGTCGGGGGACTCGAAGGGCTTCTGCTCCATCCCGTCCCGCTCCGAATTCTCGGTGGGACGCGGCGAAGGCTATTTTCTTCCAGGCTCGAGCGGCGCGCTTGCTCTGGCGCGGGCAAGCATTTCTAGGCCGCTGGGAGGCTGGCCGACGTGCCGTTCTGGAGGAAACCGAACCTCTTCCTGACGAGGATAATTGTACCTGAATACCGGCCCATTCTCAAGGCCGGTTGCGATCATTTTCCAACAAATATCACTTTTGAATTCAGCAGGTTACGTGGTAAGCCGAGGGCGTAGCCGCGCCGGCACTATGGCAGCAGAAGGAAGGCGTATTTTGGCTCTCGCTTTAAGCCAAAGAAGCTGTAGCGCCGTATAACTATCACCCCTGCATTCGCACCAAAATCCGCCCCTGGGAAGACTCGGCCGAAGCCCCATGCTGCCGGCCGCAGCTAAATCCGCATGGGCATGATGACGTATCGGTAGCGGTACTGATCGTCGGCGAGGGGACGCATCTGGCCAGCGGACTGCTCGTCCTTGAGTTCAATGCTGATCGGCCCTTCGGCCGCGGCGCTCAGAAAATCGAGCAAGTACTGCGCGTTGAAGCCGATCGAGAGCGGGTCGCCTTTGTATTCCTTGTCGATGGTTTCCTTGGCCTCGCCATACTCGGGGCTGGAAGCGGAAATCTCCACGCCGTCGGTGGCCACGGCGAACTTCACGACGTGGGAGCGCTGGTCGGCGAGCTGCGACACTCGCCGTACAGCGTCGTTCAACTCGTTGCGCTCGAGCACCACGGTCTTTTTATTCTCGCGCGGCAGGACGGCTTCGTAGTTGGGGAACTGGCCGGTGAGCATGCGCGAGATCAGCAAGCGCGGGCCAACCTGGAAGAAGAGGTGATTGTCGTCACGGGCAAACTCAATCTGGGCGTCTTCCCCGGCGTTAGCGGCAAGCCGCTGGACCTCGACCATGGCCTTCTTGGGAACCAGCACGCGCGCTTCGCTATTCAGCCCGGCAAGTTTGTGATCGGTTTCCACCAACGCCAGCCGGTGTCCGTCGGTAGCCACCATCGCCAACAGATCGGGTTTCAGGATCAACAAACCGCCGTTCAAGGTATAGCGCGACTCCTCCATCGAGATGGCAAACTGGGTTCGTGCGATAAGCGAACTCAGGACCTTCGCGGGAATCGTCACCAGCGGGTGGGGAAAGGCCGGGAGGGCGGGGAAATTGTCTTTGGACATTCCCACCATCTTGTATTTCTTGCGATCGCAGACAATTTCTACCCAGTGGTTCTCGAGCAGCTTGAAGCGAATCTCCTCTTCCGGCAGCAAGCGCACCAGCTCGAGCAGCTTTTTGGCCGGGATGGTGCCGGAGCCCTCTTTCTTCACCTTGGCTTCGCACCCGGTGCGGATGCTCAGTTCCAGGTCGGTGGCGGTGATCGTCAGGCGGTTACCCTTCGCCTCGCAGAGCAGGTTCGATAGGATAGGGATGGTGGTCTTCCGCTCGACCACACCTTGCGTCAAGGAGAGCTCTTCAAGCAGATCAAACTTTTTTACGCTGAATTCCATCGCGTGTGATCCTCTGGTTCCGTCCGGCTGAAGCAGAACAATCAGCGCAACAATCTACTCTTTTTTCAAGAAAGTATAAAGCTTGTTGTTGTGATGAGCGCTGTGGAAAGGTGGAAAACAGGTTCACGTGACGGGCGGTCGGAGAGATGGCCCTGTGCGCGCCAGAAAAGCCGCTTGTGCAAAGCGTGGAAAACCGCAGGGCTGGTGCGTCAGGGGATAAAACTTTCCGTGCGCGTGCTCAGTCGATCGACAGGGTTTGCTCAGGATTTACACAGCCCTGACGCAGGCGCGACCCACACGCTGGAGCGGTCAGGCGACACGCCGAGCGGTACCGATGCTGGCGAATCAGTGGCTAGCTGAAGGAGTCCAGCAGCTTGTTGATGGTGCGGTTCAAGTCTTTGTCAGTGCGGCGCAAGGTGTCGATTTTGTGGATGGAGTGCAGGACGGTGGTGTGGTGCTTCCCGCCGAACTGCCGGCCGATTTCCGGTAGAGACGCAGCGGTGAGCTGCTTCGCGAGGTACATGGCGATTTGGCGGGGGAAGGCGATGGCTTTGGAGTTGCTCCGTATCTTGAGGTCATGCTCTCGCAAGCCAAACTGTTCGCCGACGCGTTTCTGGATCAGCTCGATGGTCACCTTTTTTTCCTGCGAGGCGATAATGTTTCGCAGTACCTGCTGCGCGGTCGCCAGGTTGATCCCCGCGCCAGTCAGCGAGGCGTAGGCCACAAAACGCGTCAGGGCCCCTTCCAGCTCCCGAACGTTCGACTTGATTGAGCGCGCGATGAATTCAGCCACCTCGTCGGGGAGCTGCACGCGCTCGGTTTCGGCCTTCTTCTGCAGGATGGCGATTTTGGTCTCCAAGTCGGGCGGCTGGATGTCGGCGATCAGCCCCCACTCGAAGCGGGAGCGCAGGCGCTCTTCGATCGCGGAGATCTCCTTGGGCAGGCAGTCGGAAGAGATAATGATCTGCTTCTGCTGGTCGTAAAGCGCGTTGAAGGTGTGGAAGAACTCCTCCTGGGTACGCTCCTTGCCGGCGATGAACTGGATGTCGTCCACCAGCAGTACATCCACGGTATGGAAGCGATCGCGGAAGGTGATCATGCGGTCGAAGCGCAGCGAGTTGATCACCTCCATGGTGAACTTCTCGGCGCTGATATAGGTGAGCCGCATCGCCGGGATGCGCTTCTTGATCGCGTGGCCCACGGCCTGCATCAGGTGGGTCTTGCCCATGCCCACCCCGCCGTACAGGAACAGCGGGTTGTAGGCTTTCGAGGGCGAGTCGGCCACGGCCAGGGAGGCCGCGTGGGCAAACTGGTTCGATGCCCCGACCACAAATGTGTCAAAGGTGTAGCGCGGGTTGAGCTGATGCTCTATGGAATCAAAGTCGAGCCGCGCCTGCTTGACTGCCGCTGCGGCCGCGCCCGGGGCCGCGCTGGCGGGCGGCTCCGGCTCCGAGCAGACAAAGTCGAGCCGCGTATTCGGGAGACCAACCTCAAGCAGAACTGCCTGCAGCAGCTCGCCATAGGTTTCCGTCAGCCGCTTGCGGAAAAGCCGCGTCGGCACCCGCACCAGCAGCCTGCTGTTCTCGATGCCTTCCTGCCGGGTCGGGCGAAACCAGGTAGCAAAACTATGAGGGTTGACGCGGCGCTCCATGTGCTGGAGGATCTTCTCCCAAGAATTCATTGCTTGGTAGCCCTCGCCGAACTTGAAAAAATGACCCCGGCAACCATTTCCACAGGCGTGGAAATATTGTGGAAAAACTAGCCCGCTGTTCGATCCAACTCTGTTGTTAGATGTGGGATGGAAGCTGTGGTTTAAACCCTGCCTCTCTCCCCCGCGACGTTTAGCCCACAGCGCTCCAAGGAGTGCTGGACTTGAGATCCGCTCCTAACGGAACGAGCGGGGATTCTCCACGAATGTTCGGCGCAGGGCAAGAGAAAATTTCGCCAACCCTCTGCACAATCCGCACAGAGTTTGCACAGTTTTTCCACACCCACGAATCGCCCTGCAGCACATCCACTTGCGGCACTTGACTCCACGCGCGGTGTACCTTTAAGCATGGCGATTGTCTTTCCGAGCGCGCCGCGGCGGGCGCGGGATGTGGCGGCGCGAAGGCGCAGGGAGCCGTCAGGGCAACCGCAGGGTTTTATCTGGGCGGGGAAACTCGTAGATGCCGAGCGGGTCGGCAGCCAGCAGCAGGCGATCAGGCTCGACCAGGATCGCGGTGGCTTCCAGGCGCGCGCCTTCTGGGGTGAAGGTGCGATAGCTAGCCCGGCGATCGCCGGCGCGGTCGAAATGGAGCAGCAAGCCGCCCAGCGCCACCCAAATCTCTTGCGTCGCAGGGTCCACGCCGACGGCCGTGACGATCGGCTTCAAGGTTGGCGCGCCGCTCTTTTTTTCCTGCCGTTCGATTTCGCGCCGCGCCGCCTGCGCCGCGGGCTGGAACTCCAGCGCGGACAGCGAAATTTCCAGCGCTGCGTAGCCGTACCGATCGTATTTCCGCACCGTGGGCTCGGGCAGGTAGTTGAACGCGTAATAGAGGTGCCCGCCCGCGTCGTTGGCCAGCCGCCCGACATTAAGGAAGCGATTCAGCTCGCCGCGCTCGGCGATTTCTGTCGGGTCGCCGAACTCGCGCACCACTTTGCCGGGCGCAGGGACATTACCCGGTCGCTGGCCCGCAGTCGCAGGTCTCCCCGCCCCGTGGCCGGCGTCTTCTTTCTCCCCCGATGCCCTGGCAGCGCCATCGCTGTTGACAGGTTCCTGGCTGGGGCCAGCGAACACGGTGACCAGCCGCGCAGACTTCATGCTGGCTACTGCAATCTCGCCTTCGGCGAGCGCAGCCACGGAGGTCGGCGCCACGATGGCAATCGTAACCGCGAGCGTGCCGTCGGGCTTGAATACCTTGACGGCGTTAGCCCCCCGGTCAGCGACATAGATCCAGCCGGTGGGGTCCACGTCGAGGTCATCGCCATAGACCAGCGCTGCTTCCTTCGAGACCGGGGCCGCTCCGGCTGCCGCGGGCACTTGGCCGACGCGTTGCCCCGCAGTGTTGTAGATCAAAACGGCCGCGCCGGGCGCCGTCAACACGTAGTAACGCCCGGCGGCATCGCGCTTGATAGCGCGAACCCCGGCGCCTACTTCAGGTAGAAAGCGCCGCCGAGCCAGCAGCTGGGTCTGGACCTGCGCCCCGGCCGTCGCAGCCAGGGCAAGCACGGCGCACAAACCTGCGAACAGAATCCGCCAGCGCATAAAGTGATTTATACACAGCCGAATAAGACCCCACGAAGCCGCGCCATCACCCCGGCGCGGTGAGGGACTCACCGGGTTCCGGAATGGACGTAGCGCGTACACGGCGCGGCTGGTCACCCTGTCTCTTGGCTCACGTTAATCGCTGCGGAAGCGTAGGCGCTGGATCGAGCGGGCACAGGCGCGGCCCGCCGGGCCCAGCGGGCCGGACTCATCCACATCGAGTAGCACGGCATTCATCTGCACGTTGCCGGAACCGACCTCAAAGCGCGCGGGCAACCCGTCAAGGAACCGCCGCAGGATTGGGGCCTTCTCCATGCCAATGACCGAGTCGTGCGGACCGGTCATGCCGACGTCGGTGATATAAGCCGTACCTTGCGGGAGCAGTTGCTCATCGGCGGTGGCCACATGGGTGTGCGTGCCCACCACCGCGGTGACCCGGCCGTCCAGGTACCAGCCCATCGCCAGCTTTTCGCTCGTGGCTTCGGCGTGCATGTCCACCAGAACCACCTTGACGTCCGGCGGAATCCGCGCGAGTTCGCGGTCGGCGGTGCGGAACGGGCAGTCGAGCGCAGCCATGAAGACGCGCCCCTGCAGATTGAGCACGGCGCAGCCGACGCCGTTCTTGGCGGCGCCGATGTAGAGCCCGCTTCCAGGAGCCCCGTTGGGATAGTTCGCGGGGCGCAGCAAGCGCGGCTGGTGCGGGAAGTAGTCCAGGATCTCCTTGCGGTCGAAGCTGTGATTGCCGCCCGACAGGACCTCAATGCCGGTGCCCAGCAGTTCTTCCACCAGCCGCGGCGTGATGCCGAAGCCCGAGGCGGCGTTCTCGCAGTTGGCAATCACCAGGTCGATTTTCTGCTGCGCGACGAGATCGGCCAGCCGCTCGGCCACAATGTGCCGGCCGGGCGAGCCCACAATGTCGCCGATGAACAGGATACGCATGCCGGAAGTTAGAGGTTGGAGGTTAGAGGATGGAGACGCCTGAGATCAATTGCCATCTGGCAGTATCGGCCAGCTCCAACCTGACTTCCAACACAATAAAAAAGGAGAGGTCCGCTTCGCCGTGGGCGCTAGATCCTGAACCTCTGTATAAGATGGGCGCCCTGCGCCGGCCTTTAGGCTTTCCCGTCCCGCATCCTGAATGCCGATCTCAGAGCGTCGGGATTCAAGATGCGGGGCGGGCCATGCGCACCGGCCGTCTGACTCGGGCCCCCAGAGATCCAGTGTTGGTTCAAAAGATCGTCGCGCCAACACGCGCGTCGCAGGCCTACTCCGCTCCCATTGTAGCCCCGCTGCCGGATGGGTCAACTAAATGTGCCCCCACCGGGCCGCGCAGAAGTCACCCAGCCGCTGACAGTGCGGTCGCATCCCGCGCTTGACGGGCAACCTTAGTTCCCATAGGCTGGCTCCTATGCAGGGT
>Ga0209154_1000728_pt1 | contig 20815 bp, 14 predicted proteins | sample GraSoiAngelo_121_FD_185878 | JGI IMG/M metagenome (GOLD analysis project Ga0209154, IMG submission 185878) | Grasslands soil microbial communities from the Angelo Coastal Reserve, California, USA - 14_0919_12_20cm (SPAdes) (version 2) | ecosystem: Environmental > Terrestrial > Soil > Grasslands ... | reverse complement strand
ACAACGGATCGCCGAGACCCGTCACCGTCGCCGCCTGTTGATTCTCCGCCGCGAACCCGGAGAAAATCGTCTGCGCGTCGCGATAAAGCATGAACCGCGGCGCCGACATCTGGAACTCGTCCGTCCGGTCTTTCCCCTTGGTCAGGATATGCAGGACCCGCCCCGGTTCCTGGAACGGCAGGCCTTTGAGAAACAGATCGTTGATCAACGAAAAGATCGCCGTGTTTAACCCGATCCCGAGCGCCAACGTGATGACGGCAATCGCCGTGAACGCGGGCGATTTGCGGAGTTGGCGAAAAGCAAACTTCAAATCATTCATATCACTCAGTGCGTAGTGCTTGAATCGGGTCGATACGTGTGGCGCGGTGTGCTGGGAACAAACACGCCAACAGCGCGGCGACAGCCAGGACAATCGCGGTCGCGCCGAGCAACAATGGACTGTGCGGCGAAATCTGATACAACTGCGCCGTCAGCAGGCGGCCAAACGCGAATGTTCCGGCCAATCCGGCAACGAGTCCGATCAGAACGGGATTCATTCCCTGCCGAACGACCAGACGCAAAACGTCGCGTGTTTGCGCGCCTAGCGCCATGCGCACACCAATCTCGCCGGTGCGCTGTTCGACGGTGTAAGCGACGGCGCCGTAAATTCCAACGACCGCGAGCAACAAGGCGATGCCGGCAAAAACACCGAGCAGCGCCATAGTCAACCGCTCCTGGCCGAGCGATTGCGCGACGATCGCATCGAGCGTGTCCGGTTGCAGAATCGGCAATCCATTGTCGATCTTGTTTAGGGCTGCGCGAACAGTTCCCGCCGTCGCTTCCGGTTTGGTTGCGCTGCGCGCCAGGACATTGAGAAACGGAGTGCTTCGCTGTGGCCACGGCCGGTAAAATTCGACGTCGTTAGCTTTGGCGAGCTTCAATGAGCGGACATCGCCGACTACGCCCACCACCTCCGCTGGAAGTCCGTTGCCGTTGTCGGTGCCGAAAAGGATTTGGCGGCCAATCGGATTCTCTTTAGGGAAAAGCTTCTTCGCGGTCGAATTACTCAGGATCACGACCAGCGGTGAATCCAGCTTGTCCTGTTTCGTGAAGTCGCGGCCGGAAAGGAGCGGAATGCCGAGCGTGCGAAAATATCCGGGCAAAATGCTTCGCGTGAGCCCAAGCTGCCGTTGATTTACCGGCACCGGGTTTCCATCCGCACGCGCGTACGGCGCGCCAGAATAATTTCCGGAGAGCGGGACGGCATCGACCATCGAAACGGCTTCGACGCCAGGAGCGGTCTCAAGTTCGGTCTGCAATCGTTCGGCAAAGCGCCCAAGCGAAGCGGGATCGGGATATTGCGCCGGAGGCAATCCGATGCCTCCAGTCCAGACACGTTCCGAACGAAATCCCACTTCCTGTCGGCTGAGCCGCACGAAACTGGAAACCAACATGGCCGCTCCGGCCAGAAGCACGACCGACAATCCGACTTGCGCCGCGACCAAACCGCTGCGGAAACGATGTTGGCTACGACTGCCGCTCGTTCCGCGTCCGCCTTCTTTGAGTCCGTCGACGAGATCGGCGCGCGAGCTTTGCCAGGCTGGGTAAAGACCCATGAGCAGACCGGTGATGAGTGACAGCGCCAAAGTGAACACAAGCACAGGCAGATGCAAGGATACGCCGCTCTCCAGCGGAACATTTTGCCCAGCCATCTGCGGAACAACCGAAACCGTCCAAAGCGCCAGGCATAATCCGGCCGCACCCGCAATAACGCTGACTAAGGTACTCTCGAGCACGAATAGCCGAACGATGCCGCGCCGTTCCGCTCCGAGCGCCATGCGCAATGCAATCTCGCGTCGGCGGGCGGTGAAGCGGACAAGCAACAAGTTTGCGACATTGCTGCACGCGATGAGCAGCACCGCACCGACTGCGGCCAGCAATGTGATAAACGCCGGACGCAAATTTCCGGTTACATCCTCTGAAGCAGTAACCAAAACCGACGCCCAACTGTTGTCGGCAGTCTCGGGATGTTGCTCGCGGTAACTCCGCTCCAAAGCGGGCATGGCCGCCCGCGCCTGTGCGAAAGTAACACCAGGTTTCAATCGAGCGATGCAACGCATAAAGCTGATGCCGCGCATGAGGCGATCTTTGGTAATGTTGGACGGTTCGAACACTTTGTTGGCGAAAATCTCAGCGTCCCGGCCAAACCACGAGATCGGCAAATTTGGCAGGACGCCCACGATAGTAGTGGGCACGCCGTTGAGCGTAATAATCTGGCCCAGCACCCTCGGATCGGAATTGAAACGTTTGCGCCAGAAACTTTCTGTCACCATTACGACGTCGCCTTTTGTGTCTTCCTCCGGCAGAAAATTGCGTCCAAGAATCGGATGGATCCCGAGCAGCTCGAAATAGTTTGCCGTTACATTACCTCCGAGGAGTTGGGCCGGCTCGCCCATTCCGGTTAGGATAAATCCATTACCCGAATCGGCTGCGATGGTCGAAAACACATTTTGCCCGTCGCGATAATGCCAAAACTTCGGCACCGAAAACGGCAGTTGCTTCAAGTCGCGCTCTTTTGCTTCACCATAAATGCGCACCACGCGATCCGGTTCGGAAAATGGCAGACCGCGCAGAAAAAGATCCTGGATCAAACTAAAGATGGCGGTGTTCATGCCAATACCGAGTGCCAGCGTGAGCACCGCGAGTGTTGTGAATCCGGGTGATTTGCGGAGTTGGCGTAGAGCAAAGCGGAGGTCGTTCATCTCGATGCGGAGTTAAGATTTCATTCTGCGCGAAAAGCGACGACGGGGTTGACGCGCGAGGCACGGCGCGCGGGAATCCACGAAGCAAAAAATGTTGCGGCGGAAAGAAGCGCGCCGACTCCGAAATAAATTTTTGGATCGATGCCTTTGACTTCGAAAAGCACGTTTTGCAATGCGCGTGAAAGGGCAAAGGCTGCAACCAGGCCGATGGTCGAACCGATTAAGAGCAATTGCAGGCCGTGGGAAAGAACGAGGGCGCGGATTTGTGCCGGGCGCGCGCCGAGCGCAAGCCGAATACCGATTTCACGAACGCGTTTGAGCGTGGTATATGCGAGCAATCCGTAAAGACCGATAGTGGCCAGCACCAGCGCGAGTCCGGCGAAAATGGAAAATAGAAAACTCAGCAGCCGATGTGTTCCCCAGGTTTCTTGGACGCGATCCAACATCGGCCGTGCGTCGAACACCGGTTGATTTGGATCGATCGATGCCACAACATCACGTATCGACTTACTGAGCGACGCCGCGCTCATGCTTGAGCGAACGAAAAGGCAAAGGCTCGTGCGTTGCGCCTGGGCCATCGAGCAATAAATCAACGGCAGCGGCGCCATTTCATCGACTGCGTGATACCGCATGCGCGCGACGACACCGACGATTTCGCTCGGCACATTACCCTCTTCATCATTGCCGGCATCGACGAAGAGACGTTTGCCGATTGGATCTTCACCCGGAAAATATTGTTCGGCCATCGCTTGATCGACAATCACGACGCGCGGGGAATCTTTCGTGTCGCGGTCGTTAAAGGTGCGGCCACGCAAAAGCGGAGTCTTGAAAGTTGAAAAATAATCGCCAGTGACGACTTCGAGATCGGAGCTCGGCATTTGTGCCGGCGTTGGCTGTGCTGCGCCATCGCGCCAAAACCCAGTTTGCCATCCGCCCATCAACGGGGAATTCGAGCCGATTCCCGCGCTCTGCACGCCGGGAAGCGCAGTGACTTTATCCAGCAGCGCTTTGGCAAACGTGCCGATCTTTTCGCGGCTGGAATAAGTCTTCCACGGCAGCTCAACGCGCGCGCTGAAAAGATTTCGCGGCTCATAGCCGAGCTGAAGCGCCTGCATCTTCGAAAAACTTTTCAGAACGAGGCTGGCCGCGACCAACAAGGTGAGCGTGAGCGCAATCTCGCTGATCACCAGCCAATCCCGCGCGCGCTTGGCCGAAGGCGGGTCACCGCTTCCAGCGGAGCCGGTCTTCAACGCGAGCTGAACGTCAGCGTGCGAAGCCTGCCAAGCCGGCCATAATCCGAAAAGCACGCTCGTCAGCGATGCGATCAAAAATGTAAATCCGAGGACGGGTAGATCGAATGAGATCTGTTGAAATCGGGAAACGTCTCCCGGACTTAACGCGATTAGGCTACTGCGAACCCAAACCGCAAATAAAAAGCCGAGTGCTCCGCCCAGGAGCGCGATCAAAAAACTCTCGAACAAAAGCTTTTTAATGATTTGCCCACGGGTTGCTCCGACTGCCGCGTGGATGGCGAATTCGCGGGCTCGGGCAGCGCCTCGCGCGGCAAACAAATTGGCGAGATTGGCGCAAGCGATCAGCAAAACGAGGCCGACCGCTCCAAACAGCAGCCCGAGATTCGTGCGGTACTTGCCGACGAGATTATCGAGCAAAGGAGTAACGACCGCTGTCTCTCCACCGTTGGTGTCAGGATACGTTTTCTCCAACCGCGCCGCGATCCCTTTCATTTCCGTCCGCGCTTGATCGACAGTCACGCCGGGCTTGAGCTTGCCCCAAACATAAATCATCGGGTGATGCGAGCGATCCATCCACGCGGGATTGTTACTGCGCCGCATCATCGACAACCAGGCATCGGTATCCTGCGGCGAAGTCATCTGTGGCGGCATCACCCCAGTAACGGTGTAATTCTGATCGTGCAGAGTGATCGAGCGACCAAGCACACCCGGGTCGGCATTGAACACGCGCCTCCACACGCGATCGCTAATCACAGCAACCGGCGGCGCGCCAACTTTGTCCTCGTCTTGGCTAAACGTACGGCCGAGCTCCGGCGGCAGACCGATAATATTGAAAAAATTCCGAGTCACCGAAGCGCAGGACACCCGTTCCGGATCACGGCCAGGGATTCCGCTCAGGTTCCGTGATTCCTTATGCGTCGCCGCAAGATGCTCGAAAACCGTGTTCTCGTTTCGCCAATCGAAATAATCGGGCAGCGCGACCGAATAATCCTGGCCGGGGCCAGACGATTCGTTTAACACCATGATCCTGTCGGCGTCTGGATACGGTAGCGGTCGAAGCAGAACCGCGTTGACGATGCTGAAGATGGCCGTGTTGGCGCCGATTCCGAGCGCAAGCGTAAGAACAGCCACAAAAGTGAATCCCGGCGACTTGCGAAGTTGGCGCAGAGCGAACGTTAGATCATTCATATCATTCGGCCCGAAGCGCGATCACTGGATCAACGCTCAAAGCGCGGCGCGCGGGCAGGAAACAGGCGATCAAAGCTATTGAGACAAGCAGCAGCGAAATAGAAAGAAACGTCGCCGGATCGGTTGCGTTCACCTCGAACAGCAAACCGCCCAACAATCGCGTGAGAGCCCATGCGGCAGCAACACCGATAACGACACCTAACAACGTCAGTTTTGCGCCCTGGCTAAGGATGAGTTGCAGCACGTGGATACGCTGCGCGCCCAGTGCCACGCGAACTCCAATCTCAGCTGTTCGTTGCGAGACCGAATAAGCCATCACGCCGTAGAGTCCCAGCGCAGCGAGCAGCAGACCAGATGCACCCAGCGCGTTCATCAAAATTGCACTGAAACGTTCAGTCACCAGAACGCCGGCGAGATTTTCATTCATTGTCATCACGTTCGAAACCGGCTGATCGGGATCGACAGCATGAATCGCTTCGCGCACAGCTGCTATCACACGCGCTGGATCGCTGCTGGTTCGCACCACCAGATTGACTGGAAAATTGTTTTCGAGCTGTGCATAGGGCACATACCACACAGGCCGATTGATTCGATAATTGAACAAATCTTCTTTCACGTCTTTGACGACGCCGACCACCGTCATCCAGAGAAAATCCTGATTGGGCCGGACTCGCTTGATCCGTTTGCCGAGCGGATCTTCTCCGGGCCATGCCTCACGCGCCAGCTCTTCGCTGATTACCACCACCGGCGGTTTGCCGGCACGGTCGGTCTCATCGATCAGCCTGCCTTTAATTAGAGTGACCCCGAGCGTCTTCAAATAGTCCGGACTAACGAGCCGATGGGACGTGATTGGCACATCATTCGGATTAACCGGCGGTCGACCTTCGACGCTAAAGACGGAGTCGTAGGCGATTTCGCGCTCTAGCGGAATATTAGTCGTCGTGCCTGCGGAGAACACGCCCGGCAATATTTTTACCCGCTCCAGGACTTGATCGACAAACGCGATCCGCTGTCGGTACTCCGAATATTTCGATGCCGGCAAAATCATTTTCACCGTCAGGAGATTGTCCGACTTGAATCCCAGGTCGACATGCTGAAGACGATTGAAACTGCGCGCGATTAGTCCGCCGGCCACTAACAGCGTCATCGCGATCGCAATTTCTGAGACGATTAGGACATTGAGCCACCCGTGGCCGGGCGCGCTCGCACTGTGTTGATCGCCCTGTTTGAGCGATGGCATCACTTCCCGTTCACCGGCACCTTTCAGTGCCGGCAGTAGTCCGAAAATCACACCGGTCGCGAGTGTCACCAGCAGCGCGAAAGCTAAAACGCGACTGTCGATTCGGAAATTGTGAAAGAAGCCGGCGAGCGAAATGCCCTGGATCGGATTTATCGCAGCGAGCAAAGGAACAATCCAATGCGCGAGCACCAAACCGGCCGCGCCCCCGAGCAACGCCAGTAACATGCTCTCGGTGAGAAGTTGTCGAATCAAACGGGCGCGACTCGCGCCCAAGGCACGCCGCAACGCCAGTTCACGCGTGCGCGCAAAACCGCGGGCGAGCTGAAGATTTGCTACATTTGCACAGCAAATCAGCAAGAGAAATCCGACACCGCCTATGAGCGCGACGAGCGCTTTGTTCACGCGTCCCGCCAGGTCACCTAGCAATTCTTGCCGCAGCCAAATCAATTTGACGCCCCAACCGCGACGAATCTGCGGAAATTCCTGTTCCAATTGGCGCGCGATGGATTTTGATTCCGCATCCGCCTGTCTGAGGCTGACACCGGGACGAAGTTTGGCCACGACCTCATAGCCAGGGACGGCGCGGTCCGTGAGTGGCAAACTGTCGATCTTTGTTTGCAGCGGCAACCAGATTTCAGCCGCCTCAGGAAGGTCGAAACCAGGAGGCATTACTCCGATAACCGTGTAGCTGCGACCTTCCAGATTCAGCTTTTCACCAATGACACGCGTGTCGCCGCCGAAATGCTTTTGCCAAAGACCGTAACCCATCATCGCGACAGCTGGACCGCCGGGTTGATCTTCCTCAAGTGTAAGACTCCGACCGAGAATCGGGTTCACGCCAAGCGTTGTTAAATAATCCGCCATGATCAACGCGCCGCGAATGCGCTCAGGTTCGCCGCGCCCGATCAAGTTGAACGAACGCTGCATTGCCACGCCGATACTTTCGAAGGAATGATTTCGTTGCCGGTACGCTTCGAATTCCAGCAACGACGACCCGAATGGATCGAAACCCTCGCGCAGCGCCACGCTGAAAACCAGCCGGTCCAAATCCTTCAACGGCAGAGGGCGCAGCAACAGTGTATTGACCGCACTAAAGACCGCGGTGTTCGCGCCGATGCTTAGAGCGAGCGCAGCTATTGCGATCGCGGTGTAAGTTGGGGACTTCAGCAACATCCGAGCGCCGTAGCGGAGATCCTGCAAGAAGCCTCCAAACATAAGATGGCAATTTTGTGTTTAAGCAGCCATGCGGTCTTCAACAACGCGACCATCAAACAAATGCACAGTGCGATCCGCATGCTGCGCGAAGCGCTCATCATGTGTGACCATGCAAATGGTGGCGCCGTTCTCGTGTAATTCCTTGAGCAGTTGCATCACCGCTTCGCCATTGCGCGAATCAAGGTTGCCCGTGGGTTCGTCCGCCAGCAAAATGGCTGGCCTGCCCGCTAGCGCCCGGGCGACCGCCACCCGCTGTTGCTGGCCACCGGAAAGCTGACTTGGCAAATGTTTTGCGCGATGCGCCATGCCCACGCGGTCCAACGCCTCGGTGACAAACGATTTGCGCTCGCTCGCAGCCATTCCTCGATACGTCAGAGGCAACTCGACATTCTCAAAGACGGTGAGATCCCCTATCAGATTAAAGCTTTGAAAAATGAAACCGATTTCGCGGTTGCGAATACGCGCCCGGTCGGCGAACGAAAGATTGGCAACTTCGTGTCCCTTTAGCGAGTAGCTGCCGTCAGAAGGAGTATCGAGTAGCCCGAGTATGGACAGCAAGGTCGTCTTGCCACAACCTGATGGTCCGGCTATGGACATATATTCGCCGGGTCGGATGTCGAGGTGGATTCCGGATAGCGCATGGGTTTCCACTTCGTCAGTGAGAAAGACCTTCGTGACGCTGCTTAGTCGTATAAGAGGATCTGATCCGTTGTTCATGTTCGAATTGCTGGTTGTTGATTACTGATTAGTTAAGCCGGATGCGTTCGTGCGAATCCCAGGCGCTGGTATCGGACAAAATGACTTGGTCGCCCGGTTGAAGGCCGCTCAAGATTTCAATCGTGTTGACCGAGCTCTTGCCAAGTTTAACCGGTGTACGCACAGCTTCGCCGCTGTCGTTGATGAGCTTGAACATTCCCACGGTGTTGTTCTCCTGGCCAAACGCAGGGCGGCCCACATAAACGACATTATCGAGACGCTCGAGCTCGATTGTTCCGTCCACACTAAGATCGGGGCGCGCGCCTTTCGGCAGCGGCTCATCGAACGCAACTTCGACAGTAACCGTTCCCTGCTCGACTGCGGGATCGACGCGCGTGACGTGGCCGTTGACGGTTCCGTTCCGCGTGTCAATCACAGCCTTTTGATTAATCTGAATATCCTTCGCCTGCGTTTCAGCGATTTTGACCTGTGCCTTCAGCTTAGTTGGGTCCGCCACGCGAGCGAGATTGTCGCCGACCTTGAGTCGCTGGCCGATTTGCACTGGTAATTGCTGTAAGACGCCAGACATTCCGGCTTTCACGTGCAACGCTTCGACCTGGTCGAGCTTCAATTTCGCCAGTTGATTCGCTTGATCGACTGCGGCTTGTTTCGCGGCGAGCTGCGGCTCGATTGAATCGCGCGAAAACGCCAGGCGCTTTTGCTCGATCTCATCGCTCTTCTGGCATTCCTCTTCTTTAATTTTAGAAGTTTTGTAAACGAGATCGGCGACGAGACCGTTCTTTGCTAACTGATCGTTCGTTTGACGCTCCATTTTCGCCTGCTCGAAAGCGGAGTGCGCCGCGGTTGTTTTCGATTCCTGATCGAGCAATTCGCGCTGCAAAGTCGCGCGCATCGTCGTAAGCTCGGCCTCCGCGCCTTTCGCCCGCAACTCTGCGTCATGCGCGCTCTGTTCCAATTCGGGGCTAGTCAACTCTAATATGACGTCGCCCGGTTCGACTTTTGTTCCTGGCCAGATTAAAATTTTCTCGACGCTTCCCTCCGTGTTTGCCGGAATCCAACGGATGTCTTCCGGAACGAGCGTCCCCAAACCGCGCACCTGACGCACCATCGGGCCGCGTTTAACCGTATCGATCCAAACCGTCGAACGATCCACGCTCGGCACCGCGGGTTTCAATCGGGAGATTGCAACCGTCGCCAGAATCAAACCGAGCACGGAGGCAGCAATGATCATGATGCGGCGCTTGCGCTTTTTCGCTGCAACACCTGGGCGCGGCACGTCCATTGAGGAAAGGCTCGGCGTAAATCCTCCAGGACGCACAATCGTTTCGTCTTTTGTTTTTCGCTGCGGGATCACGGCTGATTAAAGCGGAGCGATTGCTCGACAAAACTCGGTGAGGGCAGATGCCGTGCTCAGCAATGGCGCTGCCGCCAGAACGATTATCAATGCGAAGAGAAATGCTTCGCTGACAAAATCGCGTCGCGCCTCATTTTGAAAATAATCGCGGCTGATGTTTCGAAAAGATGGCACGGCGCTTCTGACGCATCGTGCGTGAGAGCCGTCGAGCGTCATTACCTGATAATTGCAGTCAACCAGTGGAAAGCTCCGGCGGTTAGGAGTTGTTAGAGAGATCGGCTTCATGTCTTTATCCTTTGTTGACAGTTGTTAATGCAATGTCCGTGCCAACCGCAAAACAGACTTCACATCACCCGCTGCACTAACGACTTACGTTGTATCGCGGGATCACAGCCGCCCGTTTCTCAATCCGCTTGTGGGATTTCGCCGTCCCAACTTTGGGACTGTTTCTCGCGTTTGAATACCGCGGGTCATCTCGAGCGGAGCGAGAGACCTCCCCACTACGCCATTGATCACGCAACGTACATTGTGTGACGAAGACCGCGATTGTGAAATCCCTCAATCGTCTTCGCGATCTCGGGATGACAAATCACTTCGGCAAGCGCAGCAAAGCTTGCACGCCCTGGCCAGCCTCCCGATTCGTTAGCACCAGCGATCCTCCATGCGCTTCAGCAATTTGGCGACTCAACGGCAGACCAATCCCGGAACCGTCCGGTTTCGTAGTGAAAAACGGCACGAAAAGATTTGCCGGATTCATAATGCCTGGACCGTCATCTTGAACAAAGATCTCAACGCAACCTTCTTTTTCACGCCATCCGATCGCGACGTTTCCCTGAGTTTCAAGCGCCGCGTCAACAGCGTTGTGCACCAGGTTGATTAAGGCTTGTTCAATCTGCGCCGAGTCGGCGCGAATGACGGTCTTTGGACCCGATACAATTTGCACCTTTAGCCTTGGTTCCAAGTCCACGACCCGCTGCACGAGACTCGCAAGATCGACATCTTGTTTTTGAGGCGGCGGAAGCTTCGTTAATCGCGTGTAAGCCTGTAGAAAACGACTGAGCGAATCGGCCCGGGACGCAATCGAGTTCAACCCCGCACCCGCATCATCTTTCCAATCTGGTGGAAGAGGGTCGCGTCGGAGGAGAGATTCCAGGCTGGCGGCAAGTGATTTGATCGGCGCCAGCGAGTTGTTCATTTCATGGCCGAGGACACGCACAAGCCGCTGCCAGGCGCGCCGCTCCTCTTCGCGCAACGTGCGACTGAGGTCGGTCAAAACCAGTAATTCGTGCGGTAAACCCTCCTCACGAAATGTGCTACGCCGGATACCCCAACGACCTGAGCCCCCGGGGAAGTTCAATGTTAGCGGCTCGTCCTCGCTGACCTCGAGACACGTGTCGAGAGACAGTTCGCTTGCCGTTTTGCCTAACAACTTGTCCATTGACTGACCGAGCAACGTTTCACCGGCGCGATTAACCAGCCGCAAATGCCGCCTTGGATCGAAAGTAAAAACTGCAACGTCAATTTCACTCATGATCGTGCGCAACAGCGCGGTCGCTTCAAAGGCGCCGAGACGTTGGAGACGCAAAGTTTCGCCGAGCGAATTAATTTCGAGGAGGACTTCGCCTAATGCATTTCCCCCGCCGGCCCCCCTGGCACGAATCGAGTAGTCGCCCTCGCGTAATGCCGCGAGCAAATTAGACATGGTTTGCAAAGGCCGAATGGTGTGTTCGCGCGTGCTGGAAATGAAAACTGCGAAACAGCCAACGATGAGAATCGTTAGTGTCCACTGTACTTTAGCGCTGTAATCACCCAACCAAAGAAGCGCAAGCGCCACAAAAATTGCAGGGAGAGCAGCGGCCACTGTGAGCCAGGTAATTTTTCCTTCGTAGGAAAACCGATGCGGATCTTTTGTTTTAGGGGCCATCGAAGCTGCAAGCGGCAGTGGGTAATAAGTTCACCAAGTGCGGCGGCAATCCGCAACTCTTAGAGACCATATTGTTGCAGGCGACGGTAGAATGCACTTCTGCTCAACCCGAGTGCCTCTGCCGCTTTACGTGCATTACCATCGTTCCGAGCCAGCGCTTTTTTGATGAGAAATGCCTCCACCTCTTCGAGGCTCATCTCCTCCAGATCGCGCGATTTACCGACGCCATTCGTTAGGCCCAGATCGCTTGCGCAGATTTGGCGGTCTTGCGCCATAAGCACGGCGCGTTCGACGATATGATCGAGCTCTCGAACATTTCCCGGAAAGCGATGCTGTAGCAGACATTCTCGCGCCGCGTCATCGAAGCCGGCAATCTGTTTGCGATAACGCTCCGCGTGTTGATGGAGAAAACTGTTGGCCAGCGGCATGATGTCATCTCGCCGGTCTCGCAAGGGCGGCAACGCGATTTGGATCGTATTCAGACGGAACAAGAGGTCCTGCCTAAAACGACCCGTTGTCACCTCGTTCTCAAGATTTGCATTTGTCGCGGAGATAATGCGCACGTTCGCATGCAAAGTTTTTGATGAACCGACTCGCTCAAAATCTCCCGATTCGATGACTCGCAACAGCTTTGCCTGCTGAGCGAGCGGAATGTTTGCGATCTCGTCCATGAAGAGCGTGCTCTCGTCCGCAAGTTCGAATCGACCTGCTCGATCCGTCTTTGCATCGGTAAAGGCGCCTTTGACGTGCCCGAACAGTTCACTTTCAAATAAGGTCTCGGATAGGCCACCCATATTCACGATGATCATGGTACGTAACGCTCGCGGTGAGAGAGCGTGAATCGCCCGCGCAATTAAACTTTTCCCAGTCCCATTCTCGCCGGTAATCAGCACGTTGGCATCGGAAGGCGCGACCCGTGAAATCATTTCGAGGACAGGCCGCATCGCAGGCGATTGCGTAATCAAATCCGGCATGGTGCCGCGCAGCATTTCGTTTTCGGCTTCGAGCTTTCGTTCGCGACGGAGCGCTGCAGCGAGCTCAATTTGCGTCCTCACGATTGTTACCAATCGCTGGTTATCCCACGGTTTGGTCACAAAATCGCGCGCACCGCGTTTCATTGCGTCCACCGCCAGCTCAATGGTGGCCCAAGCAGTCATCACGACAATCGGCAGCATATTGTCGAACGCCTGAATTTTGGGAATTGCTGTTAAACCTTCCTGGCCAGAAGTGGTATCGCGTGTGTAGTTCAGATCCATCAGTAACAGCGCGTACTCTTTCTTTTCGAGCGCGTTGAAGATGCCGGCAAGCGACGTGACTGCTTCCGTCTGATAACCCTCGCCCTTAAGCAGGATTCGCAGCGCCTCGAGCACATCGCGCTGATCGTCTGCGATTAAAATCTTTGTCACTAACTATTTCTCAACCGCGTTTTGGGCGCGGTGTCAATTCGGTGTAGAACAAACCGCTAAGCATGATTCTGTTAAGTTTGCTCGGCAATTTCTTTGCATTGTTCGTGCCAACCCTGTTTATATCCGCCCAAATTCCAAGCTCTACCAGCGACCCGCGCGTCACCGGCTGGATTGCGATGTTCCTTTCAATGCCAGTTACGGGATCTCGCAGTCCCTATTTCGGGACGCATATCGTGAGACCAGGCCTAAACCATCGAGGTGAATCGGTATGCCTTTTGCTCGGCGCGGCGAATTAACCGAGTGCGCCGAAAGCAAGCCCAAGCCCGTATGTGACGACTGCAACGATGACACCAATCCAGGTCATTTCCAGACCGGATGCCCACCAGGAACGGATCGTGATCAGCGATTTCAATGCGCCCACGAGAAAGTGTGCCACCAGACTGATGCCGAACGAAATAATGACGGCTGTGACTCCGCCTGAGAAGAAGAACGGAATAATTGGAACAAAGGCGCCGATCGCCGTGGAAATGCCAGCCGAGGTCGCTGCCGTCCATTGATTCGGAAACCGGTGCTCGGACAACCCGAGCTCACTTTGTGCCATCGCCTGTACGAACTGCTCGGGTTGCTCGGCAAGACGTTCCGCCATTCTCTGTGATTCTTCCGGAGTGAATCCTTGTAATTGATAGAAGAGCGACATCTCTTCGATTTCTTCCTCAGGATTTTCTTCAACCTCGGCGCGTTCGCGCGAGATTTCGGCTTCATAGACTTCGGCTTCACTCTTTGCCGCGAGATAGGCGCCCGCGCCCATTGAGAGCGTCGAGGCGAGCATGCCGGCTAGACCGGAAATCAGAATGTAGTGTTGTTGATTGTTTGTCGCGCCGGCTACGCCCGAAACAATTCCAAATACCGCGCCCAACCCATCATTCGCGCCGTAGATCGCATCCGCCACCCAACTGCCGCCTCGCCCATGCCAGCGTTCGCGCTTCAGGATTTTGTCGAGTGCGGTACGCGGGCTAACCGGCGGCGCCATCGCGCTAAGCGCTCGCGCATGCGCTTTTTCCTCGATTGCGCTTCTCCGCAAGAATTCCTGCACATCTTGTTCGCCGGCCAAGGCACGCTCAGCTTGGTCATGAAATTCGGCTTCCTGCCGTTCCTCCGTCGCTTCCATCCGGCGAATAGCGATTTCGGCTCCTGCAATTTTGTTCCACCAACGGCTGAGCCGCCGGCCGATTGTGTTCTTCAGAACCGGTGGCTCTGCTCCGAGGTCTCGAAGTTTTGTCTCCCAACGGTGTGCGTGGCGCTCTTCAGCTTCGGCCATGCGCAAAAGAACGCCTTTGCGTCTCTCGTCCCGCTCGCGTTCGGCCAGATCGCGATACGTTTGCGCGGTCTCGACTTCTGCGCGCCAATTGCGTTTGACGACTTCGATCGTCTGCTTTGGTCGCGATTCACTTGAGGGGGCTCGCCGTCCGCCTGAGGGAGATCGGGGTTGCGGATCTTTCGATTCACGAGACGGATTTTCGCTGCTCATATGCGCTCAATCAGCTGGTTCTATCGCGGCACTGATCGCCGGCTCTGTTCTGGCCTTTAGTTGCTGCGCTGTAATTACAATCGCGACCGAACCGATAATCAGCGCGGCAGCAATCAGGACACGCATTGTTATAGTTTCCCCGGCAAAACTAGCGCCTAACAACACCGCTACAATCGGGTTCACATACGCATAGGTCGCGACTTTCGCCGGCTCGCAGTGACGCAACAGCCAGATATAGGCAGTATATCCAATCACGGCTCCGATGATTACCAAATAAATAAACGAAGCGAGCGACAAGATCGAGACCGAACCAGGATGAAAACGCGGCACCTCGCCGGTTACGATGCCTGCAAGCAGAAGGAGCAATCCGCCGCAAAGCATCTGTTGAGCGGCAGTGAGAAATGGCGAGGCAGCGTGTTTCGCTGTACGCGAATAAAGCGATCCTGCCGACCAGATGAACGAGGAGACCAGCAGGATCGACATTCCAATCGCAGGATGTCGCCCGTCATTTGAAGAAAAATGCAAAGCAGGTCCGAGCAAAATGCCAACGCCAGCAAAACCGCCGACCAGGCCCATCCAGATAATTGGTGCTGGCTTGGGCGTCATGCCCATCGCCCAGCCTAGAATCACAATGTAAATGGGAACAATCGCCACGATTAGCGCCGCCAATCCTGTGTCGATATACTGCTCTGAAATTGTGACACCGCCATTCCCAGCGAGGAGCAAACAGGCTCCAATAATCAGTGATGTGCGCCAGTTCGCCCAGCTCGATTTATGGCTGCCCTGCGACCACGCGATGACATACATGATTACGCCTGCCAACAGGAATCGCATGCCAGCCATTAGAAACGGCGGAATAGTCTCGATGGCGAAGCGGATGCCAAGATAAGTCGAACCCCAAACGAGATAGAGAGCGGCGAAGGCAATGATAACTCGGATTTTTTTTGGCGCAGCCATTAAGAGGTAGTAACACGTGGTGAACGGCTAGGAATCATAGATTGCAGCAGGGTAAATACAGACTCTGCTTGGAGTCTGGTCTGCAAAAATCTATGAAAACTATGGGCGAAGCAGCCGGCAGCAAACTAGCTGCCGCGTCTGAAAAGGAATCGATACAACAACAGTAAGATCATGGCGCCGACGACTGACATGATCCAGCCGGCGACGTAATTTTCTCCGGCAAAAATGCGACCGACCCAGGTACCAACGAACGCGCCAGCGATACCGAGCAAAATCGTGATGATGCAGCCACCGGGATCTTTTCCTGGCATCAACAATTTCGCGATGGCGCCGACGACAAGACCGATCACCAGAACCCACAGAATAGAGTGAGAGCTAAAGTCCATAATGAACGAGTTCTATCGGATTTGATTGGTGCGAGGCAAGGAAATTGGTTTGGGGTGCGCCCGCCCCCCTAGAAGACGACGCTCACAGTTCGATCACCTGCGCAGAGTGAATGTCTTCGCTTGCCCGAATTTCTGTCAACAATTTTTCGCTCGGTGCAGTGTCGAGATTCAACACCGTGAGCGCGGTGCCACCGGCCTGATTTCGACTGAGCGACATTGTCGCGATGTTCACGCCATGGCCGCCGAGCAATGTGCCAACTCGTCCGACCATCCCGGGGCGGTCCGTGTTTTCCAATACCAGTACCACGCCATGCGGACGCGCTTCTACCGGACGACTGTTAATGTTTATGATTCGTGGAGTGACACCGAAAAACGCGCCACCGACCGACACGATCTTTCCTTCGCCGGCAGCGGATAATTCGAGCATGTCAGTATAATCTCCGGGTGCGCTTAGACGCGATTCGCTTACTTCCAAACCGAGAGTTTTCGCGAAACTGGGCGCGTTGACTTCGTTGACTTCGCTGCCGCCAGCTATTTGCAGGAAGCCTTTCAAGATTGAACGCGTGATTGCCGTCGTATCAACTTCGTTGACTTTGCCGCTGTAATTGATGTTGAGAGTTTCCACGCGCTTTGATGCAAGCTGCGACAGAAACCGGCCCAATTTTTCGCCAAAGCGCAGATGTGGTCCAATGATTGCCAGGGTTTTCGCATCGAGACTGGGCATGTTCACTGCATTGCGAATGGTGCCTTCGAGCAATGCAGCACGAATAGAGTGCGCGATCTCAATTCCGACGCTCTCCTGTGCTTCCGCGGTGGAAGCGCCGAGATGTGGGGTAAGAACAAGATTTGGCGCTCCGCGCAACAGAGAATCAGCTGGAAGCGGTTCAGTTTCAAAGACGTCCAATGCCGCAGCGGCCACATGCCCATCTTGCAAGGCTTTCAGGAGCGCGTTTTCGTCAATCAAGCCGCCGCGTGCGCAATTGATAATGCGGACGCCGCGTTTGGTTCTTTGCAATCGTGCTGCATCGAGAATGTGGCGCGTTTCTGTGGTAAGCGGTGTGTGCAGCGAGATGAAATCCGCGCTTGCAAGCAAATCATCGAGCTCATCCACCAGCTCGACCTGCAGACTGCGAGCGCGCGTCGCGGAAAGATACGGGTCGTAAGCGACCACGCGCATCCCGAAGGCAATGGCGCGCCGGCTGAGTTCGCTGCCAATCCGGCCCATTCCGATTACGCCCAGCGTTTTGTTGTAGAGCTCAACACCTTCGAAATTCTTTTTGTCCCAATTTTTGCTGCGAACGTTTGCGTCCGCCTGTGGAATCTTGCGCGCCGCCGAAAGCAACAGCGAAAACGCGTGCTCAGCCGTGGAAATCGTATTTCCGCCGGGCGCATTCAGCACAATGATGCCGCGGCGTGTGGCCGTCTCAACGTCGACGTTGTCCACCCCCACCCCCGCGCGCCCGACCACGCGCAACTTCGCGCCTGCATTCAAAATATCGGCGGTGACTTTTGTCTGGCTGCGTACGACAAGGCCACTGAAGTCGGGAATAAGATCGACAAGTTCCTTCTCGCTTAACCCGGTTTTGACCACTGTCTCGATTGCGCCATCGCGGCAAAGCTCATCCACTCCACGCTGCGAAATTGCGTCGGCGATGAGAACCTTGGGCGTAGTCACGACAAGTCGAAACTTAAAACTTAAATCTTAAAACTTAAAACTGTTCTGTTTACGCTGTTGTCGTCATGCAAGAGCGCACAAAATCTTTCTACATCGTATTTGCCATCGCAGCGGCACTCATTGTTCCCGCTGCCATTGCATTGCGAACGGTTATTCATCCGGCAATTTTGCAATCCACTTCGCATAACCCGACGCCGCTTGGATACACCTGGAGCCTGGGATTGTTCGTTGTCCCCATCGGAGCCCTGGGATGGTGGTTTGCCTGTCGGCCTGATCTCAAGTTTCCACGAAAAGCATTTTGGCGGACTATCGGGATGCTCACTCCGCTGGGATTCGCGCTGGATCTCATTTTCGGTAACGCGTTCTTCACTTTTCCAAACAACGCGGCCACTCTTCGCTGGGAAATTCCCGCGTTAGGCGGGGCGATTCCAATTGAAGAATTCATTTTTTATCTGACAGGCTTCATGCTCGTTCTGCTGAGTTACATCTGGTGCGACGAATATTGGATGGCCGCTTACAATGTCCCTGACTACGAGGAAGCGGCCAAGGATATACCGCGCATCGTTCGTTTTCATTTTGCTTCTGTCATCCTTGGTGTCGTCTTGATCGCAGCCACAATTGTGTACCGCAAGTTCGTCTCCGGTGCATCGGATGGGTTTCCGTGGTATTTTATTTATCTCGTCTGCGCTTCGCTTATTCCGTCGGCCGGCTTTTTTTACACCGCGCAGCGGTTCATCAACTGGCGCGCGTTTAGTTTCACGTTTTTTCTGCTGCTCCTTATGAGTTTGCTGTGGGAAGTGACTCTCGCCTTGCCGTATGGCTGGTGGGAATACCGCGGTAATATTCTGATCGGGCTTCACATCGGAGCATGGTCCGGCCTGCCAATTGAAGCAGTGTGCGTTTGGTTAGCCGTCAGTTTTACGACCGTTATCACCTATGAAGTGATTAAAATTTGGAAAGCCCTCGGCACGCGCGCGCTGGAAGCATTCTTTGGAATTGGAAAATAGGACGCTCACGGGATCTTCCCAAGCTCGGATTGTAGGGCAGACGCATCGCCTGCCAGGGGCACCTCAGCCGAAGATAAGCAAGTGAATCGATTCAGGCAGATGCTGGGCCACGTTGGTCGCGACGCTGCCGCGAAGCAGCTTGGCCATGGCCGGTCGTTGCGATGCCCCGATAACGAGGAAGTCGATTCCCATCGTAGCTGCAAGATCGACAATCGTCGCGGCGGCATCCTGGCTCACGGCGTAAAGCGGGATTACGTTGATGCCGCGCTCGCGCCCGAGTTTGAACATCGAACACATGATGGCGTTCGCTTCAGGATCATCCTGCCATTTAGACCGGCCCAGTGGTGTGCCGGCTGCGGTGAAGTAAACGGCCACCTCCTTGACGTAGAGCACAAAGAGAGTGGCCTTGCGTAACTGGGCTTCGTCCATCGCGAAGCTGAGCACCGGGGTGATCCCGCGCGCTGCCACCAGGATTTTTTGACCTTCCTCCAAACGCGGCCGCATGCTCATCACGAGGTCGGGCGTGACCATCTTGGCAACTTCGCGCGTGACCGTGAGCGTGGTGAGACCCTGAAGCTTCAATGTGTAAGCCCGCAGTGCTAGCCCGCCGATCAAAACCGCCAGCACGAATTGAAGCGCATCGACTTTCGTGTGGGCCAGTGTCAGCTCGACAAATGCCAGAATCACAAATGTGATTCCAAAGAGCAGGCGATCGTACCAGGTAAACCCCATGGTGCGATTGAACGTGCAGGAACCAAGATTAACAGTGATGGCACCGACTACGCCGATCGCATAAAGGCCTGCCAGTGCCGTGAAATTGGCAGCGAAAAGTAGCACGATTACCGGCAGACCGATCGCGATGGCGAGCGGCCAGGTCGGAACGCCGTGACTATTGAGGCGCTTAAATTGCCGCGGCATTTCCCGGTCACGCGCCATCATGTAAAGCAGACCGATCATCGCCACGATGGCGGTATTGGCGGCGCTCAAGAGCAGGAAGAAGAAAACAATTCCGACGATCCAACCGAAAATCTGACCGACTGCAGGCGAAAATGTGGCGGTGGCAAATTGTTCGCCAATAAAACGCAGCATGTCCTCGCTGCGTTGTCCAAGGACTGCCGCGATCTCGCCACGATCTGTCAGGTGCAGCGTCTTGCCGAGCACGGAGGGCAATGAAAGCATGGCCCAACCGAGTAGCGCGGTGCCTAGTACCACTTCGATTGCCACCGGTGTAATCGCCTTGACCGATTCGCGCGCGACGCTGGGGTGTTCCATTGTCGATCCTGGATCGAGCTTCATCACGCCTGTGAGGTTCGCGATCGATTCTGCGCCAGACAACGCCAGGATCACGCCTACGAACTGCGCCCACACCGTAGCTAGGCTTTGATGCCGCGGCTCGAGGAAATGGGTGGTGAAATGCGGCGCGCTGAGCGCAATCAAAAAGATGACGACCACTGCAGTCGGGAGCGCCAGCGCCACCGCGAAGCTGCCGGAATGTTTTGGCCCAAAATAATTGATCAGGCCCATGATCAACAACATTCCAATCGTCGTGAGCGCGATATGGTCACGCGCCACTCTGATCCATTCGATGTGTTCCGCGCCGGAGGTGATATAGGTGAGGGCTGACCAACCACTCAACGCCGCGGTGACCGTGAGATCCGCGAGCAATAACAGCGCGCCGACTACCGCGAGCAATCTTCCTTGTGAGCGGGCCGCAGAATAAACGCCACCGCCGTCGGGAAAATGGCGGCAGATGACCGCGTAATTGATGCCGACCAAGCCGGTGAGCGCGCAAACAGCCAGGATGATCGGCAGCGACGAAAATCCCGCGGCAACAAATGCGAGACCAATTACGTACGCTTTGCTTGTACCCCAATCGCCATAAAGCAATGCGGCGGCACGTTTCCAATCCAGATTACGCGGCCGATGTACCCCCGCACTCGCGTCTAGAACAATATCCTCTATAAGCTCCGCCATTATTTACCGGGTGTGACTGTCCATTGCACACTTGTCCACTGGCAAGTTGTTTCTAGGCCACGACTGGCTTGACTGTGATTCGACTCGATCAGATGGTTTCTCCAGTTCTTTGTTTCGCTTAATGGACGGCGAGTGGCCGTTCCAACGGGGGAACCAAATTCTATCCGCGAGAGCGGTATGGATCGGGGCGAACGATGCGCGGCATCGAGAGCATTTAATGGCTCCAGCCCGACAGCTAACCTCGTCAGCA
>Ga0209154_1000724_pt1 | contig 20977 bp, 17 predicted proteins | sample GraSoiAngelo_121_FD_185878 | JGI IMG/M metagenome (GOLD analysis project Ga0209154, IMG submission 185878) | Grasslands soil microbial communities from the Angelo Coastal Reserve, California, USA - 14_0919_12_20cm (SPAdes) (version 2) | ecosystem: Environmental > Terrestrial > Soil > Grasslands ... | reverse complement strand
CATTTCCGCAAGAACGCACGCGACGCAGGGCCCGGTATGCAGCTCCATCGGAGTGAGCCGCTCCAGCCTCCCTGCCGCAAGTGAGCGCGGCTTGCCGCGCTGCGCCGGCACGTTATATTGTTGTAGCGATAATATTACCGCCGCGCACCGTGCCCCCGAGGACCCGCCGCCATGAACTCCGACGTCATCATCACCTGCGCCATCACCGGCGACGACACCAGGGTCACCAAGAGCCCGCACTGCCCGATCACGCCCGAGCAGATCGCGGCTGCCGCCATCGACGCGGCGCGCGCCGGGGCCGCGATCGTGCACATCCATGTGCGCGACCCGGAAACCGGCGAGTTCAGCATGGCGACCCGCCACTACCGCGAGGTCGTCAAGCGCATCCGGGAAAGCAAGGTCGACGTGCTCGTAAACCTCACCTGCGGCATGGGGGGCTATATCTGTGTCGGCCGGCGCGGCCTCGAGGACACCCCGGCCGCCGGGACCGACTTCGTGAGCCAGGAGGAGCGCATGCGGCACGTCATCGAGCTGTGCGGCGAGGGACTGTACCGCCCCGAGATTGCCACCCTCGACTGCGGTACGCTCAACTTCGGCGATGGCAACCGCGCCTACATTTCCACGCCCGACTACCAGCGTCAGGGCGCGGGCGTCCTGCGCGACCTGGGCGTGAAAGTGGAGCTGGAAGTGTTCGACACCGGTAATCTGACCTTCGTGAAGCAGCTGATCAAGGAAGGCCTGATCCCCGCCCCCGCCATGATCCAGCTGTGCACCGGCATCCCCTACGGGGTGCCCGCGGACGTCGGGCACCTGCTCGCCATGGTGAACACGCTGCCCTCGCCATGCGTGTGGAGCGCCTTCGCGCTGAGCCGCATGCAGATGCCGTGGGTCGCGCAGTCGATACTGCTCGGCGGCAACGTGCGCGTGGGGCTGGAGGACAACCTTTATCTCAGCCGCGGGGTGTATGCGAGCAACGCGCAGCTGGTCGAGAAGGCGCGCACCATCATCGAGGCCATGGGCGCGCGGGTCGTGTCCGCGGCCCAGGCGCGGGAGCGGCTGCAGCTGCACTGACGTGTCGGGCGTACCCATCTACCAGACCGCGATCCTGCCGGAGTGGATCGACTACAACGGCCACCTGCGCGATGCCTACTACGTCCTGATCGTCAGCCTGGCCTGCGACGCACTCATGGATCGCTTGAGGATGGACGCCGCGTACCGGCAACGCACCCTTTGCACCCTGTACACCGTGGAGATGCACATCCACTACCTGCACGAGGTCAAGGCCACCGACACCGCCATCGTGGCGGTGCGCATCGCGGGCGCGGACCACAAGCGCATCCACGCCGCGTTCGAGATCCTGCGCGCCGGCCACACGCCGGCGGCGGCGGCCGCGGAAGTGATGCTGCTGCACGTGCGCCGGCAGCCGCAGGCGCCGACCACCACGCCTTTTCCGCCGGAAGTGAGCGCCGCAATCGCGCAGTTGCGGGCGGCGACCGCCGGCCTGCCGGCGTCGGTCCCGGGATCGCGGCGCATGGAGCTGCGCGGCACGACCGGCGCGCCATGAGCGCGGCCCCGCTGCAGCGGCTGCTGGCGCCGCGGAGCCTGGCGCTCATCGGCGGCGCCTGGGCGGATGCGGCGCTGGCGGCGAGCCGCGTCATCGGCTATTCCGGTGAGGTGTGGCGCGTACATCCGCACCGCCCCTGCGGGGACGGCGAGCACTATTTTCGCTCGGTCGACGAGTTGCCGCGCGCACCGGATGCCGCCTTCATCGCCGCCCCCAACCACGAGGTCCCGGCCATCGCGGCGGCGCTCGCCCGGCGCGGCGCCGGCGGTTTCGTGTGCTTTGCCGCCGGCTTCTCCGAGACCGGCAGCAGCGAGGGCGAGCGTCTCACGCGCGAACTGCTCGCCAGCGCCGGCGCGCTGCCGTTCTTCGGCCCCAACTGCTATGGCTTCATCAACTTCTTCGACGGCGCGGCGCTGTGGCCCGACCAGGTGATCGGGAACCGCTGCCAGCGCGGGGTCGCCCTCATCTGCCAGAGTGGCACGATCGCCCTCGATCTGTCGTTCAACGATCGCTCCCTGCCGATCGGCTATGTGCTCACCGTCGGCAACCAGACGCGCCTGGCGGCCGAGGACCTCATCGAGCTGCTGGCGCAGGACGCGCGCGTCACGGCCTTCGGCCTGTACCTGGAGGGTGTACGCGATGCAGCGCGCTTTGCCCGGGCGGCCGAGCGGGCGCGCGCCGCCGGCAAGCCCATCGCCCTCATCAAGGCGGGACGCACCGCGGCGGCCACCCGCACCGTGCGCACTCACACCGGCTCGCTCGCCGGTGCGGATGCGGCCTTCGCGGCTTTCTGCGCACAGGCGGGCATCGCCCGCTGCGAATCGCTCGCCACGCTGTGCGAAACGTTGAAGATCTTTCACAGCGGTGGTCCGCTGCGCGGCCGGCGGGTGCTCACCATGGGCGCCTCGGGCGGCGACATGGCGATGACCGCCGACGCCGCACGCCATCTGGGACTGGACTTCGCACCGATTCCGGCGCCCGCTGCCGCCAGCCTGCGCGAGATTCTCTCGGATCGCGTTCATATCTCCAACCCGTTCGATTTTCACACTCATGTGTGGTTCGATCCGCCCCGGCAGCACGCGATGTTCAGCGTGGTGCAGCGCGCCGGCTACGATGTCGTCGCCTTTCTGGTCGACTGCCCGCCCGCGGGCGCGGCCGATGACAGCGCCTACCTCAGCGCGATCGGGCAGTTTGCGGCCGCGCTCTCCGCGACGACGACCCGTGGAGTGGTGATTGCCTCGCTGCCCGAATCGCTGCCGCGCGCCACGCGCGAAAAGTGTCTCGCGGCCGGCATCGTGCCCCTGCAGGGCCAGCGCGAAGCGCTCGAGGCGCTCGATCTCGCCGGCGCGGTCGGCGAGACCTGGGCGCGCGGCGCCGCGGTGCAGCTGCAGCAGCCACGCGCCGCCGCCAGCGCCGCGCGCACGCTGGCCGAGCACGAGGGCAAGCGCGCGCTCGCCGCCTTCGGCGTCCCGGTGCCGCGTTCGCGGCTCGTCGCTGCCGCTGAGGCGAGCGTCGCGGCCGCGGCGCTCGGATTTCCGGTGGTGATCAAGGCCGTAGGGAGCCACCTGGAACACAAATCCGAGCTGGGCGCAGTGGTGCTCAACGTGCGCAATGCCGCGGAAGCCGCCGCCGCCGCGCAGCGCCTGTCCGCGCTCTCCGCGACCCTGCTCGTCGAGGAGATGGTGAGCGACGGTGTCGCGGAGGTCCTGGTCGGCGTGAGCGTCGATCCGCAATTCGGACAGCTCCTGGTGCTCGGCGCCGGCGGCGTGCTGACCGAGCTGCTGCGCGACAGCGTGACTCTCCTGCCGCCGTTCACCGCCGCCGCCATCGAGACGGCGCTCGGCACACTCAAGCTCGCAAAGCTGCTCGCCGGTTACCGTGGCCGCCCGCCGGCAGACGTCGCTGCGCTGGTGCAGACTGCTCTCGCCTGCACCCGCTACGCCGCGGCCAACCTCGAGCGCCTGGTGGAACTGGACCTCAATCCCGTCATCGTGCGCCCGCAGGGCTCAGGCGCCGTGGCAGTCGACGCATTGATCCGCCTGGAGGAACACTGACATGTCCGACGGCATCAGCACCGCAACCCACGGTGCGGTTTTCGAGGTCACCATCGACCGTCCGAAGGCGAACGCCATCGACCTGGCGGCGAGCCGGCGCCTGAACCAGGCGTTCGCCGCGTTCCGTGACGACCCGGCCCTGCGGGTTGCGATCGTGACGGGCGCCGGTGAGCGCTTCTTCAGCCCGGGGTGGGACCTCAAGGGCGCCGCCGGCGGCGAGCAGTCCGACGAGGACTGGGGTGCGGGCGGATTCGGCGGCCTGAACTACCCGCGCAACCTCGACAAGCCCCTCATCGCCGCGGTCAACGGCATCGCCTGCGGCGGGGGCTTCGAGATCGTGCTGGGGACGGATATCATCGTGATGGAGGAGCACGCGAAGTTCGCGCTGCCCGAAATAAACGTCGGCGTGCTCGCGGACGCCGGCACCATCAAACTGCGGCGGCGCATCCCCTACCACGTCGCCGTCGAGTTCCTGATGACCGGCCGCTGGATGGACGCCGGCGAAGCCAAGCACTGGGGCCTGGCCAACCATGTCGTGCCCAAGGGCCAGGGTCTCGCCAAGGCGCGCGAGATCGCCCAGCAGCTCATCGCCGGTCCGCCATTGTTGTTCCCGGCCATCAAACAGCTGCTGCGCCACACCGAAATGGTGCCCGAGCACGCGGCGTTCGAGTTGCACGACAGCCTCGACGCGGTGCAGAAGGTCATCCGCTCGGAGGATCTCAAGGAAGGCGCGCGCGCCTTCGCCGAGAAGCGCAAGCCGGTGTGGAAGGGGAAATGAGCGCCGGGAGAGCGGGCACGCACAGCACCCGTACGCCGCTACGTCTGCCGCCGCGCAGCTTCCGCTGATCGGCCTCCTCAGCCGCCCAGCGGCCGCAGCAGCGCGCGCGAGATGATGTGCCGCTGCACCTCGCTGGTGCCCTCCCAGATGCGTTCGATGCGCGCATCGCGCCAGATGCGCTCCAGCGGCAGCTCGCTCATGAGCCCCATGCCGCCGTGAATCTGCAGCGCCTCGTCGGCGACCATCGCCAGCATCTCGGTCGCCTTCAGCTTCGCGATCGCCATGTCCATGTCGGTCGCGAGCTTCTGATCCAGCTTCCACGCCGCTTCCAGGGTGAGCAGCTCGGCGGCGCGCAGCTCGAGCGCCATGTCCGCAAGCTTGAAGGACACACCCTGGAATTTGCCGATCTGCTGTCCGAACTGCACGCGATCGACCGCCCACTGCTTGGCGCACTCGAGAGCCCGCTCCGCGCGCCCGAGGCAGTTGGCCGCCACCTGCAGGCGCGTCGCCCCGAGCCAGGTGTTGGCAAGCTCGAATCCCCGCTGCAGCTCCCCGAGCACTGCCGACTTCGGCAGCCGGCAGTCGCTGAACTGCAGGATGCTGTTGGTGTAGCCGCGATGCGAGACGTTCTGATACCCGGGCCGGATCTCGAAACCGGGCGTGCCGGTGTCGACCAGGAACGCGCTGATGAGTTTACGCTTGCCGCGCGCGGATTGCTCCTCACCGGTGGCGGCAAACAGGATCACGAAGTCCGCATGGTCGGCGTGACTGATGAAGTGCTTGGTGCCGTTGACGATGAAGTCGCCGCCCCGCGCCAGTGCCGTGGTCTGCATGCCGCGCAGGTCCGAGCCCGCCTGCGGCTCGGTCATCGCCAGGCACTCGGTGCGCTCGCCGCGCACCGCCGGCAGCAGGTAGCGCTCGCGCTGTGCTCCCTGACAGGCGAGCAGGATGTTCGAGGGCCGCGCGACGCAGGCGTAGTGCAGCACGTAACCCGTATAGCCGAGCTCCTTCTCGTACAGCATCCAGCTCACCGCATCGAGCCCGGCGCCACCGACCTCGGTGGGCATGTTGGCGGCGTACAGGCCGGCGGCGATCGCCCGCGCCTTGAGTTCCTGCCGCAGCTCCTCGCGCAGCCGGCCGCTCTCTTCGACCTCGCGCTCGTGCGGCACCAGCTCGCGGCGCACGAATTCACGCGTGGTTGTGACGATCAGCTGCTGTTCTTCGGTGAGCGCAAAGTCCATCGGATCCTCCTCACGCCGTCTGGTCGCCGCCGTGCGCGGCCTGCAGGTCCGCAAGCCGCGCGCGTACCCCGGCCTCCATCGGCGAGGCCTTCCCGGGCGGGCTATTCACGTGCAGGTACAGCTGCCGGGCGCTGGCGACCAGGGCCTCATCGTGCCGGCGATGCAGGTTGTGCAACAGCCGCACGCGCTTGTCATCGACCTCCAGCACCCGCGTTGTCACGTACAGCGGTTCGAGCGCGCGCGCCTGCGCCTTGTGGGTGAGGTGTGTTTCGACGGTGTACATCGCCCGTCCGGATCGGCGGTACCCGTCATCGACGCCCGCGTACCTGAAGAGCGCGTCGGTGGCATCGCCGAACACCTGCAGGTAGCGCGAATCGGTCATGTGACCGTTGTAGTCGATCCACTCGGGCCGCACGTAGGTCTCCAGCAGTCGCAACGGCTCCTCGGCTGCGGCGATGCGCGCGCGTGCGCCGGCAGCCGCGGCTTCGTACAGACGTTCCTCGAGCGCCCGCAAGGTGGCGCCGGCGCCGATGTTGTAGGGCTTCAGCACCTGCTGGATCGCGACCAGGTAGTCGTCCCGCAATCGCTCCAGCTCGCGGATCGAGCGTCCGGCGGCCTGCGCCTGCGTGCCCGCGACCATCTTGTCGATCAGCGCCTCGGTCAGCTGCGGGGCCTCGAGTCTGGTCCACGGCCATTTCAGGCACGGTCCGAACTGCCTGAGCATGTGACGCATGCCGCTCTCACCGCCGGCGAGGTGATAGATCAGGTTGGTGCCCATGGCCGCCCAGCGCAGGCCCGGGCCGTACACGATCGAGTCGTCGAGCTCGCCGGTGGTGGCCACGTCCTCATTCACCATGTGCAGGAGCTCGCGCCACAACGCTTCCTGGAGCCGGTCGGTGAGATGGCCCGGCACCTCGCGGCGCACCCTGAGGGGATGCATGCCGATGTAGGTGAAGAAAACGCTGGCGGCGTCCAGGGCCGCGGTCGAGGTCTGTCGGCCGCCGACCAGCTCCACCAGCGGCAGCAGGTACACGGGGTTGAACGGATGCGCAACCAGGAAGCGCTCCGGCGCCAGCATGTCGCGCTGCAGATCCGAGGGCATGAGGCCGGAGGTGCTGGAGGCGATCACGACATCGGCCGGCGCATGATGGCTGACAGCGGCGAGCACCCGCTGCTTGAGCTCCAACTGCTCGGGGATGTTCTCCTGGATGAAATCCGCCTGCCGTGCCATCGTCGGCAGGTCGGTGGTGAATGACAGCTTGCCCTTCGGCGGCAGGGGCGCCAGCGTGAGCCGCGCCAGCGCTCCTTCCGCGTTGGCGACTGCGCCGCGGAGCCACTCCTCCATTTCCGGCTTGAGGTCCGCGGCCAGGACGTCGATGCCGAAGTGCAGCGCGCGCGCCGCCCAGCCACCGCCGATCACTCCGGTACCCAGCAGACCCAGTGTTCTGACCTGTCTCATGATCGTGCCCGCACTGCCGGCCGGTTTTTTTAATGTCGTCATAATAATATAATATACGGCCGGGCCGCGCCGCGGCGGCGCAGGCTGGCTAGGGCCGCGAGCGGCGCGACAGCTCCTCGCAGAAGCGCCGCAGCCGGCCGCACGCGGCATCCAGCGTCGCCTCGTCGGTGGCGAAGCACACGCGCACGCAGTGCTCGCTCGAGCGCCCGAACGCCGCGCCATCCATCACCGAGACGCGCTGCGCGGCGTACAGGCCGCGCATGAATTCCCCGCCCGAGAGCCCCGTGCCGCGCACATCGATCAGCATGAACATGCCCGCTTCGGGCGCCATCGCCCGCAGACTCGGGATGTCGCGGATTCCGCCAGCAAAGCGTTCCTGGCGCGCCGCGCACAACCCGCGGATGCGCTGCTCGGCCTCGGGTGCGAGCGTGAGCGCCGTGAGCGCCGCCTCCTGGATGAAACCCGGCAGGCCGAACAGCATGCACATCGCCAGCTGTTCGGCGTGCACCGCCAGTTCCGGGGGCCCCACCAGCCAGCCGGCGCGCCAGCCGGTCATGGAGTGCGACTTCGAGAGACTGCCGACGGTGACGACGCGCTCGGGCAGCCGGGCCGCGAGACTCGGCACGCGTCCACCAGGCGCCAGCCCCGCATACACCTCGTCCGAGACGAGCCACAGGTCGTGGCCTCGCGCCAGCTCCGCGATCACGCTCAACTCCGTCTCGTTCAGCACCACGCCGCTGGGATTGTTCGGCGTCGCCCAGAAGATCGCGCGGGTGCGCGGCGTGATGAGCGCGGCGAGCGCGGCCAGGTCCGGACGCCAGCCGGCCGCGGCAGGCACCCGCACCAGACGCGCCCCCGACACCTCGATGGTGGCGGGGTAAGTCGGGTACAGCGGCTCGAAGGTCACGACCTCGTCCCCGGGTCCCGCGAGGCACAGGGAGGCCACGAACAGCGCGTTCTGTGCGCCGGCAAAGTACACCACGTTGTCGGGCCCGACCGGCTGACCGCAGCGCGCCGCGTGCGCGCCGGCGATCGCCTGGCGCAGCGCCGGCCGCCCGGCCGCGGGCACGTAGTGCGTGTCGCCGCCGCGCAGCTGCCCGACCGCACGTTCCACGACGGCTGCGGGCGTGTCGAGATCCGGATCGCCTACGCTGAGCACGATCACGTCCTCGCCGCGCTCGCGCGCCGCCACCGCCTGGTAGTGAGTGAGCCATGCATCGGCGCCATCGCCGCTGATGCGGTGCACGAGTGCCGAGAATTTCACGTTCGTACTGTGCGTGTGCGGTGTTAACATTTCAAGCTCATGAGCGCCACTGCCTGGACTGTCGGACGCTACGTTGTCGAGACGCTCGCGGCCAACGGCATCGATACCGTGTTCGGCATTCCGGGCGTGCACAACATCGAGCTGTACCGCGGCCTGGAATTCGCGCGCCTGCGCCACGTGCTGGTACGCCACGAGCAGAACGCCGGCTTTGCCGCCGACGGCTACGCGCGGGTGAGCGGCTGCGCGGCGGCGGCGTTCGTGATCTCCGGTCCCGGAGTGACCAACGCTCTCACCGCCGTCGCGCAGGCGTATTCGGATTCGGTGCCGCTGCTGGTCATCGCGAGCAGCCCGGTGCGCGCCTCTCTCGGCAAGGGCTGGGGCGTGTTGCACGAGCTCGACGATCAGCGCGCCATCGCTGCCGGGGTTGCCGGCCTCGCCCGCAGCGCCCGCGGCGCGCCGGACGTGCGCGATCATCTGCGGGCGGCATTCGCCACGCTGCACGCCGCGCGCGCACGGCCGGCGTACCTCGAAATCCCGCTCGACCTGCTGGGCGAGCCCACCACCCTGCGCCCGGAGCGCTTCGCGCGCAGCGGCGCTGCGCCACCTCCTTCGCCCGCCGCGCTGGCCGCGGCGCAGGCGCTGCTTGCCGAAGCGCAGCGGCCGCTGATCATTGCCGGCGGCGGCGCGCGCCGGGCCGGCGGCGCGCTGCGCAAGCTGGTGGAGGCGCTCGACGGCTACCTCATCACCACCGTAGCCGGCAAGGGCGCGGTGGCGGAGAGCCACCCCGCCAGCCTCGGCGCGAGTCTGCCGTATGCACCGACCCAGGAGCTGGTGGCAGCCGCCGACGTGGTGGTGGCAGCGGGCACGGAGTTGTCCGAAACCGACGTTTACACCACCACGCGCCTGGCGATGAGCGGCCGCCTGGTGCGCCTCGACGTCGAGGACCAGAAGCTGTCGGATCAGTTTGCGGCCGACGTGCTGGTCAGGGGCGATGCGGGCGCGAGCCTCGAGATGCTGGCCGGCGCGAGTCGCGTGCGCTCGGGCTGGCGCACCGCGGCCGGCGCCGCCGCGGCCTATCGCGCGCGCATCGATGCGCAGTTTGACTCCGACACACGCGCACGCCTCGCGGCCGTGCGCGCCTTGCGCGAGGCCCTTCCCAGCGACGGCGTGCTGTTCACCGACATGACCCAGATCGCCTACCTGGGCAACTACGCGTTCGCCGCCGAGCGTCCCGGGCTGTGGTTTCACCCTTCAGGCTACGGCGCCCTCGGCTACGCGCTGCCCGCCGCCATCGGCGCCAAGATTGCGCAGCCGGCGCGGGCCGTGGTGGCGCTCGCCGGAGACTTCGGCGTGCAGTTCACGCTGCAGGAACTGATGACGGCGGTGGAGCTCGATCTCAGCCTGCCGGTGGTCGTGTGGAACAACGGTGCCCTCGGGCAGATCCGCGACGACATGCGTGCCGCCGGAATCGCCCCGATCGGCGTGGTGGCGCGCAATCCGGACTTCGTGGCCCTCGCCGGCGCCTGTGGGGCCACGGGCGTGAGGGTGCACGAAGCGGCGGCGCTCGCAGAGGCGCTGCGCGCGGCCCTGGCGCGGCCGGGCCCGACGCTGGTGGAAGCCGTGGCCGAGGACTTCCACGCGCCCTGAGCACTCGCCAATCATCCGCGGCGCTCGCGCGATGCCCGTCGCGCCGAGGCCAGCATCAGGGCCGCCGCGTACATGACCACGACCACCACCAGCCACCGCAGCCATCCCACGGGCAGCGATCGCACGATGAAGGCGGCGCACAGTACCCCGGGAACGCCGCCGAGCGTCAGTCCGAGCGCGGCGCCGGGATGATAGCGCCGCGTGCGCACAAAGCGCGTACCGCCGACGGGCATCAGCAGCGCGCACGAACCCATCATGATCGGAAAGGCCACCAGTGGACTCATGCCTAGCAGGCTCACGAGGATGAGGCACGGTGCATACAGCCCCACACCCAGCATCATCAGCGCGCCGAGCAGACAGTTCGCGCACACCGCAAACACGAGCGTGGGCCCGTGAAGTCCCAGCGCCTCACCTCCGGGCGGCAACCAGGCGAGATTCTTCGCCAGCATGAGAGCTGCCGCGACCAGCAGTGCCACGCCCATACCGAGCTGGATGAAGCGCCGCGGGGCGCGCGCCACCATGCCCGCACCCAACCAGGCGCCGACCACTGCCGCGACGATCATGGCGATGAGCGTCGTGAGGTCTACCATGACGATCGCCACAAAGACGAGCGCTTCCACCACGGTGGGCAAGGCGTCGCCGACGTTCAGGGTCCCCGGGATGTCCTCGTCCGCCATGCGATGCTGCATCTTGAAGATGGCGGTCGTGGGCGCGAAGCATCCGATGCCCAGAGTATCGAAGAAGTTGGTGCCGAAACCGATCAGGACATCCGCCGGGCGAGGCTTCGGGCTCCCGCCCGCCGCCCGCTCGAGGGCAAACCAGCGCCACAGGTAGCCGAGGCCCGCGGCCAGGAACGCCGTCAGGAGCGCGTAGCGGCCGTTGAGGTACAAAGGCTCGACTCCCGGGTGCGTCAGTTGAAACGGCGCAGATCAAATGGTGTCACATCGTGGACGGGCTCGCGGCCGCAGACCAGCGCGGCCATCAGATCGGCCGTCACCGGCGCGAGGGTCAACCCCAGGTGCTGGTGGCCGATGGCGTAGAAGAGCCTCGCGGCACCGGGCGCCCGGCCGATCCCCGGCAGGTAGTCCGGAAGAACCGGACGCGGGCCGACCCAAGCGCAGCTCTCGGCCTCGCAGCGGTAGCCGAGACGCCGCAAGTTCGCCCGCAAGCGGACCGGCTTTCTCGGATCGGGCGCAGCCTCCGGTCGCGAAAACTCCATGTAGCTCGACGCTCGCAGCCGCGCGGCCATCGGCGTGACCACGATGCTGCTGTCCATGTAGACGAGCGGCGCATCGACGAGCGCCGCGTGTCCTGGCAGCTCGATGTGATAACCGCGCACAGCCTCGAGCGGCGCGCGCAATCCGAACCGGGCGAGGAGCGGCCCCGACCACGCTCCGGCGCATACGATCACCGTGGCTGCGGTGAAGACGCCCGCATCGCTGAGCATCTCGATCTGATCACCGCGCGGCGTCAGCGAGCGCACCCGGGCGCGCTGCAGTGTCGTGCCGCGCTCGACCGCTGCCCGCGCCAGCACCTCGCACACGGCGCGCGGGTCCAGTACATGAGCGCTGTCGGGGAATCTCAGACCCGCAATGGTTTCATCGCCCGCGGCACTGGCCACGGCGCGCAGCAGCTCGGCGCCCACCGGGGCCGTCGCCACGCCGAGCCGCCTCATCCGGCACGCCTCGGCGCGCGCCCGCCTGCCGGCTGTCGCGCCGAGCCAGACCTGATAGTGGCCGTTGCGGCGCAGGAGCCCCGGAGTGCCGAGCTCGCGCAGCAACCGCTCCCAGGCTGCGCTCGCGGGTCTCACCAGCGGCGCGAGATGCTGCGTGTTGGCGCGGCGGCGGAACGCCGCGGCCGCGAAACGCGGGGCCCAGAGCGCGACCCGCGGCAGCGTGCGCCACGGAATATCGAGCGGCCCCCCGAACGCGAACAGCTCACGCCAGAAGCCGAACAGCAGCCCCACCGAGGGCAAGGGCTCGATCAGCTCCGCCGCGATGTGTCCCACATTGCCAAAGCTCGCGCCGCCGGCGCCCGGTTCCTCGGGGTCGGCGAGCAGCACGCGCCGGCCCTCGCGAGCCAGAGCGCAGGCGATCGCGCAGCCGATGACGCCCGCGCCGATCACCGCGACCCTGTCTTGCTCCCCCATGCATCGAGCGTATACGATCTACAGCGGAGTATCCGCCTGACCACGCCTCTCAAATGCTCCTGGTCCGGAGTCTTTCCGGCGGCTACCACACAGTTCGGCACCGATCTCGCGGTCGATCTGCAGGCGACCTGCGCAGTGCTGTCGGCCCTGGTGCGCGACGGCGTTCACGGCCTGGTGCTGCTGGGCACCGTGGGGGAAAACAACTCCCTCACCGCCGAGGAGAAGCGCGCGGTTCTCACGGCGGCCGTCGGCGCAGTCGGGGGCAAGGTGCCGCTCATCGCCGGTGTCTCGGAGCTGACGACGAGCAGCGCGGTGGCCTACGCGCGCGATGCCGAGCGCATCGGCGTCAACGGCCTGATGGTGCTGCCGGCGATGGTATACGTGCCGACGCGCGCCGAGCTCGAGTATCACCTGCGCACCGTGGCGCAGGCGACCTCGCTGCCGATCATGCTGTACAACAATCCACCGGCATATCGGGTCAACATCGAGATGGAAAGTCTCAAGCAGCTGGCGGAGCAGGCGAACGTCGTGGCGCTCAAGGAGTCCGCACCCGATCCGCGGCGCTTCACGGATGTGCTCAATGCCCTGGGCGATCGCTACGTGCTCTTCGCGGGGCTCGATGATTTCGCCTTCGAGGGCCTGGTGCTCGGAGCGCGGGGCTGGGTGTCGGGGCTGACCAACGCCTTCCCCGTCGAGTCGCTGGCACTCTGTGAAGCCATCCGCAACGGGCAGCTGGAGCGCGCCCGCACGATCTATCGCTGGTTCATGCCGCTGCTGCACCTCGACTCCGAGCCCGATCTGGTGCAGTCCATCAAGCTCGCCGAGGCCATCATGGGACGGGGCTCCGAGCGTGTGCGCCCGCCGCGGCTGCCGCTCGCCGGCGAGCGCCGCGCCGCAGTGATGGAGCGGGTCGAGCGCGCACGCGCCGCACGCCCCGCGTGAGGGCTCACGTGGCGGGGACTCGGGAAGCTCAGGTCCAGGCGATCCAGGTCATCGACTCCCACACCGCCGGTGAGCCGACCCGGCTGGTGATCGACGGGGGCCCGGACCTGGGCGTCGGCCCGCTGGCGCAGCGCGTCGAGCGCTTTCGCCAGCAGTTCGATGCGTATCGCTCCGCGATCGTGAACGAGCCGCGCGGCTGCGACCCGCTGGTCGGAGCCCTGCTGTGCACGCCGCATCGTCCCGACTGCAACTGGGGCGTGATCTTCTTCAACAACGTGGGTTATCTCGGTATGTGTGGTCACGGCACGCTCGGCCTCATCGCCTCGCTTGCCCACGCAGGCAGATGCGCACCCGGGACGTTTCGTATCGATACCCCGGTCGGAGCCGTGAATGCGCAGCTGCATCCCGACGGCCGCATCGAGGTCGAGAACGTCACCAGCTACCGCAAGGCGCGCCAGATTGCCGTCGCCGTGGCCGGTGTCGGCGACATCCGGGGCGATGTGGCCTGGGGCGGCAACTGGTTCTTTCTGACCGACGGGCACGATCTCGACATCACTCCGCAGAACCTCGAGGCCCTGACTGAGTTTGCCTGGCGCGTGCGGCAGGCCGTGAATGCGCAGGGCTACCCTGAAGTGGATCACGTCGAGCTGTTTGCGCCTTCAACCCGCGCCGGCGTACACAGCCGTAACTTCGTCCTCTGTCCGGGCAGAGCCTACGACCGTTCCCCGTGCGGCACGGGCACCAGCGCCAAGCTCGCATGTCTCGCCGCCGACGAAGGCCTTCGGGAAGGCGACCCGTGGATTCAGGAGAGTCTGATCGGCAGCACGTTCAGCGCGCGCTACCGCTGGCACGCCCGCGACCAGGGGGAGATCACCCCCATCATCACCGGCACCGCGCACGTCACCGGTGAAGCGCGCTTGCGACTCGACCCGGCCGACCCTTACTGCTGGGGCATTCGCCCCAGCTAGACCCGGGAGCGTAGGACTTTGTAAGATCACGCCTACACACGATCAAGGGACTGGCGTACGGTGAAGCTTTCCGGGGAGCCGATACTGTGGCCACGACGCATGCTCGAGCTTCGCACCTGGCAGCCACGCCAATCGGAGGCTGAATGCCCAGCGTACTGATTGCGGACGATCACGCGATGATGCGGACCGGGCTCCGGCATTATCTGGAGCAGGACCGGTCGATCGACCCGATCGCCGAGACGGGCAGCGGTGAGGAGACGCTGCAGGAGCTGCGCAAGGGTCAATGGGACCTCGTCATCCTCGACATCAATATGCCCGATCGCAGTGGCATCGATATCCTGCGGCATATTCGCGCGGGCTACCCCAATACCCGTGTTCTCGTGATGAGTGGCTTCTCCGAGAAACAGTATGCGATCAACGTGTTACGCGCCGGCGCCTTCGGTTATCTCGCCAAGGACCAGGCGCCCGAGGAATTCATGCGGGCGGTCCACACCGTGCTCTCCGGGCGCCGCTTCGTGAGTGCCACCCTGAGCGAGATGCTGGTGAGCGCCCTGGATGAGCCGACCGACCAGCCCTTGCACGCGGGGCTCTCACAGCGGGAGTTCCAGATTCTGTGCAAGCTTGCCGTGGGACGCAGCGTTTCGGAGATAGCTGAGGAGCTTTTCATCAGCGTCAAGACCGTCAGCACCTATCGGGCGCGGGTCCTCGAGAAAATGAATCTTGACACCAACGCCGACCTGACGGCGTACGCGCTGCGCAACGGCCTGGTCCAGTAGCGTGGGCGGACACCGACACGCTTCGACGGTGGGCACCGGCAGCCGCCGGCACGCGGGCTGCTTAGGCTTCGCGCGGTGAGCAAGCCCCCAGCGCCTGGTGGCTTGCGCTGGATCACTCCGGTCGCTTCGATTATGCCGAATAGCCCCTCCTTGCGGGTCCTGCTTGCCGAGGACTCGTCGTTGCTCGCTGCGCGGCTGGCAGAGCTGATTCGGCGCCTGCCGGACGTGGATCTGATCGAGACCGTCGATACGGAAGCCGGTGCGCTCGGCAGCATCGCCGGCTCGCAACCCGACGTCGTGATACTCGATCTGCACCTGCGCACCGGCTCGGGCTTCGGGGTGCTGCGCTCGCTCGCCCGCGCCGGACATCGACCGAAGGTGGTCGTTCTGACCAACTTCGGCCTGCCCGAGTATCGACACGAGGCCGAGTTGTTCTGGACAAATCCCGCGACTACTTCCGCCTGCCCTCGCTGCTGCGTGGCTTCGCCAGAGAACGCGCAGGCGGGGACGCATAGCCCGCCGCCGCGGTCGTCCCCTGCGTTGGATTGAGGATTGATTCGGTCGCGAGGATTTTCTCCAGCGGCAGGCGCACCTCGATCTCGGTGCCGCCACCCATGGCGCGCAGCGCGTGCCACTGACCTCCGAGCCCCAGGGCGCGATGCCGCATCGCCGCCAGGCCGTGCGGTCCGGACGCCTGCCGCGGCTCGAGCGGCAGTCCGACACCATCGTCCCGGACGCGCACGATCAGCGATTGGTGCCGCGACTCGATGGAGACCTCGACGTTGCGCGCCTGCGCATGCTTGACAATGTTGGTCAGGGCCTCCTGCACGATTCGAAATATGGCAATCGACGCCTCCGGAGTCAGGTCGAGCTCCTCCGGAGGATATCGCTCGGTGCAGTGCAGTCCCGCGCGTCCGCAGCTGTCCGCTACCTGCCAGCGCAGGGCCGGAAAGAGCCCGAGGTTATCGAGCAGGCTGGGGCGCAGATTTTCAACGACCCGGCGCTTGACCTCGACCCCGGCCTGCAGAGCCTCGTGCAGGCGCTTGAAATGCGCCTGCACCTCCGGATCGCTGGTGGCCACGCGATCCTCGAGCCAGGAGACGTCCATCCGGGCGGCGACCAGCAGCCCGCCGAGCTCATCGTGCAGTTCGCGTGACAGGGCCGAGCGTTCCTGCTCGGCCAGCGACTGAAGGTGAGTCGAGAGCTGCGACAGCTCCTCCGTGCGCCGCTTCACCTGCAGCTCCAGCTCGGTGCCGCGCTCGGTGAGATCCTCGGTTTCGCGCTCCTTGGAGCGTACGTAACTGACGACCAGGCGGCACAGCAGCAGCACCAGGAAAATGCTGGCTGCGAGCGCGGTGCTGGTAATCGCAAGATTTATCCAGCGGTCGATTCGCCACGAGCGGCTCGCGGCCAGGATGTTGCCCGTCTCCTGTGCCTGGATCTTGCGCACCCGTTGCACAAGCTGAGTCATGGTCCACTGGCCGATATCGGTACGAATCAGGTCAAGGGCCGCACTGGGCCCGTGTTGGCGGTAGAGATTCAGCGTTTCGGCCATCTCGACCAGCTTTGCGTTGCTGAGCCGTTCCACCTGCTCGACGTCCGCGCGCACCGTCGTGTCGGCGCTCGCGAACGCCTGGTTGAGCTCACGCAGCGCTCGAGGGATTTTGCCGACGGCTTCCTGGTAGGGCTCGAGGTATCCGGCGTCACCCAGCAGTATGGAGCCGCGTTGGCTGCTCTCGGCCTGGCTCAGCAGCTGCCGCACTTCCGCCAGCGCCTGCTCACGCTGCGCGGCCCTTTCGACCTGTCGCCTCGCCTCTTCCAGCTTGCGTTGCCCCAGCTCGGCAGCGACGAACAATCCGAGCACCGTCGCCAGCAGCAGCGCCACCAGCGTCATCTGGCGGGCAGCGGTGGAATTCACGCTAGATGACCGAGGCATGTCCCTGAAACTCAATGCAAATCGGTATCGCGACACTAACTCGCGGGCGATGTTCCACACTGAATGCATCATACCGCGATCGTTCCCCCGGGAGGTCCAGAAACCTCGACGCGGGCGCGTCGTCCATTCAGCGCGCAGCGATCGCCGTGGCCCGATCATGATGAGCCTCGCGGTCGAGATCACTAGCTGTAGTTTCCACGGGATGGTGCTGCGACCGCAGCAGACGGACGTTGGAGGGCGCATACAACTATCCACCGAGCATGCAGAACCGTCGGTCGGCGGGTGACTGAAGAGATGTTAGGATTTCAGCTACAGAACGGGGGCAGTGGCACGCTCCGTTGTGCGCAGCAGCAGCGCTGGGCGCTGCGCTCACGCGAGATCCTGCGCGGCAAACTCGCTTTGATCAGCTCATCCAGGACGATGTGGGTCCGAACATGCTCATGGCGTGTGACGAGGTAGGCCGGATGTAGGAGGTCCCCTACTCCACAATCCGACAGGAACCGACATCGAAGCGGGTTCGGTGCCGTCACACGACCTCATGCACAGCCTTTATGCTTCGCGCCTCAGGTGGTCCGGCTGCGGGTGAGGAAGACCTCCCATGATGGAAGCTGCGTTGGTCTCGCGGGGCGCCGAACAAGGGGCACTCCGCGCCCGCAATGCGGAACTCGCCAGCCAGCTGCGCGCGGCCGCCCTCGAAGGCGACGATGCGCGCATCAGACGCCTGTTGTCGGAGCTGCTGCGCTTTCAGGGACTGAGCAAGGGACAGCGAGTGTCGCTGCAGATGAAGGCGTTGCTGAACGTCGTGCAGGCCTTGCGCTGCGTAGCGCTGACGGATGATCTCACCGGATTGTGCAACTGGCGTGGCTTCATGCAGATGGGGACGCGGCTGCTGGACGTCGCGGCCCGCGACGGGCACGCCGCCCACCTGATCTACTTCCAGGTGAACGATCTGCAGCGGATCACCGAGAAAATCGGCCGCTCCGCGGGCGAGGTCCTGATCCGGCAGATGGGCAACTTCATGCGCGATCTGTTCCCGAGCTATGGCGTCTATGAGGTCATAGGCCGGTTGAGCGGCGCGGAGTTCGCCGCCCTGACGACGAGCTCCGAGTACGCCTCGCGCAGCGCCATCCTGCTGCGCGCGCGCCGGCCGCAGACGCGAAGCTCCGATCTTCCGGGGCTGTCACTGAGCGTAGGAGTCGCGCACTTCAATTCACGGCGTCCCGTAGGCATCGACGAGCTGCTCACGGACGCCAGGCAGGCAATGCACGAGCACAAACGGGTATCGCAACTCGCGTCGTCCGAGATGACCCCCCACACGGTCTGACGCGTCTTTAACGGCCTCGAGGCGGAGGACGAGAGGTGACCTGAAGGTTCTGAGCGTGTCTGCGCTGCCAGGATGGCAGTGCGATCAAGCATGAAGACCATGCCAGGGATGGCAGCCGCGTCCAGGGACGGCAACGCTATCAGACCCCGCTCAGAATCCTACGGTCATCGCCCCCGCCTCCGAGGCCGCTCCTTTTTTCCCCTTTTGTAGCCTCCGGCTCACCCATTGAGCTCGTCCGTGCGCGCTCGGCGGATACTCTGCGTCTTGACCTGCGTCATCACCGCAGGGGGCGCGGTGTGCGGATGCGCCGCATACACCGCCTACAGAAAGTGTCGACCCGACGGATGCCCCGGCGACGCGAAGGGTCGCAGCTTTGAATCCTGCCCCCATTTACCGCTTTGCCTAGCTCGCACGAACGTCGACAATTGACCCGATGCAGTCAGTCAAGAACGGCAGCTTTCAGGTAGGCAACTGACCGAACTTCGCGACGCCGCTACTCCGGCAGCTTCATCTTGCGCAAGAACGCCTTGTAGCGGGGATCGGGTTCGAGATTCTTGAGTCGCAGGTCTCCCTTGACGAGATAAAGTAGCGGATCCTTCTGCGCGTAGGCGCGATCGAGCCATCGGAATGCCTCATCCTTCTCGCCCCTGTACGCATATGCCTCCGCAATGCCGAAGGCATCGTCGGTCGCGTGTTCGTGCGTGAGGGCGGCGAGCTGGGCATCGGAGGCCGCCTTGCGGCCGAGAGCGTGGTAAATGAGGACCAATCCTTGCGCCCGGTCAGCCGTGGTCTGCTGCTGCTGCATTACCTTCATGGCTTCATCACGTCGGCCAAGCGCAAGCAAGATGACAGCCAAATTGTACGGCGCGCTCGCATACGTGGGACTGAGCTCAAGCACCCTGCGCTCCGTCGCTTCCGCTCCAGCCAATCTTCCCGCCCGCGCGTAAATCCCGGAGAGCATATTCTTTAGCCCTGGATCGAGCGGGTCGCGCGCGATCACCGAATTTAGCTGTCGGACCGCTTCGTCCCAATGACCCAGTGCTTCGGACAACCTCGCGGCGCAGGTCAGCGCCGTGGGGTCACGCGGCGACAACCGCAGCGCTTCTTTGATCTCGGCGTCGGCGGCCTCCCAGTCCCAGTCATAAGCGGTGTGAACCCAGCCGAGCGATGCATGCGCCTCGCCCGATTTTGGATCGAGCCTGATGGCGGTCTCAAGACTCCGGCGCGCTCGCTCGTAGGTCTCAACCACGGGGGCGAAGCCAAACTCCGCTTGGAAGATGAATATCCAGCCAAGTCCGGTTGCCGCGGCCGCAAAACTCGGGTCGAGGTTGAGCGCCTGTTGGTAATAGTTGGCTGCCTCTTCGAAGCCCTCCTTGTCGAAGCGGTCTGAAACGTACAGTCCGCGCAGGTAGAGGTCGTATGCCTCCGGATTCGTCGAAACGTCGTGCGGGTAAAGGACGTCACTGCCGACGATGATGTCCAACGCCCGAGCGACGCCTGCTGCAAGCTCGCCTTGCAGTTTGAGCACATCGCCAAAAGGTCGGTCGTATGAATTCGACCAACGATGAACCCCGTCGTGAGTGCCGATGAGCTGGGCAGTCACGCGCACGCGATCACCGGACCTGCGAACGCTGCCTTCGAGCACGTAGGCGGCGCCGAGCTTTGCGCCAATGGTGCGCAGGTCATCATTCTTTCCCTTGAACTGAAATGAGGAGGTGCGCCCGATCACCCTTAGCGTTGGAATGCCCGCCAGCACGTTAAGTATTTCCTCAGAAAGGCCATCGGCGAAGTACTCCTGGTCCTTCCTTTCGCTCATGTCCGTGAAAGGCAGGACGGCGATCGAGTTTTCAGAGATCGTGGGCTGAGCGGGAGCGCCGGCCGCAGGAGCGAGTGAAGTCGTAGGGACTGGTTTCTCCTGCGCCACGCGATTCGAGAGGTAGAACTTGTCTACCAACAGCGCAGCGAGTGCCGCCACGACTAAGACGCCTCCGGCTGCAAGCAGAATCCAGTTAAGACGTAACTTGGGACGTGCCGCCCGCGCTGTAGCGGCTGACACTTCAAGAGGCACAGCAGGGGTGTTCCGCGGCGCGGTTCGCGCGGGATCTCGAATGTCGTCGATCAGCTTGGCGTAAGCGGCCTCCATGCGGCCCGTTTGAGCTTCGACCCACTGCGATTCACTGAGGAAGTACTCGAGCGCAGGAGTCAGCGGGGCAGCATCGATGCGCAGTGCAATAATCGGGCGCTTCCTGGACGAAGCACGCTCGATCTCTCTGCTGACGTGTGAGGACGCGGCGGCGCTTTCCGACAACACCAGCACGACGGCCTTCGCACCGCTGATCGCGCGAACGATCGCGTCCGCGTACTGCGCTCCGGCTTTGACGTCGCGCGGTGCGATCCAGCATTTGACGCCGTTTTGCTCCAGGGCCTCGACCAAGGCACCTGCGACGGCCGCGTCCTGCGACGCGTAGCTGATGAAGACGTGGATGGATGCGTTGGGGACCTGCACTGCTGCCGGCGGGTCAGGCGGCGGCGGGCCCGTACCCGATTCGGATGCTTCTCCCGACATTCCCCGCCCCCCCATACGCTCTTGCTTCTTGCCGACAGGATGCGCCGGGGGCATCGGGCCCGCAACTTGCGGCCAGGCGCCCGCCTACTTTGCGACTCGGCGCTATTTAGCCGCAGTGGCGTATCGGGAATGGCCGCTTTCCGGCACACATTTCAGCAAGCCGTACTTCCGCTTTTGGCCGGACTCGGCCAAATCGTGCTGCGGCGAGCGACGAGAGAAACGGGGCTGAGGCGACGAGCCCTTAGCAGGTACGCCGATCACCCCTCAGATCCGGCCGTGTCAAGGGCTGAATCGCACGTTCGACCTTCT
>Ga0209154_1000723_pt1 | contig 20994 bp, 18 predicted proteins | sample GraSoiAngelo_121_FD_185878 | JGI IMG/M metagenome (GOLD analysis project Ga0209154, IMG submission 185878) | Grasslands soil microbial communities from the Angelo Coastal Reserve, California, USA - 14_0919_12_20cm (SPAdes) (version 2) | ecosystem: Environmental > Terrestrial > Soil > Grasslands ... | reverse complement strand
GAACCCAGGCCGAGTTTCTGCAAACTGAGAGCGTCGAGCTTCCCGCTCGGGCTCAAGCCGCGGGAAGCTTGGAACTGCTTCATCGCTTCGGCACTTGAGGCATCCCACTTACCGTTGGGTTCGCGAGTGTAAGCGCCTTCCCGCGCCAGGGCCGACTGAATTTCCCGGATGCGGTCCGGCGTAGGAACCTTCTGGGTGGGCTCACGGCGATGGGACTTGCGGTGCTTTGACGATGCTTTTATGACGCGAGGGTTCGCGCCGCGCTTTGCCGCAGAGGCATCTGCCGTCCGGGTTGCCGCAGCGCGCTTGAGGGAGGCATGGCGCGGTGACTTCTTCTGTGCGCGCAGGGAAATCGGGGCGGCGCCCAGCAGGAGCACCGCCCCGAGCAAGTAGGGTAAAGCTTTCACAGGCTGGGGTTGCATGGTTGTGCTGTCCTCCTCAAACGTCTCACGGTTCATAGCTTCCGCGCGCTGCTCTCACTGCTGCTCGGCGGGAACCACGCCGGAATAGAAGAGCGTCAGCACCTGATCGTTATCGCCATGCCGCATCACTTTGAAAATGACGGGCTGGCCGGGCTTGAGTTTCACAACCGCGCGCCGGTAATCGGCCACGCTGGCAACCGGCTCGTGGTTCACCTCGCCGATGACGTCACCACGGGTGAAGCCAATATCCTCGGCAAAGCTCGCGGGCTCGACTTCGGTGACCAAAACGCCTCGACGGCCTTCCAGGCCGACGCGGCGGGCGCGCTCGGGAGTCAATTCCTCGACGCGCAGGCCGAACTCAATCGCACCGGGCTCGCCGGGTTGGTCATCATTGCGCCCGGCGCGCTCGGGGAAAACCTTGATGCGATCTTCGACCGTCAGAGTTACTTCTTTCTGTTGGCGGTCGCGCATATAAGTGACGCGTACCTTGCCCCCGATGGGCGTCTGCGCAATCGGGTTGACGAGGTCGTTGCCCTTGTGCACTGGGTTGCCGTTTACCGCGGTGATGACGTCGCCCGGCTGCAGGCCGGCCTTCCCGGCCGGACTCCCCGGTGCGACGCCTTCGATGGCGATGCCGTAGGACGCGCCCAGTTCCTTCAGAGTAACCGGATTGGTGCCGCGCTCCTCGGTGAATTGCACACCGATCGACCCGCGCGTCACCTTGCCGTTGGTGATGAGCTGATTGTAAACGTTGATGGCGGTATTTGACGGCAACGCAAAGCCCACGCCCTCGTAGCCCCGCCCGCCGGTCATAATCGCGGTGTTGATGCCGATCACCTGCCCGGCCATGTCCACCAGCGGACCACCCGAGTTTCCGGGGTTAATCGCGGCGTCGGTTTGGAGGAAGCGCTGGAACTGCTTGGGGCCGATGCCGCGATCCTTTGCGCTGATAATGCCGGCGGTTACTGTGGCTTGCAGGCCGAACGGGCTGCCGATAGCCAGTGCCCAGTCCCCTACCTGGACGCCATCCGAGTTGCCCAGCTTGGCGGTCGGCAGGTCGCGGTTGGCCTCAATCTTGATCACAGCCAAGTCGGTCTCTTCATCGGTACCGATCACCTTGGCGGTGTAGCGAATCGATTCCCCGTGCAACTGGACCTGAATCTTAGTGGCCTGCTCGACCACGTGATTGTTAGTCAGGATGTAGCCCTTCTTGTCCACATTCACACCGGAGCCCAAACTGCGCTCGGCGGCAGGTCCCTGGTCGGGAAAGTCGAAGAAGCGGTCAAAGAAATCCTGGAACGGGTCCTGGTCCCTGTTCCCGCGCGGGCGACGGGTTCCGTGCTTGCGCTCGATTACTTGGGTGGTGGAAATGTTTACCACCGCCGGTTCCACCTTGTTGACAATGACAATAGCGGCGAAAGTGCTCGATAGCTGCACCGGATCGGGAATAGCCAGGGGCGTCGCACCGCCGCCCACCAGATTCTTGGCTGCTCCCACGCGGCCGGAAACTACCGTGCCGATCAATATCCCGACGGACAGGGTCACCACCACCAGCAAGGCCGCGAGGACTTTGCGGTGCTTAGCCCAGACCATCAACTCTCGGATTTGAATGCCCATTGGGTTTCTCCCCTGCGTCGTGAATGCATAGCATAAAAGAGGCAATTATACCACCTCTGGCGCCTCGGACTGTTAGACGACAGCAGCCGGTTCGTGTGAGCAAACTGTCCGGAAGTACAGCCTCCGGCCGCTGCGGGGAAAGGCGCGCCTCTGCGCACTTCCCCTACGTGGTTAGATTCGCTCTCTCGGCCTGGCGTTGCGCCTTTCGCGGCAGGCCTCGCCGGGGTTGGCGGAAAACCAAGGCCCTGTTAGAATCACTGTGCATGATATCGCGTCCTCGCACGATGTATGAAAAAATTTGGGAAGCCCATCTGGTCCATGAGGCCCCCGGCCAACCCGCTTTGATCTATATCGACCGGCATTTCATCCATGAAGGCACTTCCCCGCAGGCGTTTGCCGGGCTAAAGGCCGAGAGCCGCAAAGTGCGCAGGCCGGAACTCACCTTTGCGGTGATGGACCATTCGGTGCCCACCAAGGGCCGCGAGCTTCCCATCCTGGACAAGGACGCCGCCCTGCAGTTTGAAGCGTTGGCACGCAACTGCCGGGAAACGGGAGTTCGGCTGTTTGACATGCACAGCCTCAACCAGGGCATCGTGCACATCATCGGGCCCGAGCTGGGCATCACGCAGCCGGGACATACCATTGTTTGCGGCGACAGCCACACCTCGACGCACGGCGCCTTTGGCACCCTGGCGTTTGGCATCGGTACCAGCGAAGTCGAGCACGTCCTGGCCACGCAATGCCTCTCCCAATTCCGCTCGAAAACCATGCAGATCGTCGTCGACGGCAAACGCCCGCGCGGCGTTACCGCTAAGGACATCATCCTGGCCATCATCGGGAAGATCGGGATCGGCGGCGGGATCGGACACATCTTTGAATATACTGGCGAGGCTATCCGCGCTCTCTCCATGGAAGGACGCATGACCATCTGCAACATGTCCATCGAAGGAGGAGCGCGCGCGGGGATGATCGCGCCGGACGAAACCACTTTCGCCTACCTGGAGGGCCGGCCGTTCGTGCCGCGCGGCCAGGGTTTCCAGGCCGCTGTCGAGCGCTGGAAAACCATCGCCAGCGACCCCGACGCGAAATTCGATGCCCGGTTGGAAGTGAAGGCCGCCGACATCGCCCCGCAAGTCACCTGGGGCACCAACCCCGGCATGGTGACCAGCGTGACCGGGCGCGTGCCTGATCCCGGCTCGTTTTCCGACTCCGACCAGCAAAAGGCCGCAGCGCGCGCCCTCGAGTATATGGGCTTGAAGGCCGGTACGCGGCTGGTAGATATTCCACTCGACCGCGTCTTCATCGGCTCCTGCACCAACTCGCGCTTGGAAGACCTGCGCGCAGCCGCGCGTGTGGTGGCCGGCAAGAAAGTAGCGCGCACGCTCAAGGGGGCGTTGGTGGTGCCTGGTTCGCGCGTCGTCAAGGCGCAGGCGGAAAAAGAAGGGCTCGATAAAGTTTTTCGCGAGGCGGGATTCGACTGGCGCGATGCCGGGTGCAGTATGTGCATCGGCATGAACCCTGATGTGCTGCCGTCCGGAGAGCGCTGCGCCAGCACCTCGAATCGTAATTTCGAGGGTCGCCAAGGCAAAGGCGGGCGCACACACCTGGTCAGCCCGATCATGGCTGCTGCAGCCGCCATTGCCGGCCACTTCGTGGACATTCGCGAATGGGACGTGGATCTGGAAGCTTGAGGAGAGTCGCACCTGTCGCACGTAACGATGCAACCTTTCAGCACACACGCAGGACTTGTGGCGCCGCTCGATCGCGTTAACGTCGATACCGATCAGATGATCCCCAAGCAGTTTTGCAAGCTGCTGACCCGGGAGGGTTACGGCCGCCTGCTTTTTTTCGACTGGCGCTATCTTGACGGCGAAAAGCCGAATCCAGAGTTTGTGCTCAACTGGCCGCGGTACCAGGGCGCCTCGGTGCTGTTGGGGCGCGCCAATTTCGGCTGCGGTTCGAGCCGCGAGCATGCACCCTGGGGCGTGCTCGACTACGGCTTCCGGGTGGTGATTGCGCCCAGCTTTGCCGACATCTTCTACAACAACTGCTTCAAGAACGGCATTCTGCCTGTCACTTTGCCCGATGCCCAAGTGGAGGAACTGTTTCGCCGCACTGAGCAACACATCGGATATCGCTTGGCCGCCGACCTTCCCAACCAGACCATCACCGACGATTTTGCGCTCAAACTCACCTTCGAGATCGACCCGTTCCGCAAGCAGATCCTGCTCAAGGGTCTTGACGACATCGGTATGACGCTCGAGCACAAGGCCGAAATCGCTGCCTTCGAGAAGCGCTACCAACCCACTGCGACCATGTACGACCCCGTGGACGTCATCATCTCCGAGCCGTCGAAGTAGGTTCCGGAAACCTCCGCCGCGAGACACAGACACATGAGATTTGGTGTCTAGGAGCCTTCTTCGGGGGACTCTGTGACCGGGCCAGGCGATTCCGCGGCGGCTTGCGTGGGACCTTTCAGCTCCGCCAGCACGATGCCGGCTAGGATCAGTCCGGCTCCGAGCAGCCCGCGGCGGCCAAGTTGCTCGCGCAGAACCAGATAGGAGGTGAGCCCGGCGAACACCGGCTCGAGACTGAAGATAATGGCCGTGTGCGTGGGTGTGGTGTACTGCTGCGACCACACCTGCACGGAAAACGCCACCGCGGTGGCGAGTACCGCGGTGACCAGCACGGCGAACACCAGCGCGCCATTCCAGTCCAGCCGCGGCGCCTCCCAGCCCGTCCATGCCAGCACCGGAAGCGCCAACAAGGTGAGGACGGCCGTTGTGGCCACTTGCAGAAAACTCAGCGCGCCGACCGAATGATGCGGGCTGTAACGCCCGACGAAAATGATGTGCAGGGCGAACAACACGGCGCAGGCAAACACCAACAGGTCGCCCCGATTGAGTTCGCTCAGGCCGGATGGCGGCACAGTGAGATAGTAAAGCCCCAGCAGCGCGGCGAGCGCGCCGCCCCAGACCCAGGCATTGATGCGGCGGCCCCAGAACATCGCCATCAGCACCGGGACCAACACCACTCCAGAGCCGGTGATGAATGCAGCCTTCGAGGGAGTGGTCTGCAACAGTCCCAGGGTCTGAAAGACGTAGCCAGCGAACATGAAGAAGCCGATTTGCGCGCCGGCCCAGATCTCCGCACGGGTCACTCGGCTCGCGGCGGAGCGATGAATCACCGCCATCAAGAGCGTCGCCAGTAAAAACCGTACGGCCAGGAAGGCGAAAACCGAAGCGTGAGTGAGCGCCTCTTTCACCACCACGAACGTCGCGCCCCAGAGCAGCGTGCAGAGCCCGAGCGCGAGATCAGCTTTGAGACGTTGGGGCATGGAACCAGTCGAAAGCTGGGGGCTATGAGCTATCAGGTGTCGATCGTCTGTTGTCAGTAGTCAGTCCTCGGATGTTGGCTCCAAGTCATCGGGCGTTTGTAAAAGCGAGCAGTCTAGTGTGGGGGCAGATCAAAGACAATGACGAAAGGCCGAAGACTATGAATCTGCCGACAATTTATCCGGATGACGCTTGAGAGCCGTAAGATTAAAGCCCGCAATCGCCCGCCGGTGCTCGTGTGGCGTGGACCCCAGCACTTGCGAAACGCATACTTCTCAGGGCTTGACGGCGATGGCTTGCGCCTCAAAGTGCGCGCCGCGCAGCAGCGGTCCTGAACCGATGAAAGCCCGCGCAGGAAAATCCTTGGTGAAGTAGCTGCGATAAACCGCATTGAATTTGTCGTAGAGCGACAAATCGGGGCAGAACACCTGCACCGAGACGAGGTCATCCATGGTCATTCCCGCCTCGCCCAGAGTGGCCTTTATCCCATCGAGCAGCAGGCGGATTTCCTGCTCCAGGTCTTCGGGCACCTTGCCCGTCTTCGGGTCGAGGCCCAAGCGGCCGGCCAGATAGAGCGTGTTGCCCACCAGCACGCCGTCGCTGAACGGCGCCTGAACGGAGCGATTGGGGAGATTGATCGTACGGCGTTTCGCGGGGTTGGCTGGGGAAGAGAATGTGCCTAGAACCATGGGAACGGCTGCCAATAACAAAATGGCCAGTGCAAAAATCTCCGAGCGACTCAGCATATCGTCCTCCAGTGAGATTCTTCACCGTTGCTGCAAGTGTTCGCGGCGAAACCAGACGCTGCGGTCGCCGCCGCGGCGAGAGAGTGTAGTGCGCCGGCGGGCAAATCTCAAGGGACCAGGGCAGAGCCGGCAGGATCGACACCCTTGCCTGTCGTTATCCGCCGGCCCGACATTCCGCGCGCAAAAAGGAATGCCTTTCCTACACCATTGACGGGAAAACCGGATTGGGATACACAAGGCATTATGCTAACTCGCCGGTTAGCAATTCCCCTCCCTGCCGCGCTGCTGGCGCTTATCGCCGCCGGCCTTGCTATGGCCGGTGCCGGAGTCGAGGCCAACCCGGCCGCTGCGCCTCCGGACAAAACCGAAACCTGGATCGAAGTGCGCAGCCCGCACTTCATCGTGGCCAGCAATAGCAACGAGAAGCAGGCGCGGCGAGCCGCTGACCAGTTCGAGCAGATCCGGGCGGTCTTCCACAAAGAGTTTCCCAAGCTCCGCGTGGACCCCGGCCAGCCGATTTTCATTCTGGCGGCGAAGAACGAGAACACCCTGAAAGCGTTGTTGCCGGGATTCTGGGAGGTCAAGGGCCACATGCATCCCGCAGGCCTCTTCGTCTCAGGCGAGGAAAAGCATTACATTGCGCTGCGGCTCGACGCTGAAGGGGAAAATCCGTTCCACATCGTTTATCACGAATATGTGCACATCCTCGAGCACCTCAACTCCGGCAGCATTCCAGTGTGGCTCGATGAAGGGTTTGCGGAGTTCTATGGCAATACCACCATTGGGGAAAAAGAGCTGAAATTGGGACTGCCCAGTGAATCCGGCGTGCGGCTGCTCCGGGAAAACAAGCTGCTCCCCCTCGAGGTGCTGTTCAAGGTGGACCATAGCTCGCCCTATTACAACGAAGCGAATAAGACGACGATCTTCTATGCCGAATCCTGGGCACTGACGCACTATCTGATGCTCGATGAGCAAATGCGCAAGACGCCGGCCCTGACGAATTATGTTCGCCTGCTGCAGAACGACGTCGACTCGCTGGAGGCAGCCCGGCAAGCCTTCGGGGACCTGAAACGGCTCCAGAAGAACCTCGAGTCGTACGTGGGCCAGTCCAGCTTCCACTATGCCCTGATAAAAATGGCGGCTGAGGTCGCGGAGAAGGACTATGTCGCTCGTGTGCTGTCGCCGGCCGAATCCGCCGCGCGGCGCGGAGACTTTCACCTGTACATGCAGCGCACGACCGAGGCCCGCGCGCTGCTCGAGGAAGCGCTGCGCCTGGATCCTAACCTGGCGCTGGCACACGAAAGCGTGGGTTTGTCGTACTACCGGCAAGGACAACGGGAGGAGGCCGCGAAGCACTTCGCCCTGGCCGTGCAACTTGATTCGCGCAGCTACCTCTCCCACTTCCTACACGCCAGGCTGCTGGTCGAGCAGGCACAGGACCCACAGACTGGCGGCGGCACGGAAGGCCGCGGAACTCGAACCTGGCGAGCCCCTGTATTACTTGAACGTGGGGAACATCCTGCTGCGCCTGGAAAGAATCGAGGAGGCCCGCGGGATCGGCCAGCGCATCCGGTCGGATGCAAAATCGACGCAGGTCCGCGCCGCTGCGGAATCTTTCCTCGCCGAGGTCGCTCGCTTCCAGGAATATCAGGCCCTGCAGAAGCGCCATGAAGAGGAGGCGCGCGCCAGCCGCGAGCAATTGCAGTCCTACCTGCGAAGCGACGCGAGCGCAAACACTCCGTCCAGCGGCGAAGCTCCTTCTGTGAATACCTCGGGGACGCCTCCCGGGGCCGCTGGCACCTCCTCCGCGCGGCGGTATGCAATGTTCGGCAGGCTCACCCAGATCAGTTGCGCGGCTCCGCCAGCGATGGAGTTGACGCTGAGTGCCGGCGGTTTGACGATGCGGCTGCACGCGACGAATTATTTCAATGTGGATTACCTCACCTCGTCTTGGAAACCTCCAGCCAACTTCAACCCCTGCACGCACCTGAAAGGTCTCTCGGCACAGATTTCCTATACGCTGGCGCAGGGGCAGGCGTACGACGGCGAAATCGTCTCGATTGAAGTTCGCAGGTAGGAGCGCCTTGTGGCTACAGACACCCCACTTGGTTTAGGGGTGTTGCATCTCGTCAAGTCTGGTCACTTCCCATAAACCAGGCGGCCACCGACGAATGTCTGCAGGACCTTCGTTGTGAGCAGTTGCTGCGGCGGTATTTTCGTAATGTCGGCGGAGAGGACCACGATATCGGCCCACTGTCCCGGCGCGATGCGACCCTTCTTCCCTTCCTCGAATTCGGCGTAGGCCGACCCTCCTGTATATGCTCGAAGGCAATCCTCGAGTGGAATCTTTTCTTGAGGCTGCCAGCCTCCGGCAGGGCCTCCTTCGGGTAGCTCGCGCGTGACACAAGCGTAGAGGCCGCGCAAGGGGTTGACAGGCTCGACCGGATAGTCGGTGCCGAAGGCAAGCCGGGCGCCCTGCTTTAGCATCGTGTTCCAGGCATAGGCACCCTTCGAGCGGTCAGAGCCCAGACGGGCCTGGGCCCAGCGCATATCGCTCGACTCATGCACCGGCTGCATGGAGGCGATCACGCCGAGCTCAGCAAATCGCGGAAAGTCCTCGGGGGCCACCACTTGGGCATGCTCGATGCGGGGGCGGCGGTCGCGCGGCCCATTCCGCTCCACCACAGCCGCGAAGGTGTTGAGCGCGATGCGATTGGTGGCGTCGCCGATGGCGTGAAAGGCGAGCTGGAAGCCAGCGTTGTCGCGCTCGATGGCCAATCGCTTCAACTGTTCCGGCTCGAACCGCAAGATGCCGCTGGTGGAGGGATCATCGGCGTACGGCGCCAGCAACGCCGCGGTGCGCGAACCCAGCGAGCCATCCAGGATGGCCTTGAGTGTGCCGGTCTTCAGCCAGGGGTCCTCTGTGCCGCCCTGCTGGCGCATTTCGTTCAACCGCGCAAGAGGCTCGCTGAACGGCAACCACTCCGTGATGCGCGCCGTTAACTTGCCTTCTTTCTTGAGCTGCTGGTAAACGACGAAATCAGCCCAGGCGGAGTTGTCCTGCAGCGAAGTGACGCCAAAGCGCGCGACTTCAGCCAGCGCCATTTCGACGGCGCGGCGCCGCTGCTCGGGCGTGAGCGGCGGAATTTTTCGGCTGACGAGTCCGACAGCGCTTTCCTTGAGCATCCCCGTCGGCTCGCCGGCGGAGTCATGTTCGATGCTGCCGGCGGCCGGGTCTTTCGTTTCCTTGGTGATCCCTGCTAGCTGCAAGGCCAGCGAATTAGCCACCGCTACATGCCCGTCCACGCGGCCGAAGATCATCGGGTGGTCTTTCGATACGGCGTCCAGGTCCTGGCGGGTAGGAAAACGCTGTTCGGGCCACAGCGTGTGGTCCCAACCGCGCCCGGTAATCCATTCACCCGGCTTGTGCTCGGCCAGGCGCGCGCGGAGTCGCAGCTGGAACTCGGCGAGTGATTTGGCGCCCTCAAAATCTACGCCCAGTTTGGCCTGGCCTCCGCTCGCCAGGTGAATGTGCGCGTCGTTGAATCCGGGCATCGCAAAGGCGCCATGCAAGTCGATGACGCGCGTCTTGGGTCCGGCCAGCGCGCGAATCTGCCGGGTGGTTCCAACCGCGACAATCTTTTCCCCGTGGATGGCCATGGCCTCGACTCGTAGATGCGCCGCGTCACCGGTGTAGATGACGCCGTTGACGAGCGCCAGCTCGGGCGGCTGGCTCTCCGTGCCGCACGCGTTCAAGCCTTGCGGCGCGGCTGCCAGCCAACCACAGAGGAAAAGGCAATGGGCAAAGCGCATGACCAATAATTGAAGGGGGCTGTGCTGCCGAAGGTCGTTCCCCAGCAGGCGGAAGTTGTGGATCATTTCTGGGGCGCTAATTCCAGACCGGCGACGCCCAACAAAGTGAGCAAAATGCGTTGCAGGCCGAGCTCACGGCCCGTAGCGTCGTACCACTCGCTGAGTGTATGGGCTCCCCCGGCGCGCCCGCCTGCGCCGATGGAAATTGCCTGGATGCCAAGCGAGAGCGGGATATTGGCGTCGGTGGAAGATCGCTCGCGGTGCGAGCGATTGCCCAGATAGCGATCGGCCTCGCGCACGGCAGCAAGGAGCGGAGACGTCTCCGCCAATTCCCCAGCCGGGCGAAGGCCCAGCACGCGGAGCTTGATCTCGAGTTTGCCGTTGGGCTCACGGCCCGTGATTCCGCGGTCGCGCGCGGCAGCCATCTCCTCGTCCACACCGGCCTGGATAGCCTCCCGCAACGCGGCCTCGAGATGATCCAGCTCGCCCTCGGATTCCGAGCGCAGGTCCACCTTGATGGTGGCGCGGTCCGGAATGGAATTGACTGAAGTACCGCCCTCGATCGCGCCGACGTTGAAGGTGGTGCGCGGCTCGCTGGACACGCGGACCTTGACGAAACGAGCCAGCCCACGCGAGAGCGCGTGGATTGGATTCGGCACGCCGAAGTCGGACCAGCTATGGCCGCCGGGGCCGAGCACGCTGATTTCGACGCGTCGCGAGGCGACGGCCGCGGCGGTGACGTGGTCGGTGGAGGCGCCGTCAAGCGCAATGACATACCGGAGGCGGTCGCCGTAGTTTTCGACCAGCTTCCGCATCCCGCGGAGATTGCCCTCGCCTTCCTCACCCACGTCGGCAGCAAACACCAGGGTCATACGCGTTTTAATCTTGCCCTCGTTCAGCGCCCGCGCCACGGCCACCAGCGCCACCAGGCCCGTGCTATTGTCCGAAATGCCGGGCGCCGCCATGCGGTTGGCGTTTCGGCGCACTTTGACATCCGTTCCCGGCGGAAAGACGGTGTCGAGATGCGCGGTGACCAGCACGACGTTCCCGGCCACTTCCCCGGGCCGTTCGGCGATCACGTCTCCCACGTCATCGGTGCGCACTCGCAGGCCGCAGCAAGAGAGCAGCTTGCGCAGGTACACGGCGCGGGCGCTTTCGAGGAACGATGGCGCAGGGATCTCGGTGATGTGGACCTGTTCGTCGTTGACCCAGGCGACGTTCTTGGCCAGCCAGTCGAGTGCGCGCGCGACCCGCGGGTCGCTGGCCAGTTCCTCGACCCTCGCGGCGTTTCCTGCCGCGGCGGTTTGTGGGAAGGCGGTCTCCATCAAAACCAGAATACCGCAGAGCAAAAGAAGTTTCACTGCTTCAGGACTGGCACGGGACAACTTTGTCGGCCCAAGCGTCTTCACGCACCACAAGGTGCGCCAGTGTCCAACAATCCGCGTCAGGCGTCAATCAAAAATCCAGCCGGCTTCGAAAGGGGCACAGCATGCCGTGCCCCCAGGAGCGCCGAGCCGCGCTCCCGCCTTGGCGCGCCGCGGTGCTGGCATGCCGAACGGAGTGAGGCATCTCTCAGGAAAAATTCCTCGAGGAGTTTCGCGGTTCGTTGCCCCGACGCTTTCGGTCGGGAAAACCGGCGAAGCTGGGACTCGAAATGAAAGAAGAGGTGGAAAACTACAGCCATCGATACGCAACGATATCTACTGGGGAGAGGCTTGGCCGCAAAGGGCGAGGATTTCCTCCTCCGTGAGCACGCGGGTGGACTGCTTTGCTGCCGCGTAAATGCGGTTGACGACTTCCTCGGTGGCGGGGATGCCGCGGTGCTCGAGCCAGTAGAGAACGTTTGAGCGGCCGCTCATCGGGCCGATTTCAATCACCTGTTCGAGCCCGAACAGGTGCGAGGGCACGCCGCTGTAAACCGAGTTGGCGAGCATTGCGTCGTGCTTCTTATAGGCTTTGATGATCGCCGCAGCGTGCACACCGGTGGCGGTGCGGAAAGCGTCCCGGCCGATCACCGGGTAGTTGGGCGGGATCGTAGTATGCGTGGCATGCGCCACCTTCTCAGAGTACTCCCTGAGGCGGGAAAGGTCACGGTCGATGATCCCGAGCAGGCGCAGGTTCACCAGCATCAGCTCCATCGGCGTATTGCCAACGCGCTCGCCCAGTGAATTCGCAGCTGCATGAACCTGGTTGGCGCCGGCGGCGATCGCCGCCAGCGAGTTAGCGATGGCCAAGCCGCGGTCGCAGTGACCGTGCCAATCCACTCGGATCTTTTCTCCCGACGGTCGGACAATCTGCTCCAGGGCGAACCTCACGAGGTTGTAGGCGCCTATCGGCGTGGCGTGACCGACGGTGTCGCAAAGGACGATGGCGCGCGCCCCACAGTTGATGGCGGTGGAGTAGAGTGTCTTGATCGTCGCCGGGTCGGTGCGGGTGGTGTCTTCGGTGACGTACATCACCGGCAGGCCCTGCGTGAGGGCAAAGCGAACAGCGTTTTCCGTGGTGCGCTGCAGGTGGTCGACAGTCCAGTCTTCTACCAGCCGCCGGATGGGGCTCGAACCCAGAAACGTCGCCGCTTCGATGGCGATTCCTGCGCGCTGCGCCACTTCGGCGATGGGGCGAATGTCGTTCTCATGGGTGCGCGCGGCACAGTTGGGGCGGATCTTCATCTTGGCCCGGGCGATTTCGCGGGCCAAGGCTTCCGTATCAGCCAGCGCACGAGGCCCAGCGCCGGGCAAGCCGATATTCACCGAGTCGATTCCCAGCGTCTCCATCAAGTGCAGAATTTCAATCTTTTCCCCGATCGTGGGGTCGTGAACGGAGGGGTTTTGGAGACCGTCCCGGAGGGTTTCATCGTCGAGCATGACTGTACGACCGCGGAACGGGTCAAAACCGCTGGCGTTGTTCCAGTCGTGGATCAGTTCGTCCAAACTCATTTTGTTTTGTCGTTCGTTGGCTCTGTTCAGAGGCCGACTCTCGGCCTTCAGCTAACCCCCAGCACTTAGTACCGCAACGTGTAGCTGTGCGGCATTTCGCTTAGATTCGGCTTGTAGAGCGTTTTGCAGAACTCGCAGCGGTAAATCTCCGCTTTGGGGCCGATCAACTCTTCGATCTCCTTAGGGTAATCGTACCAACGCTTGAGGTGGCCGCCGCAGAGCTTGCCCTTCTCATCTTTTTCGTCGCAGGCGCGCTGCTTGGGCTTGCGGGTCTTGATCTTTATCTTTGGCTTCGCTTCGGCCGGCGCCGGCTGGGCATCTGCCGGGGAAGAACTCGGAGCAGTCGGTTCCGCCATGCGCTTTGCTACCCTCCCTCGTTCCCTAAATCCTATGACCCCGAAAAACAGCACGCATCGCGCCGCGGGCGCTCTTCCAGCGGTGTCGCCAGCCGGGCGCGAACAAGAACTGAAGGAATCGGTCCGCAGCTACGCCCAGCTCCTCGTTGTAGCCAAACCACCAGGACTTGGGCCAGCGCGGCAGATGATCTACATCTACGTATTTTACTCGAAGTAATTCCAGCAGACCAAGGCGCGAGTGCGTATGCCCCCAGCCGCTCACCCCGCGACCGCCGTGCGGCGCTTCGGAGATGCCGAAGTAACTGGCCACGTCGTTCACCATCACCGCGCCGGCGTGGACCTGAGCAGCCAGCCGGCGGCCTCGGCGGCTGTCCCGGGTCCAGATGCTGGCGGCCAGGCCGAAGGGCGAGTCGTTAGCCATGGTCACCGCTTCCTGCTCGCTGTCCACGCTGCGCAGGGCCAGCACCGGGCCAAATGTCTCTTCCTGCATCAAGCGCATGGAATGGTCCACGTCAGCAATGACGGTCGGTTCAAAGAAGCACGGACCAATATCCGGCCGGCGCCGCCCCCCGGTCAGAATCCGCGCGCCGCGCGCCACAGCCTCACGCAACTGCTCCTCGACCCGGTCCACTTGCTGGGGGCGGATCATCGGGCCGACCTCGGTGTGCGGATCGCTACCTGGGCCAAGCTTGAGGAGTCGCGCTTTTGCGGCGCACAGTTCGCTGAAGCGTCCGGCAACGGGGCGCTCGACGTAGATGCGCTCGACGGAAAGGCACGCCTGGCCGCAGTTAGTGAAGCTGCCCCAGACCGCGGCGCTCGAGGCCACTTCCAGGTCAGCGTCGGCTAGAACGATCATGGCGTCCTTGCCGCCGAGCTCGAGCACGCTGGGGATCAGCCGCCGCGCGCAGGCTTCCGCCACTCGCCTCCCGGTCGCCACACTTCCCGTAAAAATAACTTTATCGGGTCCGGCCAGGATCAGCGCTTCGCCCAGCTCTCCGCTGCCCTGAATCACCTGCACCAGCCCGACTGGAAAACCTGCCTGGGAGAAAAGCTCTTCGACCAGCGCGCCGCACCAGGGCGTTAGCTCCGAAGGTTTGATCACTACGGCATTGCCCGCCACCACGGCGGGAATCATCTGCCCCAGCGGAATGGCGACTGGATAGTTCCACGGCGCGATCACCCCGATGACGCCATATGGCTCGTAGTGGAGCGAGCCGGACTTGGCTTTCACCGCAGGGTTGTGGTGAGGCACGTGCTCGGGCAGCAGCAGCGCGGGAGCCAGGTTCGCGTAATAGGCGGCAGTGTCGAGCGAAACCAGCACATCGGCAAACAATGCCTCGACGCGGGGTTTCCCCGACTCGCGCATGACTCGCTCGGCAATCTCCTGGCGCCGCGCGTAAATCGTCTCCCGCAGCCGGTGTACCAGCGCGCATCGCTCCTGCAGCGATTGCGCCGCCCATCCGGCCTGTGCCCGCCGCGCCTGAGTAAGAATGCCCGGTACTTCCGAAGGTGGAGTGGCTTCAAGCCGCGCGATCACCATGCCGGTGGCGGGATCGATGGATTCCATCAGGGGCGAAAAGGTCGCGGGCGCAGCCATCTTCAGAGATTCTACCTGAAATCCTCGAAAGGCAGGGCAGGCATTCTTGCCTGTCCTTCGGATTCATCTGCAGATGCGAAAGGCAGCGACACCAGCCTCTTCTGATGTCACTCGCGGCAGGCACAAACGCTGACTATTGAGTTTCCAGACGCCACGGCTCGGGATACTCCACCGACATGAGGCAAAGACCCTGTGGCGGCACGGTTGGGCCGGAACGCGAGCGGTCGCGCAGCTCGAGTAGTCGCGGAATGTCTTCTGGTGTGAGCTTGCCGCGACCCACATCCAGCAGCGTCCCGACCATCTTGCGCACCATGTAGCGGAGGAAGGAGCGCCCGCGGACAACGTAGGTGAGAGTTTGCCTCTGTGGATCGACCACCGTCTCTGAGCGGTGAATCACGCGCACTGCGGTGCGCTCCCGGTCATCTTCTTTCGAGCCTGACGAAGCCGCAAACGAGGTAAAGTCATGCTCGCCCTCAAACAGGCGCGCCGCTTGGGCCATGGCCTCGGTATCGAGCGGATAGGGGTCGTGCAGCGCGTATCGCCACTCGAACGGCGACACGATGCGGCCGCGAAAGATGCGGTAATGATAGATCTTGGACACCGCCTGCCAACGCGCGTGAAAGTCGGGTCCGACTTCTTCCGCCGCGAGCACGCGGATCGCTGGCGGCAGCAAGGCGTTTAAGGCGCGCAGGAATTGGGCGGCGGTCAGCTCAGAACGCGTCTTGAAATGCGCCACTTGCCCGAGCGCATGCACGCCGGCATCGGTCCGCCCTGCGGCGTGGATCGTGAGATTTTCTTGCGTCAACTTGCGGACGACGTTGGTCAGCGCCCCCTGGACCGTCGGTCGCCCGGCCTGAATCTGCCAGCCGCTGAAGTCGGTGCCGTCATAGGCCAGGGTGAGTTTGATGTTATGCATCGCAGCGAACGCCGCCGATTCTGACAGCCCGCCTTCGCACCATCAGCAGCCTGGACATCTCCTTTTGCTTATAGCGCCGACATTCCGCCGGCGAACTTCAAAAGCGCCGGTCAGAAGCCGGCGGTTACATGGCTCCGCCTCTAGCCACTGTCCGTCTCGGGGAAAACCTCGTCGAAACTGCGTATGGTTCGGTGCGCCAAATCCCCAGGCCGTGAACTGGGCTTGGAAGTGCCAGGGCGAAGGCACTGAAGCGTAGCCATTCCGGCGCGGCGCGCAGCGTCGAGCTCGGGGATGGTGTCGGAGATGAACAAGATCGCGTCAGGAGAGAGGCCGAGCGACGTGGCAATGCGGCGATAACTTTGCTCATCCTGCTTGGGCCCGGTGGTGGTATCAAAATAGGCGCTGATAAACGGCGTGAGGTCTCCGGCCGTGGAGTTTGCGAAGAGCAGCTTTTGCGCCAGGACGCTACCTGAGGAAAAGATGGCGATAATTTTGTTCATCCGGCGCCAGCGCGCGAAAGCTGGGCCCACATCCGGATACACCACCCCGCGCAGCTCTCCACCGCGATAGCCGGCCTCCCAGATCTTACCCTGTAGTGATTTCAGCGCGGTCAATTTTCGGTCGTGGTCCATCAGCCACTGTACATAGGCGGCGGCTGAGGCAAGCCGGGCGCTCGTGGAATCTTCCCGCCAAGGAGGCAGGTCCTTGATGAGCTGAGCCTCGGCGGCCCGCTGCTGGCGCAGCGCTTCCAGGTCAGCCCTGACGTCGTCGCTTTCGTGATGCCGGGAGAGAAAATCCTCGGCGCGAGCGCGGGCGTAGGGAAATAGAGTGCCGTAGACAAAATCGATAGGCGTAGTAGTGCCTTCGATATCGAGCAAGAGGGCCCTGCTACCGGCGAGGTCACCCGAGAGGCCCGGCGCAGGGTCAGCCGGAACGGCCAAGATCAACTCAGGGTTGCCGGGCGCGGCAAATAAGCTGGCCCAAGGCAGACCGGCTGGTAGTTCCTGTCTACACCGCTCTGAGTGTAACGGGGCGTCCAGCCTGAGGCGTTCTGGAATAAACGGATGGCGCGGATTCGTCGTTCAGGGCAGAGATCGAACCAGTGCCAAGTGCCGCGCGGAACGCGGATCAAGTCGCCAGCCTCGACCTCAATGGCGATAACCGGCCCAGTCCGCTCGCCCTGCCGGGGGTGGATGTGGAACAGCCCGCGGCCCTCGATGATGAACCGCACCTCGTCCTCGTCGTGCCAGTGCTCGGAGTTGAACTTGTTCAGCATGGCCTCCAGGCCGGGTGTTTCTGGCGTGACGTCGATCACGTCGGCAGTCACGTAGCCGCCCCGCGACTTCAGCCGGTCAATCTCGGCAGAGTAGGCAGCCAGGATTTCCTCGGCCGGGGCATCCACCATCAGGGGATGCGACGGCTCCCAACGTTCGTAGTCGATTCCAATGCCTGCCAGGTACGCGCGCACCGCTTCGGGCTCTGTGAGGCGCCCGTTCTCGTCCGGAATCCGGATCGTAGCCATGGTGTCCCCTCGGCTCGTTCTCCCAGCCTAGCGCATGTTCCCAGACCTCAGACTGCGGCGGCATGGCCTCTGGCGGAGCCACAAGTTCGGCCAACAACTTCCAGCAGGAACTCGAGGATTTCCACATGTCGCCGGGCCTCGCTGAGATTCTCTCCCCAAGTATAAAGCCCATGGCCGCGCAAAAGAAACCCGTGCGACCCCGGATAGCGTTGCAGGATCGCCTCTAGCTGCCGGGCCAACTCCGGCATGTCCTGGGAGTTTTCCAGGATCGGCAGCCATTCCCGATGCTTGTGCGTGGCCACGCCGGCCAAGCCCTTGAGCATCTCGTAGCCCGAGATGGCGAGACCTCCGTGGCCCGCAAACGACTCGGAAAGAATCGTGCTCCAAACCGAATGCGTGTGCAGGACCGCGCCTGCGCCGCGCGCGCGGACCAGAGCCAGGTGCAACAGCGCTTCGGCCGAAGGCGCGCCGGACCCGCGCAGAATATTCAGGTTCTCGTCAATTTCGAGGAACTGGGTGGCAGTGAGTGCCCCTTTATCCACTCCCGAGGAGGTGATGGCCAGGCGCAACGGTTCGCGTGCCACTATTGCGCTGAAGTTACCGCTGGTCCCCAGCACCCAGCCGCGCGCATAGAATGCGCGGCCGGCCTCCGCCAGCCCAGCGGCCAGCTCGCGAAAAGCGCTCGTAGCTGAGTGTTTCGCGGAGAAGCGGCGTCGGCTGCTGCGCTGCTGCAACATGGCGGGCTCTGGGTCCGACAAGTAGAGACCCGCTATTATCTCACGCTGGGGCAACCTCGGCGTCAGCCGAAGGGAATTCTTCCGCGCGCAGAAGACTCCTCCAACACAGGGCTTGCAGGCTCCGCGGAACGTATCGAGGTTCATTGTAACGGGCAGGGCGTGCCGGGCCCCTACCCCTTCATCGCCGCGCAATGTGCAGCGCGACGCTGCCGCCCGTCCACAACTCGAAGCGGACATCCGCGAAGCCGCCGCCGGACATCGCTGCGGCTAACTCCTCGGGCGGTGGAAAGCTCTCTACAGAACTCGGCAGGTAGGAATAGGCCGCAGCGTTGCCGGAAATTGCTCCCCCCAGGCGCGGCAGAATACGGGTGAAATAAAAGCGGAATAGTGGGCCGAAGAGAGCGCCGTGTGGCTCGGTGAATTCGAGGATCCCCACTTCCCCGCCGGGCCGCAGCACACGGTAGATTTCGCGGAGGCCGCGCTGATAGTTGGCGAGGTTGCGGAAGCCGAACGCTGCGGTAACCAGATCAAAGCTTGCATCCGGAAATGGTAACTGCAATGCGTCTGCTTCGGCGTAGTCGCTCGGGCACCCCACGCCAACAGCGAGGGCGCTGCCGGAGGGCGCGGTGGGCGCAGCCGAGCGGCTGCCTCCCTTCGGCAGGCGCTTTCCTGCTTCGCAGGTCGATTTCTGCAGGGCGCGAACGAGCATGGGATGCGCGAAGTCGCTGCCGAAAACCTTTGCACGCCCGCCGCGCTTGAGGGCCAGGGTGAGGTCGCCCGTGCCACAACACAGGTCGAGTATATGCGCCTCGGGGCGCGACAAGATATGGTGGAAGCGCCGCACGACCCGGCGGCGCCACAGCCGATCCAGCTGGAATGAGAGTAGGTGGTTCAGGAGATCGTATCGCGGAGCGATGCGGCTGAACATCTCGCGCACTCGGCGCGCCGCATCGGCCTCGTCGCGCGCGCCGGCGGGGCGAGCGCCGGGCACGGAGATTCGCGGCGAGTTCAGTGGAGACATAGCAAGCTAGTTTTCAGTTGTCAGAGGTCGGTGCTCGCGCGATGGAGGGCAACTCCCGCCATACTCTGCTGACCGACTGTTCGGGGACGTCATCGACCACCTCGACCCGGCCGATGCGCTGCGGAAGAACGAAGCGCAAGTGCCCGCCGCGAGTCTTCTTGTCAGCGCGCATGATTTCAAGCATCCGGCGAGCGGGTATCCTGGGAAGCGGCGGCCTTGGCCCGACACGCAACACCAAGCCGATGATCCGCGCCGCTTCGTCCTCGGGGAGCATTTCCCGCGCGACAGCCAACTGCGTGGCAGCGATCATGCCCCACCCGACGGCTTCCCCGTGCAGAAACCTGTTGTAACCCGTGGCCGCTTCGAGCGCGTGCGCGAAAGTGTGGCCGAAGTTCAGGATTTCGCGCAAGCCGGATTCGCGTTCATCACGGCCCACCACATCTGCCTTGGCGCGAATGCAGCGCGGCAGTATCCAGCCGAGCGCCGCAGAATTTCGCTGCAGCAGATCATCCAGGCGGCGTTCGAGATAGCGATAGAGCGCCGCGTCGCCCATCACTCCGTATTTGATCACCTCATAGAGCCCGGAGCGGTATTGCCGGGCGCTCAGCGTGGTAAGCGCGTCAGGGTCGGCCAGGACCAGGCGCGGCGGGTAGAACGCCCCGACCAAGTTCTTCCCTTCTGGCAGGTTGACGCCGGTCTTGCCGCCCACCGCGCTGTCGACCTGGGCTACAAGTGTGGTGGGCAGGTGGACCAACCGCACGCCGCGGAGGAAGCTCGCCGCGACGAAGCCGGCGACGTCGCCCACCACGCCGCCGCCCAGCGCGACAATCACGGCGCGGCGGTCAGCGCCGGTGCTTACGAGTTGGCGGCAGAGCCGCTCAACGGTGGGCAATCTCTTTGACGTCTCGCGGTCGTCGAACAGAATGGTCTTGCTGCCACCCCGAAAGCTGGCCCGCAGCGCAGGGCCCCAATGCTTCCAGACTCGCGGCGAGGAGAGAATGAAAATACCCGTATTTTCGCCTAGCCGCGAGACCTGAGCCCCCGCGCGGGCCAGAATTCCGCGGCCGCACCAGACTTCGTACGTCCCCGAAGACGCGCGGACAGCGATGCGGTGCGTCGGATTCATAGAAGGCGCAGAGAATGTAGCATACTTCCCCGCGCGAACTTTCCGCGACGCCGGGGCGCGACTGGCCGCACTGATTTGGGTTCGTGCTACCATAAGCGCCGCTGCTTCGCTGAGACTCGGGTGCCGTAAGCGGTGCAATGAAGTCAGACGAGCCTAATTCCGTGGACTACATCGTAGTCGGCTGCGGCATCGCCGGGCTGCGCGCCGCCATCGAGCTGAGCCAGGCGGGCAGTGTTCTGGTCCTGGCCAAGTCCGAACTCAGCGATTCGGCCACCGAATGGGCGCAGGGCGGGATCGCCGCGGCGCTCAGCGATGAGGACCAGATCAGCCTGCACGAGCAGGACACGCTGCAGGCCGGCGACGGCCTCTGCAACGCCGCCGCGGTTAAGCTCCTCGTGGAGGAAGCTCCGAAGTACATCCAAGAGCTGATCGGTTGGGGCACGGAGTTTGATCGCGCCGGAACGAAGCTGGCCTTTACGCGCGAAGGAGCTCATAGCCGCTCGCGCATCCTGCACGCGCAGGGCGATTCCACCGGGCACGAGATCAGCCGGGCGCTTTTCGCCCGAGCCCGCTCGATGCAGCGCATCCACATTCGCGCCCACGCCTTCACTACCGAACTGGTGGAAGCGGAAGGACGCATCGCCGGGCTGCGCTACCTCGATGAAACAACAAACAGCCTGCACGAAGTCCGCGCCGGCGCAGTGCTGCTGGCCACTGGCGGCTTGGGCCAAGTCTATCGAGAGACGACCAATCCACCGGTCGCCACCGGCGACGGCATGGCCATCGCCCACGAAGCCGGCGCGACGCTCTCAGATCTCGAGTTCGTGCAGTTCCATCCCACTGCTCTGGC
>Ga0209154_1000714_pt1 | contig 21063 bp, 18 predicted proteins | sample GraSoiAngelo_121_FD_185878 | JGI IMG/M metagenome (GOLD analysis project Ga0209154, IMG submission 185878) | Grasslands soil microbial communities from the Angelo Coastal Reserve, California, USA - 14_0919_12_20cm (SPAdes) (version 2) | ecosystem: Environmental > Terrestrial > Soil > Grasslands ... | reverse complement strand
GGCAGCAAACGCTCGCTGCGCTGCAATATCTGGACGCTAACTCTTCCGGCCAGTGGAACGGATACCTCGGCGACGAGTTAGGAGGAGGAAAAACGTTCTCAGGGTCTCCAAGCCTCCCACTGGGACGCATGAGTGCCGGCCTGGCTTTGACGATATCCTTCGCGAACGTCCTCACTTTGAGGAAAGAACGTGCTCGGCCTGTTACAATCTCCGCAGGAGTTCTTGCTCGGATAGTACTGTGAGGCCTGGGATTCGTTCGAAGTGTTCCTTGTTCTCGGTTGCCACGGCAAAGCCTTCTTGGAGCGCTGTTGCTCCGACGAAGAGGTCTCGGATCTCTATCCCTCTCCCAGCCTTCTCCAGACCGGAGAGTATCTTTGCCGCCAGCTCAGACGCTTCTTCGGTAAGTGACAGTACTCTGAGGGTTGACCTCAGGCCTTTAACGGCGGTGAGGTTCGTCTTGACCTCTCTATACTTGAAAGCTCCCAGAAACAGTTCGAACAGGTTCACAATCGTCGTCGCAAGCTCCGCTCTCCCTTCCAGCCTTGTGACTGTCGAGGGTTCACCTTTGGCTCTAAGGTGATTCACGAGGGCGGTGGTGTCTAGAACTATTCGCTTGGGTACTTCCAACGGGACCAGAGCTTCCTCAGGCTCTTGAACAGTTCCTCCGCCTCGCTGTCAGTCATCTTCCAGGCTCCCTGGAAATCGCTCAGCTTCAGCCCGCGCGTCTTGATAAGATGGGCAAGGACATCATCCATGGAGACTGGATGCCCCGACTCCTGCCTAAGCCGGCCTGCAACCCTGTTCAACTCCTTGTAAATGTCCTCGCTGACCCGTATTGTAGCCATTGTAGACAATGTACACAATGTGACTTCCGCCATAAAAGGCGTTTCTTTCCTCGGACCCGCAACAAGGATCGAGACTAGGAGACTTCCTTTCCGAAGAAGTGCTGACCCGAATGGCGTCTATCGTCTAGACAAAGGTAAGCATTCTATGTTTTTTCGTCCCTGTCCGACGTTTAACGTCGTTATCGACAAGCATGCCTCCGGGACGACATCGTTTAAGTGGATGGAGCGATGACGTGTCCTGTAGAGAAGGCGTCCCGGGTCCAAGGCAAGGCTAGTGGGCTTCAGGACCGCCCGCGTAGAGTCTCCTCCTGAATAGCATCGAAGCGCCTACGCGAGATGACGCCTAAGCGAGGAAAAAAAGGATAGAATAGGATTGGAACAGGAAGGTCAACAGTACGAAAGACAACCGATAGAGACTACGGGTCTAGTCGACAAAGGTCCGGAGAAGAAGAAGCGTAGGAGACTGCCGAGCCTGGAGAGGCTGCGGCACGAACTAGTCTACCAGCTACGCGAAAGCCTCCGAGCCTCACAGGAAAAAATGAACAACCCAGAACTAACCCTTGCAGAACGTCATCACTGGACACAAATACACACCTACACCGCACAAGTACTCAACACAATACTACGAGACCTACAACTCAAAGACTGGGAAAAACGACTAAAAGAACTAGAAAAAAACGCCTACCCACATAAACACGCATGATCTTGATGATTCCCAAACGAATCCAAGCGACACATCCAGCTCCTCGTCACACGAGGCCTGTTCCTCTTTGGTGGGTATGGCATCTCCATTTCTTCGAATTACCAAAGTCCCAGCTTTGTTCAGGTGAAGGAATCAAATAAAACGGACTTTGTACATTTGATAATAACGGCGCGCTTGCGAGATCTTGCCTCTGAGGAAAAGAAAGCAAACGTGTTCGCTTTGCCTCCAAAGGAGAGAGCTGAGAGCCAGTCACATTATCCCAAGATTCGTCGGAAAGTGGCTCAAGACAAGTTCTGGGACTGGGTTCATGAAAGGCATCGAGACCTCAGAGGAAAGAGTCCAAGACTTACCGACAGAGCCCCTACTCTGTTCTGATTGCGAGGAAAGGTTCTCGAAACTTGAGTCATATTTTGCTAACGAGATTTTCTTTCCGTTCCAGGATAAGAAAGTTCGAAGTTTTGAGTATGATGATCGACTATCTGCATTCGTTGTTTCGTTGAGCTGGAGGACTCTCAAAACAAGCTACGATGGAATGAAAGAGGAGGCTCCTACTCTCCTCTCTCACGTGGACAAAGCCGAATCTGAATGGCGAAAGCATTTACTTCAAGAGAGGAAAGGAACAGAGCCTTATCAGAATCACCTCTTCTTTATGCCGACTAAATATCGTGGGGCTTCGCCTGCCAAGTTTGAGTGGTATGTACTTCGAGCTGTGGATACCACGTTGGCCGGAAACGAAAACAGGATTTTCGCCTACACGAAATTTCCTTGGATGATCTTTGTTTCGTCCATACAGCCTGTTATTCTAGAGGGGTGGGATGGAACGGAGGTTAAGCACCAAGGTAAGATTTCGGATCAGCAGCTCGTTCGAGACGAGGACTTTTGGAGTTTTCTTGCGAGTAGAGCGACATTCATTGACGAGTCGCCGGGACCTTCCCCCAAGCGGATTGAGAGAGTCATAAAGGCTGTGAGCAAGGACCCTTGGAGATTCCTCGATTCTGACACCTTTGAAACTATGATTCTCGAGAGAGACAGAATTAGAGATCAGGAAATGAAGCAAATGCCGGAAAATGTAAAAGAGCTCGTAAGTGTCATCACCGAAGCAGTAGAGGATCGGACGAAGGTCAAGCGTGAAAACCGTTTGGATACACTTCGCTCACGGACGATAGCTGACATCATTGCTGGTTTGCAGCCTCCCGAGAGTGTCCAACTCGACGGGCGTGTTCAATCCACTATCGAAGATTCGTCAAGAGGAGAACGAGACGCCACTATGACCCTTCAAACACAACGCGTTTGGCTCACCTTCATGGTCAACCCCCACTCAACAAAAGGCGACCGGCGGAAAAAGGTGGAGACGGAGGCAAATCGCCTCAAATCACTCCGGGGGTCTGGGACGACGCCAATAGCCGTCTTCTCGATGAGACTCGTAGACGATGGGGTTGATTTCGAAACCGCGTTGGTTTTAGATTAAATGTCTCTATCCTGAGAGCAAACATATCCGCAAGCTGATCGTTTGACCAAGTCTCTCGGCTAAACAGTTTCATTCACCGTCCCCGTCGTTTATGTGAACGCGGCAAAAAGACTTACCTCTTCATAGAGGCCAGAGACAGCTCGGATAAATGCAAGCCGCGGGCGCAATAAGACCTGATGAATGGGAGCAATGGAAGGTCGAACGCTGGAACAATGCGCACAACGAACTTGACACTTACCCAATGCTCAATACTCTCTTGAATGGCTTCCGACATTTCAGGCAAGTGGACGTCGTCGAGAACGTGTTCTTCAATGCTTGCTGTTTTCGTTCTCCTGACCTATTGCGATTTGAAGAGTTCCTGTCGATGTTTGCCGTGTTTATCGGCGATGCGATGCCAACATTGGAGCGGCGAGCTCGCTCAAATGACCTAGATAGCTCGGGAAGTGTTATGACTGAGGGCCTCCTTATGCATCAATTCGCGTTAAGATTCGGACCTTCTAGCATAGAGGTTTGGCCAAGGCTCAGCAATGGAAAGTTCGCAGATCTGAGGTTGCAACATCGTCGGAAGTCAATCTATTACGAGGCTACAGCGCTCGGGATTGGGCTGTTCGAAGAAAAGCTAAAGCTCGTCTACAGCGTCCTGTCCCAGATCTATTCATCGTATCTGCCTCCTGGAATGTCAGCCTGGATTTACATTGACCCGTCCAAACTTCCGCTCAACGATACAAAACAACTAGATGTAAACATGGCCATCTCTCGGACAAACAGTTGGATGGAGAAGCTCGGGGTCTTTGGTTTGCTTCAGTCTACAAGCAGTGCCTCGTTTCATATTGATTTCAGACAGTCATACCCATTCTTTCTTGGAAAGTTCATTGAATTTCCGATCGACGATTGTCCAGTAATCTCGGTGTCGATAACCCCCGATATCACGGGCTTGGCACATGTGGCATCAATGGAAACCTTTCCATCTGCCGGGTCCGTGTTGGGAGGCAAAGCGTTCGTCAATCACATTGAGAGGAAGATTCGTGAAGAAATTCGTAGCGGTCAACGCGAGGGAGATCAGCCCAAATATTCTGGTCGTAAGGGGATTCCATTGGCTGTACCATCCATCCCGCAACGCAAGTTCGACCAAGATTCTAGACTATGGAGTCATCGATACTTCGATTCGGGCTATAATTGACGAACTCAAGATCCGCGATCTCTCTGCAATCAAGATCTACGAGAACGACTATTTTGAAGCCCGCACGATTGTTAACCCGTTTGCAGATGAACCCGCAAGACTGACTGTCGAGGAGCTGGAGAATCTGTGAGAGGACGTTATTTCATCAAGTGTAATGAACTTTCTTCGGAAAAGGGATTTGTCGAGGTTAGCAAAAGCAGTTAATCAAGTAGACTCAATGGAACCGCTTGTGAAAACCTTCGTCAGTTTAGCGATGACGAATCGAGGCTAGAAGACCCCCCTTCCACGAAATAGCCGCCCAGAGTGTGTCTCGCTTCTACTTCCAACTGGAATCTAGAGCGTTGCTTGTGTTTGTGGACGGCAGAGATCATCTCGGAAGGTTTCAGAGGGCGAAGGACGAAGAGCTACTATCACTCATACGAAAGAAAGGATACAGGTCCTCGAACTAAGCCACAACCGCTATACGGACAAGAAAGAGACGCTGTATGAAGAGATCCGGAAGGGCCTCACAAGTTAGCTTGCAGACTTAGGGTCATTCATGAGAGCGGCCCCTCTTTTTCAACGTCTCAAGAACTGAAGGATCGTCGAAACGGCGAGCACTGCCGTGAGTATGACGAGAATTATGGTCAAGGTCGCGATCCGCTTGTTGAGTCGGGTCGAAGCCTCTTGAGACTGAAGGGTTGCGATGTCAGAGATGTGTCTCTGAAACGAGGCGACCTCTCCCTCTATCTCTGCCAACTGCTCGCTGGCAACTTCAAGGGACTCCAGCGTCATTGAAGCAAGGCTCGACACGACCCCGGCGTTTTCCCCGAACTTGACCAAGTCAGCCAAGAAAAACGGAACTATACTTACGTTGATCTCAGTGCGCGTAGGACCCTTAGTAGTTAGTGTCTCAAGAAGAGAGGATGTCCGCCGCTTCGTTAAGCTCACTTCTCCGGAAGCAACTGCGGCTTCGGTACCAACCAGGCTAACCTCTGATAGCAGCCTGCCAATCTCCTTAGCTGTCGACTGAACGTTAGGTGACTGTCGAAATGTCATCGCTTTCTGATCCAAGCTCGTAGCCATGTTTAGCCGGCTGTTTGCCCAGATGTTGAGACTGAGAAGCCAAACCAACATGGTCTCGAAGAATGGCGTAGACCAATCGACTCTTCCCGGAAACATCGAAATCAGCATGATTCTCATTTCGGGAAAAGTGTTCAGAAGGCTGGCATCTGTGGTAAGGTACGTAACCGAGAGGGTGCGGTATAATCCAACTCCAGGTTGTTCGGACTGACTCACGATGACGTGGACGTTAGAGTAGGCGGGTATGTGTGACGTAATGTCGACAGCAGGGTCAGCGAGGTTGAACGGTTGATACCCTCGAATCTCCGTCGCAATTTTTGCAAATTGCTCCGGCACAATTGGGCCGGAAGTCCTCAATTTCTCAAGCTCAGTAAGCGCTTCGCGGAGTTGATTGAGTCGAGTCGCTTCCACCACGACCCCGATCCAGGTGACATTCGCTCCATGAGGGCTCCATGAGACGTTCTGAGACGAAAGGCCGCCGAGGCTCTCAACAAAGAGACGGACTGGAAGAGAAAGCTTACGCAACTGATTTCTGATAGGGTCACTTATGGATGTTGGATCTAGTTTTTCGACAAGAAGCAGTCCCCGTATAGCGAGGATCAAATAGGGAACTGTCGGGTTGTCTACGAGGAACACTTTGACGCTCGCGTAGATCGGGAGTAAGGGTTCAAGGTCCACCTGAAACGTTTTCGCGGGGTTGGTGAAGACTGTGCGCAACGTCGTCTCATTCAGAGTCCATGTTATGGTTTCAATTGTGGTGGACGGAGTCTTCTGTGGCGATTTGTCAAGCTTCTTGAGAGGTGGATCGGGTTGTGAACTGAGCAGCTTCGTGAGAAGGTCGATCGTTGCGGCCTTATCGCTCCGGTTGAAAACCTCAACCGAAATGAAGCCTGCGTCACCGATCTTCCACGTACCACTAGTTGTAGAAGCAGCTGCACTTTGAACCAATTCGGTTTCCAAGCGCGTTTCTCCTACTTGTCGCGATGCTTCACGGTGTCATTCGGAGCGGAGATTTGAGATGAAAGGATGAGCCAATACCCGCGCTAACCATAGACCAACACGATGACACTATCTTCAAGGGCCCAATGTCTAAGAGCTAAGTTTGCTTCCGCTTCGTGATCTCTCGGAACGGAACGGTATATGGGTAGACTTGTTCCCCGAGATCTTCCGTCCGCCATTCCCCGTCTGCTCGAAGCAGTAAGCTGTTCCCTAGTGTGGTCGTTGATAATGTCTCCCGCGGTTTTCGTCTCGCCTATGGTCAATAATTCTCTGGCTTTGTCGCGGGCTATGACATCCGGAATCTTGCCACCAATTTCCCAAGATTTTTTGGGATAATTGTCGTAGGCCACTCCGAACAAATCTAGACTTTTTCCGTCACGGAGGAACTTTGCGAGCGAGTCTACCATCGATTGGTGTTCCGGAGTAGCTGATGAGTAACCATGACTTGCCAAGGTTCTAGCCCGCTACATAATCCATATCGTTCAAGTCGTCCGCCAAACAAACTTTAGTCCGAAATGCAGACGTTCTGCCATAAAAACTAAGGGCTCTGCGCATGGTCTTTCGACCACGAGAGTCGAGTGGAGTTTTCGTGCCCAACGAGCAACATACGTGAACAAAGTCTAACCCCTCAGATCCCCATTCCCTTCGTCTGCTTCGCGGACGAATTCTTCGCTAGTGAACCGCCTTGAACACCTCATCCATCCAAAGCATCTCCAATGCGAGGCTGAAGAAGACCGCGAACAAAACCCAGCCTCCCCAGTTTCCCAAACCAGCTGCAAGCAAGATGCCGAAACCAGACCCGATACTGAAATCAGCCCCTAAGTTTAGTGTCCATGCTAGCAAACGGCCACTTGCCTCACCGATTCTTTTCACCATCCTTCGTTTTCCGAAGACACGGAGTAGGCCGACGACAACAATTACTGGAACACCTACTGCCAGGATGTAGACAAAACCGATCGGGGTGATCTCAAGCCCATGAGTGACCACAACTCCAGCCAGGAGGATAACTGCCTCGAACAATGGTCGATATCGTTTGCCGATTGTTTTCCAAGTCGTATCAGTCGATGTCGGCTGCTTCTCAGCGGCTTGGCCATCGGTCTTTACGTGTGCCTCCTTAGCAAAATCCTTCGCGGTTTTCTCGATAGAATCTTTTTTCCTTATTACGAGAATTTCGCTTAACACCGCGATTTGGTTCTTTATGCGGTGTATGGGTCGGTACAAAACGACGATGGTGACAAACAATGATGCGTAGAATAGAACGACGTCTGCCGGCGAAACTGATCCAACTATGTTCTGCAGCCTGCTGGAAAAGTATGAGGCTATCGAGAGCATTGGTGGCAGAAAGGCCGCGACTATTGTTGCGAAAAGGCATGCTCCTCGCGAGTTGATTATTGCTATCAGTCGCCAAATGTATGCGCCCTCGGGAGACGAGTTCTGAATGTCTGTTAGTATGCGTTTGGCGGTTCGAAACCGAGTTTTCGGATCGATCGAGGATTTGCCCGTTTCTCCAGTTTCCAATAGACCAACGATTCTTCTTATCGCAGCTTCGTCTGCACGCCCCCGCCAACAGGTTTGATAGATCCATAGCGCGTTGGAAGTATACGCCTGGTAGATGAGATAGCCGAGTGGAACTGATGAGACTATAGCTGCGGCGACAACTCCGGCCGACAAATTCAACGTACCATTTAGGAAAATCCATCCAGCGATGAAGAGGAGGACGATTTGTCCAGGTAGTGAGAAGTACAGAAGCTGTTCTGCCTCTCGTATTACCGCGCTTCCCGCTGAGTCTGGGACTGTCGCCATGTGACCCTACTTGGCATAGAAGGAGTTGGTTGTCGTAAAGGTTTTCGTTTGTGATTAGTTTGACCCCAATCACAAGTAGGTCCTTGACCCTCGAGCAAACACTGGAACGGGTAGTGTTTGAAGATAGGTTATCGTTTCCTGTGAGCCACTTTATCGATCACTTCCTCTGCAAGTGCCGGGCCTCCTTGGAAATGGGCTGCGAGTCCAATGACTGTTTCTTTGAATCTTTTTTCGTCCAGGTTGCTTCTCATGCCAATCTGGTTGGTTGAAAAGCCGTCACATGAACTTTCCCTGATAGTCCCTTGCGAATCGCCTTGGAAACGGCTTGGGATCGAAAAACTCCTCATGATTCTGTTAATCCCGCATGATCGTCTAATGAGTAGCCAAGCGTCTGCGACCTCATTTCCATGCAAAATCCTGCGGACCCGAAAAATCTAGAAAATTAGGTATGCTTGCTAGTCTCGCGGCGCAGATCCGGAGTTTCCTATTTCCGGTTATCGGCTAACAAGCGTGTCGGAAATCTCCGTTCTTTCTTCTCTCAGAATTTTCTTTCTGCGCGAAGTCTTTTCGACCCCCACGCTCTTCGCACTGTAATGTCTGTGCTGTTTTGTTGCTCGTTTACTTCGGTTAACCATTGCCCTGTGTTCTTGAAGCTCCAGAATCGCTTGTTGTTCTGCCAGTAAAAGGTTGAGTAGCCGTGAATAATTGAGTGCCGTATCCTTGGCTTTCTTTGCCGTGGAGTGATACCACTCCGCTATCTTCGGGCCTGCTTCGAGCCACGGCTGGATTGTGGGCGGCCATAGCAGGTTACCTCTCGTTCTCCGGATGCTGAAACAACTCCGGTTCTGGGATTTGTCTCGACCATCACAGCCGATGCCCTTAATTCGGACACCATTAATTTTGGTGTCAGACGGCGATGATTGGTCAAAGTTACTCGGACCATAGATGAGCGAGAAGGCATTTGCCTGAGCCGTCGAAAAACATTCCACTGGTCAGCCAAGTCTTGACTGGGAGATTTCTCGGACAAGGTTTCTGAGCGTCTTCCACGATCTCCTCACGATCGGTGGAAAATCTCGATTTGCCAAATAGTACTCGCTGAGAAACCGGACGGTTATGGGGTCGTGCGCGTACCCTGATCCAATTTCGCCGTATTCTTTCTTTAGCTCTTCGATTCTAGAATCTCTTCGGACCTTCGCGAGGATGCTCGCGGCTGAGACAGGCGGATATTTTTCGTCCGCGTGATGTTCGGAGACCAGTTGGGGTTTGAAGCTTAGGCGTTCCAGAATGTTGTTCTTGAATCGCTCGGGTCGAGTATCCGAGGCATCGACATATGCAATGTGAGGCTTCAGTTTCTCGATCACATCCGCCATCGCCTTGGCTTCTAGCAAGTTGAGTCCTTGGAATTTTGGAGAACGGTTTACTACCAAGTCCAGATGACTCGCTTCCAACTCGACAATGTGATACTCATCGACAATCTTCGGAATCTTGGTAGAAAGCTCCATTCTGGCTTCCGGCGACAGTTTCTTCGAATCCTTAACGCCAAGCGATCTAAGCTGGCCGAGCCTATCCTCCTCGATCCTGATCCCCGCAATGACCAAGGGACCGATCACGGGACCACGACCAGCATCATCCACGCCGCAAACTCGCAAGAGACGCTAGCTCCGTTCCGTCCACGCGTCGACGATCGATAGTATCTTCTGTATCACTTCCTCTCGGTTGTCACGCGAGATTTCGAGACTCACTGCTTCAGCGAACCTTGGCGACCTCTCAATCTCGGGGTAATGTGATCCATACTTGACCGTTGCAATCACATTTCGCCCAGCTGACAAGAGTTTGGCTAAAGTGCCTCTGAAAGCGCTACTAGTCATTTCCATGGGTCCGATCTCATCAACGAGAACGAGATCAGCGGACCTTTCTGCGGCTCTTTTCAACGCACCAACACCGATCTCCTCAAGGTCTTCTGTATCGACACTGTAGTTGCCTATTCGAGGGCCAACGCTGTCTCCGACTCTGGCGAGCCAACCTTCAGCGCCTGAAGAGAGGTCGGTTATCTTGAACCCGATGCGCTCGTCGCCTTTTCTCACCTCTTGTGTAACCATGCCATCAACTCTGAGCCCTTTGTTCTTGTAATGATCGTGGATTCGCTGCATGAGGGTCGTCTTTCCAACTCCCGGAGCGCCTGTCACGAACACCATTCTAGGATGTTCACGGTTTTGGTTCAGGAGGAATCCACCTCATTTTGAAACTAAGGCCAAGGTAGTATACTTCGGAAGCTTCTGGGCGGCTCGCTTTCGGTTTCAACAACCTGCTTTTCTCGAAGAACTCGTCAGCTTCGTCCTGAAACCGCCTGAGCTCCGGTCCGTGGAAGAGTTTGATGAACGCGTTTCCTCCTTGCTTGAGAACCTCCTGCACTATTCTAAGCGCCGCTCTTGCAAGATCTACTTGTCTAGCATGATCCACATCCCATGCGCCGATGATTGTTGGTGCCAAGTCTGACAGAACCACGTCAGCAGGTCCCTTTAGCTCTGATACTATTCTCCGCGGTAAGTCTTCAGAGTATATGTCCGCCTCTATCAGACACACGTTCGGATAGGGTAGGGGGTCGATTTTTTTGATGTCTATTCCGAGGACCAAGCCCTCCGGTCCAACCGCTTCTCGCGCAATCTGCAGCCAGCCTCCCGGCTGGGAGCCGAGGTCGACAACTTTCTGGCCTGGAAGCAAGAGCTTGTAGGTTCGCGATGTTTGGAGAAGCTTGTACGCCGCCCTGCTACGGTAACCTTTGAGCTTGGCCAGTTTGTAGTACTGATCTTTCTTTCTGCGCTCAATCCACTGGTTTGGCATAATGACAGTAATTGTATCCTAGCTGACTCTGGACCCGTTCGGTACGTCCCTATCGATCGTAAGAATAGATAGTTTCTCGCCATCTGAGGCGGCTAGGAGCATGCCCTCAGATTTCTCCCCCGCAAATTTCGCTGGCTTGAGGTTCACGAGGAATGCCACTCTCTTGTTCATCAGCTCCTCGGCCGCGTAATAACCAACGAGGCTGGTTACAGTCTGCCGCTTCCCCTGAGGGCCAAAATCCACAACAACCTTGTAGAGTTTCTCAGTTCGCGGAACGCGCGAGACCTCCACAACTAGCCCAACTCGGATCTCGAGCTTCTTGAACTCGTCAATCGATACTTCCTTGGCCGGATCATCCATGGTCCTGCCAATAAGACGGGCGGCTTTTAGGGTTTGGAGAATCGCTACGCCTTGGCCTTCGGTCCAACGATCACACTAGAAGTCCGTGACGGCTGCAAATATTTCCCAGCCATCTCTTGAAGCTGACTCTTGTTGATCTTCCGGAATAGCTGACGCCGCTTTGCGAAATAGTCCAGTCCCAGTCCGTAGTGGACGAGATTATGGCTTGTCCTGGCAACCCCCTCGGTTGACTCCAGTTCCATCAATGCAGAACCGGTCTGGTTCTCCTTGGCGTCCTCAAGTTCCTGATCCAAGACTGGCTCATCGATAACCCGCTTGATCTCTTCTTCCATCAACTTCTTTGCACGGTCCACGTTCTTCGGGTTTACCCCCGCAAGAGCGGTCCAGTTCCCGCCTTGGAGTCCAGCATTGAGAAACGATGTGCACGAATATGCCAGCCCTTCTTTGTCCCGCACCCTCTGTCCAAGCCTCCCCATGAAACCCAGTTCGCCTAGTATTGCGTTCAACAGGTTCAACGGCTCATAGTCTGGATCTAGTCTATCAACAGCGAGTGTTCCCATCAGGATTTCGGTCTGAGCTTTGTGAGCCATCACAATCTCTTTCCTAGTCGGATTTTGTCCAGTTCCAGAGAGGGTCTTTGATTTTGAAGAGTCTTCTCTCTCACCGAAGGTGCGACCGCTCCACTTCAATGCCTGGTCAGGTTTGAATTGTCCCGCGAATGCTAGAATAACGGGAGCCTTCGCTACGTTATCATCAAAGAAATCGACTAAACTTGTTCTTTCGATCTTCTTGACACTTTCAGCTGTCCCAAACCTATCCTGGCTGTAAGGATGGTTCTTGGGATAGACCCGCTGAAGCAGCTCACGTATTCCTCTCCTCGTCGGGTCATCGTCCCTTAGCCTAATGTCCGTGAGCAGTTCCTCTTTCTCCTTCTCCACATCTCTCCGGTCAAAGGAGGGTCTGGTCAGACACTCTGATAGAATGTCCAGTACTCTTTGCATCCAAGGGCTCGTCATTCTGGCCTGGAAAGAAATCGCGTCAGGTGTGTTCCGGAAGCTAATCGCCGCTCCGACGGATTCCAGAGAATCGGCGATCTTCTCCGGACCAAGTTTTCGTGAGCCCCGAATCAGAAGTCTTGTTGCAAGTTCTGCAATTCCATGTTGGGTCTTGGGCTCTGTCGCAGTCCCGGCTCGGATGCTCCCATGGACCGCTACGGTAGGATTGTCGGTAGTTCGGTATAGTAGACACCTTACTCCTCTGGCTATCGAGTGTTCCTCGACGAGCTTGGGCAGGTCGGAATCAATGCCCATGGTCGTTCCTCACACCTATGGTCCTACAGACTGTCCTGTTCTCGATCGTCAGATATTTCCGGGCGACTTCAGAGACCTTCTCAGCGGTTATCTTGGACAGCTTGTCAACGAGCTTCGTCATCGTCTCGAATGAGATGACGAGTTCGAAGATTCCAATTACAAATCCTTGTCGAGCAACACCGTCAAACGTGTATGAGTACTGCGAGCGGATCTGTGCCAGTGCTCTGTCGAGCTCGTGTTTGCTCGGCGCCGTGTCCTTTATTCTCTCGATCTCCTCGAACAAGCGTTTCTCAGCCTTGTCGATGTTGACCCCGTCCCAGACGGTAAGGTCGAGAGCGAACACCGAAGGGTCGATAGTCGGAAAGAACTCCGAGGAGGCTTGAGTCGCGATCTTCTTCTCGACGAGCGCTCTGTAGAACCTGGCACTGCGGCCTGATGTCTGCCCGGGGCCGAATGCGAAGAGCCTGACTCCGCTGAGAACCGCGTCCAGCATCATTAGCCCGTAAACGTCTTCGCTGCCGAATCCCGGGGTGTGGTATGCGACTTTGATGTAGTCGGCCTCCGATGGGATCCGTAGCTCTACTCGTCTTTCGCCTGCCTGAGTGGGCTCGACGATGTTGGGTTCAGGAGGTTTCTCCGCTCTGGAGAGCAGCGCGAAGCTTTCCTCGATCTTGGGTAGAATCTTCTTCGGGGAGAAAGGCCCTGCTACAACTAGCATGGCGTTGCTCGGCGCGTAGTATCGCCGGTAGTGTTCGAAGAGATCGTCTCGGGTGATTCGTTGAAGGTCAGGTTTTGTCCCACCCTCCGACCACCTGTAAGGATGGTATCGGAACGCGGTAAGGAATAATTCTTCAGTTGCCTGGAACTCGGGATCATTCTCGTTTCCCTCTCGTTCAGACACAACGACCGATCGTTCTGATTCAACTTCGCGTGGATCGAAGGCGGCGTTCATCATTCTCTCCGATTCGACCAATAATCCTGTCTCGATGTGATCTGCAGGGAGGATTTCAAAGTAGGCGGTGAAATCTTTCGAAGTGAACCCGTTGTATTCTCCTCCGACTCTACTGACGAGACGTCCGATGTCCCCTTTGGCAAGTTTTCCTCCGCCTTTGAATAGCATGTGTTCGACCCAGTGAGATATTCCGGTGAGGCCAGGCTTCTCGTTTCTCGAGCCCACTCGGTAGATGGTCCAGCAGCCAGCGACGGGAGCGTTTGGGATCTCTCGAATGAGGACCTTCAGTCCGTTCTCTAGTGTCGATCTTGTTACCTGAAGCTCGCGCGGGATTGATAGCGTCGTTTCCATTTCTTGGATCTCCTGTTTATCGGGATTCGTTGTTGTGAAATGCTATTCCGTTTTTTCTCTTTGGCTTGAAAGCTCGTCGAACTGCTCTTTCGTGATTGCGTCCATGTCGAAAAGCCTCTGTGCGACGGTGGAGATTTTTGTGACCGAGTGCAGTTTGACTCCCTCTTTCATCAGATGCTGTTCGCCTCCTTCTTGCCTGTCGAGGAGAACGAGAGCGTCCTCGACGACTCCTCCTTCTGCACGAATGCTTTGCAGAGCGGTGAGAATGTTCTTGCCGGTCGTGATCACGTCGTCGATAAGAAGGACCCTTTCTCCTGGTGTCAATATCCCTTCGACCGTTTTCTCTCTCCCGTGTAGTTTGATGTCCTTCCTCGTATAGACGAGAGGTTTGGATAGAGTGTATGCAAGTACGGAGGCCCACGGCAGTCCGCCTGTTGGTATGCCTCCAATCTTGTCGATTCCCTCAATAGATTTGGCGCTTTTCGCCAAGAGCTCTGAGCATGTGCGGAACGCGTCAGGAAAGCTGGGGATCACTCGGAGGTCTAGATAGTATGGGCTTATCCTGCCTCCTGATAATGTGAACATTCCAAATTGCAAAGCTCCAGTTCTCACTAGCATCTTAGAGAAGTCATCTTCGAGAGAGCGCGGCGTCTAAGAACCCACCATCGTGTAAACCGGTGAGAATAGAAGGATCGAACTCTCGCTCATGAGTACTCGGATTCAGGTATAGCGATTTAAAGCCAAGCCCGATTCACAGCCCTGTCGGGGGAAAAACGTTGGAACTCTGGATTCCATACGGGGAGACGGAGATCCCGATCAGAGTTCCGGACGACAACTTCTACAAGATTCTTGAACCAAAGAAGTCCCCGCAGATGGACATTTCCAAGCTGATCCAAGAATCACTTAACCATCCGGTCAATGATTTCCAGCTTTCAAACACCGTAAAACCGGGAACCACTGCGGGAATATTGGTAGACCCGATCCTACCGCTTCGCGTTCAGAATCAGGCGATAGAAATTCTCAAATCGAAACTGGGAGAACTAGGCGCCGACAAGATCCGGCTCTTCCTTCGTCATCGAACCTCAAATGTTGAATCCCGACCCGCCCAGCAGGAAACTCCCCTCAACATCTTCGATCCACGGGACAAGACATTCACCGAGTTGGGCAAGACCAGTCAAGGAACAAACGTGCAAATCGAGAATGAACTTCTCGCCTGCGATCTCAAAATGGTCTTGGGCATGGTAACCCCTCACTTCGCTAGTGGTTTCACCGGTGGGCCGGATATGGTTCTTCCGGGGTCATCTTCCCTCGAAACGATCGCCAAGAATCGCTCTTTAATGATCAAGGGAATTCCAGGCTCGGGCGACATCAAAGAGAATCTTGTTCTTTCAGACGAACTGGAAGCTTGCAAGATGGCGGGGACCTTCTACAGTCTTTCTTTCATCCCAGATGGCTCGGAGGGAATCGACTCTGTCTCCTCAGGGGAACTCGAAGCCGTCTTCCGGGAGACCGTTGCCAGATATCTCCAAATTCATTCCCCGAAGGTTGACCGGAAATCTGACGTTGTAGTCATGGCCGCGGGGAAGATTCTGGGCATGGACCTCTACCACGGAGTACGCGTCCTCTCCAACGCATTCGGGGCTGTCAAGAAAGAGGGAACCATCATACTAGTGGCTGAGTGCTCAAAAGGCATCGGAAACCAGGAATTTCTGGAGTACTCGCGCCGATTCTCAGAAAAGAAAGATCTTGTCACAGAGATGCGTCACAGATTCAAGCTCGGAAGCCATGTCTCACTCTTCCTCCAAGAGGCGCTGGAAAAACACAGAATACAACTAGTGTCAGTACTACCCGATCTATACTCTAGAGACTCTTTCAAATTGAAACCGTCACGTACAGCATCGAGTGCAATACAACAGTCAATCAGGGTAGAAGGAAAAGAAGCGAAGATCCTCATTGTGACAAGAGGAGACCTGATGATTCCAATTGTCCAAAGTTCATAGGCATCCACCTGGTGGGGACGTCAGAACAGAATTGGGTTCAGTTAGAATCAGAAAGTCGTACCTACTAGCCCTTGCAATATTGGTCACTCTCTCGATCTCGCAAGTGCATGGCCAGTACTCTCAGTCGGGCTCTCCTGCGTCCGTAGCGTCATCAAGGGTTGTTCCTCTGACGATCAGAATTGTGATGCTGGGATTCGCCAGTACTGACCTAAACTCAAGTTATCTTACGAGCGGGATAGACCAGATTCCGGTCAAGTATCAGCAGATATTGCAAGGTCCAATCAATTCTGGAGTCATGTTCAATTTCACATATCAATATCTCTACGAGAGCCCTTCCTCGAGTGTCGTTCAGAACTTCGTAACCTATCTTACCACTATTGGAACGACAAAGGACACTACTCCGGGCCAAGCGGGTTTCACTAATCTGGCCTTCAATAGGCCCGCTAGCGAGGTCAACCATGTCCACAACACGTTCTACAACGCCACTCTCGTCGAGGGCTGGTTGTCAAATCAAACCCAGATTGGTCTAGCCCCCATTGCAGGCTATACTCTCTTCATGGCAGATCTTCACAATCAACTTCCCTCAATGACATATTCCGATTACGTTGCCTACAACATGCCCTGCTCCGGTCTATGCATTCCGAATGTTGTTCCTAATCCGCACTACTACAACCGGAATGTAACAGATGTTGACCTCGGCCTTCAACAGTTTCGCTATTTCATGACCGGATGGGGCGGCACTGGCAGAAACTACTACATCGATCTCTCTGCCGGGATAAGTAATTCGACCAGCGAACTACCAATTCAGGTCGCGGAGGGCGCGCGAGGGATCAACCCGTCCAGCCCGTACGGAAAGATATGGGCGTCAGAATTCATCAACGACTACATCAGCGGAGCTGTAAACAATCTATTTGCCGCCGACCAGCTATATCCTGTCTCCTACTCGCAGACCTACAATTTCCAGCTTTTCGTATTCGACAATAGAACGGACCTCGAGAAGTCCCGTGGTCCGATCTTGACCAAGACACTCAACGCGACGAAGGTCCAGCAACAACTCCAGGCTCTCTTACCATTCGCCACCGTCAAAGTCACCGCGAATTTCTTCAATATCACGAAGTACCCAGACCTTGCCGCGGTAGTCGCGAACGCAACAACCAAGGTCAAAGATCCAATACTCTCGATCCCAATCGTTGATGCTAGACTTGTATGGAACTGGCTCTCGACCTATGGGAAGGGGCACGTAACACAGTTCATCAACGCAACACACACGACATCAACATACGACATTCCTGGATTCCTATTCGCGTTTCAAGGAGACTACACTTTCGCCTTCACCTTCAAAGAAGACATTGCATCACACCAACCACCCGGGTCGATAGCAGGAGTCGCTTTGGGCGACATGATTCTCGTAGATCAGTCGGAGAACATTCTGAGGCTTGGCAACTTCTCCTCGATTTACAATGAGCCAAACAGGGGCGTCGGATTTACTCGTGCAGTCACTCATGAGCTAGGGCACATGATTGGCCTAAATCATCCGTTCATCTATGATCTGACTGAGGACTTCACCAATTCCATCATGGCATATTATCCTGAATCGAACACATTCAGCCAATTCGATAAGGACACGGTTCTCAGAGGGATAAACGACGAGCTTCTCATAGTCGCACAAACCTCCCTCGCAGCAACGGGCAGCAATCTCTTCAACGCAGGAAGCGTCGCCTCGGCGAGACGAGAGATGACTCTTGCCGAGCAGCATTACTCGACAATGGACTACGCAGGAGCAGTTCCACACTCCCTTGCTGCCGCCTTGGATGCCCTACAGGCAGAGGCCGCTGGGTCGCTTTTCTCACCCGGACTTGTATTCGGCCTTATCGGCGTAGCTGTTGGCGTAGCAATCGGTATTTTCAGTGGATACTTTTTCTTCCGAAAGAGAAAATCGAGAGCGAACGCGATCGGCTACAACCTTTGTCCGACATGCCAGCAGCCTCTCCGCTGGGATCCTGTCCAGATGAAATGGTACTGCGACAGAGAACAGAAATTCGTCTAGATCAGACGCACTGATGCCAGAGCAAAACCTAAGCGAGATACTCCAAGCGGTCTTTGAACCTTTCTCGGGAAACAAATTTTCCATCATGGTCGGTATGTATAATAAGGGAAATCGGCGGTTTGCTTGGAAACTCAGGGAGATTTGGAAACTAGGTGTCGGGGCCAGGGTTCAGATCCAAGTTCAAGGATACTGACGTGGCAGTTACCTTCAGGGACCTTATCCTCCTTCCTGGATGGACCGAAGTCGAACCTAACCAAGTCCAGCTCTCAACTCAAGTCACAGTAAACCACTCTCTCAACATGCCCTTTGTCGCCAGCCCGATGGACACTGTAACAGAGAGCGAGATGGCCATAGGCGTTGCCAGGCTCGGAGCACTCGGAGTACTTCACCGCAACTGTACCGCGGAAGAAGAGGTCGAGATGGCGAAGAAGGTGAAACGAGCAGAATCTCTCGTGATAAAAGACGTAATCACTATCCGACCAACGGAAACGGTTGATTACGCTACTGAGCTAATGCAGAAGCACAACATCTCAGGTCTTCCCGTAGTCGAATCAGAGAAACTGGTAGGTATCGTCACTGGGAGAGATGTACGTTTTGCAGACCCCAGCCTGCTGACCAAGGACGTTATGACTAAGAAGGTCATCACCGCACCGGACGGTACGAAGATCGAAGATGCCAAGGAGATTCTTCACGAACATCGTGTTGAAAAACTTCCCCTCATCGATAAAGAAGGCCGCCTCAAGGGACTAATGACCATCAAAGATATCCTTCTCCGAGGAAGGTTTCCCGACGCAGCCCGAGACGAAAATGGACAATTGCTCTGTGGCGCCGCAGTATCACCCTTCGATCTCAAAAGAGCAAAGATGCTCAGCGAAATAGCCGACATTCTCGTAATAGACGTGTCCCACTTCCACAACGCGAACGTGTTCGATGCTACAAAGAAGATCTTGGAGGAAGTCGACGCTGATGTCGTCGTGGGCAGCATAGGAACATACAAGGCCGCTGAGGACGCGATCACAAAACTGGAAGGAATCGCGGGATTCAGGGTCGGAATAGGCTCAGGGTCAATCTGTACAACAATGGAGTCAACAAAAGCCGGCTCGCCGACCGTCTATGCAACAGCGCAAGTCGCCGATGCAGTTCGAACGTACGGATCAAAGATCCCGATAATAGCCGATGGAGGGATAAGAGGTCCGGGTGACGCCGCGATAGCCATGTCACTTGGAGCCTCCGCGGTAATGATGGGCAACCTGTTCGCACGATGCAAAGAAGCGCCTGGTACATTGATAACTATCGGAGGACGATACTACAAGCAATACCGAGGAATGGGTAGTCCCTCTGCCATGGCTAAGAGGTTCTCTATGGACCGCTATGCTCAACCATCAAAGGGACTTCCGGAAGGGGTTGAAGGCTGGGTTCCCTACAAGGGAGAGGTAGGCGTTGTTATCCAAGAAATGTCAGCCGGACTGCAAGCATCTATGGGATACGCCGGGGCTCGGACGATTCCGGAACTCTGGGAGAAAGCACACTTAGCTGCGATAACTCACTCAGGCGCTGAGGAAGCCCGTCCACATGACGTGCTTCTGCCCTCTGATTCTCCAGAAAGAGTCTAAGGAACCACCGTTAGTTCCAGCGGAATATCTTCCCGCGTACGATCGTCTGAACCACTCGAAGCTTCCTAAGCTCCTCTGGTGCCGATTCAAAGGGGTCACGGTCTACGATCGTCATATTCGCCCATTTGCCAGCGTCTAGAGTTCCCTCCTCGTTTTCCGAGAATGAGGCATAGGATGCCCCCGTCGTGTAACAGGAGAGAGCCTCGCTTGGCGTTAGGTTTTCCCCGGTAGGGAGGCCGGGGCGAGAGACTGCTGACCACAAGCCCTCAGCCGTGCTTGGATCATCGCTAGGGCTGTCGGACCCGGCTGCCAAATGGATCCCTGCTTGAAGCATAGATTTGAACGGATACAAGTATGAGATCCGCTTTCCGAGACGTTTTTCGGCCCAACTGTCCGAGTAGATGAAGCGCGGTTGAACGGAGGCGACCAACCCTAGCTCTGCCATGTCTCGCATCAGCCCTGGGGGCACGAGAGATGCATGTTCTATTCTATGTCTCGATTTCCCACACTCGCCGGCGCCTAGAGTCTCGCTGAGTGTCTCGACCCCCATCGCGACGGCCCTATCGCCAATGGCATGCAAGCATAGTTGAAGCCCGGTATCTCGGGTCTTGTCGATCACGCTCAAGAGCTGCTCCTTAGAAGTTGTCAGCATTCCTGACGAGCCCGGGGCATCGTCGTACGGGTTTCCGAGAGCTGCTGTTCTCGCACCGAGAGACCCATCTAGGAATAGTTTGATCCCTCCAATTCTGAAGCCGTTCGTCCAAACGCCAAGTTCGTCTTCCATTGACCCAACTTGTTCGAGCATGTTCATTGGTAGAATCGCGTAGATTGTTTGCTCAATCTTTCCCTGATGCTTCAGGTCTTTGAGGGCTTTGAATTCTTGCTCGTCTTCGATTATGCAGTGCAAGGAGGTGACACCTTGCTCTAACAGTTTCTGAGAGGCGACAAGTAGGGCCTCTCTTGCCGCTTTCTCATCTCTGGGGACTGACCTACTAACGATCTCAAGGGCTCGTTCTTTCAATATGCCGTTGGGTTTGCCAGTTGAGTCCTTCTCAATTTCTCCGCCAAACGGGTCCGGAGTGTTTTCATTGACGCCTGCTTTGGCCAGCGCGGCCGAGTTTGCGACGGCGACGTGGCCGCAAATTCTTCTAAAGAAGACCGGGTTGGCGATGATATCTACGTCGGATCGATCTGGGTATCGGTGCTCTCGAAGTTTCTCTTGATCCCATCCTCTTCCAAGTATCCACTGGTCTTTCAGTTTTCTCGACGCTGCCTTGGCAAGCATCGTTTGAATTTCGGCAATGGATCTTGCACTCGACAAATCGAGGGTATGCAGCAACATTCCGTATCCCTGAAGGTGAACGTGGGAATCAGCGAGACCGGGAACGCCGACCAGTCCATGAAGGTCAACAGAATTGGTTGATGGGGCTTTGAGTCTTAGAAGGTCTCGACTGGAACCTGTCGCGGTGACCCTCCCGTCCGTGATTGAGATCGCTTCAACTCTGCTCTGTCTGTCCGGCTGAGGATAG
>Ga0209154_1000710_pt1 | contig 21096 bp, 8 predicted proteins | sample GraSoiAngelo_121_FD_185878 | JGI IMG/M metagenome (GOLD analysis project Ga0209154, IMG submission 185878) | Grasslands soil microbial communities from the Angelo Coastal Reserve, California, USA - 14_0919_12_20cm (SPAdes) (version 2) | ecosystem: Environmental > Terrestrial > Soil > Grasslands ... | reverse complement strand
AGCGCAGGTTGTCGATCAGGCCGACTATCGTGATTGGCGCTCCGGGTCCCCGCGGCCCGCCGATGGTGAGCTGCCGGCCGATCGGGTCCTGCCCCGGCCACAGCTGATCCGCCGTCGCTCGGTTGATCACCGCGACGGGCGGCCCGCCGGCGCGATCCTGCGCCGTGAAGCTACGACCCCGCCGGATAGGGATCCGGAAAGTCGTGAAGTAGTCCGGGGAGATGTCGGAGGACCGTAGTATCATGACCGGCTCGGGATAGTCCGGCCGCACCGTGCGCGGATCGAACAAGATCATGAACATGTTGCCACTCAAGGGCAGCGTGTTCGCGAGGCTGGCCGACTGGACGCCCGGGTGCGCTTGTAGCGATCCGAGCATGTTGTCGAAGAACAACTTCTGTTGAGCGCCCGCGGAATAGCGCGCGGGCGTGAGGCGAATGCGGGCCGCGAGCACGTCGCGCGTGTCGAACCCGGGATTCACGTTGCTCAGCCGGATGAAGCTCTGTACCAGCAGGCCCGCTCCCACGAGCAGCACCAGGGCAAGGGTCACCTCACCGGCCACGAGCGTACCCTGCAGCCGCCGCCGCCCACCGGTCGCGCCCGGGGCATCCTCCCGCAGCGATTGCTCGATGCCGGGCGCCGAGGCCCGCCACGCGGGCAGGAGACCGAACGCCACGCCCGTCATGACGGCCAGACCGAGGCTGAAGCCCAGAACGCGGCCGTCGAGTCCAATTTCGGTTGTCCGCGGAAGCACGTGCGGCCACACGGCGAGGAGGGTATCGAGTCCCCCGGTGGCCAGGACGACTCCGGCGACTCCCGCGGCGAGCGCGAGCAGCGTGCTTTCTGTAAGCAGCTGCCGGACGAGCCGCCCGCGTCCGGCGCCGAGCGCGCGTCGAACCGCCATCTCACGGCGGCGCGCGGTGGCGCGGGCCAACAGCAGGTTGGCTCCGTTGGCGCACGCGATCAGCAGCACCAGGCCGACGGCACCCAGTAAGATCAGCAGCGGCCGGCGCACATCGCCGATCGCAACGTCCCGAAGCAGGGTAACGTCGAAGCCGGTGTCGAGCATCGACCGCGCGCCGCCGGAGGGGGCGGGGGCGCCGCCCGGGCTGGCCTGGCCCGTCACGCTCAACTGCCGCCCGGCGCCGGTACTCCCAGAGTCGCTGGCGCTGAGACGCGCTGCGAGCAGCTTGACGTCGCCGACCACCCGCTCCATGGAGACACCCGGCGCCAGGCGCGCCACGGCGTTGAGGAAATGCACCCCGCGGTCCGTCTCGACTTGCGGATTCTGCGACAGGAACTCCCCCATCGGCGTCCACACCTGCACGTCTTCGTTGGGGAACTGCAACCCAGCGGGCATCACGCCGACCACGGTGAAACTGCGGCCGTCGAGTGAGATCGACCGGCCCAGGATGCCGGGATCGCGGCCGAAACTCGTGACCCAGAGCCCATGGCTCAGGAGGGCGAGCGGGGTGCGCTCCTCCGCAGGCGCGAAACTGTGCCCGATCTCTGGGCGCAGTTGGAGCACATCCAACAGGTTGGCCGTGACCGCCGCGGCCTGGACGTCGCGCGGGTCTCCGGCGCCCGTCAAGCTGTGGCGCTGCGTCCTGACGGCCGCGACTCCGGTGAAGTCCTGCGACAGCGCGCGCAAGTCGTGGAGGTCCGGGAACGACACGCCGAACCGCACGCCGCGGAACCCAGTGGACATGATCTGGACGAGCCGGTCGGATCCCGGGTACGGGAGCGGCTTAAGCAGCACGCCGTTGACCGCGCTGAAGATGGCCGTGTTGGCGCCGATGCCGAGCGCAAGCGTGAGCACTGCCACCGCGGTGAAGGCGGGGCTCTTGGCGAGGGTGCGGACGGCGTAGCGGAGGTCTTGGAGCACGGTATCCATCTAGCTCTCCGGTGTTTGGTGTCAGGTGCCGGGTGTCGGGTGTCAGGGAAACACCCCGACACCTGACACCTAGCACCCGACACCTATTCGTATCTCAACGCCACCATTGGATCGACTTGCGCCGCGCGGCGCGCCGGAGCGGCCATCGCGAGCAGCGCGACGCCAATCAATATCAGAGGCACGATGACGAACGTCACCGGGTCCAGCGGGGGCACGCCGTAGAGGAGCTTGCCCAGTGCCCCCGCGGCGAGCGCCGCGGCTACAGCGCCCAGCCCGACGCCGATGAGCGTGAGCCGCAGGCCGCCGCCGAGCACCTTGCGCAGCACGTCGACCGGCCGGGCACCCAGCGCTACGCGCACGCCGATCTCGCGCGTGCGCTGGCCGACGGTGTACGACTGCACGCCGTAGATCCCCACCGCGGCGAGCGCAAGGGCCAGCGCCGCGAACAGGCCCAGCACGAACGCCGGGTAGCGACGGTCGGCCATCGTCTCGGCGATGTGGTGGTACATCGTCACCGCGTCGGCGACCGGGACGCCCTTGTCCATCTCGGAGACGGTCGCACGCACCATGCGGGTCAGTGTCGCCGGGGGGAGCTTGCTGCGCAGGACGAGGCTCATGGTGCTCTGCTGCGACTCCTGCGCGAACGGGTAGAACAGCGTCGGCTCGAACGCGGCGTCCAGCCCGTCGTGGCGCGAATCGGCCACGACGCCGACGATCTCAACCGAAGCGGTGGGGTGTCGCCACACGACCTTGACGTGCTGGCCGATCGGGTCTTCGCCCGGCCACAGCTCGTGCGCCATGGCTTCGCTGATGACCGCCACCGGCGTGCCGCCGATCCGGTCGCTCGGCGCAAGCGAGCGGCCTCGCTCGAGCGGGATGCGCATCGCGGCGAAGTAGCCCGGATCCACGACGCGAATCGCCGCCGCGGGCGCCTCGCCGGGGGCGGGCTCGGGGCGCCCGACAACGGTCAGCGCCGTCACCGCGTTCCCTGCGGTCATCGGCAGCCTGCTGATGATCCCCGCCGACTGCACGCCCGGCGTGCTGCGAACGCGTTCGAGCAGGCGCTCGTAGAAGGCGGAGCGACGCAGGCTGTCGGTGTAGGTCGCGCGCGGCAGCGTGATGGTCATCGCCGATATGCCGGCCGGATCAAAGCCGGGATCGACGGCGATCAGCCGCTGCAGGGAGCGCACCAGCAGCCCGGCACCGACCAGCAGCACGATTGCCAGCGACACCTGCGCGATGACGAGCGCGCCGCGCAGGCGCGCGGCGGGCACGCCTGCCGTCGTGCGCGTCGTCGCGGCGTGCAGGTCCTGAATGGCAGCGGCGGCACCCGAGCGGCTCAACGCCCCAGCCAGGCCAAACAACAGGCCAAACAGCACGCCAGCGGCCATGGACACCAGCGCCGTCACGGCGAGCACTGTGACGTCGAGGCGGATGTCGGCAAGACGCGGCACCTCTGGAGGTGCCGCTCTGACGAGCAGGTGCACACCCCAGCTGGCCAGCAGCGCGCCGGCGGCCCCGCCGGCAAGCGCTAGCATCACGCTCTCGACCAGCGCCTGGCGGACAAGCCGCCAGCGCGGCGCGCCGAGCGCGGCCCGCACCGTCAACTCCCGCTCGCGCGAGGCCGCCCGCGCGAGCATCAGGTTGGCGACGTTGGCGCAGGCGATGAGCAGCACGAGCGACACGGCACCGAAGACGATGAGAATCGTCCGCCGTGAGCCGCCGACCACCTGCTCCATCAGCGGCACCACCGTCGCGCCCCACCCGGTGTCAAAGTCGGGATAGTCCGACTCGAGTTGGCGCGCGAGGCGGGACATTTCGGTCTGGGCGCGCTCGACGGTGACGCCGTGTTTAAGCCGGCCGAGCGCCATCGCGTAGCGGCCCGTGCGCGCGCGGTTCGACCAGTCGAGCGCCAGCGGCTCCCAGTACTCGTCGTGGCCCAGCGGCATCGAGCGGAATGACGACGGCATCACGCCGACGACGCGAGCCGTCTCGCCGGCGACCGGCACCGCGCGCCCGACGATGGTGCGGTCGGCGCCGAACCGACGCCGCCACAGCGCTTCACTGAGGACGATGACGCGCGGGCCGTTGGGCCGTGATTCTTCCACATTGAACGTGCGGCCAAGCAGCGGCGTGGCGCCGACGACGCCGAAGAAGTCCGGCGTCACGGCACGGCCCTGCACCTCCTCGGCCTGCTCACCGGTGAAGGTGAGACTCCTCCATGTCGTCAGCGCAAGACCGCTGAAGCTGGTCGCGCGATCGTGCCAGTCCATGTAGTTGGCCGGGTTCACGACGTTGTGGGTCGACGTGCCCTTGCTCTCCCACACGACCACGAGCCGGGACGGGTCCCTGTACGGCAGCGGCGTCAGCAGCACGCCGTTCACGACCGAGAAGATCGCCGTGTTGGCGCCGATGCCGAGCGCGAGCGTCAGCACGACGACGACGGTGAACCCGGGGCTCTTGGCGAGCGTGCGGGCGGCGTAGCGGAGGTCTTGGAACATGGTGCCTGGTGTCAGGTGTCGGGTGTCAGGCACAGTACCACGGCATCAGATTCCCCTGACACCCGGCACCGGACACCTGACACCGCAGTTATCAGTTCACAACCCATCCATCCCTCAGCTCAATCACCCGCTTGCCGTATCCCGCATTGGTCTCCGAGTGCGTCACCTGCACGATCGTCGTCCCGCCGCGGTTCAACTCGGTGAACAGCTCCATGATCTCCTTCCCCTGGCTCGAATGGAGATTCCCGGTCGGCTCGTCGGCGAGGATCAAGGACGGCTTGTGGATCAGCGCGCGCGCCACGGCCACGAGCTGCTGCTGGCCACCGGAGAGCTGCCGCGGGAACAGACCCTTCTTGGCGACGATCCCGAAGCGGTCGAGCGTGTCGGCAACGAGCGAGTCGCGCTCACTCTTCTTGATGTTGCGGTACGACAGCGGCACATCGAGGTTCTCCGCCACCGTGAGGTCGTCGAGCAGGTGATACTGCTGAAACACGAACCCGATGTGCTGCTTGTTGAGCGCCACGCGGTCCTTGGGCTTCATCTTATGAACCACGTGATCGAGGAAGCGGTACTCGCCCGTCCAGTCGCCGTCGAGCATGCCGAGCACGGCGAGCAGGGTGGACTTCCCCGCCCCGGACGGCCCCATGATGGAAACGAACTCGCCGGCGGCGATGTCGACCGAGATCTGCCGCAGGATGAAGAGGCGACCGTTCCCCTGGGAGATGGACTTGTCGAGGTTCTTGAGCTGGATCATTCTGCACGCATCGCCAGCGCTGGATCCACTGACGACCCCTTCCAGGCGGGAGTAAAGCAGGCTGCGGCCGCAACTGACATCAGCGTGGCCGCTGCTGCGACGAACGTCCAAGGATCGGTGGCCGCGATTCCGAACAACAGTCGTTCCATTGCTCGCGCGACGACCAGCGAGAAACCGAGTCCGATGGTCACGCCCATGCCGGACAACCACAGGCCTTCTCGCATGACCATCTTGACCAAGTCGCCCCGCGCGGCGCCGACCGCGCTGCGTATTCCGAATTCGCGAGTCCGCTGGCTGAGGGAATACGCGATCGTCCCATAGACGCCGATCGCGCACAGGACGAGGGCAAGCCCCGCAAACGATCCCATCAACACCAGACTGAGTCGTCTACGGGCCAAGGTGGCGCCCAGGACCTCATCCATCGTCCGCATGTCCTCGAGGGGTTGATCGGGATTCAACGAGTGGATCCGGTCGCGCACGGTGCCGGATGCCAGTCGCGGATCGGCGGTGGTTCGGACGAACAGATTCAGACCGGCATACACATGGTTCGTTTCGTCCTGGTGGAACGACAGGTACACGACCGGACTCGAGGGAACGTCCAACGGCTCCTGTTTCATGTTGCCGACTACACCGACCACGTTACGGAACCCGATGGTGCCGAGCATCCGGCGGCCTGTGCCCAAGACTGACACGGCCACCTGCTTGCCCAGCGGATCCTCTCCGGGCCAATACTTCCGCGCGAATGCCTGGTTGACGATGAGCACGGCTGGCGCGTGGCGGTCGTCATGTGTCGTGAAGAAGCGACCCCGCTCCAATGGCGTGCGCAGAGTCGTGAAAAACTCGGGGCTCGTGAAACACGCCTCGACGGTCACGGGGTTCGCTGGATCGTTCACCCGATCCCTAAAAGTCACGGTCGCCGTAGCCGACCTCGCCGCAGGCACGCAGCTCGAGACCGCAGCCCCCTGCACGCCCGGTGTCTCGGAAACCCGATCCAACAGATTGTTGAAGTACGCGCCCGTCCCCGTGTAGGCGTTGGTGCGCACGTACGCGGTCAGGAGATGGTCGATTTGGAATCCGGGCTCGACACGCTGCACCAGCCAGAAGCTTCTCACTAGCAATCCGGCTGCCACGAGGAGCACGGCCGCGCAGCACACTTCCGAGACCACCAGTGCGCGGTAGCTGCGCCGGCGTCCGGCGAGCGACTTGCCGCTCTTCAGCGCCGAATTGAGATCGAGGCGATCTAGAATAGAGGTAGGGGCCCAGGCGAGAGCCACGCTGAGCACGAGGGCTATCACCACCGTGAATGCCAGCCCGGGGCCGTTGATCCCGATGGGCTGCGCGCGAGGGACAGCCCCCAGGTCCAATCGCGCCCCCAGCTGGACCAGCGCGCCGGCCAAGATCAGGCCGAGGGCGCTTCCGAGGCAGAGCAACAACAGATTCTCAGTGACGAACTGCCGGAGCATCCGAGCCCGCCCCGCGCCGAGGGTGACGCGGATCGCCAGCTCCGAGGTACGCGCCGACATGCGCGCGAGTAGCAGACACGTGACATTCATGGAGCCGGTGATCAAGACCAGCACCACGGCACCCATGACGATCATGAGCTGCGTCCGTACGTCGCCCACCAGCTCGGCCTTGAGCGGTGCGACGGTTGCGGTAAGCTCGCGCGATTCGGGCCCTGCTCGGTGCAAGATCGCTGTCAGCTCTTGCGCCGCCTGCGCGGGGGAAGCGGTTGCCTTCAGGCGGCCGATCACGGTGAGAAAATGATTCTGACGCCAGTGCATGAACTCGAGCTCGGGAACGATCTTGCCCCAGACATCCACGTCGGGGAACAGGTCCGGCACGTCCGGCATCACACCGATGACGGTTTGCGCGGTGCCGTCGAGGTGGAGGACTCGGCCCAGCACGTTCGGATCGCTGCCGAGCTGCGTCTTCCAGAAACGTCGAGAGATCACGACCTGCACCCCGTCCACGTTGTACTCTTCAGGAGTGTAGACGCGCCCCATCAACGGCCGCAGCCCCAGCGCGGGAAAGATGCCCTTCGTCACGCCGGCGCAGTTCACCGTTCGCGCTTCTCCGTCGCCGGTCCAGGTAAGGGTGAAGTGTGGGACCGTCGCGGCGAATGCATCGAACGATCGCGCCTGAGCGTAAAAGTCATCGAAGTCCGGTCCTGAAACGCCCATCCGATCCTGCCGGGCTGACGTTTCACGGATCACGAACAGCCGATTCGCCCCTTCGAAGGGCAGCGGCCGAAGCAGCACCTTCTCGACCACGCTGAAGACCGCCGCGTTGGCGCCGATGCCGACTGCCAACGTGACGACGGCGGCGAGCGCGAAGCCGGGGCTGCGGGCGAGCGTGCGGAGTGCGTAACGGAGGTCGTTCATTCCCGCATTGCGACGCTTGGGTGTACAGAGCCAGCGCGTAGCGCGGGCACCAGAGAGGCTAGAGCGGCAAACGCAAGCACGCCCACGGCTACGACAGCGTACACGCGCCAATCGGTCGCGCTGAGACCGAACAAGACCGCGTGCATCGACCGGGAGAGTAAGGCCGCGGCAATTCCTCCGATCACGATTCCGGCCGCGCCGAGCAGCACCGCGTCGTTCAGGATCAAGCGGCGGAGCGAGCCCGGGGTTGCGCCCAATGCCAGGCGCACGCCGAATTCGCGGCGCCGCGTGAGAACTTCGTGCATGCACATCGCATAGAGCGCCACGAGGGTGAGCGCCAGCGCGGCCCCGGCAAATACGCCACATAGGATCATGGGAAACCGGCGACTGAATACGGCTCTCGACTCGCGCAGCTGCTGGTCGAGCGTCGTCACGGCGTAGACTGGAACCCCGGCGTCCAGGCTCTTCACGATCGCTCGCAACTGGCTCGCAACGGCCGCGACTGCGATCCGTGTGCGCAGCACCAGGGTCATGCGGTTCTCCGGCATCTGGAGATGAGACAAGTAGACAACGGGAGGTGAATCCGCATCGAGCGCAGCGACCTGGACGTCGCCCACCACGCCGACCACTTGCCACTCGGCCTGGCCGGTTGTGGCGAGTCGCAACCTTCGGCCCACGGTCGCGCCGTCGCGAACGAGCAACCTCGCGAGGCTTGCGCTGACGACCGCAACGGGCGGCGCGTCAGTACGGTCGCGCGCCTCGAACGTGCGCCCCGCGACGACAGGGATGCCCATCGTCGCGAAGTACTCGCCGCCGACGATCCGCAGCGCGGCCCGCGGCTGGACGGAGCGCGGGATGGGACGATCTATCGGCTCGAAGGTGGTGAACCCGCTGCCGCCGCCCGGCACCTCATCGATCAGGCCCGCGTGGCGGACACCGGGCAGCGCCGCGCTACGCGACACGAGGGCTTCGTAGAACTGACGCTGCGCGACGGACGTCTGGTAGCGGGGTCCCGTAAGTGGAGCGCGGGCCGCTACGAGCCCTACGGGATCCCGGAATCCCACGTCGCGGCGCACCAGGTTGCCGAGGCTCATGGCGAGCAGGCCCGAAGCGACGAGCAGTACGACTGTCAGGGCCACCTGGGCGGCGACCAGGCTACGCCGGAAACGTCGATCTCCCCGGGCGAGGGTCGTGCGAGCATCGCCCGCGCGCCCCCCGCTCCCCGACACGTTCGTGATGAGCAGGACCGGACTCAGGCCGAATCCAACCGCCAGCAGCGTCGCCAGACCTACAATCACCCCGATCACTCTGCCATCGAGCCCCGCATCCGTCAGGTAGGGCATGCCGATTCTGACGCCATCCGGAATCGCCGCGAGCAGACTGCGTGTCGTCACCTGACCGATGGCCATGGCCAGCGCGGCGCCGACGAGGCTGGGCACGAGGCTTTCGACGAGGAGCTGGCGCAGGACACGCCCGCGCGTGGCGCCCAAGGCGGATCGCATGGCCAGCTCCGGCGCGCGCGCGACGTACCGAGTCAACATGAGCAGCGCGAGATTCGCACCCATGATCACGAGCAGGAGAGCCACGGCGCCGAGCAGGCTCGCGATGATCGGCTTCATGTTACCGAGCAGTGCGTCGCGCAGCGGCAGGGCGACGACGGTGCGGCCGGCGAGAGCATCGGGGGACTCGCTCGCGAGCGCCGCCGTCACGGCGGAGAGCTCGGCTCGGGCGCTCGCCAGTGGCGCGTGGTCCTGAAGCCGGCCGACAACGTAGACCGAGCGATTGAACCGGTCGGCGCGCCGCTGCTCGTCGGCGATGAGGGGCACGAACACGTCCGCATTCTGGAGCAGGGCGAAGTGAAACGCCGGCGGCAGCACGCCCACGATTGTATGGGGCGTTCCATTGACCGCGATGGTTTGGCCGAGCGCGCTTACGCCGGACACGGAACGGGCAAAGTGATCGGTGACAATGGCGACTGCGGCGCCGGGCGTCGCATCCTCGTCGCGCAGAAAATCGCGACCGGCCGATATCCGGACGCCGAGGAGCCGGAAGAAGCCGGCGGTGACTTCGGCGCCGCGCAGCATACGCGCCTCGTCACCCACTCCGACCGTGAAGTTGCTGGGGTCGTAGCCCTCGAGGTCGCTGAAGCCGTGGGCACGGGCACGCCAGTCGAGCAGCGTGGGATACGACGTCGGACTCCGCTCGTCGCTGCCCGCGCGTGACTCCCCGAGATGCACGAGCCGGTCGGGCTCCGCGTATGGCAGCGGCTCGACCAGCGCGGCATCGGACGCCGTGAAGATCGCGCCGGCCGCACCCAAACCGAGGCCGAGCGTCAGGACGATGGCCGTGGCGAGGGCGGGGGCGCGCCGGATGCGACGCGTGGCGAGGCGGAGATCCTGCGCGGCCTCGGCGAGGGTCCTCACCCCCTGTGAGGACCTACTCATACCGCAACGCCACCATCGGATCGACCTTGGTCGCCCGCCTCGCGGGCACCGCTGCCGCTGCCAGAGCGGCCGCGACCAGCACTGCCGGAACGATCAGGAACGTCACGTGGTCAGTGGCCGTCACGCCGTACAAGAGACTCGACAGCACCCGCGTGACGGCGACCGCACCGACAAGCCCGATGACCACGCCGACGGCGACGAGCCGCGCTGCCTCGCCCACCACCAGCCGGAGCACGTCGGCGCTCCCTGCGCCCAGGGCCACGCGGACGCCGATCTCGTGGGTGCGGTGCACGACCAGGTGGGCGATCACACCGGCCAAGCCCACGGCTGCCAGCATGAGCGCTACGCTGGCGAACGCGCCGAGCAGAAGCGCGCTGTCGCGCCGCGGCGCAGCGGACTTGGCTAGCTCGCTTTCGAGCGTGAAGACGCGCGCAGCGGGCTGCTCCGGATCGACCTGCTGGATTGTTCGGCGGATCGTCTCGACCATGCTCTTCGGATCCACGGTTGTCCGGATCACGATCGATCCTGGCGTCTCGCCGGTCTGGGGTGCAGGGATGAAGACCTGCGGACTGGCCGGAACGTCCCAGCCAACCTGCGGGATGTCCCTCACCTCGCCGACGATGGTCCACCGCGCTTCAGTCGCCCCGGCCATCGTAAATTGGTGTCCGACGGGGTCTGCCCCGTGCAGAAACGCACGGGCGAAGGATCCATTCACGATCGCGGCGGGTGGAGCGTCGAGGCGGTCTGCCGCCGTGAAGTCGCGTCCCGCGATCACCTGAGCCCCGATGGTCTTGAAATGGTCCGCTGAGACCACGCCCAAACCCGCGTCGCTGCTGCCGTCGGTCGCCGGCGGGGTGTCGTCGACTCGGACGGCGCCGCTACTCACAAAGCCCCCAAGCGGTAACCCAGACGCGAGCGCGACCGAGCCGACGCCCGGCAACGCCCCCAGGCGTTCGAGCAGGCCGTCGTAGAACCCGCTCCTGCCGTGGCCTTGGAGAAACGCGCTGTTGGCGAGCCGCCCCATGCTCACTCCCACGACGTGGTCGGGTTGGAAACCGGGATCCACGGCCAGCAACTGGAGGAGACTGCGTGCGAGGAGGCCCGCGCCCATCATGAGAACGAGCGCCGCCGCCAGCTCCGCGACCACGAGGCTCTCGCGGAGCCGGGCGCGGTGTACGGGAGCCCCCGTCTGTCCGCCCGCGCTCTTCAGCCCTTCGACCAGCCGCGGGTGGGAAGCCGCAACAGCGGGAGCGACACCGAACGCGATTCCCGTCAGTAATGCGAGCCCGGTCGTGAAGGCGAGCACGGCCGCGTCCAGGTGAACTTCCACGGCCTGGAGCGAATTGAACGGCGCCGCGTGCATGAACAAGCGGAGCCCCAACAGCGGCACGAGGAGCCCCGCTGCCGCCCCGAGGGCCGCTAAGACGACGCTTTCAGACAGGAGCTGCCGCACCAGCCGCAGCCGGCCGGCACCAAGCGCCGCGCGGATCGTGAACTCTCGCTGGCGCCGGGCGGCGCGCGCCACGAGTAGGCTCGCCACGTTGGCGCAGGCGATCAGCAGTACGAAGCTCACCGCGCCGAGCAGGATGAGCAGCAGCGGTCGCGTGTTGCCGTACAGTCGCTCGTGCAGCGTCGCGACGTCCACCGTGGCATCGCGCAGGAACTGGGGCAGGTATTCCTTCGTCCGGAGTAACAGCGCGGTGAGTTCGGTTCGCGCTTGGGCGATGGTGACCCCTGGCGCGAGCCGGCCGACGACGCGGACGAACCACGTTATCACCGTCTTACCTCCACCCGTCGGGAGCTGCAGCGGCCTCCAAAACTTCGCGCCGCTCGGAAAATCAAAACTGGCTGGGAGCACACCGACGACCGTCACCGGAGTGCCATCCATGACAATCGAGCGCCCGAGGATACCGGGGTCGCCGCCGAAGCGCTGCTGCCACATTCCGTGGCTCAGGATCACGACAGCGCTGCTGCTCGGGTCCTGCTCGCCTGGCGTGAAGTTCCGGCCGAGCATCGGCTGAACACCGAAGACCGGGAGAAACCCGGCCGTGACACTCGCCCCGTGGATGACCTCCGAGGGCAAGCCTGTCGCGACGATCGCTGCTCGTTCGTTGTAGGCCGCGAAATGAGTGAACGAGCGGCTCTCGTCCCGCCACTCGAAGTAGGCCCAATGGATCGCCTGGGCGTCCATGCGGCCGATCGTGCGGCCACGTGGCACCAGCGAGATAGACACGATCCGGTCGGGATCCGGATAGGGGAGCGGCCGAAGCATGACCGCGTGGATGACGCTGAACAACAGGCTGTTGGCCCCCGCCCCGAGCGCGAGCGTGAGCACCGCCACAACCGTGAAGCCGGGGCTCCTGCCGAGCTGGCGGAGCGCGTAGCGGAGGTCACTCATACCGCAACGCCTCCATCGGATCGACCCGCGCGGCGCGGTGAGCCGGGATCCAGCTGGCCACGAGCGCGGCCGCGAGGAGCACGAGTGCCGTTGCCGCGTAACTCAGCGGGTCCGTGGCACGCACGCCATACAGCAGGCTCGCCAGGACGCGCGTGAGCGCGAACGCCGCGACGAGCCCCATGGCGATCCCCGCCAGCGCAAATGCCGCGCCTTGCCGCACCAGCATCGCCTCGACGTCGCGGCCCCGCGCCCCCAACGCCATGCGCACGCCGAGCTCACGCGTCCGCTGCGACGCCGTGTAGGCGATCACCCCGTAGACCCCCATCGACGCCAGCACGAGCGCGAGGCCGCCGAACAGGGCCAGCAGCAATAGCACGAATCGGTGGTCGGCCAGCGACGTGGACACGACGTCCGTGAGCGTCCGAAAGCGCGTCGGCACCTGCGGGTCCAGGTCGCGCGCTACGCGGCGGGCGGATGCCGTGAGCGCCGCGGGATCGACCCGGCCTTGCAGCGCGATGTGGAACGTGGACGCCTTTCCAGGCCGCTGGCGGTAGTAGGCGTAGAACGTGGGCCGGGGAGCCGCCCCGAGGCTCTCCTCGTGGACATCGCTCACGATTCCGACGATCGTGAATGGCCGGAGATCGCCGTCCATGTTACCGAACTGGATGAGCTTGCCCAGCGGGTCCTCGCCCGGCCAGCGCGTGCGCGCCAGGGAGGCGCTGATCACTGCGACGTGCGGCGCGTCACGGGCGTCCCGCTCGTCGAACAGCCGGCCGCGGACCAACGGGATGCCCATCACGCCGAAGTAGCCTTCGCTCGCGACGCGGAAGTGCGCGTAGCCGCTGCGAGCCGGTATGTGCGCGAGGCGCCCGAAGTCCTCGAAGTTCGAGACTTCGCCTGGCTGCCGCAGGATGACGAACGTTCCGTTGGGGTAAAACTCGCTGTGCAGCGGGAAGTCGTTCACGCCGCCCACGCGCTCGACGCCCGGGATTGCGCCAAGCCGCTCGATCAGTCGCTCCAGGAAGCCGGCGACCCGCGCCTCTCCAGCGGTGTCCTGCCCGTAAGGGAGCCACACGTCCATCACGAGTGCCCCGCGAGTGTGATAGCCCGGGTCTACGGCGAGCAGCTTGAGGAACGTCCGTCCGAGCAGTCCGGCGCCGACGAGCAGCACAATCGTCAGGGCGACCTGGGACGCGACGAGCGCGCCGCGTATCGGGTGGCTCGCTACACCGCCTCCCTGGCTACGTTGACTGTCAGTCAGAGCCTCGCGCGCGTCGCGCCGCGCCGCGCGAATCGCCGGGACCAGGCCGACTGCGACCGCGGCCAGCAGGGAGACCGCGAGCGCGAAGGCGAGCACCGGCCAATCCACGCCGACTTCGCCGGCCCGGGGCAGTCGACCCGGCTCGAATGCCAGCAGCAGCGGCACGCCCGCTACCGCGAGGAGCACGCCGAGGCCGGCTCCCGCCAATGACAACACCAGCGACTCGGCCAGGAAGCGCCCGGCGAGCCGTACCGGACGCGCGCCCAGCGCGAGCCGCAGGGCCAGCTCTCGATCACGCGTGAGGGCGCGCGCGAGCATCAGGTTCACTACGTTCACGCAGGCCACGAGCAGGAGGACCGCCGCGGCGCCGAGCAGGATGACCAACGCCGGGCGAACGCGTCCCACCAGTTGCTCCAGCACCGGGCCCACCGCCACGTCCATCATGGATGTACGGTCACCGTACTGCTGCTTGAGACGGCGCGCGATCGCGCTCAGGTCATGTTGTGCGCGATCGCGGGATACGCCGTCCCGGAGACGCCCGACGACGTCCCAGTTCTCCGCCGTCCGGTACTCCGTCGCGGGTTCTCGTGGCAGCCAGAGCTCAGTCCCGAGCGGAAAGTCGTAGCCGCGGGGCATCACGCCGATGACGGCGTACGCCTCGTCCCCCACGTGGATGGTTTGACCTGCGAAGCTCGCGCTGCCGCCCGAGCGGCTCTGCCAGTAGCCGTAGCTCACCACTGCAACGCGTTGGCCCGCCCGTTCCTCGTCGGCACTGAACACCCGCCCCGCAACCGGCGGCACGCCCAAGACGGAGAAGAAGCTCGCTGAGACCTCGGCCAAGGCCACGCGGAACCCCTCACCGGCCGCGGCGGCCGGAGCGGTCCCGTTCACGTACACGGCCAGGTCCGCAAAGCTGCGGTTCTGGTCGCGCAGATCCTCGAAATTGGGATAAGAGACATTGCTGGTGGCGCCGTGCTGGAACACGGTCTCGACTTGCATCAAGGCGTCTGGCTTGGGGTACGGGAGCGGCCGTAGCAGCACCCCGTCCACCACGCTGAAGATTGCCGTATTGGCGCCGATGCCGAGGGCGAGGGTGAGGACCGCGACCGTCGTGAAGCCGGGGCTGCGCCGCAGGGTGCGGAGCGAGTAGCGGAGGTCAGCGAGCAGGCTGTCCATCATTCGTACCGAAGGGCCACCATCGGGTCGACCTTCGCCGCCCGACGCGCGGGGACGTCCGCCGCGATTAGCGCCACGACGATCAGAACCCCGCACGCGCCCAGCAGCGCGATCGGATCGGCGGGGCTGACCTCGAACAAGAGGGACCGGAGCGCGCGGGTCGTGACGAGCGCGCCGATCGCCCCCGCCAGTGCGCCGGTGCCCGCCACGGCCAGCGCCTGTCGCAGCACTTCTCGGCGGAGCGTCTGCGGGGTGGCGCCGAGCGCCGTGCGGATCCCGATCACGCGCGTCTGAGCGCGCACCGCGGATGCCACCACCCCGTACAGTCCGATGGCCGCGAGCAGCAGGGCCACGATTGCGAATGCCGAGAAGAGCATGGCGCTCAGCCGCGGCCGCGCGAGCGGGCCGGCGAGATACGCGCTCATGGGTTGTGCACGCCACAGCGTCAGCCGGGCGTCGGTCTCACGCACCGCGCGTCGCATGGCGGGGATGACCGCGGCGACGGGGCCGGAGGTGCGCGCGGCGAAGAGACCTTGCCAGAAGATGTACTGGCGCCAGGGGAAATAGATCGCGGGCGTGACGTCCCGTAGGTCGCGGAGGCGTGTATCGCCGGCGACGCCCACCACCGTCCACCAGCCCGCGAGCTGCGGCTCACCCAGAATCCGGAGGCGCTTGCCGAGCGGATCCTCTCCTGGCCAGAATCGTCCGGCGGTGCTCTCACTCACCACGAGGACCTTCGGGGCACCCCCTTGATCGGTATCCCGAAAGCCCCGCCCACGCAGTAGCGGAATCCCGAAGGTGCGGAAGTACCCGGTCCCGCCGACCTCGTATGGAACGACCGGGTTCGCCGCCGCCGAAGGTGACGTCGTTCCCTCGAGCGCGATCGCGGCGAGGAAGACATTCGGCCCCTCGAACGGCGGGATGAGGATCGGCGTGATCGCGGCGACGCCGGGCATGGCGCCGAGCCGCTCGGTCAGATCCTCGCCCAGCGTGAAGTGACTCCCCGACAGCGCGGGCGGGATGGACACGTGAAGGATGGCGAGGTCGTGGGGATCGTAGCCGAGCCGGAGCGACTCGAGCCGCCCGAGACTGCGCACGAGCAGCCCGGCGCCGGCGAGCGTTATGACGGCGAGGGCGAGCTGGGACGCCACCAGCCACTGCCGGACGCGATTGTGGGTCTTCCCTCCGCTTCCCGCGCGCGAATCGAGACGGAGCGGCGTGGCCGAGTCGACACGCGCTGCGGCGAGAGCCGACGGCACCCCGAAGAGAAGGAGCGCCACAAGCGTCACCGCCGCGGCCGCTGCGAGCGGGACCCCGGCCAGGCGGACGACGTCCATGCGGGGAAGCTCGGGCGGTGCGACGGCGATCAGCAGACGCAGCAGCGCGCCCGCGGTCAGGACGCCAAGCGCGCCGCCCGCGAGCGCGAGCAGTGCGCACTCGGCGACTATCCGGCCGACGAGGTCGCCGGATCCAGCGCCCAGGGCTCGGCGGATAGCGATCTCACGACTCCGAGTGGTAGCCCGGACCAGCAGGAGATTGCCAACGTTGACGCACGCGATGACGAGGAGCAGCGCGACCGCGGCCGCGAGGCCGACCAGCAACGGGCGTACGTCACCCAGCACCGTTTGGCCGAACGGGCGCATCTGGGCCGCCGCGATGTGAGCTGGTACCGGACGCTGCGCGTCGAGGCGCCGCGCGAGCGACAAAAAGTCCGATCGCGCCGCCACCGCCGGAATGCCCGGCGCCAACCGAGCAACGACGTCCATGAGTGCACGACCCAGCGGTCGGAGGGCGATCCAGAACTCCGCCCCGGTAGGGTAGTCGAGCCCCGGTGGCGCGACACCGACCACCCGGTATTGGAATTGTGTATAAGGATCGGTCAGGTCGCGTCCGACGATCCCGGTATCCCCGCCGAACTCGCGTTGCCACGCCCCGTAGCTGAGTACCATCGCCGGGGCGGCGCCGGCCACGTCGTCGTCGGCCCGCAGCAAGCGACCGAGCGCCGGACGTGCGCCGAGCAGCTCGAAGAAGTTGCCCGTGACGATCGACCGATCGAGCACGATCGTCCGGTCGCCGTCCAGGAAGGGATGAGGTGACGGCGCCCAGTGCACCACCCCGGCGACCTCCCGCAACGCACGGCTATCGTGGCTGAGCTGATCCAGCTCCTCAGGCCAGAGCGCGACGTCCACGCCGCTGCGGTCGAAAGCCCTCGGCGCAACCAGGTCACCCTCATCGCGCATCGGGAGCGGCCGCAACAGCACCGCGTCGAACACGGTGAGCATGGCCACCGCCATGCCGATCCCGACGCCGAGTGTCAGGACCGCGGTCACGGTGAAGGTCGGGGCGCGACGGAGACCCCGCAGCGCAATGCGCAGGTCACTCATGTCTTAGCGCCACCATGGGATCGACCCGCGCCGCTCGGCGCGCCGGCACGTAGCTGGCCGCCAAAGCGACCCCGAACAGCAGCCCCGCCATTGCCGCGAACGCCACCGGATCGGTCGGGCTGACTTGGTAGAGAACGGCACGCAGGTACCGGGTAAGCACGACCGCACCAACCGCGCCGACGCCGATGCCCACCAGCGTGAGCAGCGCGCCTTGACGGACGACCATGCGGACGACCGTCGCGGGCCTCGCCCCCAAGGCGATACGCACGCCCAGCTCGGCGGTGCGTCGGCTCACTGCGTAGGATAGGACGCCGTAAATTCCGGTCACGGCCAAGCCCAGGGCGGTTGCCGCGGCCACGAGAAGCAGTACCATGGTGAGGCGAGCTCGCGCCATCGACCCATCCACCAGCGCTTCCAACGTCCCGATCTGCGTTATCAGCAGCTTGGGGTCGACCTCGCGGATCACTCGCCGGATCGCCGCTGCCAAAGACATCGGCGCGAGGTGCGTCCGCAGCACGTAGAACTCGTCGTCGGGAATGTAGAAATGCACCACACCGGTGATCGTGTCGGCTTTGGGCGGATAGATGTTCGGGAAATAGAGCACCTTCGTGGGGCCGTCCTGGATCCTGTCGCTTGGCACGTCGCCGGCCACACCGACGACGGTATAATCAGGATCCCTGGACGGGCGAGCCCAACGCACTCGCCGCCCGATCGGGTCTTCGCGATCGAAGAGCGCGCGCGCGAGCGACGCGCTCAGGATCACGCCGTGCTCCTCGCGGCCCGTGTCCTCCCAGCGAAACGTGCGACCCTGCAGGAGCGGAATGCTCATGGCCCGGAAGTAGCCCGGCGTCGCGAAGCTCAACTCGGCGTACGGCCGGTCCCGTGAGCTGTCTGCCCCTCGGTCCGCCGCCGTGAGGCGAACGTTGTAGAACGACGGTACCGGCGTCACCGGAAAGCCGCTGGTGCTCGCGGCTTCCGCAGCGACAACGCCGGGGATGGCACGCAGCCGCTCGAGCACTTCCTGATGAATGCGGGCGGTAGCGTGGTAGTAATTCTTCGTGCCGGTCGGTGGAGGGAGCGGAAGGCGGAACGCGACGGCACCGTCAGGATCGAATCCCAGCCGCACGTGCCTGAGTCGCCAGAAGCTCTGCGCCATCAGAGCCGAACCGATCAGGAGCGCGAGCGCAAAGGCGACCTGCCCCGCTACCAGAACCGATCTGACAACCTGCTGGTGGTGCCCGGCCGTCGTGCGGCCGCCCGCCCCGGCGAGCGTGCCGGCCAGGTCAGCCCGCCGCCGCGCGCTCAGGAATGCCACGCCCGCGAGCAGGCCGGCACTCGAGAGCGAGAGGCCAAAGATGACGGCCACGACGGTGAGATCCACACCCACCTCGCGGAGGCGCGGAATGTCGTCCGGCGCGAAACCGAAGTGGACCCGGATTGCCGCGCTCGCCAGGACGAAGCCGAGGGCACCGCCAACGGTTGCGAGAATAACAGCCTCAGTCAGGAAGCGACGGCCCAGGTTACGGTCTGTCGCGCCGAGCGCCTGCACGACCGCGACCTCGTGCCGCAAGCCCTCGGCGCGCACGAGGCTCAAGTTGGCCGCATTCGCCCAGGTGATGAGCAGCAGGAACCCACCGGTCGCCAGCAGGAGCAAGAGCGCCACGCTCACGTCGCCGATTATCGCGTCCTTGAGCGGTACCACCGCCCCGCGCAGCCCCATCGCATCCAGCTGCGCCTGGGTCACGTCCGGGAAAGCGTCTGGCAGGGAGTGGACGAGGCGCTGCAGGTCTCGCTGGGCCTCCGCGAGCGACACCCCTGGCTTGAGTCGAGCCACCGCGCTGGCCCAGAGGGCGCCAAGGCCGGCCTTCGCCGGCGACGGCCACCCGAAGGCCAGCCAGACGTCGGTCTCGGGGTGCGGGAAATGGAAACCGCGCTCCAACACTCCCACGACAGGATAAGGACGTCGGTCCAGCTCGACCGTTCGCCCGACCAAACTGGGATCGGCTCCGTAGCGCCGGACCCAGAGGTCGTGGCTGATGAGTGCCCCGTGGACGACTCCAACGACCCCGGCCTCATAGTCCGGCGGGTTGATCAAACGCCCGGCGGTGACGGCGGGACGCAGCACCGAGAACACGCTCGGGGTCGCAAACGCCCAACGCACCCGCTCAGGCTGGTCGCGATCCGTCAGCGTCCCGACATGCTCCACGTAGACGCCGATATCCTCGAAAACGCGGTTGTGTGCACGGTAGTAGTCGGCAGTGCCCGAGGAGACGCCCGTCATGGGTAGGTCGACGCGCGATGCGGTATGTCCTATTTCGACCAGGCGGTTTGCCTCGGCGTATGGAAGCGGCCTGATCAACACTCCATTCAGGAGAGCAAAGACCGCCGCGGTCGCTCCAATGCCCAAAGCGAGCGTGAGAGCGACCGGCACCGAAAACCCCGGCTGGCGCACCAGGCGACGCAGCGCGTGGCGCGCTTCGAATACGGAATCGCTATTCATATCGCAGCGCCACCATCGGATCGACCCGCGCCGCTCGGCGCGCGGGGAGATAACTCGCGACCAGCGAAACGAGCGCGAGCAGGGCCACGACTCCCACGAAAGTCATGGGATCGCTCGCGCCCACCCCGTACAGCAACGCCGAGAGCAGACGAGTGATTGCGAGCGCGATCACGACGCCGATAACGATCCCCGCCACCGCGAGGCGGATCCCATCGCCCACAACCTGCGACATCACGTCGCCCCGGCTCGCCCCGAGCGCGAGCCGGATGCCGAGCTCGCGCCGCCGCTGCCCGACCGCATACGCCAGGAGGCCGTAGATCCCGATCGCGGCCAGCAGCAACGCGGCGGCGGCGAAGCTGCCCAGGAGCCACACGTCGAACCGCCGTGACGCGAGGCTCCCGGCGATATCGACCGTGCCCACCGCCGACACGCTTCCGGTCAACGTCATCGGAATATCCGGATCGACCTGACGGACGGCCCGGCTCAGCGTCTGGAGGAACCCGCCCGGAGGAACAGCGGTCCGGACGACGAGACTCATGTGCCCCCAGACGTTCCGGGTGAAGGGGACATAGACCTGCGCCTCGGGCGGCGTGTCGAGGCCGAAATGATGGACGTCGCCCACCACACCGACCACCGTGCCGGGGAGCGGCTCGCCGAAATCGGGGCGCCCCTGGACTGCCTTGTGGAGCGTCACCTGGCGACCGATCGCATCAAGACCGGGCCAGAACGCTCGCGCGAACGCTTCATTCACTATCACGGCCGCGCCGGGGGCGAGATCGGCCGGGGTGAACTCGCGTCCCGCGCGGACTGGGATGCGCATCGTGCGGAAATAGTCCGGCGACACGGTCATGAACCACACGCGCGGATCGCGCAGCGGGTCAGGCGCGCGCCCCGGGATCTCGACGGGAGAAGGAAGTCCACCGCCCGAGAGGGGCGTGAAATTCGTGAGGGCGACGCTCGTCACGCCCGGGAGCGCCCGCGCCGCGTCCGCGACCTGCGTGTACAGGGCCGCCATCCTCACCGGGTCCTGGGCCCGCAGCGGCGGTGGCGAGATGAAGAACGTCACGAGCCCCTGCGGGTCGAATCCCGGATTCACCGCCCGCAGTCGCCACAGGCTCCTGATCAACAGCCCGGCGCCCACCACGAGGACCACGGCCAGGGCGATTTCGCTGATCACGAGCGCGGCGCGCAGGCGCTGTCGTCCATGCCCGGTGCCCGCACCGGCGCTGCCTTCCTTCAAGGAGTCGGTCAGGTCGGCGCGTGCTGCTCGCAGGGCGGGTAACAGCCCCGTGGCCACGGTCGCGATGATCGTGACGCCGAGCGCGAATGCGAGCACCCAGCCGTCCACCTGCACTGTCTCGAGCCGGGGAAGTACCGACGGTGCGGCGCGCCTGAGCAACGCAATA
>Ga0209154_1000706_pt1 | contig 21119 bp, 19 predicted proteins | sample GraSoiAngelo_121_FD_185878 | JGI IMG/M metagenome (GOLD analysis project Ga0209154, IMG submission 185878) | Grasslands soil microbial communities from the Angelo Coastal Reserve, California, USA - 14_0919_12_20cm (SPAdes) (version 2) | ecosystem: Environmental > Terrestrial > Soil > Grasslands ... | reverse complement strand
TCGGCGATTTCGGCTTTCCAGGGTGGTGGGGCTGGGGCTGGGGATATCCATATGGATACGGCTATGGGTATCCGTACGGCTACTACGGGTACGGCTATGGCGACCCGTACGGATACGGCGGCTATGGGTACGGCTACGGTAACGGCTATGGATATGGGTACGGTTCTGGCGGCCAAAACGGTGGCAGCCAATACGGCTCTGCGACTCGCTCGAGAGTAGCCGAGTTACAACGGCGGCTCTCCCGCGCCGGCTATTATCGCGGGTCAATCGATGGAGTTCTGGGGCCTCAGACGCGGCGAGCAATTCGAGCGTACGAACAGGAACACGGTTACGCTGACGCAGGCTGACCCTGGCGTTCCCGCCGATTTTTGTCGCGGGCCATTTGATAATCTTTCGGTTGGTTGACCGGCGGAATTCGCGAGGGCGCAAAGGGCGAACCGCCGGTCGCCTATTTTCAAAGCGCTGCGGCTCGTTATTCATCACCTGCGCCGTCCGCCTGTTTTGGTTAGATCTGATCGCTCGCGAAATCACTGCTACTCCTCCAAATCCGCCGTTCCAATTTCTCTGGACCTTCTTCAGCGCAGAGCTCCTTCTAATTTTTTTCTTTTCATCCGCAGTCTTTTTGGCATACGACAGGATCCCGGAGGAACTGTATCTGTCCGGTTAGCCATCGAATCCTGGTCGGCATCGCTGTTTTCGCGTGGGTCGTACCACCGGCAGTAGCCGATCTTTTTCCAACCTCTGGACCTGTTGTGTCTGGCAAGGCCGCGCGCCTTCGTTTTGGCAAAGCAGCTGCGCCAAAGAATGCGCCCCTCGCCGTGAAACGCGCGATCTGGGCAGCCAATCAACTTCGCCACAAAAAATATCGTTACGGTGGCGGCCACAAATCGTTTGATGACCGCGGCTACGATTGTTCCGGAACGATCTCGTATGTGCTGGGCGCGGGGGGATTGATCAGCGCTCCAATGAGCTCAACGGAGTTTCGCAATTACGGCGACCGCGGTCCCGGCAAATGGATCACCATCTACGCACGAGAAGGTCACACGTTCGCTGTGATTGCCGGCCTGCGCCTCGATACAACGCCATACGACCGTTACCGCGGCAAATGGGCGCCGCGATGGCAAACCATTTATCGTCCGCCGCGCGGGTTTGATGCCAGGCATCCGATCGGCTTATAGCCGAAAGCTCCAAATCCCAAATTCCAAGCCCCAGGAAAGATGTAAAATAACACGCAGAATGCTTCGTAAATGATGAATCAATACTCAAATGCCACACACGCGGGTCACTATGCGAAATTCGCCGCGATATTACTGCCGATTCTGCTGATGCCGTTGGGCGTGACTGGCCAGGAAAAGTCTCATGTTACTTCCGAGCAAGTGACTCACGCGATTCAGGAACTAGAAAAACTCGCGCAAACGCAAATTCAGAAAAGCGCGCTGCCGGGCCTTGCCATAGCAGTCGTGTTCCAGGACAAGACGGTATACGCGAAAGGTTTCGGTGTTCGCGATGTGAATACCAAGGCGCCGGTTAATGCGGACACGGTGTTTCAACTCGCGTCGCTGTCCAAATCGATTGGCTCAACGGTAGTTGCCGAGCTGGTCGGTGAAGGAAAAATCACCTGGGATTCAAAGCTCAGCGGCCTCGATCCCACTTTCGAGATGTTCGATCCGTGGGCAACGCGCGAAATCACGATCCGCGACATGTACGCACATCGCAGCGGCTTGCCCGAACACGCGGGCGATTTGCTCGAAGATCTCGGTTTCACGCGCGCGGAAATTCTATATCGCCTGCGCTATCAACATCCCGCGAGCAGTTTTCGTTCGCACTACGCCTACACGAATTTTGGGATGACTGAGGGCGGCATCGCCGCAGCGAATGCATACGGGCTGGAATGGGAAGAGGCAGCGGCGCAGAGATTATACAAACCGCTCGGAATGACGGCCACGAGTTCCCGTTACGCCGATTTTGTCGCGCGCCCGAACAAAGCCCTTGGGCATGTGCTAGTGGATGGCAAATGGGTACAAAAGTTCAAGCGCGATCCGGACACGGAATCGCCTGCAGGCGGCGTGAGTTCCTCGGTGAATGATTTGACAAAATGGATGCGGTTACAGCTCGCGAACGGCAAGTTTGAAGGCAAACAAATCGTGGACGAAAAAGCGCTGACCGAAACGCATCACCCGCACATGCTGACAGGTTTCAATCCGTTCACGCAACTGCCGACTTTCTACGGCTTGGGATGGAACGTCAGCTACGATCCAGAGGGTCGCTTACGCTTAAATCACTCCGGGGCCTTTGGCCTGGGCGCTGCAACTTATGTAGGTCTCGTGCCAGGCGAGCAACTGGGCATCGTTGTTCTGACTAATGCCTATCCCCTCGGCATAGCGGAAGCACTAGGGACGACGTTCTTGGATATCGCTCTGTACGGCAAACCCAGCCAAGATTGGTTTGCGCTTTTTAAACAGGTATATTCAAACCCGGCAGCGATTGGCACCGTGCTTGGCTTCGATTATTCCAAACCACCCGCCTCGTCCGCGTCTGCGCTCAAAAATAGCGCCTATGTTGGAAAATACGCGAACGATTACTTTGGCGACATCTCCATCATCGAAAAGGACGGCGGATTAGTAATCGTGCAGGGTCCGAAAAACAAGACGTTCCCAATGAAGCACTATGACCGGGATACGTTTACCTACGAGACGGAAGGTGAGAACGCCGTTGGCAGGAGCGGCATCACCTTTACCGTCGGCCCGGATGGCAAGGCCGCACAGGTGGTCGTGGAAAATCTTAATGTGCGCGGCGAAGGAACTTTTAAGCGGGCTCAAAAGTAACCGCCTTTGTACAGCTCCTCACTGCGTTTGCGTTTCAGTAATTAGGAAGATAAACGTGAAAAACATGCATCGGTTCGCAGCCATCAGTTTTTTGGCGCTGGCTTTGCTTGTGCCGAGACAGTCCGCTCCCGCGGCAGCCGGGGATGACCCGATCGCAAATCTGGACGCGTTTATTACCAGAGCGTTGAAAGAGTATCAGGTGCCAGGCGCAGCGGTCGCGGTAGTGCAAAATGGCAAAGCGGTTTTGCTCAAGGGATATGGCGTTCGTAATGTGACCAAGCCGGGCGCTGTAGATGAGAATACTGTTTTTCAGCTTGCATCAGTTACGAAAACATTAACAGGCGCGGCTGCGGCGACTGGTGTCGACGAAGGGAAGCTCGATTGGGATAAGCCTATCTTTAATTACTTGTCCGAATTTGTCGGGTACGACCCGTACATGACGCGTTGGCTGACCGAGCGCGATTTGCTCGCGCAACGTACTGGTTGGCCCGAATTCGCCGGAGATCAGCTCGACAGTTTTGGCTATGACCGCGCAGAAATATTGCGTCGCCTTAGATTTCTTAAGCCGCGATACAGTCTCCGCGAGGTGGCACAGTATTCCAATCCGGGATTCTTTGTTGCCGGTGAAGTTGCGGCGCGGGCGTCAGGGCAATCATGGAACGATCTCGTCGGAAAGCGCTTGTTTGCTTCTTTGGGGATGCCGCGGTCTGGTACGGTGATCAAAGGTTTGCAGGATAGCAACGCCACTGCCGCGCACGCACTGGTCGATGGAAAACCTGTGGTCGTTGAACCATCAGAACTCGACACGACCGGTGCAGCCAGCTCCGCCACATCCACTGCCGCGGACATGTTGAAATTGATGCTGATGTTTTTGAATAAGGGCTCTTACAACGGCAAACGCATTTTGAAACCCGAAACGGTCGAAGAAATTTTCAAGCGTACCATGGTCAGCAAAATCGATTTCACCGATCTGCCGCCGATCAGCGACAAAACAGGTTTTTATTACGGACTTGGTGTTGGCAGTTATGATTACGCCGGACATCAGATCATCGAAAAAGGCGGGGCTCTCGCAGGTGTGCGCACGACCTTGGTGCTTGTGCCCGATAAAGGCGCCGGGATCGTCGTCCTCGCGAACCTCAACCTGACTGCGTTTCCCGAGGCCGTGCGCGCCTACTTTTTGAATCAGCTGTTGGGCATTGATCCTGAAACGAACCAAAAAGAAATTTTCGAGCTCAACCAGCAACTGAAGAAATTGATGGCGCCTCCGCCGGCGCCGAAAAATCCGGGCAAATTCAATGGCACGCCGCAATCACTCGTCGGAATTTACGAAAACGATTACTACGGTCGCTGCGAGATCTTGCAAGATGGCGATGCACTGAAAGTCCAATGCGGTCCCGCGAAATATGCCGCAACGCTGAAACACTGGAATAACGGCGCGTTTCTGATGCAATTTCCCGGCGCGACCCAGACCCCGTCTGTCACAACGTTTATGATCGGTGATGACGGCACCGCCGACAGCTTTGAAACCGAAGCTCTGGGGATCTTCACACGGGTGAAGGAAAAGAAGTGAAAAAGGCCCATGGATATTGCAGCTTCGATCGTGCGAAGCACCGATAATTTCGGCTTTGGGGCATCAGAGCTGCGCACGTTGCGCGCGTTGAAAACGCCGGCAGGCGTTCAGAGGTTTCTCGACGACCTGCCTTATAATCTCAGTTATACCGCCCGATCGCCGAAGAGAGTCCTGCACGATAGCACCGCCTCCTGTCTCGAAGGCGGAATTTTTGGCGCTGCTGCGCTTCGCGTTTTGGGATTCCCACCATTGATCTTCGATTTGGAAGCAGAGCAGGATACTGATCATGTCGTTGCGGTTTTCAAGGTGCGTGGCCATTGGGGCGCAGTGGCAAAATCCAATTTCACCGGCTGCCGTTATCGGGAGCCGGTTTATCGCAACCTGCGCGAATTGGCCATGAGCTATTTCAATATCTACTTCAACCTGCGCGGCGAACGCACCCTGCGGCGCTATTCGCGTCCGGTGACTCTGGCGCGATTCGATCATTTGAATTGGATGACCACGGAAAAACCGATCTGGTTCGTTGCCGAATATCTCTGCGAAATTCCGCATATTTCATTGCTCACACCGGCGATGGAAAAGAGCCTCACCCGCGTCGACCGCCGCACTTTACTCGGCGAAATGGTCGGACATAGAAAAAATAATCGGCGCCGGAAGCGTATGAAATGACGAACCACGAGTTTCGAACGATGGCGCTAGAGATTCCTGCTGCGGTCGAGCGCTCGCATATGAATCATCCCGATTTCCGGGTAGCCGGAAAGATTTTCGCGTCGCTAGGTGTGCCCGACAAAAACTGGGGCATGGTGAAACTTACGCTAGAGCAACAGCGCACATTCATCGAAAAGGCGCCCGAGGTTTTCAGGCCCTCCAGCGGCGGCTGGGGCCGGCAAGGGTACACGAATGTCTACCTTCCCTTCGCGAAAACGAACATTGTTCGCGCTGCTCTCGAGGCGGCGGCAAAGAACGTCGCATCAAAGAAGAAGAAAACGCCCAACGTCGAACATCGAACGCCCAGCGCTCAATGATCCAGGCAGAGGCGTTTCACAGCCGCTACAGGGCGCTTTGAAAAAATGCGTTCTCGAACGTCGGTTGAAATGCGCCAGAGTCCGTTTCACCGATGCGAAATTGGGGAGTGATTTCAAATTGGGTGGCGCAATGGACTTCCACGTCTATCCTGCCGCACTTTGCCAGTGACGCACGCACCGTCTTGAGCGCCAACTCCGGCGTATTGCAATCCCGGCTGAGATGTCCGAGCAGAACCCGCTCGATTTTTGCAGGCAACAATTCCTCGATCACGCCTGCCGCCGCTGCGTTCGACAGATGACCATGCCGCGATTGGATTCGTTGTTTCACCGGCCACGGCCGATGCGTGTCGTTCTGCAACAGTTTCTCGTCATGATTGGTCTCGATTACGAGCGTTTGCACCGGGCGCAGTCGTTCAACGATCATTTTGGTCACGTAACCCAGGTCGGTGATGAATCCCAGGCTTCCCGAGCCGGCGTGAAACGCGAAGCCTAGCGGATCGACCGCGTCGTGCGGCACCGGAAACGCTTGCACGGTAATGTCGCAAATCGAAAACTCGGCGCCGGTCGCAAAGATTCGCCAGTTGCGGCGCCGCTCGACCGAGGTGTCGCTTTGCACAGCTTCAGCCGTCAATGCGTTGCAATAAATCGGTACATCAAATTTGCGGCAGAGAACTTCAAGTCCGCAAATGTGATCACCGTGCTCGTGGGTGAGTAGGATACCATCGAGCTCCTCCGGCATGACGCCGCACCGCTCCAAACGCAGCACCAATTGCCGCGCGCTGAGTCCGCCATCGACCAGAATCTTGCAATGATCGGTTGCTACCAGCGCGGAGTTTCCCGCGCTCCCGCTGCCGAGCATGGTCAAGCTGAACACGGGTCTTAAACTAGCCGCGTTCCTTCAGCTTGCGCAAACGGAAACGAATAAATTTATCGCTACGGCGCGCACTCTCCCCCATCATACGGCGGTTGTACCCAGGATGCTCTGTCCAATAGCGGCGAGGTACCCACTGAGACCGGTACTGGTACTTTGATCGGTTGGTCTGGACCGGTCTGGCCATAGACTTGCACTTTTATCTTTCCACATGTGACGCTGGGAGGGAACGCCGCCGTTGCCGCAAAGCGATTGTCGAGGGTAACCTTGAGACCGGGATCACCTAGCCCATACAGCCCCGATGTGCTGTCGTCACAAGGCTTAGCATTAGGATTAGGAGGGTTTTTATCAACGCAATTGTAAGCGCCGAAGTAGTAAGGGGTAATCTTGTTTCCCAGCATCACAAAAGTATTGCCGAAGAAAGAAGGCCTGGTGTAAACCTCGATCCTGTCGGGAGTCGTATTCGTGGAGTTAAAATAGTATTCAACTCTTACGGTGGTGTTTGCACGGATGTTCGGATCTTGCTGCCAGCCCACGTGAAGCGCTGGGTCGGTGTAAACGATCATCTGAGTAAACGGCTTGCTACCGACAAGGGTGCCCTTGAACGTGCCGGTCCATTCGGCGTACGCTTTGTTACTGTTCGCACAGTGCTCCTCTCCGGGTAAATCGATGTTCGAGCAGTCACCGGTGGCTACCGGCACGATGCTGAGCGAAGGCGTGATCCTGCTGATATCAGTTGACAACCTCGGGAACGGAAAGGTCCCATTGGGTGGCAGCCAGGTACCTGCTGCATGAGTGAGTTGTCCGGTCATTGGCAGAGGCGTGGGGCCGGTCGTAGGGCCTAGATAAAGCCTGCCTCCAGGCGTAGTGATCTGGCTGGGTTTGAATGTCGAGGTACGGCCCGACGATTTGCTCGTAATGGACTGCGCCGGGACGCTCAGTGTAGCAACAACAGTGTTCGTTACTCGGTTTTTGAAATTGACTGTGGTGGCTTGGTCGGTTGGATTGTACGCTACGAAGGAGCTGCCTCCTCCAGCATCCTTGAATGCGCCATAGGCAGGAGTGTCGGCAACGATCGATGTATCCACTTGCCCGAGCAGGGAGTTGGTGTACGCCCAATATTTGGCCATGCTATTCGTCCCAAAGAACTTGAACGTATGCTCCCGCGCGATGCGCGTCAGCGCTGCGTTGAGCCCGGTACCGTTGATACCTGAGCCGCTGGTCGGCATCCGTGCTTGCCAGGCTGCCATGAAGACTTCGAAGTCACTCTTGAAATCAGGATTTCCCTGTGCACCGGCGTCCAACAGATATTGCTTCCATGTCGCCTGGAGCCAATCCTGGTTCCTGCCCACATAAAGCGTATTGGCGCTCATCGGGATCAGGTGGATGAAGTAGGTCGCATCGATGCCGCCGAAGAAAGTCTCGCGCTTAACAAACCGCTGATCCAGGATCCCGGCCAGCGTCGTATGCCAGACACCGCCGTCAGGTCCTCTATAGGTCACGAACTCCTCAGGCCAGTTGCCGTTGTAGCGGACATCATTAGGGTCGGTCGGAGGCCGCGGCACAACATTGCCCAGGGTTGCATCCTGATTGAACCAGTACTGTTCCGAAGCGAGTATCTCCTGCTCGTACATGTACATGCCCATATCGCGCCACTCGTTGTTGCCGAGGATAAGCCCCAGCTCCATGAGACCAACGGAGAAGTTGATGGCTTCGCTCGTGGATTCCTGGTCGGCGCCGTTTTGGCTGGTGCCATTGGCCCAATTGTGACCGTAAAACGGACTGAAGTTACGCAAGAATGGGTAATCAGTATTGGAACGATCATAGTTCGCCACATCCTTGCGCAGCTCGTCAAAGAACGGCAGATAGCCATCGAGCCACGGCCGGTCGTAGCGACCGATAGCCGCGGCTGCGCGCAGAAAATATCCGTAGTGAAAATGATGGTCGTTCAGATTCTGAACCGACCCGTAGCCTGCTGGAAAGCCGTAGGTGGTCTTAAACGTCGGATTGTACTGGATAAACTGTGCCGTATAAACGTCGGCCCATTGTCCGACCAATTCCTTGAGCGCCTGTAAAATATAGTCGCGCATCTCTGCCGCAACCTGAGTCTTAGGTTTACACAGACAAGCGTGCAGGCTGTTAGTCGAGGTGTCATTGCCTGTTAGCTTGGTGGAGTGCGCCAACTGATCCGCGATCATAAGCGACTCGATCAAAGTAGAGAGGCCTTGCTCGTAAGTGTTGAACTGCTGATTGTCGTAAGTACCGATGTTGCGAAGGAACGAATCGATATGGTTTCCGCCGGTCTGAAACTCTTCCAGGAAAAACCAGTTACGCATCGTTTCGTAAATGTCCTCCACGGCCGACTGCCGTGCCTGGAGCGGATTTTGCAAATTGGAATCGACCACTTGGTCCGGGAAAAACGGCAGGAAACCGTCGGTATCGATCAACTGCACGAATGCGCCGGCTTTGTAGAGCCTCAGTGGCCCCATAATACTGTTCCAAGTGTACCGGCCGTCCACCAGCGGTCTCTGACCGGGGTGCAACGACTTGAAATGATGGGGAAACAGCAACTGGATAGGGTCGGACGCCGTGCAGTTCGGTAAAAACGGCTGCGTGTCCAGCCGGAGCTGCAAAGCTACACGATGATCTGTTGGCGAGTACCCCAACGTTACGGTCTCGCCGTTTATGTTAACGGAGGTCTGGGAACCGGGAATGGGAGGGTAGTCGATTTGCGTGCCGACAATCTTTCTACACGCAAACGGCATCAAACTGCTGGCCGCTCGCTCGAGTGAAGGGGTATCGAACCGGACGTTGTGCGGCATCGCTAGCACGACGACCTTCGTTGCGGTGCTGTTCCTGAACATCGATTGCTTGCCGCTGGTGGCGTCGGTCCGCACCCAGGTACCCTGGTCGGCGATAACCACGTATGCGGCCTTGGATACAGTCTGAGGGATAGCGTTGTCTGGGTTAAATGAAGAATCAATCGTCAGTCCAAGCACACCATTCTCGTTCTGCCACACGGTAGGCGCACCGCCCTGGTCCGTCGGACCTCCAGCCCATACCAGAAAATTTGCCTGTCCCTGTTTCCGCTCGAGCCATGTGAACGGCGATCCGTTCGCCATCGTGATCTCCATTTCGTTGGGGTCATCCTTGTAGGTAAGCACCGCACCCCAGTCCGAATGTTGCCGCACCTGCACCTTCGTCCAAGGCCCCCTCGTTGGCTTGGTCGTGCCCAGCGGATGTACGCCTTCCAAGCCAACGGTCACCACTGCCTGGACTTCGGGCGCGAGGAAAGCGCGGTCAACGATGTTGTTCGCCGGATTGAACGGGTCGGTCGGCTTGATCTTGCCGTCTGTCTTAACGGCAATCGCGTTCTGGTTCCAGAGGCGCAGACCGGCTGGCGGCGGAAGAGGAGGCTGCTGTGAACCACTTGCACCGGTGAAATCGACGAACTGATAGTAGAAGGGTTCGCTGATGAATCCGCTTGAGCGAATCACGCCATCGCCCCAACTGAACGCCCAGCCCGAGTTGGTTGCATCGACGTACCACTGGAGCCCGACACCCGTCCACCAATCATTCGATTGCACCGGACCGGCTGTCGGCTCGTAGGCGATGAAGAACGGCTGGTCTGGAAGCTGATGCTGGTGCGAACGGCCTGCCACCGGTGACTCGCCTTCCCCAGGCAGCACGTAGAACAGCGAGTTGAACTCGCCCCCGGCACCTTGGATACCAGGGCGCGGGTTGATGGCGTCGCTGCCCTTGAGATAACTGACCGGGCCGTTCGAAATGATATCCGCACCCCATGCACGCGATGCAGCGCCTGAAAGAAATGTAGATACGGATATCAGGGCGAACGTGAGTGTGGTTCGAAGCGCAAAAGCGCGTGCAAATTTATTTTGAGGTTTTTTCATTTTTCTTTGTGGAGTTGGAGGGCGAAAGCAATTGGTTTCACTGGTTTTGCTCTGGTTGCTTAGCGCTGTTCTGAATACAATTTTGCCATGTCTGCGATGGCACGCCTATAGGACTTTAGGCCAATACCTACAAAGACCGCGCGTCACATCGTTACACGCAGCCAACTTCCGTGCGCCTTGGGAATTTTTAGGACTTGTTGTGGCACACGTTTCGATGGATTTCGGAATTGAGCCAGCGTTTTTACTTAAAACGCAAAGTCTGTCAACACGTTTTTTTGAAAACATCTTATAAAAGACTTTTACACCACGGATTACTCAGATGCCGCGGCCGACCCTGTTGCCGGGGGGCGTTGACCCGGCTCTAGCGGACATGCAGAAACAGAGGAGTCCCCTGAATACGCAAAACGGCTGAAAGACGCCCTTGTTCCCATTGCTCACCTTCTTCTCCGAAAATGGCCGGACTACTTGCTCACATAATGGATGGAAGCGCTATAATCATTTCGAAGCCTTTTATCGGGCAATCTGGTGTTACGGAATTGCGCTTGTAATTCTGATTGCGGCACATCTTCGCAGGCGGGGACGCGCGCTGCAAAGCATCGGCGTCGTAGTGGCGGTACTCGGCCTCGCGTTTCAGGCGGTTGGGATCGTGATGCGTTGCATGATCGCTGGTCGGCCGCCGGTGACGAACATGTACGAGTCCATCATCTGGGTCTCGTTTGCGGTCTCATTTTTCGGGATGATCTTTTTTGTGCGTTATCGGGCGCCCATCTACTTGCTGGCGGCGTTACCGGTCACGCTTATCGCGCTGTTGCTGGTCCATCAAATGCCGATTGCCATCCCCGCAAGGATTGATCCGTTGGTCCCGGTGTTGCGCGATAACTTTTGGCTGACCATTCATGTGCTCATTATCACGCTCAGTTATGCGGCCTTCGCGCTGGCAATGGGTTTTTGGGCATATTTTGCTCTGGCGATACGCGCGGAATCCTGCAGCCGCGCGCGCGGACGCGCCGCTGCATTTTTGGCTTTATCGCGTACTTCAACTCGGTGTCCTGTTGCTGGCTGCTGGAACGATCCTCGGTCGAGTCTGGGCAAATTATTCCTGGGGCAGATTTTGGGGATGGGATCCAAAGGAGACGTGGGCATTGATTGCGTTGCTTTGTTACATACTGGCATTGCACGGCCGGCTGGCGGGTTGGTGGACGCAGTTTGGCCTCGCAGTTGCAAGCGTAGTGTGTTTCCTCGCGGTGCTAATGGCATGGTATGGCGTGAACTTTGTGCTCGGCAAAGGTCTGCATAGCTATGGCTTCGGCATTGGCGGCGAGACTTACACGGCGATATTCGTTGCTCTCGATCTTTTGTTCGTAGCGTTTGCTATCTGGCGATACCGAACGAGCACGAGCGCCGCCGTTGCGCCGCGCGAGATTACAGCCGAGCGCGCCGCAGTCTAGCGTTCACGAATTCGGTCGCGCGCTTTAATCAGAGTCGATTAAGCTTCGGTTTCTCCGTTAAAAACATTAGAGCGCAGAAAGGAAAAATCATGCCCCTAACCCGCCGCGATTTTCTTGTCAGTGGTTCGCTGTCGCTGGCCGCCGGAGCGCTTTCGCCGCTTCTTGTCCACGCTGCGAAGAGCAAGCCGAGCACGCCTCCTGACTTCAAAGATTGGGAATCAGTGCGCCGGGAGTTTGACCTGGCTCCTGATTACATTCATCTCGCCTTGTTCTTTCTGGCGTCTCACCCCCGGGCGGTGCGGCAGGCGATCGAGCAATACCGGGAAAGGATAGACGCTAATCCGTTTGTTGCCGTTGATAGCGCCATTTTCGAACCGACTAACGTGAACATTCCGCTGCAGGTCTGTCAGGCCATCGCCAGCTACATCGGTGGCGATCCGCAGCACATCGCACTTACCCAAAACACCACGACCGGTCTGGCTCTGCTCTACCACGGACTGCCATTGCGCGAAGGCGACGAAATCCTGACAACTACGCACGACCACTACGTGCATCACGAATCCATTCGGCTGGCTACTGGGCGTTGCGGCGCGACGTGGCGAAAAATTCCGCTCTTCGACTCTTACAACTCGATTTCGCCAGATGAAATCGCAGAACGCGTTCGCAAGGCAATCGGACCAAAGACCCGCGCTGTCGGCGTGACGTGGGTCCACTCCAGCAGTGGTGTGCGCCTGCCCATCGCACGTATTGCGCAAAGCGTTGCCGAAGCGAATCGCGGTCGCGAAGAGAAGGATCGCGTGCTGCTAATCGTTGATGGCGTGCACGGGTTGGGAGTTGAAGATCCGAAGATCACTGCCCTGGGATGCGACGCGTTTGCGACGGGCACACACAAATGGATGTTTGGGCCCCGCGGCACGGGGTTCGTCTGGGCAAAGCCCGCAGTTTGGCAGCGGATGCGGCCAATAATTCCGACGTTTACTTCGCCCGACATTTTCGAAGCCTGGGAACAGGAACATGACCCGCAGACTCCGGCGCGCGCGGCATGGTTTTCACCGGGCGGCTTTCAAGCGTTCGAACATTATTGGGCGCTACCGACAGCGATTCATTTTCACCAGGACATCGGGCCTGCCCGAGTCACAGCGCGCATACACGAATTGAACGGTCAAATGAAGGCGGAACTTGCCCGGATGCCCAACATTCAGCTCTATACGCCGCGTGACGAGAATCTTTCGGCAGGAATCGTTTGCTTCGATGTAAAGGGAATGAAGCCCGAGCAAGTGGTGAAGCGCCTTCTCGATCAACGTATCGTTGCTTCAACGACTCCTTATCGCGTGTCGTATGCGCGCGTGGCGTGCAGCGTCGTCAATACTCCGCAGGAGGTAGACTCAGTGCTTCGCGCAATCCGGCAACTGGGCTAACGTCTGCCTCGCGTCCCACCGCCCTCGGTCGCCGCAGCGACTTTCGGCGTGGCAGAAATGCAGCTACAGCGTCGCCGCAAGCGTGTCGATAAATTCGCGCGAGGTTTGGGCATGTAGCAGCGCTGATCGTGTTGCGCCGTCTCTTACCAACCGAACAAGCGTCCCAACACAAATCAAATAATCATTCACTAACCGTTCTGGAACGCCGATCACGAAAATCAAGCGGGCGCGTACTCCGTTGTGGCCGAATGGAATCCCGGCGCGACTGCGTCCAATGCCGACGACAATTTCATCAACCAGGTCCGTTCGCGCGTGAGGGAATACGGCGCTGTTTTCGACCACACTGGGGTGCGCCTGCTCGCGCGCGAGCACCTTTTCAAAGAACGCTTCAGGGTTATCGATCTTTCCGTTTTGCGCCAGCAAATCGATAATCTCGCGCAGCGCGTTTGGCATTTTCCTCGAGCGCAACCCGAGGATCACCCGTTTTTCGTCAAGCAGATCAGTCAGCGTGATAGCCATTGGGAGCGGAGAGATTTATTGGATTATCCAGCAAAGCCAGTTATCCAGTTAAATAAGGACCCGTGGCAACTGAAAACACAGCCTTAGCAGAAAACGAGGAGAGGACCGTCTCCGTCCAACGGAGCATTTACGACCCGGGCTATGTCAATGCGATGTCGCATTTTTACCGCGGCGAAATGGGACGGATCATGGTCTGGCGGCAACGGTTGGACGTCACGTCAAACTGGGCAATCACCAGTACCACCGCCATTATCACCATCGCATTTTCCACGCGTGAAGTGCCTCACATTATTTTCTTTTTCAACCTCGCCATCGTCTGGGTATTGCTATGGATCGAAGCGCGTCGTTACCGTTTCTATGATGCCTTTCGCGCGCGTGTTCGAATGCTCGAAGCGCATTTTCTTGTCCCCATGGTAATGGAAAATCGCGAGATGCTCCACGGTGAATGGAAAAAGCTCGTTTGCGAAGATCTGATTCTGCCCTGCTTCAAGATCAGCAAACTGGAAGCCGTCGGGCGGCGCCTGAAACGCAATTACATTTTCATATTCATTCTCATCCTGATGGCGTGGGTAACGAAAGTATTCTTGCACGCCAGCGCGCCGATTAACGATTTCGTTTCGTTTTATCAAGCTTTGCGCATCGGGCACATACCGTCCTGGCTGGTGGCGCTGATTTTTGCCGGCACATTTGTCACTGTGATTTCCATTACAATTTACGTCAGCAAGAAATCGTCCGGAGAAATCTCCGAGTTCGGCACGCACCGCTCGCTCTGGCGAATTTGATGGTAGGGGGCGCCCGCCGGGCGCGCCGAGAAACACGACATGCCGACTGATATCGAGGATCAATCATCCAACGCCAACTTCCGGCAACTTTGCGAAATTGTCGCAAAGCTTCGTGCTCCCGGCGGCTGCCCCTGGGATCGGGAGCAAACCCATGAATCATTGTTGCCCGCCTTGATCGAAGAGGCATATGAAGTGGCCGGCGCGGTGCGCGCCAACGATGGCCCAAATTTTCGCGAAGAACTCGGCGACCTGCTGCTGCTGATCGTGATGCATGCCGAAATTGCGAGCGAATCCGACCGGTTCGACATCGACGGCGTGCTCAAGGATGTAACGGAGAAACTGATCCGGCGTCACCCGCATGTCTTCGGCAACAGCGATGCGCGCGACAGCGGTGCGGTGCTGCGGCAATGGGAATCGATCAAGGGCGCTGAAAAAGCAGGCAAACCTGGTCGCAACGCAGGCGACGCAGGCGGGCATTATCTCGATGATTTGCCCCTGGCACTACCCGCTTTGATGCGCGCGCAAAAAGCGCAGTCGAAGGTTGCCCGCGTGAATTTCGACTGGACCGAAGTGCGCGATGTGATCGCTAAGGTTGAAGAAGAAATTCAGGAATTAAAACAGGCCGTCCTGGAGCAAGATCGGAAATCGATCGAGGACGAAGCAGGAGATCTGCTCTTCGCAGTCGTCAATCTCGCACGAAAATGCAAACTCGATGCGGAAAGCGCGTTGCAAGGTGCGACTGATAAATTCGTCGCCCGTTTCAATCGATTAGAGGACGAACTACAATCCCGGGGCAAGAAATTGGGTGAGGTCGACCTTGCTGAGCTGGACGCGATTTGGGATCAGATTAAGAAAACGCCCAACGCTGAAGTTTCTGAATTGGACGTTGGGCGTTGAGCGTTGGACGTTGGGCGTTTGCTTCTACTTCGGTCTCAGAGATATTCCGTGCTCCAATGAACCTCCTGATCAATCTGCTGTCGGTGTTTTTTGTTCTGGTGGCGCTGCTCATGGTGCTCGTGATCTTGATGCAACGCCCAAAGAGCGAAGGCTTGGGCGCGGCATTTGGCGGGGGCGTCACGGAGAACATTTTCGGCGCGCAAACGACGAACGTGTTGGTGAAGTTCACGACCTGGCTGGCTGGCATTTTCTTCGCCCTCACGTTTGGGTTGTCGGTTTTGTATGCGCATCGGGGCACCGGCGGGGAAAGCGCGTTCCGGCGCGAGCTGATGAAACAGCAAGCTGCTCCAGCTACCTCTCCCGCCGCGGCAACACCTCAGACTTCGCCCGTTTCTTCTCCAGCGAGTTCGCCAATTCAGGTGTCTCCTGCTTCTTCTCCGGCGCCAGCGGCGACGCCGTAAGGCCGGTGTTTCGCTAAAGCGGACAAGAAAGACGGCTGTCCGGTCGTCCTATTTTCCCGCGGCAGTTTGGAAACCGCCGCTCCCGGAGGGCTCGCGGAAAAGTTCGCCGAATTGTTACTTCTTCGTCATACGCCTGTAACAATCGGTTTCTAGCCTCCACGCGTTCACTTAACCGTGTCCCCCTCAGGCAACTGAAAAATCATCACAAAAAGGAGAAACGAATGTTCACCAAAAAAAACATCTTACGCGCAGCCGGAGCGAGCCTGGCTGTAGTTCTTTCACTGGCGGCACAGCCGCTAAGAGCTCAAGGATCCGATGCCGAGCGGCTGCAAAAGCTCGAACAGGCCGTCGGCCAGCTACAAAAGCGCAATGCCGAGCTTGAACAGGAGGTTTCGGGATTAAAGAAGCGGACGGCATGGGAGCCTGTCGCTGGGGCGGAAGGCAAAGGCAAGACGGAAGTGACCAGCGACGGAAAGACATATGTCGAGAAATTCGTGCCCCAGTTAGCAAGTGCCGAAAAATGGAAATTGTTCCCAGCAATCACCGAATTGGAGCTCTTTGGTGATCTGCGTCTGCGCTATGAATACCGCGGTGGCAGACTTCCCGATCACTTTCAGCTCGGTCAGAATAACTCAAATGACTGGCAGGAGCGCGAGCGTGAACGCTATCGTCTTCGCATAGGCCTTCGCGGAACCCTTCTCGACGACTGGTTCTTCGGCGTCCGCTTGGAGACGAGCGCCAACGCACGCTCAACGAACGTAACTATCGGTGCCGACACGTCGACCACGTCGCCCGGTGGTGGCGGACCATTCGCGAAGGGGGATGACGGCGTCTTTGTCGGCCAGGCATATGGCGGTTACAAGGGCTTCCCCGGCTTTACGTTTACCGGCGGCCGAATGCCGAACCCGTTCGTCAACACGCGAATGGTGTGGGACGACGACATCAACCCGGAAGGGTTGGCCGAGCAATGGAAACACACGTTCACCATCGGTGGCGGAGCAGCGGCGCCAGTGTCATATAGCAAGGACGGGAAAAACGTAGCGCCGCCACCACCAGCGGAACCGTTGGTAAAAATCGACGTCTTCGCAAACTTCGGTCAGTTTGTTTATGACGATTCTAACCCGACAAACCCAATTGGCCCGCGCCCGACAACGACGCAGCCAATAGGCGGTGAGACTCAGCTCACCCCGAACACCAATGCATTCATGCTCGGCTGGCAGGTCGGGGCAAAGTTTGATTTCCCGCACATTGCGTACTTCCAGCTCGCGCCAACCCTCTACAACTACACCGGCGACGGCAACACGTTTAACGTGCATTTCTCAGGCGATCCCAATGGCAATCAAACGGGTATCAACAGTCTTTTGGTCTTCGACATCCCGGCCGAGATCGGGTGGAAAGTTGGGAAAATTCCGATGCGCGCCTTTGGGGATTTTGCGACGAACTTCGAAGCGGACGATCGCGCTTCAGCGGCAGGCCATCCAGGAGGTGGTGGCCAGCGCTACGCCTATGAAGGTGGTCTCGGTATTGGTCAGCTAAAGAAAAAGCACGACTGGCAGCTCGAGGCTTATTGGCAACACCAGGAACAATTCTCGCTGGATCCGAACCTGATCGATACAGACTTGTTCAACGCCCTGCTGAATCAGCAAGGCGTCGTCGTGACAGCCGGATACATGCTGGCTGATGCAGTATTCTTCAACGTCACTTGGTCGTATGCCTGGCGTATCAACGGCTCCTACGGTACAGGGGGAATTCCCGACGCTATAACAATCAATCCGGAAGACCAATATCAATTATTCCAAGCGAATCTGAATTTTAAATTCTAGTCCGGTTAGGTCAATCAAAGTCCGCCGCGGGAATTTCCCGCGGCGGGCTTTTTGCAAACGGTCGCGGTTTTGCCACACAAACGTAACAGTAATTCTTTTGCCCGGAGGCTTCTCGATTCTTACGCTTGTTTCTGACCGGGAATGCAGGCGTCCACCTTTCCCCGAAGGGATTCAACGCAGATTTTTATAGCTCAACAGCGTTTCTCATTCGGGAAATCGCCAGAGCAACTGCCGGTACCGAGGCATTACCGCACCGGCTGGATCTCCGACATGCATCTGGGCACGCGCGGCTGCAATGCCACAGCATTGCTCGATTTTCTTCGCGAGAATGACTTCGAGACGCTCTACGTTGTGGGTGATCTCATTGATATCTGGTCGCTACGCCGCGGAATTTATTGGCCGCAACAACATAACGACGTCATCCAAAAAATCCTGCGCAAGGCGCGCAAGGGCACTCGCGTAATTTATATTCCCGGAAATCACGACGAGCTAGTAACCAGCTTCTTGGGTGCTTATGGGAACATCGACATCAAGGAGAACGCCATTCATGTGACGGCCTGTGGAGAACGCATTTTAATCATTCATGGACACGAACTGGACGCGGTGGTGCAAAATGTGAAGTGGCTGGCATTCGCCGGTGACGTTGGCTATCAATTTTTGCTCTCGCTGAATCCGCTCATCAACTTCGTCAGACGACGCTTCGGCCTAGGCTACTGGTCGCTTAGCGCGTATGCAAAGCGGCGGGTGAAAGACGCCGTCAGCTTCATCGGTAAATTCGAAGCTGCTGTCGCGCATTATGCGGAACGCTATCACGTAGATGCCGTGCTCTGTGGCCACATTCATAGCCCCGCTATCCGGGAGTTCGGCAACGTCACATATTACAACTGTGGTGACTGGGTGGAAAGCTGCTCGGCACTTGTGGAGGGCGACGATGGCCAGATCAACATGGTTGATTATTTGCCGCGGGTCCAGCGGGTGCAAATGCGCTCGGCGGAGCCTGAACTGATGGGCTCTGTTGCATGAAAACAAAGGTGAAACGCAAACGAACCCGCGGCCGAAGATCGCGGGAATCATCACCGGTAACCATGCTTGAATCCGAACTTCATGCGCTGCACCGCGATTTGCGAACGACTGCTAAAGCATACATCGCTCGGCTTGAAAATGATCTGCTTGTTTGTCTCGCCGTGCTCAGATCGTATGGGCCGATCGAAAACGTGTCTCGCGAAATGCTGCACCAAATCCGCGATCTCACGATCGTCGCTCGCAATCGCAAATTGAAACCGGAAAAAGGCCGGCGGAAAGACTTGCGCAAGATTGACTCGTTGATCGTCGATATGGTCTCAACGATCGGACAAAAAAATTGAGCGCCGGTCCCGTGACAAGGACTTGCTCAGGCTTGTCACCCGCGTTTCGATCACGCTTTTGCCCGAAGTTGTTGCAAGGGGATGATTCGAGTAACGCCCGTGACCTGTTCGTCACGCAATCTTCGCGATTCGTAACATGACGTGTCGCGCGCGCCGGTTTATCGGAAGTCACTATGAGCGTCATCACAGTGAGGAGAACGGTGATCAAAGGAACGCCGAGGGAAACGTCGATCAAAAGAAAGGTGATCAATGGAACAGCGAAGAAAGCCTCACCTATCCGCGGGTCGTTCCGCGATTTGACCCGGAGGTATTTCGCGGGTGAAAACAGGTTGGAGTTTGTAATCGAGGCGCTGTTCTTTGCGATAATCGTGGCGATTTCAGCTTGGCCAATCCTTGCAGCCGCAGGCGCATTACAGGAATTTTTCCAACGCGCACTGACTTAAGAGAGTTGGGAGAGACGGCCGGGAACGCCCGCGCAAGACAAACCGTTGAAGCGGTTTCTCGTTCTCTAGCGGGAAGCCCCTCGCTAAAGCAAGGTGTTAATAGGAGCCAACGCGAAAATCTCGACACCAAACTCGTCGCGTTTAGCATGTTGGCCTTGTGCAAAACAACGGTCCACCAGCAAACAATCGGGAAATTGAACGCAAATTTTTGCTTAAGCGGCTGCCCGATAAACTGAAGGGCTCGCGGTGCTACATTATCGACCAAGGTTATCTGGCGAGCGAATCCGCAGGCAGACAGGTCCGTCTCCGCAAAAAAGGGAAGGCCGCAACGCTGACTTTCAAGGTGGGCCGCGGCAGCCACAGGGAAGAGCGCGAGATCAGGCTTAGCCCAAAACAGTTCGCCGCGCTCTGGCCAGGCACCGCGGGGAGAAGATTGCGCAAGGTGCGCTGCGAAATTCCCTGGAAAAATCTAGTCATTGAGATTGATATTTATCAGGGCAGACACGCCGGTCTCGTGGTAGCGGAAGTGGAATTCCCCGACCGCCTCAGCTGCCGAAAATTCAGACCGCTTTCCTGGTTTGGCCGGGAAGTGACTGGGGAAAAACGTTACAGCAACGTGCGACTCGCTAACGAGTAAGCAGAGAGTTCTATGGGCTTTCGTTTGAAGTTACGCGAATCGTTGCCCGACGGACTGAAAAGAGTCTTCCGGGAACAGATCGGGTCCGCTCTGAAGTTGTGCCGGCACCCCGCAAGACAACGGGGCGTCACCGTGCATGAAGTGCGCAAGCACCTCAAAAAGGTCCGGGCGGCGATGCGCCTTGCCATTACCGAAGTTGGTAAGGATCGGCACGCGCGCGAAGATCGCTGCGTACGCAAGATCGGACGACTTGTTTCGGACCTGCGCGATGCGCAAGTGCGACTGCAAACGCTTATTCAATTGCGCGACGAAACGGCAAAGGGGCCAGAGGACAATCCATTTCCACGTATCGAAGAATTGTTGTCGCTGGAACGGGAAAGTTTTTCCGCGGCGTTTGCCGGCTGGCAAAAACAAGCGATCCCGCAACTGGAACGCGTGGAAGCGCGTCTGATGAAATGGCCTTTGCAGTGCTTGACCTGGAAGCAAATTTGCGGCGCAGTGGGAAAAATCTACAAACGCGGTCAACGTAGCCTTGCGAAAACGATTAATGACCTGGATCCGGAAAATTTTCATGCCTGGCGCAAGCGGGTGAAAGATCTCTGGTATCAGTTGCGCATTTTGCAGCCGCTTAATCGCATGGTTCTGACAGAGATGGCTCACGACGCAGAAGTTCTGGGCGAATTGCTCGGGCGCGAGCATGATTTGGCTTTCCTTTGGGAGCGCCTGGAGAAGGAAAGCAGCGATGAAGCGCTCCGTGATGAACTCGCACAGCTCGAGAAGCTAATCCGTAAGCGAGGCAAACGATTGCGCACAAATGCGCTCGAACTCGGGCGACGTTTCTATGCCGAGCCCGCGAAGGCCTTCGCTAAACGAATCTCGATCTTCGTGGGTAAGCGGAAATGAGCGAGATTGCTTACTGGTCTTGGTAGCAGTCGAGGTACTTGATTCCGGACCCAGTGTTGAAAATGACCACGCGTTCACCCGAACCAATTTTGCCAGCGGAACGGAGCGACTTTAGAGCAGCGAAGCAGGCGGCGGCTTCGGGAGCAACGAAGAGACCTTCGCTCGATCCTACTTCGCGCGCGACACGGATCATCTCTTCATCATCAACGGCAATGGCGCCGC